>CETJ01018495.1_pt1 | contig 18030 bp, 17 predicted proteins | sample 531341 | NCBI WGS metagenome assembly CETJ01 (sample SAMEA2622677, study PRJEB7988) | marine metagenome | isolation source: saline water (ENVO:00002010), including | reverse complement strand
GAGCCGATAGCGGCTGCGTTCACGGCGGTTGAGCTGACGTCCAGCGTCATAAATGTCACAGACATCGTCGATTGCGTCCTGCCACACGAGTCGGGCTGCGCGAACTGTTGCGAGTGCCTCCGCTAGTCGGACTTGCGAGGCAGGCTGCGCTGCTTGGCGCTCGCCAGCCGAATAGGGCAGCAGCCGCTCGCGCATGTGTTCACGAAACAAGTCGACGGCGGCTTCTGCGCCGCCCAGAGCGGGTGCCGCGGCCACTAGAACCAACACTGGCGTCAGTGGGTAACGTACGAAGGCATCCGAGCGGACGCTAGCCCCAGGAGGGTCGTCGCCTCGAAAATCTGCAGCGGTCATAGTTCGGTGTTCAGGGACAAAGACTTGATCCGCCACGATGTCATTGCTGCCCGTTCCGCGCATACCCGATGTCTGCCAGACATCGTCAACCTCGACGTCTGAGATCGGGGCCACGCAAAATCGCGACTCCGGCTCACCATCACGATCTACCAACGTGTTAACCATCACCCAATCGGCATGCTGGACCCCGGTCGCCCACTGCCAACGTCCCGTCATCTTGTAACCGCCGCGAACAGGTACGGCCGTTCCCGTAGGGGCAAGAGGGCACGGCATCATCACGTACGGTCGCGTTGCAAAAAGGTCGTCTTGGAGAACTTTTGGTCCTCGCGCGACGAACCAGTTGTGCAGCATCAGAAACGAGATGGTCCAAGCTGAAGAAACGCAACCGTGCGCCATCACACGTGCCATTTCGGTGATGGAGCGTAGGCCCAGGCCCCAACCTCCAAGATCCGATGGAACCAGAAGGCGAAAAGCACCGGAGGCAGCGACCTCGTCGATTGTGGCCTGAGGCAACTCCCTTAGATGTTCTGCCTCGGTTGCCCTCCCAGCCAAAGCAGGGATCATTCCTTTGGCCCAAGCGACTGCCTCGTCATGAGTCATTCTCTGGTGGCCCGCCGCGCCTAGATCTGCTCTATTCTCAAGTGAGTTCATCGGGCAAGACTCTAAAACGTGTTGACGTTGCGGGGTGAACGCTTTGAAGATTGACCCGGGGTATGGGCAACTAGATGAACCACGACAGGCTTATTGGTGCGCCCTGATTCGGGTTAAGAAAGATGAATTGAGGAGTTGATCAACACCCGCTGGGTATGGTGGCCGCCATCACTCAACAATCTGAATCCTTCGCTACACCCGGTCGGTTCGTTTCCTTAGAGGTGCATCATGCGAGAGCGCTTGAGGCATTCTTGAGTGAGTTCGACTCCGTGCCTGAAGAGCTACACGGGTACTTTTGCCATCGAGACGACTCCATCGAACAAGTCGTGACGTCGCTCCAAGCGTGGAGCTGTGGTGAGCAACTAGCGGAGGGCTGGGTTCCGAACTCGACCTGGTTTTGGGAAGTGGACGAAACCCTTCAAGCCGTTATCAATCTCCGCCATTGGCTCACGCCTTCACTTGAACAAGATGGTGGACATATTGGTTACGCGGTTGCAAGCTCGCATCGTCGGCAAGGTGTTGCGTCGGCCATGCTCGGAACCGTTCTAGGACACTGTCAAGGCCTAGGAATTCAGCGGACGCTATTGATTTGTGGGTCCGACAACCGTGCGTCTATCCGTACTATCGAAAGGCACGGCGGGATGCTGGATCGCGAGGAGTGGAGCCAATCCTCGCAGCGGATGCAACGGTGGTACTGGATTGACCTAAGCCCCACTTGAGATCGTGTGTTGTAATACAAGGAGCGATCGACCGTCGTCCTCGACGCTCTTGTGTAGGTAGGTAGGTAGGTAGGTAGGTAGGTAGGTAGCTGCGGTTGCGCTGATATTGGTTTCGTTACTCAGGGGCTCTAATGGCAATTGTCGATTTCGAGATCCAGAAGCGTTACAGCTTCGCGAACGGCGCTTCGTTCGGCACTGTCGGAAGCTATGAGCGTATCGACGCGGTGGCGCACTACGCCGTCGACCCCACATCCTTGGCCAACCAGGAAATTGTCGACCTGGTCTCAACGAAAAGGGGTGCCGACGGTTTGGTTCACTACGAGGGCGACGTCACCGTTCTACGACCAGTGGATCCCAACCGGTCCCGCCGAGCTGCCTTGGTAGAGGTGCCTAATCGAGGATATCGAACTGCCGGAAGTCTGTTCAACCGGGCGCCCCGGTTGGTGGGGCCGACAGCTGAGATCGATCCCGGTGACGGATTCCTGTTTCGCCATGGATGGACAATGGCTTGGTGCGGCTGGCAATGGGATGTCCCCCGCAGCGACGGCCGAATGGGGCTGACCGCCCCCCTAGTGGTTGATGACCTGGGCGAAGAGGTCGACGCTGAAGTACAACTGCGCCTGCAGATCCACGAACGAATGATGTTTGTTGACCTCACCGACCACCACGTGGGACTTCTCGGCGGTCATCAACCCCTCCCAACGGGTGACCTCAACGACTCGTCAGCTCGTCTGTTGCGCCGCGACGGCATCTGGGGAGAGCCCGAGGAGATGCCGCGCAGCTCGTGGAGTTTCGCTCGAGACGACGGGTCGGGACAGCCAGTTCCCGACTCTGACCACGTCTGGCTCTCCACAGGATTTGAGCCTGGTCGGATCTATGACCTCGTGTACCGCACGCCACACTGCCCAGTTGTTGGGGTCGGCCTATTGGCCGTCCGCGACCTCGGTGCTTTCCTCCGTTCAGAGAAGGTGTCAAACCCTTGTTCCGGCGAACTCGACCACCTCATCGCGACAGGTCAGTCCCAATGTGGGCGTTTTCTGCGTACTTCGCTCCACCTCGGCCTGAATCTTGATGAGGATGGAAACGCCGTATACGACGGACTGTTAGTTCATATCGCCGGGGGCCGGCGAGGCGAGTTCAATCATCGGGTTGGACAGCCATCGGTACAACCCACACCGAGCTTTGGTCATAGGCCCCCCTTCGCCGATGACCCCCAACTCGACCCTCACTCCGGATCGACGGAGGGTTTACTTGATCGCCAACGTGAACTTGGTCATGTTCCCAAAGTTTTTTTTACCAACACTTCATCGGAGTACTGGCGCGGTGACGCCTCGCTTGCCCACACATCGATGCTGGACGGTTCAGATATCGAGCCACCTGCCACGACCCGCCACTATCTGTTCTCCTCCACCCAGCACAGTCCTGGCATGTTGCCGTTGATGTCTCACAGCATCTTTGGCAGCCAGGGTGCCAACTACTTCAACACAGTTGACTACACCCCGCTGATGCGGGCAGCGATTACGAATTTGTTGGCGTGGATCGCCGATGACGTGGAACCACCCTCTAACGCGGTACCCCGCACTTCAGACGGCTCAGCGGTGTCCCGCAAAGCCGTAGTGGAGTCACTCGAAGCTATTGAAGGACTGGCTCGGCCAACACCAAGTGGTCTGCTGACTATTCGCCCACTCGATTTGGGTCCAGGCGAGCCAGAAGGCATAGGTAGATACCCGGCTCAGCCTGTCGGCGCTGCGTATCCATGCCTCGTGTCTGCGGTTGACGAGAGCGGGAATGAGGTTGCGGGCATCCGTCTTCCAGAGGTAGCAGTGCCGGTGGCAACAAACACTGGGTGGAACCCCCGTCACCCAACAACCGGTGGGGTGGGGCAGATCCTCGAGTACGTAGGATCAACCCTTCCCCTGTCACGAGACAGAGAGACCCGCACGGCCGCCGGTGACCCCCGACCGTCCATTGCCGAACGCTATATGGACGAGGATGACTATCGTTTTCGGTTGCGGCAACACGCGGAGCAACTCCTCGCCGACCGCTACCTTCTCGCCGAGGACATCGCTACGTGTGAGAGCATCGCACTTCAGCGCTATCGAGCGTTCGTAGAGTTGAAATGAGGAGACTCAACCTCCCTAAGCACTTTCACTCGCGGTCAACCGGCGCGGAGCCGGTTGACAATGCTGATGTGAGTGCCTCTCGGCCACAGAACTCGGCATAGAATCAAGGCTAAGCAGAAGGATCTCATGGACGCGACACCCGATACTTGGCGTTGGATCTGGTTAACGATCGCTGCGGTGCTGATCACCGGCGAGATGTTCGTCGTGGGAACATTTATTCTGATTCCCTTCGGGTTGAGCGCGAGTGTGGCGATGGTCATGGCCTTTTTTGGGGCCCCACTCCTCATCGATTGGATTGTCTTCGTGGGCCTTGGCAGCCTTCTCTTCTCGATTTTTTGGAAAAAGAGCAGAGCGTCCATGGCTGCTATGAAATCACCTCCGGGAGCGGGTCATGACCGACTGATCGGCGTGCTCGGACGAACATTAGAAACCATCCCCGCCGACCCAGCTGAATCAGGCCTGATCAAAGTCGGTGGCGAGGAGTGGAGAGCCATATCTGACGTCGGGCCGATTAGTTCCGGCTCTACAGTTGAGATCATGGAAATACGAGGTACGCGAGTCGTGGTGCGGGCGACTTCCGAGCAGGGATCGAAATAATGTTTGTCTACGTTCTTCTAACCGTTCTTGTCCTAGTCATTTTTCTTTTTCTCATTGCTGGTGTGAAGATCGTTCGCCCCTACGAACGCGGCATCGTAGAGCGAGTTGGTAAATACAAAGAAACGAAAGAATCTGGCCTTCAAATCATCATTCCTTTCATCGACACAATTAAACGCGTGGACATGCGAGAACAAGTCGTGGATGTGCCACCTCAAGAGGTCATTACTTCTGACAACGTTGTTGTGTCGGTAGACGCTGTGGTTTTTTACGAGCCCACTGATCCTCAGCGTCTGGTGTACAACATCGCCAACTTTGTCTTGGCCATTACCAAATTGGCGCAGACTAATTTGCGAAACCTCGTTGGTGACCTGCAACTTGATGGGGCTCTAACATCGCGAGACCGCATTAACACTGCCCTGCGAGAAATACTTGACGAAGCTACAGACAAATGGGGAGTCCGCGTCGTCCGCGTAGAGATTCAGCGCATCGATCCACCGCCAGATGTTATGGCGGCTATGCACGAGCAGATGAAAGCTGAACGCACAAGGCGTGCAACTGTCACCGAAGCCGAGGGTTTCCGCGAGTCGGAAATCACTCGAGCCGAGGGCGAAAAGCAATCTCAGATTCTCGAAGCGGAGGGACAACGGCGAAGCGCAATTCTCGCCGCTGAAGGTGAAGCCGAGGCAGTGAGAACCGTCGCAGACGCTGAACGTTACCGATTACAAACCGTCGCTGAAGGAGAGGCAGAAGCCACCCGCCAAATATTCCAGGCGATTCATGACGGAGACCCGACGAGCGATCTTTTGGCGGTCCGCTACCTTGACGCTCTCGCTCAAATTGCTGATGGGAGGGCAACCAAGATTATTGTTCCCACAGAGTTCAGTGGGGTCTTGGGTGCGGTGATGGGAATTGCTGAAGCCATGCGTCCGGTGGTTGAAACTGACACCGAGGCGCCGGCAGCGCCGGCGTCGGAAGATCTGAATCTCGAATAATCGCGAATTTCGGTTTCGCAAAGCCGAAAACCTCGATTATTGGCGGTTAATCACCCATGAGTCGTGCCGATGATGGCGAACATTCACGATGGCCTTCGGTATTCGACGTAACTCAAAGTAAATCCAACCCCACATCCGCAACGCAAAATGAGAGCAAGACAGCGCGAGGCGCTTGGCTAGCGCTGCTTCTCATCGGGTTGGCTTCGATGGTCGCGCAAGGATTTGGGCGGTTTACTTTTCCGGTGTTACTGACAGCCATCGATCGCGAACTACTCGGTTCATACACGTTGGCGGGTTTCTTAAGCAACGTCCCTCTCGTCGCGTACCTCATCGGCACTGGATTTACATCACTTCTATCGACTCGTAGCGACCCGACCCATCTAATGAAAATTGGGGCGACGTTATCGGTCCTGGGGCTCGGGTCGATGTCGATAAGCCCCAGTGTATGGATGCTGGCTTTAGCTCTCTTTGTTGCCGGGTTTGGGGCAGCTTTGGTATGGGTTCCCGCTCCAGGCATAGCTGCGTCCATGGTTGGCCCGACCCAAGGAGGCTTGGCCATCGGACTTGTCGGTTCGGGTATCGGCACGGGAGTGATGCTTGCGGGCCCGTTGACCTCAGCAGTTCGGACTGTTTCTGGGAATGACTTTTCGTGGCGCCCTGTCTATGGCGTTCAGGCCCTTTTTGGTGTCGTCGTATTGCTTGGCCTGTTTCTGGTGTTGCGTCGCGGTGACAATGCAGGAACTTCGGTCAAAGTTCCCGTATCGGTTCTGACCACAGTCCCTCATTGGCGTTCAATCACGCTCGCTTTCGTCGTTTTCGGCATCACCTACTCTCTGTTCTTTTATTTTCTGCCGGCCCAATTGGTGGCATCGGGATGGAGTGGCGCGACAGCGCGTTGGATGTTCGCTCTCCTCGGATTAGCCAGCATTTTTGGTGGCGTTGTCTTCGGCCGAATTTCAGACCGCATTTCGCGCCCAACCACTATGAGGTTCGGCTTTGTGTTAATGGCAACGGCGCCGCTGCTGGTTCTCGTCGACAATGGCATAGCGGTGGTGATCGGTGTCTTTGCGTTTGGGCTATGCATAGCCGGTGTTCCGACCACCATCGGCGCCATGTTGGCTGATGCTCTCGACAGCAGGTCATTCGTAACGGCGTTTGGCACTGTTACTTTCGCTTTCGGAGCCGCTCAACTCTTTGGCCCACCATTTGCAGGATGGGTGGGAGAGAGAACTGGATCCTTCCAGATTCCATTCATAACTGCATCCGTCGTAGCGCTTTTGGGAGCATTGTTGACCATCCCCATGAAAGCGGCCCCCGACGTGATGCAAACATCGTGACAGTTTTGACTGCGTAACGGACAGCTCCAGGCCATCGCGAGAAACGACACGATGTCCACGGTGTCCCCGGCGCGCCTGAATTTTAGTTCCAGTAAGCCCGCTCTTCTGCGCTCTGTGGGATGTAGGCGATTGGCTATAAGTGGTGCGTGTCTGGGTTCGCTCCAGAAACGATTCTTTTCGACTCTCGTTGACCCTGACGCATAATCAACTCGGGGGGTGTCGAGTTGAGAAAGCCCTGCTATTCCTTGCCCGCTGGCTCTTTGTATCCACTGTCGGTTGGTTTGATGGCGGAACTCGTGGCGGCCTGACAGACTTTGAGCTATGCCAATCGACTTCGGCCTTACGCTTCCTCAACGAGGCGCCTTTATTGGTCTCGGATCGATTAACGATATTTTGAGCCTTGCTCCACGAGCCGAGGAGAGCGGGTTGTTTTCATCGGTCTGGGTTGGGGATAGCATCACGGCGAAACCGCGACCTGAAGCAGTTGCCCTATTGGGTGCGCTTGCCGGAATGACGGAGCAACTCCGACTAGGTGTCGGGTGCATGGCGAGCTTCCCGGTTCGCGATCCGGCGCTTTTCGCGTATCAATGGGCCACTCTGGACCTGATTTCTGAAGGAAGAATGGACCTTGCCGCGTGCACCGGCATCGTTGCCGCAGATGGCGCTTCGAGAGCTGAAGGACGGCATTTTGGTGGTGTTACCGATATCGACCGGGCAGCGCGGTTGGAGGAAAACATTCGGCTCTGTCGTTTGCTTTGGTCAGGTGAAGAGATCGACTTCGAGGGGCGCTTTCACAGCTATTCGGCGCTTCGTATCCAGCCCAAACCAGTGCAGGACCCCTGTCCGATCTGGATTGCAGCCAATCCCGCTCCTGGAAAGTATTGGGAACGTTCCCTGCGTCGCGTCGCGAAACTGGCGGACGGGTTCCAAACCTGCGCTCTTTTCCCCGGGATCCTTCGCCTGATGGTTGACGACGTGCTGAACTACAGGCAAGAAGATCAGAAGAACTCTAAGGAATTCCCGATAATGGCATACCACAATGTCAACATCGGCAAAGAAAGAGAACAGTGCCTCAGCGAGAGCAAACAGTTCTTAGACGCGTACTACGGACCGGTCTTCTCAACGCAACAGGTCGAGTCTTGGACTGCGGCGGGAACTCCCGATGAGGTCATCTCCGATATCAGAGAACTCGCAGAACAGGGCGCTACTGCTGTGACTTTGCGGATGACATCAACGAACCAAGATGCGCAGTTTCGTCTACTCACCGAAAACGTGCTGCCGGAGTTGGTGTAGCAGTGGGAGTTCTTACGGGATACGCGGTGGTGGATTTATCAATCCTCGTGCAGGGTCCGCAGGCGGCGGCGATGCTGCATGACCTGGGAGCGGACGTCGTGAAGGTCGAACTGCCGGGGGTTGGAGATCTGGGACGATGGTTGACGGTAGCGGTCGACGACGACCGCTCTCCGTATGTTGAGGCAAACAATCGCGGTAAGCGGTCGGCAGCGCTCGATCTGCGCACACCTGGGGGTAAACGAGCACTGTTCAAGCTGGTCGAAAAGGCTGACGTTTTGATTCACAACTTCGTGCCCGGCACGGCGGAGGCTTGGGGCATCGACTACGAGGACTTTCTCGACATTAACCCCCAGCTGGTTTACGCCGCAGGTTCGACATTTGGACCAGAGGGGCCGAATTCACGTCGCGAAGGCGCGGATATGGTAGGTCAGGCTGAAGGCGGCATCGTGTCGGTCACTGGCCACGACGACGGGCATCCGACCATCGTCGGATCGGTGATCTCCGACCATCTGGGGGCCCAGAACATTATTACAGGCATTCTCGCTGCGCTCCTGCATCGAGAACGAACCGGAGAAGGACAACGCATCGACGTGTCGCTCATTGGTAGCGCGATTTACGCCCAGTCATCGGAGATGACCTACACAATGCTGAGCGGCAAGGCACCAGGCCGACCAAACAACAACCACGGAATTCTGCGCGGCCTCGTCCATCGCTGTCACACCAGCGACGGCTACATCTACCTCCTCGGAGTGCAGGAGCATCTCTGGAACAACTTCGCGCGCTGCATAGGCCGAGAGGACCTCATTGACGACTCGCGCTTTGCGACCTTGGTCATGGAACCGCAGAACCTACAGATACTCCGAGGCATTCTCGACGAAATTTTTCCGACCCGAACCACCCAGGAGTGGGAAGAGCAATTGCAGAAATGGGATCAGCGATACGGCCGGGTAAAGACCTACGACGAAGTCGTCACCGACGAAACCAACCTGGTAAATGGCTACGTGGTGGAGGTTGAACACCCGGAGTATGGCGCGATTAGTGTCGTCGGCAACCCAATTCGCATGAGTGCCACACCCACTGAAATCGCTGTAGTGGCGCCCACTCTTGGACAACACACCGAAGAGGTACTGCTTGAAGTTGGCTTTACCTGGGAAGACATTGAGCAGCTTCGAGCCGACGGAGCGTACTGACCTCGAATGACGGTGCCGTTGGCTGACGTACTCGCGGCCGATCAATCTCAGGCGTCAAGCGGTCTGATCAGTCACCCGATCGCTGGATAGCTGTCAACCTCTCCCGAAAGTCAGGGTGATCCATAGCTGCTTCTTCGGCGTTCAACGAGAACTCCATGAGAAGGTCCGCCGCGGCACGCAGCATCAAATGAATTGTTGCTTTCGTTCCCCTAACGGCCTGAGGAGGCAAGGCCACCAGCATTCTGGCCAACTTGAGCGCCGCGTCGAGAGCCTCGCCGGGAGCCACGACTTCTGACAACAACCCCAGTGATACAGCGCTTTCAGACGTGATCAGCTCACCTGTCATCAGCAGCTTCTTCGCCTTATTCACTCCCACAAGAAGTGGCCAAATCAACGCGCTGCCGTTGCCCGCGGGCAACCCCGCTTGCACGTGCGGGTCACCGAACTTCACCCCCGGAACGACAAATGAAACATCGGCGAGTGACGCGATGGTCGCACCGAGTCCAATAGCGTGGCCGTTCACAGCACAGATGAACGGCACTTCTAAGTCAATGACGCCGTCAATAATCAATCCTGCTTCTTCAATGGGTGACAGACCCGTATATGTGACATAAGGACGGTCCGGGTTGCTGTCACCGCCGACGCTAAAGACCCGACCAGAACCTGTGAGAACCAACGCCGTGACCCGCTCGTCGATTTGAGCAATTTGAAAGAGCGCGCAGAGCTCGGAATGCATCCGGTCGTCAACAGCGTTGCCTTGATCTGGGCGATCAAGCATCACAACGGCGATGCCCGTCTCCTCATCAATGTCGACCGACAATGTCAGGAACTGTGAAAGGTCAAAGGATTCCAATTGAAGCAAAGGTTTCCCATCGTCATCGCCCATGAGATGACCCTAGACTTCTTTCACTCGAACGGGGAGGGCATTAGATGGCCAAGGCACTTACCTTCGGCACCTTCCTCGCTCCCTACCATCCGCTCGGTGAGAACCCTCTTTTGAGCATGGAACGCGACCTCGAAATCATTCGTTACTGCGATGAGCTTGGGTTCAACGAAGCCTGGATCGGCGAACATCATTCAGCTGCATGGGAGACCGTGAGCGACCCGGCAGTTTTCCTTGCCGCCGCCGGTGAACGCACAACGCGCATCAGGCTCGGATCAGGCGTGGTGTCTCTTCCATATCACCACCCACTCATGGTTGCAGACCGATTTGTTCAACTCGATTACCTGACGCGAGGTCGAGCCATGCTGGGGGTGGGGCCCGGAGCCCTTGTTTCCGATGCTTCGATGATGGGGATTGAACCGGTCACTCAGCGGGGCCGCATGGAAGAAGCTCTTGGCGTCATCATCCGTTTACTCAACGGGGAAACCGTGACCCACAGCAGCGACTGGTTCGAACTGCACTCCGCCCAGCTCCAACTGCTGCCATTAAATGGGTCCATGCCTATCGCCGTTGCCAGCACTACATCACCTGCTGGCATGGTCTGCGCGGGCCATCACGGTGTAGGCGTCCTGTCTCTCGGCGCCGGACTTATTGGCGGAAAAAAGGACCTCGCTGCGCAGTGGGCATTAGCAGAAAAAGCAGCACAATCAGAGGGCAAGACGATGGACCGGGGCGAGTGGCGTCTAGTTATCCGTGTTCATCTCGCAGAATCACGAGAAGAGGCAATCAGTCAGGTTCGCGAGGGTCGAGAACGAGAGCGAGAGCAATATTTTCGAAAAGTTGCCGGACTGCGCAACGATCACACCCTTGAACAAGAAATTGAAGACGACGCTTCAATCGTGGGAACACCCGACGACATGATCGGCGCCCTTCACCGGCTTCAGGCCTCAACTGGCGGTTTTGGAGGATTCCTAGTATTTGGAAATGACTGGGCCAACCATCAGAACACCCTCCGAAGCTACGAACTGATAGCTCGCCAAGTGATTCCCCAATTCAACGGAATGCTTGAACCTCTTCAACGTTCCTTCGATACTGTCGTGGAAAACAAGCGATCTTTCGCCGAACCCGTGATGAAGGCCATTCGAAAAGCGTACGAAGACGCCGGGCAACAGATCCCAGAGAATCTGACGCCGAAGAATCTTCGGTAGAAATCGTCACGCGTGGAGATAGCGTTTCAGTTGAGTCGCCGCCGGAATTCGCCCAAATATTAAGCTGTCGAAGCCACGACCCGTCTGCCTTCAGCGTCCGCTGGCGGGTGAGAGACATCGTCAGGTCTCATGTCTCGAAGCCAGCAAGCAAATTCTAAAAGGATGCCGTCTGGGTCACGAAAATATGCTGAACGAATCCACACACCGTCATGCATGTCGTCGCTGACGGTGCTCTCGCTGTCATCGTGGTTGATGATCCGCGTAACTTCGACTCCCTTATCGCGTAACCGCTGGACGGCGGCCTCGAATTTTTCGGGTGCCACATCGAAGGCGACATGGTTCATCGAACCGTGGGCTGAGACGATATCTCCGCCACCTGGCATTTCTGCCGCGGCGGCGACGCCGAGTGCCTGATCGGGAGCGTGAGGAAACCAGAAAAACGCGACCTGGTCACCTCCGCCGCAGTCGAAAAAGAAATGCTGGCCTCCACCAGGAATTTCCAGCGTTTTTTTGAGGGGCATTTCCAGGACGTTTGTATAGAAGTCAACAGTCCGAGCCATGTCCTTACAGACCAGAGCCAAATGGTTGATGCCTCTGAATTCAAACTCGTTGCCAGTGTCACTCACTGTCATCCTCCTTAGACAGGATCAGCTTTCTGTCAATAGGGTAGACACATGACACGCACTCGACAGATTCCTCGCTCCGAAGCCCCTGATTCAGTTCTCCCGATCTATGACCGTTTGTTTGGGAGTCGAGACCCCATCGCTGAACCGGGTACTGCCACGGGAACACCGGGAAACTGGTGGACGGTGTTCGCTCAAACGCCACCGTTACTGGACCATATGGTGTCCGGCTTCGGACTGTTCAATAACCCCGAAAGGGATCTGCCTTCGAAGTTGAGAGAACTCGCGCTGACCCGGGTGGGGTTCGCGGCGTCGAGCCAGTTCGTGTTTAGCCAGCACTGTAAAGCCGCGCGAAATGCTGGTCTGAGCGAAGAAAAAGTGGCCGCGATACCGGCTTGGTCCGTAGCTGACGTCTACACGGCCGGGGAACGAGCAGTTCTGGCCTACACCGATGATCTCGTTTTGGCCGGTGGACGGGTGCAGGATGACACATACAACGCGCTCCGAGAAGAACTCAGCGAAACAGCGGTGATTGAACTCACGTACGCGGTGGCCATGTACAAACTCCACGCGACGATGTGTCGGGCGCTTCGCCTTGAATTCGACGATGTTGACGAACGCATCGTGGAAGTCGCGGCACCAACTGACGGTGACCAAGATGTGATGGGCACCATCAGCATGCAAGAGTGACGCAAATTATCGAGCCGTAGCTCTTTCAAATTTCGAGGCTGAATAGATCAGAGAAAGTCTGACCGTATTCCTTCGCCGATGAAACCAACGATCCCATGCCAACAAAGTCTTCGTCGCTCATCGACTTCCGTCCGTTAGCGATTTCTTCGCCGCCCCAACCACACACATAGCGCAGACGGTATTCGGAGCTTGTCAGCGCCCCATAGATGGTTTCCGCTACTGATTCCGCTTGTACCGATGCCGCTATACCCGCGCTGTAGAACTGAAACATTCTGTCGTAATGGTCTTGATAGGCGGTCGGTTGAGGGTTGCCTTCGTTCTTGGGCAATATTGCTGTGCGCGTTACTCCGGGTTCAACAATGTGTACTCGGACTCCGAAACCAATAAGTTCCTGAGCCAGCGCCTCACTCATTCCCTCCAAGGCGAATTTTGACCCCACATAAACGGTTTGCCCAATGTGACCTATAAGGCCTGCGATGGAAGAAACCTGAAAAACATGGCCACTGCCTCGCGTCCGCATACCTGGAACAAAAGCCTTCACACACCGAACGGGACCCCAGACGTTGACATCCATGACTTCTTTGGCCTTTTCGATATCGATGTCTTCGGTGACTGAATTTAAGGCGACGCCCGCATTATTGACAAGAACATCAACTGAATCGCCGTTTTCATTGATCTCATTGGCGCATGCAAGAACTGAATCGTCATCGGTGACGTCTATTTGTATAGCGGAGAGGTCGCAGTCCTTGGCCAGTTCTAGTAGTTTCGAGCCTTTTTCGAGGTTACGCATTCCTGCGTAAACCTTGTGCCCTTTTTGCGCGAGTAATAAGGCGGTTGCTCGTCCGAGGCCCGAGTTTGCGCCGGTAATTAATGTCACAGTCATGGTGGGACATTAGCGCCCACCAAATGATGCAGGACTCGACGCGACCTGCCGAGCTATTCGGTTATTGCCGCTCGGCCGTTACCGACCAGCGGGTGCAACGTCGGGAGTTAATAATTCAGGCTTAATGACCGAGTAGCTCCGAGGGTGTCGGTGTACTCCTCCATGTGGACAATCACCCCATCGGCACAGGTGTATATCCAGCAGTACTGGTTGTCATACGGACGGCCCGTTGCCAGAGCTGTGGCTGTGATTCGCTGTTGGACCACGGCTTTGTTGTTTTCCACAATCATCTGTCGGATCTCAAGAGAAAACGGCTTCGAGACATCAAAGCTTTTAGTGACTGTTCGACCCCCTAGTTCGAGCAGAACTTGTTCTCCAGAGACCCTGCCGTCGCTGTCTGTTTGCACAGCAAACCCTTCACCGTCAATCGCACTCTGGGGAAGTTGCCAAACAATTTCATCGGCTAGGCATTGCCTGATGGCTGGGAGGTCGACTTGCGTTAGAGCTTTGTAATAGCGCTCGATAAGTGCCCGGGTGTCGGTGGTTTTCATGGGTGTTGGTGCATCTCCTTTTCGTGTTTCTAAGGGTCAATCACTAATTTGTCTCGTTAAGGATCAATCAGGACGCCGGGATTGAGAATCCCATTGGGGTCGAGATGTTTTTTTACCGCTCTTAAAGATTGAGCGAACAACTCGGGACGTTGAATGTCGTAGGCGTTGGGTCGATGCATTCTGCCGACGGCATGGTGATGAGTCGATGTTCCTCCGGCAGCGACTAAGGCCTCGTTCGCTGCGTCTTTGATTGTCTGCCATTGCTCCACTTCGGCCCCTTGTGAACCCATACCTGACCAGCTGTAATACGGAGCGGGTCCATCGGGGTAGACGTGGGTGAAGCGACAGGACAACGAGTGGTGCTCCCCAAAGGTCGCTGTTAGGGCTTTCCCAACTGCCGCTCTGACCACATGATCGAACTCAGGCCAGCGATCCCAAGTGATGGCCGTCTCAAAGGTGTCTGCAACGACCCCTAGCGAGGTCTCCACGCCGTTACCGACACCAATAAAGGCATCTCGCCAGGCACCAACCGCTCCCGCTCGGCCGGTTGGGTTTCCAGTTCCATCATCAATTTGAATTTCGTCGTCTGCTATAAGTCCACCCGCGTCACGGGCAATTTCGACGGCTTGTGCGATGTTGTGGCGCTGACTGAGTTCCCCGCTTTCGAAAGCAACGATCACCAACGAGCTAATTCCGTCAAGACCTGCCGCTCTTTGAGCCTCGGCTGGATCGAGGATACGCAGGTTCGCTGGCCACAGCTTTGCCTGAACAATGTTCCTAACAGCTTCATACCCGGCTTCCCAGGACGGGAACAAAATTCCCGCTGTAGCTCTAAATGATGGCCGTTTTTGAATGCGCATCCATGCTTCTGTGATGATGCCGAGAATCCCTTCCGAACCGATGACCATGCGATCGGGGCTTGGGCCCGCACCCGACCCAGGTAGACGCCGCGATTCCCACCATCCAGCAGGGGTGATCATCCTTGTCGATTCGACAAATTCATCAATGTGGGTGTGATTCGTTGCATAGTGGCCACCCGAGCGAGTTGCGATCCATCCTCCCAACGTTGAAAAGCGAAATGATTGAGGGAAGTGGCGCAGGGTGTATCCGTGGGGCCGTAGCTGGTCTTCGAGGTGCGGTCCGAACACTCCGGCCTGAATGCGCGCCGCCCGGGATATTTCGTCAACTTCAAGGACTTGATCGAGACCATCCAGCGATATCACCACCGTCGGACCGCGGTCTTCAGGTGGGTTCAAACCCCACACAACAGAAGACCCTCCTCCATAAGGGACCGCCACATATTGGTTCTCGTTGCACCAATCCAACGTTGCGGAGACTTCATCTTCGTTGCGGGGATGTGCCACCACGTCGGGAGGGTTCGGAAAGTCAAGATTGAAAGCTCGGACTCGTTCGGTGAAGTGGGCCCCGTAGGTGTAAGCGACACGTTCATGAGTTGAAGTAGAACACCAGGCGCTTACGGCATCGGGGACCTTGATTCGTGGTGCTCGTAGTTCGGCGTCTGCGGCTTTGGGAACAGGGCGCGCTGTAATCGCGGTTCCGTACCGCTCGGACAACTCTTCAGCCAGTCGCGTTCTCTCGGCATCGGTCGGCTCTTCAGACTCCATGCACCAAGCCCAGAACGATTTGCGATCCGTCATTATCGGTCCCTTTTACTTAAGCTCCGATTCGACCCTAGTTGAGGTCTCCAGTCAGAACCTCGGTGTCCCGGCGTTGGGGGAGGGGTTCTCAGCTTGATCGCCATTAAGCATCTCGTTGTAGTCCACTTCTAATCGATGTTGAAGCAGTTCGTGGAAGTGGCGGAGTTTCGTTTCTTGATAGTCGGCTAGGACGACTCGTTGGCTGGCAAGGTTCTTCAGTCCTTGCTGAACCTTATTAAGATTGTGACAATCCTGACTGAAGATCTTGGCTAGAAGTCCCAGTTGGGGAGCCGCTGTCCAATCTTCATCCGCTTCTAACCACTGGATCGGCGCTGGGGTTGGTACTTCTGCGAAACTGAGCAACTCCTCCAATAATCACGAACAACATTCATGGAAATGCGCGAAATAAAAAAATGGGAGAAGAAGTGCTCTTGGGAAAGGATGGAGTCGTCAGTTCGGGATGCCGTTTGTGAGATGAAATTTCCGCCTACAGTCAGATCTGACAGAAAGTAGTGCTCTCCGGTCTGTCGTACGAAGTGAGGCAATGATGGCGGTTAAGCGGACCTTAAAGCGCCTTGGCAAAATCGCGGCAACGATCCTTACTGTTGGACTGATTCTCGGTTTGCGAGATCTCCTTGGCGACAGGAGAAAGAAAGGTACCTCCCCTCCTGGTCGCTAAGCGGAGTTTTAGATTGCTGTGGTGTTGCTGAAATTGCGGCCTATCGCTCCCGCCTGTGAGCTACCAGTTGGGATTGTCTGGTCCGTATCGTGTAACTAATGCCGCGCTTAATATGGTCTTTGTAGGGTGAGGATTCTGCCGCCGCTACAGGATGCAGCTAAGCGGTATCCCCGGCGATGGGTTCCCATGCGTAGAGACCAAAGGAGATCTTGACTGGTTATGACTGAAATTGTCGGCGCCCATCTGGTGGGTAGCGCGCCTGTCACTGACCCAAACCAATTATTCCGGCTTGTCCATGACCACCTAAGTGATCACCTCCGACGGGTGCCTGACGGAGAAGTCGGAGAACGCGACGCATGGATCCGTTGGCAGCACGCCAAACTTGCCCAATGTCCACAGGTCGTGGCGCAAACACCCGATTCAAGTTACCTCGGGCGCGAACTTCAACAGTTTGTGATAGCCGACGATGCGCAGTCTGTTGACCTAGTCGATCTTGGGTACGCGGATGCTGCATTGGGTTCGTGGGAGCTATTCAAACGTGCACGCGAGGAAGGGACCCTCGCCCCCCATCAGCGGTTCATGGTGGGCCTGCCCTCGCCGCTCAGCGTCACCACGATGTACGTCGCTCCAGCTTCCCGACCAGCTGTTTTCGAAGCTTGGGTAGTTGCGATGGAGAAGGAGGTCTCCCGCATTGTTGACAACATCCCGAATGGTTCGTTGGCGATCCAGTGGGAAGTCGTCATTGAGTTTGGGATCCTTGAGGGCATATGGACCTACCTCGACTCGGGGGAGAGCGGCATCGCCACTCGTTCCGAGATCGCCCAACACGTGTTGCACTTAGGGAGTCTGATCCCCGATTCGGTGGAGCTTGGCTACCATTTTTGTTACGGGGATGCTGGTCACCGGCACTTTACGGAGCCTTCCGACGCCAGCCATCTTGCCTGGGCGGCAGGCATCGTGTTCGAACGTCTTGACCGCTCGGTGGAGTGGATCCATCTGCCAGTACCGCGCACCCGCGACGACGTCGAATACTTTCAACCGTTAGCGGACCTCAATGTTCCCGACACCACCGAACTCTATCTGGGCCTTGTTCACGAGACCGGAGGAGAGGACGGTACCCGTCGCCGTATTGACGCCGCCTCTCAGGTTTTGACGCGATTTGGTGTGGCCACCGAGTGCGGCCTTGGGCGTCGACCCCTTGCGGGCCTCGGTCCGTTGCTAGACCAACACGCCGCCGTTAGTTCACCGCGTACTTAACACACCTCTACCGAACGACTTAAGCCCCGTGGACCAGTTTCGATCGACCGAAAAATCACTTCAGGCGACCGTCTTTTCGATCACCTCGACCCCCGGGCCCCTACCAGATGTGGATATGTCGGAGCGATCGACGACCCGGGCCTGGTTGGGGTTACTCGTCGCGTCGATGTGTTATGTCCTGGTCCTCGATGTGCTTGCTGTTGCTGTTGCATTTCCGGAAATAGAAGAAGCCTTCCCCTATAGCGCTCGGACCACGCTCGCCTGGATCACGACTGGTTTCACCATCGCTATTGCTGCGGTCATGTTGCTCGTAGGGCAACTCGCCGATCGAATCGGCTGGAGACG
>CETJ01024027.1_pt1 | contig 18031 bp, 15 predicted proteins | sample 531341 | NCBI WGS metagenome assembly CETJ01 (sample SAMEA2622677, study PRJEB7988) | marine metagenome | isolation source: saline water (ENVO:00002010), including | reverse complement strand
CGTTGACCACCGATTCCGACGCTTCCTTCGATCAGTCGGTGGATATTGACGCTACTCAGTTGGAGCCTCACGTGACTTGGGGAACGAATCCAGCTCACGTCATTCCCATTAGCGCTCCTATCCCCGGTCCCGACGCTTATTCCGACCCCGTCGCGGCCGGAACCGCCGAACGCGCTTTGGAATATATGGGACTTACTGCAGGCAAAAAACTCAGTGACGTAGCCGTGGACACTGTGTTTATCGGCTCGTGCACCAATTCTCGTATTGAAGATCTTCGGTCCGCGGCCGAAGTGGCAAGGGGACGCAAAGTCAAAGATGGGGTGCGAACCCTCGTGGTACCTGGTTCTTTTGAGGTGAAGGTTCAAGCAGAGGCAGAGGGCCTGGACCGAGTGTTCACGGATGCAGGTTTCGATTGGCGCGAGCCAGGGTGCTCTATGTGTCTGGCGATGAACGCCGACAAGTTGGAGCCAGGTGAGCGTTCCGCGTCTACCTCGAACAGAAACTTCGAAGGCAGGCAGGGCCGGGGCGGCAGAACGCACCTGGTTTCACCAGCCGTAGCTGCGGCTACGGCTATTGCAGGGACATTCGTTACTCCCGCGGATTTGGACTGAAAGGGGTCGGCAAATGCAAGCAGTTCGAGTTCACGAAGGACGAGCAGTGCCGCTCGATCGCAGCGATGTCGACACTGATCAAATCATCCCCAGCGACTGGCTAAAGCGGGTAGAACGCACCGGATTCGGCAAGGGTTTGTTCTCCGAATGGCGAGATCAACGAGACTTCATTTTGAACGACGAAAGTTACGCCGGGGCCTCAATTTTGGTAGCTGGTCTCAACTTCGGAACGGGGTCTTCTCGCGAGCACGCTGTGTGGGCTCTAATGGATTACGGCTTCATGGCAGTGATCTCGCCTCGGTTCGGGGACATATTCAGAAACAACGCCACAAAAAACGGGCTCATTCCCTGCCAGATCAGCGAGGACAGCGCGACCAAACTCAGAGAAGCTCTCCATTTAGACCCTGACCTCGCAGTGACCGTTGACGTGGAACGGCTAAAGGTGCTGGCTCCAGCCATCGGGCTTGAAGAAGATTTTCCTATGGATTCAGCAACCCAGGAACGGTTTCTCGAAGGGCTCGACGATATTGGAATCACCCTCCGCAGTGAGAAATCAATCGGGGCTTTTGAGGGAACCCGACCGGGATGGTTACCCAGCACTCGAAGCTAACTAACCAGATTGTGATTAATCAACGCTCACAAGTGAGGCTGACCAAATACCGGGCTCTGTCTTCAAGGTCTCTAACACGTCGTCAGCTATCACTTCATCCGACGCCAACGCCATTAAGGCGAGATCACCGCGCCGATCGCGCCCTAATCCCATAAAAGAAATATTGACATCGGCCCTCCCCAGAATGGTGCCCACAATTCCGATCATTCCAGGTCGGTCATCATTGCGGATGACCAATATGTGATTCGCTAATGGGACCTCAACCGAGTGGTCGTCGATCATCACTATCCGCGGTTCATTCCCAGAGCGGACGAGTGTCCCCGCGACAGAATGACCGCCTCCGCGCACTTCAACCAAATTGCGGAATTCACCAGCGTCTTGTGACCCGACGTCGCGCACCAGTACGCCCATCTTCTCGGCGTATTCGAATGCGTTCACGAAGGTGACTGGGCCACTCACGGCGCGCCCGAGGATTCCTCGTAGGATCGCCAGCACGAGGATCCGTCGGTCATATCCGGCGATCTCGCCTGCGACTTTCACCTCTATATCGTCCGGTATTCCCCGGACCAAACCACCAAGGAAAGCTCCTAGTCGCTCACCGATTCCTAAATACGGCCGAAGCGCATCAGATGCTTCTTCGGCGGCAATATTGACTGCGAACGGAACGAAATCGCCATCAAGCGCTAAGGCGACCTGTTCAGCGATGGTCACACCGGCTCGATCTTGCGCCTCATGGGTGCTGGCACCTAAATGAGGGGTCACCACTACGTCGGGTCGACCAAAAAGAGATGACTCCGACTTCGGTTCTATGTCAAAAACGTCCAGCGCCGCGCCTGCAATTTGGTGGTTGTCTAAGGCCGCCGCTAGATCAGCCTCCACAACCACACCGCCGCGCGCAGCATTGACAAGGCGCGCGCCAGGTTTGAACTTGGTGAATCTTTCGGCATTAAAGAGGCCGACCGTTTCAGCGTTCTTTGGCAAATGAATCGTCACAAAATCGGAGCGGCTTAACAGATCGTCGAGTTCCGTCATTTCCACGTTGATGGTGCGTGCCGAATCTTCGCTCACGAAAGGGTCGTAGGCCAGAAGTCGCACGTCGAAGCCAGCCAAACGCTGCGCGACAAGCCGGCCGACTCGCCCCAGCCCCACAATGCCCACCGTTTTGTGGAGCAACTCGGTGCCAGTCCATAGTCCGCGTTCCCAACGGCCATCGGTAAGAGCGGCGTGGGCTTGGGGGAGGTTGCGCGCCAACGCAAGGAGAAGACCCACCGAATGCTCCGCCGCTGACACCACGTTTGACTCCGGAGCGTTACAAACAAGAATCCCACGCGACGTTGCTGCGGCAGTGTCGACATTGTCCAACCCCACGCCTGCCCGTCCAACGACTTGAAGCTGACGCCCCGCCTCCAGGAGCCGCTCATCGACCACCGTCGCAGAACGAATAATTAGAGCATCCGCGTCGGTAATTGCCAATTGAAGTTCTTTCGCGGTGAGATCGAGGCGCACATCAACTTCGTGGCCGCGGGCTCGCAAAAGGTCGAGACCCGCCGCCGCCAACTTCTCCGGCACCAGAACACGGGCCATTTCAGCTTGCTACCAGTTCAGTCACGCGGTTGATTCCCTCGACTAGATCGTCGAGGCCTAAGGCAAAGGAGAAACGGCCATAGCCCGGTGCGCCGAATGCTTCGCCGGGCACAAAGGCCACGTTCGCTTCTTCCAACACGATCGTTGCCAAATCCAGAGTTGAATCCACTTCGCGGCCCGCAATTATTCGACCAATCAACCCCTGCAACGATGGGAACGCATAGAAGGCTCCTTGCGGTTCAAGGCACGCGACTCCTTCAATTTCATTCAACATTCGGTGGATTGTGAGGCGACGTTCATCAAAAGCGGCACGCATGACTCCTATGTCATCGAGATTCCCGCTTACGGCTGCAGCTGCCGCGACTTGGGCCACGTTACAAACATTCGACGTGGCGTGACTTTGCATGTTCGAAGCCGCCTTGATGATGTCGGGGGGTCCGGCCATCCAACCCACACGCCATCCAGTCATCGCGTACGTCTTTGCTACACCGTTTAACACGACGCATTTATCGAGGATTTCGGGGACCACAACCGGCATCGAATAGTGAACCGCGTCGCCGTACACAAGGTGTTCATATATTTCGTCGGTGATCACCCATATGTCGTTAGCGACAGCCCAACGACCTATCGCCTCTATTTCTTGTTTCGGATAGACCGCACCAGTCGGGTTCGACGGGGATACGAAGACCAATGCTTTTGTCCGCTCGTTTGTTGCTGCTTCGAGTTGTTCAACGGTGACGCGAAATCCTTGATCGGCACCTGCGAAGATTTCGATCGGAACTCCACCAAACATGCGAATTGATTCGGGGTATGTCGTCCAATAGGGAGCTGGGAGCAACACTTCGTCACCCGGGTCTAGCAACGTCATCATCGTGTTGAAAACAGCTTGCTTTCCGCCATTGGTAACCAAGAATTGGTCGAGTGGAATATCCAAGCCGGAGTCGCGCATCGTCTTCACGGACAAGGCTTCCTTGAGCTCCGGAAGTCCACCGGCCGGCGAGTAATGGTGATGTCTGGCTTCGGCGCAAGCAGATATAGCGGCCTGCACTATGTAGCCAGGTGTGGCGAAATCGGGCTCACCGGCGCCGAAACCGATGACATTTCGCCCTGATGCCTTCAAAGCCTTAGCTTTTGCATCAACGGCAAGCGTTGCTGATTCGGCGATCTGTTCTACGGCTGACGAAATTCGATTGGTCACGGATACACTCCTGAGTGATCGGGACGTGTCGCAAACGTCCGACGGACATAGTGGCAGGCGATGACCGCGACTGAAACTTCCATTTCTCTTCCCACTGCATTACTTCCCAAAGATGGGCGTTTCGGGTCAGGCCCTTCCAAGGTCCGACCTGAAGCTATTCACGCTCTTTCTAGTCTCGCTCAAGACTATTTAGGGACCAGTCACCGCCGAGCAACCGTTAAAGACCAAGTGTCAAGGCTACGAAGCGGACTCATAAATCTATTTGATTTACCAGATGGTTGGGAAATTATTTTAGGTAACGGTGGTACGACCCTCTTTTGGGATGCGGCGTCTTTCGGTTTGATCGAATATGTCAGTCAGCACTTGGACTTCGGTGAGTTCTCGTCAAAATTCGCCCAGGTGGTCCAAGCAGCTCCACATCTCGCGGAACCTCAAATCATCAGCAGCGAACCGGGCACGCACCCGCTTCCAATCGCGTCAAATGTCGACACTTATGCACTTACCCACAACGAGACGTCAACTGGTGTGTCGGCAGTCCTAAGTCGCCCAACCAGCGAAGGGTTAGTACTCGTAGATGCAACATCAGCAGCGGGGGCAATCCAATGGAACTCATCCGAGGTCGATTGTTACTACTTTGCCCCTCAAAAGGCCTTAGCTTCTGACGGCGGTTTGTGGCTTGCCGCGTGTTCTCCTCGCGCAGTTGAGCGCATCGAGCTTCTCGCTTCAGGAGATCGTTGGATTCCTGCCGGTTTAGATTTGGGGATCGCTCTTACTAACTCTCGCCAAAACCAGACCTACAACACACCAAGCCTCGCGACAATTTTTCTGACAGCGGAAACGGTTGACTGGATCAACGAGTCAGGTGGGCTTCAGTGGTCCGAAGCTCGATGTAGGGCAAGCAGCGACACGATTTACCAGTGGGCTGACGCGAGGCCCTTCGCTGAACCCTTCGTCATCGACGCAGGTCAACGTTCACCTGTTGTGTGCACTATCGATTTTGATGGTGTTGAGGCAGATGCAATTAGCAGAGTGCTTCGAGCCAACGGCATCCTTGATACAGAGTCATATCGCAAACTTGGCCGAAATCAGCTTCGGATCGCGACATTCCCGGCGGTCGATCCCGACGATGTACGAGCATTGTGCGCATGCATCGATTACATCGTCGAATCTTTGACGTAAACGACGCTGGACAAAGTTTTCAGCTGACTCAATTCAGATATGAGTGATTCGGGTGAAATGCTATTAGTCGTGCCGCGGAGTTTTGACGACTCAGCACTCGAGACCATGAATCGGACGGATCTGAAATTAAATCGCCCGGATCCGCGTCAAAGGTCCACCACGCTCCTTCTTCTAGTTCGGCGTGCAGTTGACCTGCACTCCAACCGGAATAACCCAAGTAAAGACACACGTTTCCCAAGTCTTCTTGAGCTATGTCTGGCTCCTCTTCTACATCTAATAACGCTATCTGCTCAGTAATGGGAGTCGAACCCCTCCAAGTAGCCGACGCGGGAACAAGCGCAATCAGGGCATTCGGTTGGATCGGCCCACCAGAAAAAACTTTTGGAGTGATTCCCCCATCTCCTACCCATCGGGGAAGAATTTGTTCGGTCGAAATTTCAGATGGCCGGTTGAGAATGACACCCAAAGAACCTTCTGCCTCGTGTTCGATGAGCAGTACTACCGAACGCCAAAAGTTCGGATCTTCTAGTTGGGGAGTTGCAACCAGCAGACAGCCGCGTCGCGGCGCACTTATTGGGGTCACCAATCGGTTTGCCACCCCGTCACTCCTTCCCAAGATCGTCGACAAGAAAGCATTCGGTGCCGTCTAGTTGATTTAGTTGACGCCGCCACCCGATACTTCAGTAACGTCCTGCTTGCCTGCGGTAATCCATGGCATCATCGCTCGCAATTCATTTCCCACGGCTTCAATAGGATGTTGCTTTCCTTCCTCTACGAGCCGCTTGTAGTTGGGTAATCCGTTGCGATTCTCGTCGATCCATTCCTGCGCGAAGCTGCCGTCTTGGATCTCAGCGAGAATTCGCCTCATCTCTGCCCGTGTCTCGTCAGTGATGATCCGAGGTCCTCGAGTCAAGTCTCCATATTCAGCCGTTGTTGAAATTGAATAACGCATTCCAGCAATTCCAGCCTCGTATATGAAGTCGACGATCAACTTCACCTCATGGAGGGTTTCGAAGTAGGCGGACTCGGGCTGGTAACCCGCGTCGACAAGCGTGTCGTAACCCGCTCGGATTAATTCGGTCAATCCACCGCAGAGCACAACTTGTTCACCGAATAAGTCGGTCTCGGTTTCCTCCGCGAATGTAGTGCTCAATACCCCGCCTCGAGTGCCTCCGATTCCCTTGGCGTACGCGAGGGCGTCGGCGAGTGCGTTGCCTGTCGCGTCTTGATGAATTGCCACAAGCGCCGGGACACCTCCGCCTTCGGCGTAGGTCCGGCGAACGTGGTGTCCAGGTCCCTTCGGAGCGATCATCCACACGTCGACGTCGTCAGGGGGCTGAATTTGGTCAAAATGAATATTGAAACCGTGAGAAAACGCGATGGCATTCCCGGTGGACAGATTTGGGACGATTTGTTCTGCATAGATCGCGGCCTGTTCGGTGTCAGGCAGTGCCATCATCATGATGTCGGCTTGCGCCGCTGCTTCAGAAATACTGAGCACTGGTAAGCCTTCGGCTTCTGCCTTTGCTATTGACGAGGAACCGTCACGAAGGCCGACAACCACGTTGACGCCACTGTCCCGAAGGTTCAGGGCGTGGGCGTGTCCTTGTGAGCCGTAGCCCATGATCGCGACGGTGCGTCCCGTGAGGCGCCCTAAATCGGCGTCGGCTTCGTAATAAATGGTGGCTGGCATCGATGTGCTCCTGATAGAAGAGACCGCAGTGCGGCTAAAGGTGTATCCGTTTCTAGAGATGATTCTCAGCCATCGAGGCGGCCTAGCGCAATCCGACCTGTTCGCTGTAGCTCGAGAATTCCGAACTTGTGGAGCGCAGTTTCGCAGAGATCGAGTTGATCGGGGTGCGCGTGAAGGCTGACTATTAGCTCCTCACCGTTGGAATCAACGACCGATCCTCCGTATTCCGTCAACAATTGCTGCACTGCTTCCGCGTCGGTACCGGTTACCCGCGCCAACATCAATTCACGCTCGATAGAAGAAGCAGGTTGTAGTTCAGTGATTTCGAGGACGTTCACGAGCTTGTCAAGTTGCTTCGCTATTTGGGTCACATCGGTGTTGTGGACGTCCACGACAATGCTGATTCTGCTGAGAGAGGTATCGTCGGTAGGCGCCACCGCTAGCGAAAAGATGTTGAAGCCTCTGCGGCTAAACAAACCCGCGATTCGGGCCAGAACGCCAAAGCGATTCTCGACAAGCACTGTGAGGATGTGGAGGTTGTGTTGACCATCAGTACTAGGCACTTCTGTCATGAGGGCGCCGTACCTTTGCCTTTAGCGTCTGCGTCTCCTTCGGGACCGAGAATAATGTCGTCGTTGGATCCTCCGGCAGGCACCATCGGATAGACCTTTTCGAATGCATCGACTCGAAAGTCAATAACGACGGGGCGATCGTTGATGGAGTTTGCTTTTTGGATGGCGGAGAGAACTTCTTCAGCGGACTCAACGCGAATTCCGACACATCCCATGGCCTCAGCCCACCCGACGTAGTCCGGATGATCGGGACTTAAGTAAACCTCGCTGTAGCGCTCGTCATAGAACAACTCTTGCCACTGGCGAACCATTCCTAGGTAGGCGTTATTCAGAATTGCGATTTTCACCGGAATGTTTTCAGCCGCGGCAGTAATGAGCTCCTGCGCCGTCATCTGAAAGCACCCGTCACCATCGATCGCCCATACAGTCCGATCAGGTTTTCCGGCTTTCGCTCCTATTGCGGCAGGGACAGCGAAGCCCATAGTGCCTAAACCGCCAGAATTCACCCACGTATATGGGTAGTCAAATTTCCAATATTGACTCGCCCACATCTGATGTTGCCCCACGCCAGCGACAACGATTGCGTCATCGGGAGTATTGTCACGTAGTTGCTCCAGAACGAACTGCGGTTTTAGGGGGAAGCCGCTTTCCGCTTGTTCATACGTCAAAGGGTGCTGTTCCTCCCAGCCGCTAATTGTCGACTTCCAGGCCGACCGGTCGGGGCTAGTGCGAACTGACATTTCAAATTCAGCGATTAAAGCCTCTAACGCGATTTTTGCGTCACCTTGGATGGCGACGTCAGGTCTTCGCACCTTGCCATGCTCGGCGGGGTCGATGTCGACGTGGATGATCTTGGCGTCGGGCGCGAAAAACTCTGGGTTGCCGGTGACTCGGTCATCAAAGCGGGCGCCAAGGTTGATGAGCAGGTCAGACCGCTGAAATGCCATCACCGATGTGTAGTTCCCGTGCATGCCTGGCATTCCGAGGCAAAGAGGATGCCGATCTGGGAATACCCCCCGGGCCATCAGGGTCGTAACGACATGAATATCGGTGAGCTCCACGAATCGTTTCAACGCTTCGCTCGCTCGCGCTTTCAGCAAACCGCCTCCTGCGTAGATGACTGGTCGCTCGGACGCGCATATAAGTTCTACTGCGTCGGAAATTTTTTCTGGATCAACCGCCGTGATCGGTGAATATCCGGGAAGATCAACCTCGTCGGGCCAGTACCACTCCATCATGTCGTTGCTGACATCTTTCGGGACATCAATGAGAACGGGCCCTGGGCGTCCAGTGGTAGCGATGTGGAACGCCTCTTTTACGATTCTCGGAATGTCGGAGGGATCGGTTACGAGGTAATTGTGCTTTGTGACGGCCATCGTAATTCCGGTGGTATCGCATTCTTGGAAAGCATCAGAACCGATCGCTCCGAGCGCGACTTGTCCGGTGATTACGACCAAGGGAATTGAATCCATATAGGCGTCGCAGAGCGGAGTGACAATGTTGGTGGCTGCCGGTCCGCTGGTCACGATCGCGACCCCAGGTTTACCGGTCACATGCGCATACCCCTGGGCCATATGACCTGCGCCTTGTTCGTGGCGGACAAGCACATGGCGAATCTTGGAGTCGATGATTGGGTCATATACGGGGAGGATTGCTCCTCCGGGAAGACCGAACATCACCTCGACATCGCACATCTCAAGACTCTTTATGAGGGCTTGAGCGCCGGTGAGTTCCATCGGTCTTCTCCTAATTTGTGAAGTTTGTGTGGGTTTGGATTTTGGGCGGGCCTAGAAACGGAAAAGGCCCCCGGTGGGGACCATGGGTAAGCGGAATCGAGCGACCCGCTTATACGGGTACTACGAGGAAGCGATTAACGCAGGAGTGGTCTGTTTGTGATCGCATGCAGCCATTTTGGCGGCGAGAGGTGCTACTCGCAACCCGAGAAGGCAGATCTCGCGGTTCGGCAGGGCGCGCGACGGTAGATTCAACGCTTAATGGCACGGCTTTCGAGGACCACACGCGTCATCGTTATTGCCGTGATGGGAGTATCTCTCATCGCGCTGTTACGGGTTCCTAGTGAGAAACCCGGCGGCTCATCTGGTCATCGAAATGAGATTCGATGGCGGGTACCCACGGAAAATACAGTTCCTTTTGAGGAAACCAGAGAGTTTGCGCTGTCAAACGAAAGTTGCCCTGTCGGTCTTCCTTTACTTGAACCAACGCATGTCGATTCCGTTGATCTAGAACTGTCTCTCTTTCTTGACCTACCGGGGGCTATTTCACTCGTATTCCTCAGCAGCAACAGCGGCTTTGTCGCTGAGAGGAACGGGCGGGTTTACGCGTTTGAGTCGGGAAAGCTCTCGGCTGAGCCAGTCATCAACCTCACCGAAAATACCAGCACTGACATGGACCAGGGACTATTGGGGTTGGCAGTTTCTCCTGACAAGGGATGGTTGTATCTCAATCGGACCGATTTGAGCGGTTCAAGCGTGGTTACGGCTCATTCCTTGAGGTCGGGCATCGCGGACCCCGGCACCGCGGTGGAGATCATCATCGTCGATCAACCGTCTGCGATGCACAACGGCGGTGATCTGTTGTTTGATCCCGAGGGATACCTGCTTGTCTCTTTCGGGGACGGAGGCGGCTTGGGTGACCCGCACGGGCATGGTCAGGATCTTTCGACACCTTTAGGATCTGTGCTGCGGCTCGAGGTCAACCCTGAGTTATGGCCACCTCACAAACCAGCACCGAAAAACCCCGATCTCGGCCCTGGCTCCGACCCCCGAATCTGGATCAGCGGTGTTCGGAACCCGTTTCGTTTCTCATTCGATGAAGTTACGGGCGACCTCTGGCTGACAGATCTGGGTCAGCAATGCGTTGAAGAGATAACAGTCTTGACGTCAGCCGAGGCGGGCGCCAACTTGGGTTGGAACCTCGTGGAGGGCTCACGACCGTTCATGGGTCAGGTCGAATCATCTCTGCGGAGGCCCGATTTCGAGTATCGCCACGGGCGCGGCCGTTGCGCAATCATCGGTGGTTTTGTCGTACGTGACGGACCTCATCCAATTCTCGAGGATCGGTACCTTTTCGCCGATATGTGCGGGGCTCAATTGATGTCTTTGCGGTTAGACAAAGAACCGTCAGTGTTAGCACTCCCTTTGCACTCAACGCATCCAGTGGCTTTTGCCACCGGCCCCGACAAAAGTCTCTATGTCGTTGACCTAGCCTCTGGTGTTTGGCGTATTGGCGCTAAAGGCTGACTCAAATTGTTTCGCCGGACCTCGCATGATCGCTCCATCCTGGTTCTTGCAATACCCGCTTTCGTCGCGCTGATCGCTGAGCCGCTTTATGTCCTGACCGATACGGCCATCGTCGGTCACATCAGTACCGAAGCCCTCGCCGGTCTCGCGGTCGCAGCTGCAATTTTACTGACCGTCTATTCCATGCTGATTTTTCTGGCCTACGGCACGACCGGAATAGTTGGTCGCCTTCTCGGCTCAGGCCAGCAACAAGATGCTGCTGCGCAGGGTATCCAAGCGGTTTGGCTGGCTATTTTCTTAGGAGCAGCCGCTACCGCCGGCATAGCGCTGTTTTCGGGACTTTTGGTGGACCTCTTTGAGCCAAGTTCTCTAGTCCGTAGGCAAGCATTGACGTACCTGAGAATTAGCTTGGTTGGTTTAATTGGGCAGCTCATCGTGATGGGCGGTACCGGCTACCTTCGAGGGTTGCAGGACACGCGCACCCCATTGGTGGTGGCTCTTACAGGAGCATTAACCAATCTGGGTTTGGAGCTCGTTCTGGTTTTTGTCTTCGATTTAGGCATCGCCGGGTCAGCTTGGTCGACCGTCATTGCCCAATGGCTTTGCGCTTGCGCCTATGTGAGAGTCATTTTCAAAGCATCGTCAAAACTTCAGGCATCTATATGGCCCAATTTCCGACGTCTCGTACGGTACGCCACCGTTGGGTTGCATCTGTTTATACGGACCAGCGCACTTCGAGCCTCTTTTCTTTTGGCGGCTGCGCTTGCGGCACGAAAGGGCACGACCGAATTGGCTGCGCACCAGATCGGTATCGAAGTTTGGAGCTTGCTGGCATTGGGGTTGGATTCGGTAGCAATCGCTGGTCAAGCCTTAATCGCCAAATTTCTCGGAGCGAGTCAAGTTGCAACTGCTAAAGCGGTGAGCCGTCGAATGATCGGCTTAAGCATCCAAATCGGTTGCGTCGGCGGTGCGGTGCTTCTAGCTGCCCGATCTCCGATTGCGAAGTTATTTACGAATGACGTGGCGGTGGCAGAGTTAACGGGCTTCCTCCTTATCTTCGTCGCTCTAACGCAACCTCTCAACGCGCTGGTATTTGGCATCGACGGCATCTTGATCGGCGCAGGCGACCTTCGATTCTTAGCTTGGGCAATGATCAGCACTTTCGCGGGATACGCAGGAATCGCGCTCGCCACAGCGAACTTTGGAATGGGGTGGCTTTGGGCGTGTTTGGTTGCCTTGATGATTTTTAGAGGTGGGGCGGTTTGGGCCAGATTCACACAAGGGGGTTGGATTCGCGTCGGTGCTGATTAGCTACCTACCAACCGACGGACCACATCTAGTGCTACAAACTTGTACCGCAATCGAAGACAGAGGTACCTATGCCATCGATCAAGGTGATCGAGGACATCGGCGTTCGCCATCAGGCACGGCTAAAGGCAGCGGATCTATGGTCCTGTCAAAGCTTGTTAAAGGCTGGCGCCACTAAACGCGGGCGAAGAGTGATCTCTGAAACTGTCGGCGTCGCGGAAAAGCGGGTCCTTGAGTGGGTCAACAAGGCGGATCTGATGCGAGTCAAAGGGATCTCGACTCAGTATTCAGAACTCCTTGAAACAGTCGGAGTTGACTCAATCCGCAAACTTCGTCGAAGCCGGTCTGCGCAGCTCCACAAAGCTCTCGTTGACGCTAACAAAAACCACCGCAAACCACTGGTCAGGCGCATGCCATCCCAAGATCAACTCAAATACTGGCTTGAACAAGCAAAACAGTTATCGCAGATCGTGAAATAACGATATTGCGGCTAATCATCCTTTTCGCTGTCGAAGAATTGAGTTGACGGCCTTGCCGTCTGCTTGGCCCTTCGAGGCCTTCATAACCGCTCCAACGAACACGCCTTGAACCTTGTCTTCGCCCTCGCAGAACTTGACCCAAGCTTCGGGATTTTCGGTGATAGCGCGGTCGACAAGGATCTCGAGTTCGTTGGACTCCATCGCTTCGAACCCGCGGGTTTGAGCGATCGACGTCGGATCAAGGCCGGTGTCAACCATCTCTGACAGGACCTGTTTAGTTTGCGTAGCGGTCAAAACACCCGATTTTTCCATAGCGATAAGTGCGGCAAAATGCTCGGCGTCGAGTCCGGCAGCACCGTCGATTGCAAGATTCTGTACGGCATGCGTAGTTGCGCGTTGGGCGTCAGCGCCGGCATCTATCGCAGCGAATATCAATGACGACAGCCCGCGATTTACGATCGTGGCAGCCGTTTCCAGATCTACCCCGGCACTATCCGCAAGTCTCTTTCGTTGCTCAGCAGGAAGTTCAGGCATTCCGGCCGCGATTTGTTGAATCCAGTCCGTGTCGGGGTCGAGAAGCACCAGATCCGGCTCGGGAAAATATCGGTAATCGTTAGCTTCCTCTTTGGAGCGAAGCGTGTGAGTCCTCCCCTCTTCTGACCAATGCCGGGTCTCTAGCTGTGGTGCTTCGCCCGCTTCGTACAACCCGATATGTCGCTCAGCTTCATAGCTGATGGCACGGTGCAAAGAGCGCAACGAGTTCAGATTTTTTATCTCACAACGGGTACGCAATTCATCTGAGCCGAACGGTCGAACGCTTACGTTGGCGTCAACTCTCATCGACCCCTCTTCCAAGCGCGCTTCCGACGCCTCAGTAGCTATCAAGATTGCTCGAAGCTCTTCAACATAGGCGCGAGCATCTTCGGCCGATCGAATGTCCGGTCGTGAGACGACCTCGAGCAACGGAACCCCCGCACGGTTGTAGTCCACCAACGCCTGCGAAGCCCCGTGGATTCGCCCATCTTCGCCACCTATGTGGGTGGTCTTCCCAGCGTCTTCTTCGAGATGCGCGCGCTCAATGCCTATGCGTGTGCCGTTCGGAAGATCAAGAGCACCGTTGATGCAAATGGGTTGGTCATATTGACTGACCTGATAGTCCTTGGGCATGTCCGGATAAAAATAGTTTTTCCGATGAAAGACCGATGGCTGAATCTCGCAACCAAGTGCTAGGCCGATGGTCATTGCCAATTCGACGGCTCGGCGGTTAAGCACGGGTAACGAACCGGGCAGACCCAGACATACGGGGGTGACGTTCGTGTTCGGCTCATCACCGAAGCGATTGGGTGCGTGAGAAAACAGCTTCGTATTAGTGGCCAACTCCACATGCACTTCTAGGCCGACCACAATTTCCCATTCGCTCAAGGGGTGCCTCCCTCAGGGGCCTGCGACTCGATGAACGACCCAGTTTGAAACATGAGCGACTCCCCCAGTTGGGGAGCCATAACTTGAACACCTACGGGCATGCCATAGGCGCCAGATCCAAAGGGAATAGACATTGCCGGGTCGCCAACGAGGTTGCTTGGGACGGTGCAGGTGTCGCAGCGGTACATAGACATAGGGTCTGAGCGCTCCCCAAACCTGAAGGCAACGGATGGAGAAGTTGGCGACAAAAGAACGTCATGGTTCGAGTAAGCAACGTCGAAGTCACGTCTCGTCAGGGTGCGTACCTTCTGCGCCTTGCCATAGTACGCATCGTAATACCCGGCGCTTAATGCAAATGTTCCGAGCATCACCCTCGCAATGACTTCGTCACCGAATCCCCTTCGGCGTGTACTCGAATTCATCAGTTTTACGTCTGCGCCCTCCGCTCTCATTCCGTAACGAACACCGTCGTAACGAGCCAGGTTGCTTGAAGCTTCGGCAGGGGCGATGAGATAATAAGCAGTTAGCCCGTACTCCACAGCAGGCACGGACACGAAATCAACAACGGCACCCGCATCGCTAAACAAGTCAGCTACTTCGTGTACACGGGACACAACGTCTTCGTCGATGCCTTCGAGGAGTTCTCGAACTACCCCCACCCGAAGGCCGTCAACACCGCGGTCTAGGTTCCTCCTGAGATCTGGTACTGGAGAAGGGATCGAGGTGCTATCTAGCGGATCATGGCCTCCGATCACCTCAAGGGTTAGTGCCGCATCTGCGACATTGTTTGCGAACGGCCCGATCTGGTCAAATGAGGAAGCGAAGGCGATGAGCCCATATCGGCTGACTAGTCCATAAGTTGGCTTCACACCCACGACACCGCAGAGAGCCGCAGGCTGCCGGATCGACCCGCCTGTGTCGGAACCCAATGAAATGGGGGCGAAACCCGCGGCCACCGCTGCGGCCGATCCTCCACTTGAACCGCCGGGTACGCGGGTGACGTCGTGGGGATTTCGTGTCGGGCCAAATGCTGAGTGTTCGGTTGAACTACCCATAGCAAATTCGTCAAGGTTCGTTTTTCCAATGACGACAGCTCCAGCGGCAGCTAGGCGTTCGACCACTGTCGCATCGTAAGGCGGCTCCCATCCCTCAAGAATCCGCGATGAACATGTGGTCGCCAGACCTCGGGTGCACAAGTTGTCTTTTAAGGCAACTGGGACCCCTGCAAGAGGTCCCGGGTCACGGCCAGACGCAACTGCTTCATCTATTTTTTCGGCAGCTTCAACGGCCTTCTCGCGTGCGATCAGGTTGAAGGCATGCACCTCGGGCTCTCGCAATTCGATAGCTTCGAGGTGCTCCTCTAAGGCGGAGACGGCGCTTTTTCGACCCTCTCGAATGTCTGAGGCCAAACTTTGTGCGGAGTTCAAGATGATTCTCCCAACACGGGCGGCACACGAAATTGCCCCTCCGAGGCATCTGGAGCCTGCGCCAATATTTCTTCGCGGGCAACGGTTGCTCCTACGGAGTCATCTCTTAATACGTTCGATAGTGGATATGGGTGTGACATCGGAGCCACCGATTCAAGATCAAGAGCTTCTAACTGGCCAACGTGTTCGAGAACTTTCTCGAGATGCTCAGTGAAATGAGCGATTTCTTCATCATTAAGTTCGATTCGTGCCAACGACGCAATGTGAGCGACGAGATCTCGTGAGAGGGGTTGAGTCATGTTGCTTAGTCTCCGAAAAAGTTCACACGTAGGGGTCATTTCCGCTCAAGGGTTCGTCCCACCAATCTTCTGGCGCGGGCTGCCACTCACCAGCGGGAAGAGGATAGATGCAATCCACAGGGCAGGGTTCAAGACACTTGTCACAGCCCGAGCACAGCTCGGGGAGAATGATGACGTCGATGCCGTGGTTGAAAATGGCACCAAAGTTCGGCGGGCAAGCTCGCAGGCAGGCGTCGCAACTTATGCACTGCGACATATCTATGAACATAGGCGGGTTGAGCCATTTCGTGTTGCGCTCTCGACTCTCGATCCGCGACAGGCGCGCTGGGCTGTTTCCCGATGCCATCTACAGAATTCTAAGGGGCGACTTTCGGTCCGAATCGATAACTGGGTGCAAAGCTCAAGATACTTTTCGCGCGGCAAGCACCCACTTCAGTCGAATTCCGTTTTCAAAGGACCGCAACGTCGTCGAGGAGACCCTCTGGTCTTTGGTCCCCAATCGCTTCGATCGACGCCCTGCTGATGAGGTGAATTCAACCAATCGGTCGAATACGGGCATCATATTGACGACAGTCTGAGCGAAGAGTCGGGTGGAATTAGTCTTGCAGGGGAGCCCAGAGAAGAACTGAGGTGCCCGGCGGCAAGAAAGTCCCAGCCGCGGGTTCGGTTCCCTGAACTTCGAGACCATCGCCTCTGATTTCACCAAGTTGGAGCCCTACCTCAGCCAACCGGCGCTCGGCATCGAACACGGTCAGTCCACGCATATCGGGAACTTCTTGGAGGTCCGGGCCTGAAGAAACGGTCAGCGAAACTTCGGATCCTCTGTCTATGAGTAGCCCCGGCGTCAAACCTTGGCCCACGACGGTGCCTTCGGTGACTGTCTCACTGGGTTCTCGCCCTAATGGTCTAGCAATTCTAAGTTGAAGGTCGTTCAATACTTGCTCGGCATTACCGAGATCGAGCCCAATCAGTTGCGGAACTGTGCGAGGAACAGGCCCTCCAGAAACCACGAGCACTGCTCTCGCTCCCGGCTCTCTTAAACCACCGCCCAATGCCGGCTCCCCGTCGATCAATACTTTGATGACTTCACCGGCAACAATCTCTTCGTCATAGAGCGGCTGAACAAGGTCAACTTCGAAGCCCTTTGTCTCAAGTCGAGCCACAGCTGCAGCGGTCGACAATCCCAGAACGAGTGGGGTCATTCGAAGGCGTGGGCCACTTGCAACCTCAACAACAAGCATCTCTCCTTCTGCTAGGCGGCGACCGGGCGCGGGCCTTTGGGCTAAGACAATGCCTGCCGGCAAGTCGTCGGTTCGCACTTGATCTTCATCGAGAACCCATGAGCGCGAATCTGCGATAGCTCGTACTTCGCCGACGGTGCGGCCTGTGTACTGCTGTACAAGATGAGCGCGAAGTCCTTGAGGTCGAACGCTGCTAACTGCCCACGCAGTTCCTGCGGACAGCAACGCAAATACGAGAGCCACGGTGGCCCCTAGCTTGCGGGCCGGGCGCCATTTCGGTCTCAAGGATCCGTTGGAGCGGTGACGCTCGGCACTGTAAGCGGCAGGGGCGCTGTCAGGTCCAATTAAGAGATCTTCGGGGATGCTGATGTTCGCCGGCTTCGTGAAACCTTTCGTGGCGTCAACCAAACCTTCGGTCAACGATACGGCGTCGCAACGCAGCGACGCTTCAAAGCGCCCTGCCTCGCTCAGAATCTTGGTGGCGCGATCGAATTCAGCGGGAATCTTCAAGTCCTGGTCTCGTTCCCCATTCGAAAGCTTCCTCCGTGTCTTGTCAGATTCACCCGTTTCTTCACTGATTGCGGCGACGAGGGTAGCAACCAACGAATAAACGTCAGATTCGGGCCCACCATTCCCCGACAACGTTTCCGGTGCCGCGAATTTGACCGACGGTTCGATGAGACCAGTTCCAACAACGGAAAGTCGTCCAGCTTCAGCAGCACTAAACGCATTTGCCAGAAAAAAACCGGCTAGCTTGCTTGATCCGTCGGTACCTATAAGCAGGTTGGAGGGCGAGATGTCACCGTGGCAAAGGCCTAATTGGTGAAGGGCAGTTAACCCTGAGGCAATTTCGAAGCCAAGCCTTGTTGCTTGAGCCACTGTTAGTGAGTGACCTCTATCCAGTAGCACTTGCAAGCTAGCGCCTTGAAAAGTTTCAGTAACCAAGTAGACAATTTCAGCCGACCGGCCCCAATCGAGCACACGTTGGACGTGGGGATGAATGATGGAATTTGCTGTCGCTATATCCGATGTCAGCCGTCTGAGAAACTCAACGTCTTCAGAAATTGAGGCAGTCAAGATCTTGATTGACACTAGATCGTTGGTGTTTAGGTCTCGCGCGTGGTACTCGTTCCAACCGCGGCCATGAA
>CETJ01018614.1_pt1 | contig 18247 bp, 19 predicted proteins | sample 531341 | NCBI WGS metagenome assembly CETJ01 (sample SAMEA2622677, study PRJEB7988) | marine metagenome | isolation source: saline water (ENVO:00002010), including | reverse complement strand
TTCTACCACCTGACCGTGACCAACAGCCGCAACCCGCGCGATGGTCGTTTCGTTGAGCGTATCGGCTTCTTCAATCCGATCGCCTCGGGTGCGGAAGTGAAGCTTTCTGTAAACCAGGAGCGCGCTACTTACTGGCTGGGTCAGGGCGCACAGCCGTCTGAGCGTGTTGCTCAGCTGCTGAAGGAAGCTGCTAAGGCCGCTGCCTGAACAATATGAACGCAACGTCAGCTCCGGCCGAAGACCTCATCGTCATAGGCAAGATCGTATCGGTGCATGGCGTGCGTGGTGACGTGAAGATCTATTCTTTCACCGATCCAATCGACAATCTGCTGGAGTATCGTCGCTGGACGCTGAGGCGAGGCGATGAAGTCAAGCAGGTTGAGCTGGTGAAGGGTCGCCTCCAGGGCAAGATTCTGGTGGCTACGCTGAAAGGGCTGACGGATCGAGAAGAAGCGCGTGCATACGCCGACTTCGAGATCTGTATTCCTCGCAGTGAGCTACCCCAGCTGACCGGTGATGATTACTACTGGTACCAGTTGCAGGGTCTGACGATCATCAATCAGCTCGAGCAGGTGCTCGGTCGGGTCGATCATCTGCTCGAAACGGGCGCCAATGACGTCATGGTGGTCAAGCCGTTCGACGGCAGTCTGGATGATCGCGAACGCTTGTTGCCCTACACCGATCAGTGTGTCTTGAAGATCGATCTGGAAGCAGGTGAGATGCGCGTTGAATGGGATGCGGACTTCTAGTCAACATGCCCAATCTTCGTGTCGATGTCATCAGTCTGTTCCCGGACATGTTTGCTGCTATCAGTGAATATGGAATCACTAGCCGGGCAGTAAAGCAGGGGTTACTCCAGCTGCATTGCTGGAATCCTCGAGCGTATACCGAAGATCGTCATCAGACGGTCGATGATCGGCCTTTCGGGGGCGGTCCGGGCATGGTGATGAAGATCAAGCCACTGGAACTCGCGCTTGCAGATGCTCGGCATGCTGCAGGTGAGAAGGCCAAGGTGATTTATCTTTCTCCCCAGGGACGGCAGCTGAAACAGGCTGACGTCCGTGCATTGGCGGGTGAGGAAGGATTGATCCTCATTGCAGGTCGTTACGAAGGTATCGACGAGCGCTTCATAGAAGCGCATGTGGATGAGGAATGGTCGATTGGTGACTATGTGCTGTCCGGCGGTGAGTTGCCGGCCATGGTGCTGATCGATGCTGTGACCCGCCTGCTCCCTGGAGCATTGGGTCATGCTGATTCAGCCGAGGAGGACTCGTTTACTGACGGCCTGCTCGACTGTCCGCATTACACGCGACCGGAAGTGTATGCGGATAAACGTGTTCCTGAAGTGTTGCTCAGCGGCAATCATGAACACATCCGGCGCTGGCGTTTACAGCAGTCCCTCGGAAGGACCTGGGAACGCCGCGCTGATCTTCTGGATAGCCGCTCGCTTTCTGGGGAAGAACAAAAGCTGCTAGCGGAATTCATCCGCCAGCGGGACGATAGTTAAACGTATCGATGGCACGCCAGCATGGCCTGTCTCAGGAGCACAGCATGACCAATAAGATTATTCAGGCGATTGAAAGCGAGCAGATGACCAAGCAGCTGCCCCCGTTCGCCCCCGGTGACACCGTAGTTGTCCAGGTTAAGGTGAAGGAAGGCGATCGTGAGCGTCTGCAGGCCTTTGAAGGCGTTGTGATTGGCAAGCGTAACCGCGGCCTGAACAGTGCTTTCACCGTTCGCAAGATCTCCAACGGTGTAGGTGTTGAGCGTACTTTCCAGTACTACAGCCCGATGGTCGACAGCCTCAGCGTCAAGCGCCGTGGTGATGTCCGTAAAGCCAAGCTGTACTACCTCCGCGCGCTGTCCGGCAAGGCAGCCCGCATCAAGGAAAAGCTTTCCTGAGGAAAGTTTCCTTAAAAAAAAAGCAGCCTCCGGGCTGCTTTTTTGTGGGCGGTTGGTTTTGCTCGAATCCGGGTAGCCAGGGCGCGAGCGGCGTCTGCCGGGGCCTTTGCTGTTCGTAGGGCCTGGAAGTGTTAGCGCGCTCAGGCTTTCGGACGGTCCGGTTCGGGTTTGTTTACGGCTGCTTGGGCGTTTGCGTTGTCGGTTAAAGCGATCAGGGTCCAGCCAGCCTCCGGCTTGATGCGGGCGTCCGGGTGAAATACGTGTGTATGGCCATGGTTATCAATGGCGAAATACAGGATTGCGCCTGATCCATTCAGGGTCTGGTACTCCGACCAACCGAAGGTTTCGGTCAGTTTGTTGCTTTTAAGTGAGTCACCTCGGCCCAGCCGCCCGGCAAGTTGCGAGTAGGTCAGAGTGGGCGTACCTAGCGGGCGGCCTCGGTGTTCGTCGCTGGGACGATGTTTGTCGCTGCGTCGATTCTCTTGTGTGCTTGCCAGATTAAACAGTCGATCAACGCCGAACTCATGACGGAAGCGCATGGCGGCGAGGGTGTTCATTTCTCCAACAGGCGACAACGCCAGCAGGTGCCCGAGTCCAACCAGGTCGAGGTGGTTTTCGGCGTGTTGCGAGGCGGGGTTCCCGTAATAGGTTGGCAGGTTCTCCATCCGCGCCGCGCGAATATTGTCCCAGCTGGAGTCGGTGAGCATGACTCTCACGCCTTGTTCGCTCAGCGCGCGCCCTATCGCTCTTGCAACCGGATTGGCGCCTACGATCAAAAAGCCGCTTGGCGACGGTTCCGCGACTTTCAGCAGTCTCGCCAGTGGGCGTGCGGTTGCGCTTTGCAGCACGACGGTGCCGATTATGACGGCGAAGGTGAGCGGCACGAGCAGCAGCGCGCCCTGGTGGCCTGCTTCGTCCAGGCGAACCGCAAAGATTGCGGACACGGCAGCCGCCACGATTCCGCGGGGTGCAATCCATGCGAGCAGCAGCCTCTCCCGCCAGTTCAACTGGGAACCCCAAGTGCTCAGGGTGATCGCCAGCGGTCGGGCCACGAATTGCACGATCACCAGAAGAATCAACACTGCCGGCCCCAGCTGCATCAGTGCTGTTAGGTCGAGCATCGCTGCGAGCAGGATAAACAGCCCAGAGATCAGCAGAATGCTCAGGTTCTCCTTGAAGTGAAGGATGTCTCGCACGTCGACATCTCTCATGTTCGCAAGCCAGATCCCCATCAGCGTGACGGCCAGCAAGCCGGATTCATGCACCAGGGTATTGGCGGTGACGAATACGCCGAGCACTGACGCCAGTGTCGCCAGATTCTGCAGATACTCCGGCAGCCAGTGTCTTTTCACCAGTTGGCCGAGCGTCCATCCTCCTGCTATTCCGAGCACGGTTCCGCACAGCAGGACCCCGCCGAACGTCTGCAAGCTCTGCGTCCAGGCAGCCTCGGTGCCTCGTGTAATGATGAAGCTGTAAACCACCACTGCAAGCAAGGCGCCAATCGGATCGATGATGATGCCTTCCCACCTCAGGATATTGGCAACCGCCGCGTTGGGGCGCACTACGCGCAGCATCGGTACGATCACTGTTGGGCCCGTCACAAGCGTCAAGCTTCCCAAGAGCAACGCCAGGTCCCAATCAAAGCCAAGCAGCCAATGGGCGGACAGGGTGATCACGCCCCAGGTCGTCAGTGCGCCGATGCCAATCAGGCGGCGCACGACCGTGCCGATTCCCGGCAACTCAGAGACGCGTAGCGTCAGGCTGCCTTCAAAAAGAATCAACGCCACCGCCAGGGAAACCAGCGGAAAGAGCAGTGTGCCGAACAGGCGAGTCGGGTCCAGCCAGCCGAGCACGGGGCCGGCCAGGATCCCACTCAGCAAGAGAAACAGAATCGCTGGCAGTCGTAATCGCCATGCCAGCCATTGGCTGGCGAGCGAGGCGATGCCGAGCGCAGCGAGGGCAATGAGAATGTCTTGTTCGGTCATGGTTACCAGGTGTTCAAAGTGGCGGGTCGGTTAGATCAGGCTCCCACTCCATGTGGGTCCGTTGTTGCGGAGCTACTGGATAGTCTGACACTGCTCGGGCCGATCAGGTCTATTTGGAATGAGCAAGGTGGCTGTTCGGTCCGTGCGGTCTATGGAACACTGGCCGCCTTTCCGTCCAGTGTTTCTGTGCATGCCGGCTCAAGACGACCCCCTTATCGATGGTTTCCTCGACGCTCTTTGGCTCGAAAAAGGACTGTCGGACAACACCCGCGACGCCTATCGCAGCGATCTCGCGCTATTCAACGGCTGGCTGGGCGAGCGCAATGTGCGCCTTGTCGAAGTAGGTCGGGACGCCATTCTCGATCACCTCGCCTGGCGCCTGGCTCACGGCTACAAGGCTCGTTCAACCGCGCGGCTGTTGTCCGGGCTTCGCGGGTTCTATCGATTTCTGTTGCGCGAAGGCTTGATCATGGTCGATCCAACGCTGCGAGTGGATCTGCCGCAGTTGGGGCGGCCACTGCCCAAGGCGTTGTCGGAAACTGATGTCGAATCGCTGCTGTCCGCGCCGGATATCGGCGAGCCGCTGGGGCTGCGCGACCGGGCGATGCTCGAAGTCCTCTATGCAACCGGCCTGCGGGTCACGGAGCTGATCGAACTTCGTCTTGAGCAGATCAATCTTCGCCAGGGCGTCTTGCGTACCTTCGGTAAAGGAAACAAGGAGCGCCTGGTGCCTTTGGGCGAGGAGTCTATGCACTGGCTGGCACGCTATCTTCGCGACGCCCGTCACGAGCTGCTCAGTGGCAAGGCCAGCGATGTGGTATTTCCAAGCCGACGAGGGGATCTGATGACAAGGCAGACGTTTTGGCATCGAGTCAAACAGCATGCCCGGCAGGCCGGAATAGCCATGTCGATCTCTCCCCACACACTGCGTCACGCATTTGCTACTCACCTGCTCAATCATGGAGCGGATCTTCGAACCGTGCAGATGCTCCTCGGCCACAGTGATCTGTCGACTACGCAAATCTACACGCACATTGCCCGCGCCAGGCTGCAGGAACTCCACGCGCAACACCATCCGCGTGGTTGAGCGGCTGAAGTTAGAAGATGCGGTGCAGGCCACAAAGCCGATGAGCGAAGACCTGTCGCCCGCATCAGGCGACAGCGGCTATGTTAATCTGCCGACCTTCCCTCGATCGAAGTCGCCAGGAGATTTCATGCGCGTGAATCGTATTTTTGCTGCCGTTGCCCTGGGCCTCGCCAGCTCTGTTGTCCTGGCCGCTGACGCTGAACAGGCGATCCGTGAGTCGCTTAACGCACTTCAACCCGATATGCCCATCGAGGCGATCGCCGAAAGCCCCATGAACGGTGTTTATCAGGTTCAGCTGAAGGGTGGGCGTCAGCTCTACGCGAGCGCGGACGGTCAGTTCCTGATTCAGGGCTATATGTATCAGTTCAAGGACGGCCAGGCGACCAACCTGACCGAGCAGGCGCAGAGCCGATCCGTTGCGAAAGCGATTGACGCAGTTCCAACCAGCGAGATGGTGGTTTTCTCGCCTGAAAATCCGAAGACTCATATCACTGTATTTACCGACACCGATTGCGGCTACTGCCAGAAGCTGCACAGTGAAGTACCGGAGCTGAACCGTCTTGGCGTCGAGGTTCGCTATATGGCCTTTCCGCGGCAGGGTATGGGCAGTCACGGTGCCAACACCCTGACCAGCGTATGGTGCGCAAAGGATCGTCAGGCTGCGATGAACAAAGCCAAGGCACGTGAGGATGTACCGGCCGCCAGCTGCGACAACCCGGTAGCCGAGCAGTATGAGTTAGGCCAGCTGATCGGTGTTCAGGGTACCCCGGCAATTATCCTCGCGGATGGCCAGATCATCCCTGGCTACCAGCCGGCGCCGCAGCTCGCGGAACTCGCTCTGAAAGCCAAGTAGCCGCCTGGACAGCCTCTTCTGTCGCGAAGAGGCTGTCCATTTCAGCTGCGGCTGAACTGTTTCCCCCCTCGTGTTCAAAGCCAGAAGGCATATTGAGGAGGTGGAGAAAATGAAGCTCGAAGGTTCCTGTCATTGCAAGGCCGTTGGTTTTTCTGTGGAATCGGCCGAACCCTATCCGTTCATGCGCTGTTATTGCTCGATCTGTCGCAAAACGGCAGGGGCGGGCGGCTATGCGATCAATCTGGGTGGGGATCACCGGACGCTTACGGTGCATGGCCGCGAAAACCTGAGCATCTACCAGGCCAGAATGGTCGATGCCAAAACCGGCGCGGTGCGTATCAGTGATGGGCAACGTCATTTCTGCAAGCTGTGTGGCAGCGCGCTCTGGTTGTGGGACCCGAACTGGCCAGACCTGGTGCATCCACATGCCTCGGCAATCGATAGCGACCTGCCGAGCCCGCCCGAGTCGACACACCTGATGCTGGCGTCGAAGGCGTCGTGGGTCGAGCCGCAACTGGGGCCAGACGATCGTTGCTTCGATGAGTATCCGGATGAGTCGCTTGCGCAGTGGCACCAGCGGCTGGGGTTGCAGAGCAAGTCCAGCTAGCAGCCGGTCCGCCAAGCGCTGCCGATTTGACTAAAGCTCCTGTGCTTCGTAATGTGCGACTCTTTTGTTCGGCCGCCGTGTAGGGCCGTCCGTTGGCAATGGGGAGTGCAACTTGAAACCGGTGAAAGTTGGCATCTGTGGGCTGGGAACCGTCGGTGGCGGTACCTTCAATGTGCTCGAGCGCAACGCAGCGGAAATCGCGCGCCGTGCTGGACGTGGAATCGAGGTCGCGCAGATTGCGGCTCGTCATGCGAACCCCAAGTGCAACACCGGTGACACCCCGATTACCGCCGATATCTTCGATGTCGCCAATAACCCCGAGATCGACATCGTCGTCGAGCTTATCGGGGGCTATACGTTAGCCCGCGAACTGGTGCTCAAGGCCATCGAGAACGGCAAGCATGTGGTCACGGCAAACAAGGCGCTGATTGCCGTGCACGGCAACGAGATCTTTGCCAAGGCGCGCGAGAAGGGCGTCATCGTAGCCTTCGAAGCCTCGGTAGCAGGCGGTATCCCGATCATCAAGGCCATTCGCGAAGGGCTGGCGGGTAACCAGATCAATTGGCTCGCCGGGATCATCAACGGAACCGGTAACTTCATTCTTACCGAGATGCGGGAGAAAGGTCGGACCTTCGAGGACGTACTGAAGGAGGCTCAGGAGCTCGGTTATGCAGAGACCGATCCGACCTTCGACGTCGAAGGCATAGACGCCGCCCACAAGCTGACCATCCTTGCCTCCATTGCCTTCGGCGTGCCGCTTCAATTCGATAAGGCCTACACCGAAGGCATATCCAAGCTGACCACGGCCGACGTCAACTACGCTGAGGCGCTGGGCTACCGCATCAAGCACCTGGGCGTCGCGCGCAGCACTGCCTCAGGCATCGAGCTGCGCGTCCACCCTACGCTGATCCCGGCCGATCGCCTGATCGCCAACGTCAATGGCGTAATGAACGCGGTGATGGTCAACGGTGATGCCGTCGGCTCGACCCTTTATTACGGCGCCGGTGCCGGCATGGAGCCGACGGCTTCGGCTGTGGTAGCGGACCTGGTGGATGTGGCCCGTGCGCTGACCACCGATCCGAACAACCGCGTCCCGCACCTGGCCTTTCAGCCGGACTCGCTCTCTGCTCATCCGATCCTGCCGATCGGCGCTTGCGAAAGTGCCTATTACCTACGCATTCAGGCCAAGGATCGCCCGGGCGTGTTGGCTCAGGTCGCCACTATCCTGTCGGAGCGTGGCATCAATATCGAATCGATCATGCAGAAGGAAGCCGAGGAGCAAGACGGGCTGGTTCCGGTCATCCTGGTCACGCATCGAGTGGTCGAGCAGCGAATCGACGACGCCATCGCAGCACTCGAAGCGCTTGCCGACGTGGTGGGCAACGTGGTGCGGATTCGTGTCGAGCAACTGAACTAACTCAGCAACGTCGGGCTGCTCTGGCGGCCCGCAGTCAGCGACCAACGTAGGTTTGAACAATGCGCTACATCAGTACCCGTGGCCAGGCGCCCGCCCTGAATTTCGAAGACGTGCTGCTTGCCGGGTTGGCCAGTGACGGCGGTCTATACGTGCCGGAAAACCTGCCGCGCTTCACCGTCGAAGAAATCGCATCCTGGTCTGGGCTGCCCTACCACGAGCTGGCGTTCAAGGTGATGCGCCCGTTTGTTACCGGCAGCATTCCGGATGCTGACTTCAAGCAGATCCTGGAAGAAACCTACGGCGTGTTTGCCCATAGTGCGGTCGCACCGCTGCGCCAGCTGGACAGCAACGAGTGGGTGCTCGAACTCTTCCATGGCCCGACCCTGGCGTTCAAAGACTTCGCCCTGCAGCTGCTGGGTCGGCTGCTCGACTATGTGCTGGCCAAGCGCGGTGAGCGCGTAGTGATAATCGGCGCCACATCGGGCGATACCGGCTCGGCAGCGATCGAAGGCTGCCGCCGTTGTGACAACGTGGATATCTTCATCCTCCACCCGCACAACCGGGTCTCCGAAGTGCAGCGTCGGCAGATGACGACCATCTTCGGCGACAACATCCACAACATCGCGATCGAAGGCAACTTCGATGACTGCCAGGAAATGGTCAAGGACAGCTTCGCTGACCAAGGCTTCCTCAAGGGTACGCGGCTGGTAGCGGTCAACTCGATCAACTGGGCGCGGATCATGGCTCAGATTGTTTACTACTTCCATGCGGCGCTGCAGCTTGGCGGTCCGGCCCGTTCGGTGGCGTTTTCCGTTCCGACCGGAAATTTCGGGGATATCTTCGCCGGCTACCTAGCGCGCAACATGGGTCTGCCAATCAGCCAGCTGGTGGTGGCAACCAACCGAAATGACATCCTCCACCGTTTCATGAGTGGCAACCGCTACGACAAGGACACACTGCACCCGTCGCTTTCGCCCTCCATGGACATCATGGTGTCCTCCAACTTCGAGCGTTTGTTGTTCGATTTGCACGGCCGTAACGGCGCTGCGGTCGCCGAACTGATGAGTGCATTCAAGGCCAGCGGCAAGTTGTCTGTCGAGGAGGAGCGCTGGGTTGAGGCACGCAAGCTGTTCGATTCGCTGGCCGTTGACGACGCACAGACCTGTAAGACTATCGCCGAGGTGTTTACCAAAACCGGCGAATTACTCGATCCGCACACGGCGATCGGCGTCTATGCTGCGCGCGAGTGTCGCCGCAGCCTGGCAACACCTATGGTTACACTGGGAACGGCCCATCCGGTCAAGTTTCCTGAAGCGGTGGAGAAGGCCGGGGTTGGCAAGGCGCTGGAGTTGCCGGCGCATTTGGCTGACCTGTTCGAGCGTCCGGAGCGTTGCACTGTGCTGAAGAATGATCTGAAAGCCATGCAGGCGTTCGTCAGCGAACATGGCAATCGCGGCAAGCCGCTTTAAGCGACCAGCAGTAACAAGAAAGGCCAGTCTCACGACTGGCCTTTTTTCGTTAAGGGCGAAGGACGATGCCGAGATTACTCGTCGAACTCTTCCCAGCCGCCCATTTCCCTCCAGCGATTGACGATGCCGCAGAACAGCTCGGCGGTCTTTTCTGTGTCATAACGCGCAGAATGTGCTTCGCGTCCGTCAAAGTCGATGCCGGCTGCCTGGCAAGCCTTTGCGAGAACGGTCTGGCCATAGGCGAGGCCGGCCAGCGTCGCGGTGTCGAAGCTGGAGAACGGGTGAAACGGATTACGCTTGATGTCGCAGCGGGCAATCGCCGCGTTCAGAAAACCGAGATCGAAGCTGCTGTTGTGACCGACCAGAATGGCGCGTTTGCAGCCGGCTGACTTCACTGCTTTGCGCACGCTGCGGATGATCTCGTTCATCGCCTGCGATTCGGGGACCGCCATGCGCAGCGGGTGGTCGAGCTTGATGCCGGTGAACTCCAATGCGGCCGCCTCGATATTGGCGCCGGCGAAAGGTTCGACACGGAAGAAGAGGGTGTCCTGCGGGTAAAGCAGACCTTGCTCATCCATGCCGATGGTCACGGCGGCGATTTCCAGCAGTGCGTCTGTGGCGCAGTTGAATCCACCGCACTCCACGTCAACAACGACTGGCAGGAAGCCGCGAAAGCGTCTCGCCATCGGCGAGCGTGGCTTGCCTGGTTGGTTGCCTTCCAGCTCGTCGTCAAACTGATCGTCGCTCATGCTTCTGCCTCCAGGCGCCACTGCAGGGTTTCGCCTGCACGCAAGGGCACGACGTTGTGCTCTCCGAACGGTAGGTTGGCCGGCACGCTCCAAGACTCGCGGATCAGGGTGATGGTATCGGTGTTGCGGGGCAGGCCATAGAAGTCGGCGCCGAAGTGGCTGGCAAAGGCTTCCAGACGATTCAGTGCGCTGCGCTGCTCAAAGGCCTCGGCATAGAGTTCGATCGCAGCGAACGCGGTGTAGCAGCCGGCGCAGCCGCAGGCGTTTTCCTTGGCATGCTGGGCGTGCGGCGCCGAGTCGGTGCCAAGAAAGAATTTCGGGTTGCCACTGGTAGCCGCATCGAGCAGCGCTTCCTGATGAACGTTGCGCTTGAGAATGGGCAAGCAGAAAAAGTGCGGGCGGATGCCGCCCACCAGCATGTGGTTGCGGTTGTAGAGCAAGTGGTGAGCCGTGATGGTGGCCCCGACATTGCTGCTGGCAGCCTCGACGAACTGCACTGCGTCGCGCGTGGTGATGTGCTCGAACACCACCTTGAGGCTCGGGAAGCGCTCGGTGACACGGCTGAGCTGCTCATCAATGAAGTACTTTTCGCGATCGAAGATGTCAATTTCCGAGCGCGTCACTTCGCCATGGACCAACAACGGCAAGCCAACCTCGGCCATGGTCTCGAGCACCGGGAAGATGTTGTCGATGCGGGTGACGCCTGATGCCGAATTGGTGGTGGCCCCGGCCGGATAAAGCTTGGCGGCGAACAAGTAACCACTGGCTTTGGCGGCGCGCACATCTTCGGGCTGCGTGCCGTCGGTGAGGTAGAGCACCATCAGTGGCTCAAAGGCGCTGCCAGCCGGACGGGCGGCAAGGATGCGCTGGCGATAGCTGTCCGCCTCGCTAGCATTTCGGACCGGCGGGACCAGGTTCGGCATGATGATGGCGCGCGCGAACTGGCGTGCAGCGTCTGCCACGGTGTGTGGCAGCGCTGCGCCGTCGCGCAGGTGGATGTGCCAGTCGTCGGGGCGCAGTAATGTCAGTCGGTCGGACATGCAGGGTTCCAGGCGGTAAAACGTGCGGGAATGCTACCGGAAACGCGGGAAAAAATCGCTGCAGGCGGGACGTTGCCATGCAACGGGCGATGATGTGGTGGGTACGACCTCGACCGCTGCGGGTTCAAGTTTTCGGGGTAGGCACCGATACCCCGGTTGAATGTCGTTCACCGTGGAGCCCTACGTGCGCTTGCGCCTTCTAGTGATTGCCTGTCTGTTGGCTTCCCCAGCCAATGCCCTCACGTTCCAGACTCGTCTGGAGCGTGCGCAGTGGCAGGTGGAAGGCGATCAGTTCGAGTGTCGGTTAACGCAGCCGGTCGCAGGGTTTGGATCGGGTGAGTTCGTACGGCGAGCGGGCGAGCAACCGACTTTCCGCTTGCAGTCGCCGGATCGCTGGCTGGGCAACGGTTCAGCCACGCTGCTGGCGGCAGCCGCGCCCTGGCAGCCGAGCCGTGGCGATATAAATCTCGGATTGGTTTCCGTAGTCGGCGGCGATATTCCGTTCAACAGCACCTACCTGCAAGCCGGCCGCCTGTTGAGTGGTCTTCTCGAAGGCCGCAGCCCGGTGGTGCGTCACCGGACCCGGCTTGGTGGTGATGCGCTGGAAGTGCGGCTGTTGCCAGTGCGCTTTGGCAAAGCCTATGAGGACTTTCGCAGCTGTGCGGCCAAGCTGCTGCCGGTCAACTTCGAGCAGATTCGCACGTCGCAGGTTGGTTTCCCCGCCGGTGACGTCGCGCTCGACGCGTTGGGCCAGGCCAAGCTCGACATCATTCTGCAGTTCCTCAAGGCCGACCCCAGCGTCAATCGCATCCAGCTCGATGGTCACTCCGATAACAGCGGCAACCGGCTGACCAATCGCGACCTGTCCCGTCGCCGGGCGCTGGCGGTCGAAGAGTATCTGATCGGCAATGGGGTTCCCAAGGATCAGATTACGCTGCGCTTTCACGGCGAACGCTACCCCATCGTTCCCAACAGCAGCGAGGCCAACCGGGCCAAGAATCGGCGGGTGACTCTGCGTCTGGAGCGCGGGCCGGCGACCACCACCGCGGCAGCAGAGGGCGGTACACCGTCGTCCTGAAGGCGAGCGGCGCTTACGCCCCTGTAAAACAAACGTCGCGACCAGTAGAATCCCCGCTTTCCTTACAATCCCGGGAGTGGATGGCAATGGCCGACGTAAAGAAGGTAGTCCTGGCGTATTCCGGTGGCCTGGACACCTCGGTGATCCTCAAGTGGCTGCAAGACACTTATAACTGCGAAGTGGTGACCTTTACCGCCGACCTCGGTCAGGGCGAGGAAGTCGAGCCTGCTCGTGCCAAGGCCAAGGCCATGGGCGTCAAGGAAATCTACATCGACGATCTGCGCGAAGAATTTGTCCGCGACTTCGTCTTTCCAATGTTCCGCGCCAACACCGTTTACGAAGGCGAGTACCTGCTGGGTACCTCCATTGCCCGCCCGCTGATCGCCAAGCGTCTGATCGAGATTGCCAACGAGACTGGCGCCGACGCCATTTCTCACGGCGCCACCGGCAAGGGCAACGACCAGGTCCGCTTCGAACTGGGCGCCTATGCGCTGAAGCCGGGCGTCAAGGTCATCGCGCCGTGGCGCGAGTGGGATCTGCTCTCGCGCGAGAAGCTGATGGATTATGCCGCCAGCCACGATATCCCGATCGAGCGTCACGGCAAGAAGAAGTCGCCGTACTCCATGGATGCCAACCTGCTGCACATCTCCTATGAAGGCGGTGTGCTGGAAGACACCTGGACCGAGCACGAAGAAGACATGTGGCGTTGGACCCGTTCGCCTGAGACGGCGCCGGATACGCCGACCTATATCGAACTGACTTACCGCAAGGGCGACATCGTTGCCATTGATGGCAAAGACATGACCCCGGCCGAAGTGCTGGCCTATCTGAACAAGATCGGTGGCGAGAACGGCATTGGGCGCTTGGACATCGTCGAGAACCGCTACGTCGGCATGAAGTCGCGCGGCTGCTACGAGACCCCGGGCGGCACCATCATGCTCAAGGGCCACCGCGCCATTGAGTCGATCACCCTAGACCGTGAAGTGGCGCACCTGAAAGACGAGCTGATGCCCAAGTACGCCAGCCTGATCTACAACGGCTACTGGTGGAGCCCTGAGCGCAGCATGCTCCAGCAGATGATCGACGCCTCGCAGGTCAATGTGAACGGTGTGGTGCGTCTGAAGCTCTATAAGGGCAACGTCATCGTCACCGGCCGTAAATCGGACGACTCGCTGTTCGACGCCAACATTGCGACCTTCGAAGATGATGCGGGCGCCTATGACCAGGCCGATGCGGGTGGCTTCATCAAGCTCAATGCGCTACGCATGCGCATCGCCGCGAACAAGGGCCGAACGCAATTCTAATAGAGACTGCTACGCAGCCTGACCATAACCCCGGCCGCGAGCCGGGGTTATGCTTTATGCACCGCTGATTAGGAGAGAGACCCATGAGACTGCTGCATACAATGCTGCGAGTCGGCGATATGGAGCGATCCATCGCCTTCTATACCGAAGTGCTGGGCATGACGCTGCTGCGCCGCAAGGATTACCCGGAAGGCAAGTTCACCCTGGCATTTGTGGGCTACGGTGACGAAGCACATAACAGCGTGCTGGAGCTGACCCACAACTGGGGCGTCGAGAAGTATGACCTGGGAGACGGTTACGGCCATATCGCGCTGGAGGTCGAAGACGTCTACAAAGCCTGCGAGGATATCCGTAGTCGAGGCGGCAAGATCACCCGCGAGCCGGGGCCGATGAAACATGGCACCAGCATCCTGGCGTTCATCGAAGACCCGGATGGCTACAAGGTCGAGCTGCTGTCGCCCTCGCGACGCGACTGATTTGGTGCAAGAAAGCCCCTGTGACGGGGCTTTTTCAGCTCAGAGGTCGAAGTCGAACTCGTTGAGTTGCTTCTGCAAACGACGCTCTTCGAGCAGGTTGTCGATGATCCGGCGCTTGGTCAGGTTGGTCTTGGCGACTTCGACCGGGGTCTCTGCGCCATCGTCTTCGTCATCTGCGGCGAAGTCATCTTCGATCTGGATCTCTTCTTTCTCGGACACTTGTGTCACTCCACGGCTAAGGCGTGCTGTTGGCGCACCTTATAGCGACAAAAGTGAAGGCCGTAAAAAAGATTTTTTCAATCAGGCGATAGGTTTTCTGTTTGGCGGCTCAATCGTCAGAGGTCTTGTGCTTGTATTCGCAGAGATCCTCGATACGGCAACTGCCGCATTGCGGCCTGCGCGCCTTGCAGACGTAGCGCCCGTGCAGGATCAGCCAGTGATGGGCGTGTAGGAGATAATCCTTCGGCACGAATTTGACCAGTTTGCGCTCGACCTCGAGCACGTTCTTGCCGGGCGCAATTTTGGTGCGGTTGGCAACACGGAAGATGTGGGTGTCGACTGCCATGGTGAATTGGCGAAACGCCGTGTTCAGCACCACATTGGCCGTTTTGCGGCCAACGCCCGGCAGCACCTCGAGGGACTCACGGTTATCAGGCACCTGGCTGTCGTGTTGTTCGATCAGGATGCGGCAGGTCTCAAGAACGTTCTTGGCTTTGCTTGGATAAAGCCCGATGGTCTTGATGTAGCTGCACAGGCCGTCATAGCCGAGCGCATAGATGGCCTCGGGGGTGTTGGCGACAGGGTAAAGTTTGGCCGTTGCCTTGTTGACGCCCACGTCGGTGGCCTGGGCCGAGAGGATCACGGCAATCAAGAGCTCGAACGGAGTGCTGTAGGCCAGCTCGGTCTTCGGCTCCGGGTTGTCCTCATGAAACCGGCGGAAGATCTCCAGGCGTTTGGCCGCGTTCATTTACCGCGCTCCATTCAGCATCATTCGATCACTCCGGTGACACGAACGCGACGGCTCTGCACTGGCGTCTCTGCCTGCGTTGCCTTGGCGCGCTCAGCGAGGTGCTCGTCGATACGGTTCTTCAGGGCGATCAGCAGGCCGAGCACGATAAAGGCGCCCGGTGGCAGGATGGCCAACAGGAAGCCCTTGTAGTCGCTGAACAGCGTCAGCTGCCAGTCGCTGGCAATCGGGCCGAACAACAGATGCATGTTGGCGAACACCGCACCGGTGCCAACCAGTTCGCGCACGCCACCCAGCACCACGAGGACCAGGGCGAACCCGAGCCCCATGAGCAAGCCGTCAAAGCCCGCAATCAACGGATTATGCTTGGCGGCGAAGCCGTCGGCACGGCCGAGGATGACGCAGTTGGTGGTGATCAACGGGATGAAAATGCCGAGTATCTGGTACAGCTCATAGGTATAGGCCTGCATGAGCAGCTCGATACAGGTTGTCAGCGCCGCGATGATCATCACGAACGCGGGCAGGCGCACCGCAGTATTGACGACGCCCCGTACCAGCGACACGCCAACGTTCGAGCAGATCAGCACCAGGGCTGTGGCGAGCCCGAGCCCGAGCGCGTTGACCGCCGAGTTGCTCACGCCGAGCAGAGGGCACAGGCCGAGTAGCTGGACCAGTGCCGGATTGTTTTTCCACAGGCCGTTGACGCTCAGATCGCGATAGCTTGGATTGCTCATTGGGTTCGGCCTTCCTGCTCGGCTTGCGGATCGTTGGTCTGCAATGTGTCGCGGGTCGCAGCGGCGCCGGCGCGCGAGTGGGTAGTGACCTCGTCCGGCTCGACCTTATCTTCCAGCGCTGCTTCGGCTGCTATCGGCGCCCTGTCGGCAGCAAGCAGCTCCTGCTTGTGCGCTGCAAAGTATTGCAGCGCCCGATGCACGGCGCCCACTACGGCCCGCGGCGTAATGGTGGCTCCGGCAAACTGGTCGAACTCGCCACGATCCTTTTTCACGGCCCAGCCTGACGCGTCTGGATCGCTCAGTGAGCGATTTTCAAAGCTGCGTATCCAGGGGCTCTTGGCCAGTTCGATCTTGTCGCCCAAGCCGGGCGTTTCACGGTGAGCGACCACGCGAACGCCGGCGACTCGCCCGTCTGCCTGCACGCCTACCAGCAGCTGGATCGCACCGCTGTATCCGTCGGGTGCAATGGCTTGCAGGATCACCGCGCTTGGCTGGCCGTTCTTCATCGCGACATAGGCCGGCATGGGCTGGCGAGTGCCAAGCAGCGGATCTTGCACCAGAACGCTGCTGTCGAGCAGCTGATTGTCATAGCTGTCTTTCGGAAGAATCTCGTTGAGGGCCCGTAATTGTGCTGCACGCTCCGAGGCTTGAATTCGTTCTGCCGTGAACTGCTGGAGCAGGGTCACGCCGCCGACGGTGAAAATCGCAAACAGGCCGAGCACCAGGCTGTTCTTGAGCATCGAGCGACTGAGTTCAGGGATGATCATGTCATTCGCCCAGCTTGAAGCCGCGCTCGGCCTTGCGATGGCCGTAGGTGCGCGGACGGGTGTAATAGTCGATGGTGGGAGCTGACAGGTTCATCAGCAGCACGGCGAACGCCACGGCATCCGGATAGCCGCCCCAGGCGCGAATGACATAGACGAGAATGCCCACGCCTGCACCGAAAATAAGTCGGCCCTGGTTGCTGGTGGCGCTGCTCACCGGGTCGGTGACTATGAAGAAGGCACCGAGCATGGTGGCGCCGCTGAGCAGGTGGAACAGCGGTGAACCATGGCTATCAGAGCCCGAACCGTTCCAGAACAACAAACTCATGACGATCAGCGCGGCAAGCATGCCAACCGGCGCATGCCAGCTGAACATGCGCTTGTGCAGGAGGAACAGGCCGCCAGCCAGAAACGCGAGGTTGACGACCTCCGAGCCGATCCCGCCGAAGTGACCGAAAGCTGGGTTGGCCCAAAGCTCGTCCACGGTCAGGCTCTTGTTGACCTTGAGAAGATCGAGCGCGGTGGCCTGTGTCCAGCCATCGGGCAGCGAGGCGATGCCAAGGATGTGCTGCAGACCGGCACTCAAGCCGACCGTGTGGGGCACAGGCCAGGTGGTCATTTCTACCGGAAACGAAACGAGCACCACCACGTAGCCAATCATGGCGGGATTGAAGGGGTTCTGACCCAGTCCACCATAGAGCTGCTTGCCGAGCGCGATGGCGCTGCTCGTGGCGATCAATGTCAGCCACCAAGGCGAGTAGGGTGGCAGCGCCAGTGCTAGCAGGACCGCCGTAACCAATGCGCTGCCGTCGCGCAGGAAGAATTGCACTGGGCGTTGCCTTAGTCTCAGGATCAGCGCCTCACAACCAAGGGCTACAGCGCTGGCCCAGAGCAGGTTGATCAGGGTGCCGGCGCCATACAGCCACGTCAGGGCGATTACGCCGGGCAACGTTGCCGCCAGCACCAGCAACATGACTCGCTGGGTGCGGTTGTTTCCTTTGGTGTGCGGTGAGGTGATGCGGGGCAGGGCCATTGGCTCTCCGGTGAATACTTGAAAGGGAGGGCGATCACCTATCGATCACCACACTCCCTGTAGCAGCGCCGACGGCGCTGCTCCTGACGATTAGGTATGTTCCTGAAGTTTGCGCTCGGCATCGCTCAGACGTGCCTGGGCGCGTTCGATGGCCGCTGGGTCGCCGTTGTCGTCGCGCTCGAGCTTGTGCAGATCGGCTCGTGCAAACGCAACTTCGGTCTTGAGTGTCCGGGTCTGCTCATCTATGGGCTGCTTGTCGGTGCGCACTAGGTCTGGTGCCGGCTTGCCGGATCCAGCCTCAGCGTCATGAAGCGCCTGCTCGGCACTCGCCAGAGCATCGCGCAGCTTGCTCAGCTGTGGCTCTTCGGCACCGGCCTTTTCGGCTTTCTTGAGTTCTGCTCGTTTCATCGCCAGCTCGATCTTGGCTTTCTTGAGCGCCTCTTCGCCAGGTGTCTTGGCTGCAGGCCTGGTTTCTTTCGGCGGCTCGAGCGCGGTTTCAGCCTCGGCCAGTTGTGACCGCAAACGGCTCAATTCTGCCTCCTGCTCAGCGTCTCTCGTTTCGAGCTTCTCCAGCTTGCGGACCTGAGCACGCAGCATCGCGGCTTCGATCTTGGCTTTCTTTGCCGCGTCGTCATTGGCGGGTTTGGCTGGCGTCGCAGGGGGAGTGTCCTGCACAGAAGCTAGTGTTTTCTCCGCTTCGGTCAACTGGGCCTGAAGGCGGCTCAGCTCGGCGTCCTGGTCGGCATCGCGGGCGTCGAGCTTCTCCAGCTTGCGAACCTGAG
>CETJ01088213.1_pt1 | contig 18511 bp, 20 predicted proteins | sample 531341 | NCBI WGS metagenome assembly CETJ01 (sample SAMEA2622677, study PRJEB7988) | marine metagenome | isolation source: saline water (ENVO:00002010), including | reverse complement strand
TTGTGGCAGGGCCGGCAGACCCACAGCGTGGCGGTAATACGCTCCTCACGAGGGAAGCGCTTTCGGATATAGGTTTTGCCGTGCAAGGCTTTGGGAATCAGGTGATGGCGGGTCAAAGGCACCTGCCGCAGGCACAGCTCGCACACTTCAGGCTGGTCAGGCAAACGCAGGAGTGCCGCCATCTAACGACCTCTTACTCGCAGCGCCTGAAATCCGCACCGGCTCGGCGTCGCGGAGAGCAGAGAAAGTAAATGCCGGCGCCTATCATGTTCGACTCCCGCCAGCGTTAGGGGTTTTGAGCGAGACGGTCACCGTCCAGCACGCGCTTGGCGCTGAGGTAGCTCTTCTGCCAGTAGCTGTTGGAAAGACTGTCCAGGCGTACTGTTCCGCCAGTTGAGGGTGCATGGACGAAACGCCCTTCGCCGACGTAGATGGCCGCGTGACTGACACGACGCCCGCCGCTGGTGGCAAAGAACAGCAGGTCACCTGCTTTCAAGGCATCACGCCTGATGGTAGCGCCCCGCATGGCGTTCATCTCGCGAGTCGTACGCGGTAATGCAACGCCGGCTGCGCCTCGGTAGACGTAGGTAATCAGACCACTGCAATCGAAGCCGCCATCAGGGGAATTGCCGCCGTAGCGATACGGCGTACCCACCAGTCCCAGAGCCGTGAACAGTACGTCTTCAGCAGTGCCGGGGAACTCATGCGGTGCTGGCAAAGGCGCGACGACTACCGGTTCGACCGGCGCTTGGCTGGAACAGGCAGCAAGCAGTATCGCAGTCAGCAGAACAGCTATGGAACGAGCCAGAAGAGGCATGGCAGAGCAGTCCAGGCAAATGAGCCATCACTCTGCCGGCATGCAGAAATGGATGCAAGCCCGATGCAGATCTATCTCAGCACTCAGTGATGACTGGAAACAGCGCTTGAGTTATGGGCAAGGACCAGGACGCGCTTGGCTTGCATGAAGCTGGAACGCCAGTACTTGTCATCAAGACTGTCGACGCGAACGCCGCCGCTGCGACTACTGGACGAGTGAATGAATCGGTCACCGCCGATGTAGATACCGGCATGGCTGACCTGACCGCGCCCACGGTTGTTGAAAAAGACCACGTCGCCCGGCTCCAGCTCGCTGCGTTTTATCTTCGGTGCTTCCAGATTGATCATTTCGCGGGTTGAGCGTGGCAGCTCGATGCCGGCCTCCTTGCGAAACAGGAAACTGACGAAGCCACTGCAATCAAAGCCGGTTTTCGTGGAGCTACCACCATAGCGGTACGGGGTGCCCACCAGCGTGAAGCCGCGCTCAAGCACGCTATCGGCCAGAGCTGGCAACTCGTAGCTCTCATCATCGGCGAGTTCACGAAGTTGCTGCTCGGTGGGTTCGTCTGTTACGGCTTGAGAGTCGGCATCAGCCTCAGCTATCTCGACCGGGAAATCGAACTGGAACTCCTGCGACAGCAGCGGACTTTCAGTCCGCTCCGGCTGCGCGGCACAGGCCGCCAACAGCGTAATGAGAGCAAAGGGCAACAGGGGTGCGAGGCGTTGGCGCATGGCACTGACAGGTCGGGAAGTCGAAAGTGGCGAAACTATGCCTGCGGTCGCTCCGATGAGCAAATTCTATTGCCGCAAATGTGACCGACTAGCTGCGGCAAAACGTCTGGGTGGCTTTCATGTAGCGCAATAGCGAGTCCACCTTGTAGCCGCGCCCCTAATCGGCGGCGCAGGTTGCACATGGGGATCGGCAATGTCTGGTCGGCTCAACCCGACACCAGCCCTGGCGCGCCATCGGGCAATAGCATCAGATACCCCTGCCCCATCAGCAGCCAGGCGGCCGCTGGATGGAATAACAGGCGCCATAGCCAATGCTGCGGCACGAAGCCGACGCCATGAATGAAGCCCGCGGATATGCCCCACATCACCAGCATCAGCTGTGCGTGGTTGTAACTACCTGCTCCGTCGAGCATCACCGCGGGGTGAATCAGCAACAGCAGGGCCAGCGGCGAGGCCAGCAGCAGCGAGAGCACGCAGCCGGGCTTGCGGTAGAGAATGCTATCGACCGAGCCGATCATGGTCTGGCTCCGAATCGAGGTCTTGGGTCGCTTCGAACCAGAGCGCGCTGATGATGCCGAAGCTGCAAGCCAGCAGTACGCCGAGAATCCAGGTGAAGTACCACATGATGATTTCTCCGTAGGGTCGTTCTGGCCAGACGCGTTGGCGCCTGGCCAGAGGGTCAATACAAGCCGTGCGGGTTGGCGTTGATGGTCTGATCGTTGAGCCTCCCCCACATGCGGACATAGCTCCACAGCGTGTAACAGAGGATCAGCGGCACGAAGATGCAGACCACCACGAACATGATGCCCAGCGTCTTGTAGCTCGATACGGCGTCCCACAGGGTAAGGCTGGAGGCCGGATCGAGACTCGACGGGAAGACAAAGGGGAACAGGGCGAAGCCGGCGGTGCAGATGCTGCCGACAATCATCAGACTGGTACCGAGAAAACTCACCCCGCCGCTGTTACGACTGGCGCCCAGCAGCGCTATCAGCGCGCCGAGGATTCCGGCGACTGGTGCAATCTGGGTGCTTGGGTAGCGGCTGTAGTTGCCCAGCCAACCCGCATTGCTCTGCACCACCTGCTTGTCCAGCAAGGGGTTGAGTGCAGCCCCTGGATCGGTGACAGACAGCTGGTTGAAGCCCTGAATGCCGAACGCCAGCCACAGGCCCGCCCCGACGAAGCCGATCAGGAATACCAGCGCGCACAAGCGGGTTGCCAGACGCGAACGCTCGCCCAACGCGCCTTCAGTGCGCATCATCAGCCAGGCACCGCCATGGGCGCAGAGCATGCTCAGGCTGACGATGCCGCACAGCAACGCGAGGGGGTTGAGCAATTCGAAGAACGAGCCGTGATAGCTGGACCGCATCAGCTCGTCGAGCTGGAAAGGCAGACCGAGGAACAGGTTGCCGAACGCCACACCGAACACCAGCGCTGGCACCGCGCCTCCGACGAACAGGGCCCAGTCCCAGGCACTGCGCCAGCGCGGGTCTTCCACCTTGCTGCGGTAGTCGAAGCCCACCGGCCGGCAGAACAGGGCGAAGAGCACCAGTAGCATTGCCCAGTAAAGCCCGGAAAACGCCACTGCATAGACCATCGGCCAGGCCGCGAACAGCGCACCGCCGGCGGTGATGAACCACACCTGGTTGCCATCCCAATGCGGCGCGATGGTGTTGATCGCCACGCGCCGCTCGTTGTCGGTCTTGCCAACGAAAGGCATCAGCGCCATAGCGCCCATGTCGAAGCCGTCGGTCAGGGCAAAGCCGATCAGCAGCACACCGATCAACACCCACCAGATGAGTTTGAGCACTTCGTAGTCGAACATCTTGTTTACCTCACACAGGGGTCGGTTCGATAGGTGCGTCTTTCGCTGCTGCCGGTACGGCACCGGCGTCGCGGGGCTTGCGAATGTGCCCGGGGGTGGCCGGTGCGAGCTCGAAGTGGTAGCGGCCGGTGTGCAGGCTGCTTGGCCCGAGGCGGGCGAAGCGGATCATCAGGAACATTTCCACCACCAACAGCAACGAGTAGAACGCCACCAGCGCCACCAGCGAACCCCAGATATCCCCCACCGCCAACGTCGACGCGGACAAATGCGTCGGCAGCAGCTCAGCGATCGACCAAGGCTGACGGCCGTGCTCGGCCACGTACCAGCCGGTCTGCGCGGCGATCCAAGGCAGCGGCAGGCTGAACAAGGCGAACTTGAGCAACCAGGGTTTGTTCTCCGCATTGCGTTTGATCGAAGCCCAGCTGGCCAAACCAAACAGCAACAGCATGAGGAAGCCCGCCAGGACCATCGCGCGGAAGGTCCAGAACAGGCTGAACACGTCTGGAATCGTATCCAGCGCGGCCAGGCGGATCTGCTCGTCACTGGCGTCAACCACCTTGTCGGTATAGCGCTTGAGCAGCAGGCCATAACCCAGGTCCTGCTTGACCTCGTTGAACGCGGCGATGGCCTGTGGCGACTTGTCCCCGCTACGGAGTGTTTGCAATCGCTGATAGGCAAGCATGCCGTTGCGAATGCGCAACTCGTGCTCGGCGACCAGCTGCTTGATGCCCTTGACCTCCTCGTCCAGCGAGCGCGTCGCGATCAGCCCCAGCGCATAGGGAATCTTCACCGCGTAGTCGGTACGCTGCTCCTGCTGATTGGGCAGACCGAACAGGGTGAAGCCGGCCGGTGCCGGGTGGGTTTCCCACTCGGCCTCGATGGCCGCCAGCTTGACCTTCTGCACGTCGCCAATCTCATAGCCGGACTCGTCACCGAGGATGATCACGGAGAGGGTCGAAGCCAGACCGAATACCGCCGCGATGGCAAACGAGCGCCGAGCAAAGCCAAGGTCACGTTTCTTCAGTAGATAGAAGGACGAAATCGCCAAAACAAAGATCGCCCCAGTGACATAACCGGCCGACACCGTGTGGACGAACTTGACCTGTGCGACCGGGTTGAACAGCAGCGCGCCGAAATCGACCAGTTCCATACGCATGGTTTCGAAGTTGAACTCCGAGCCCACCGGGTTCTGCATCCAGCCGTTGGCGATCAAGATCCACAATGCCGACAGGTTCGACCCCAGCGCCACCAACCAGGTGACCGCCAGATGCTGCACCCTGCTCAGGCGATCCCAGCCAAAGAAGAACAGCCCGATAAAGGTCGACTCCAGGAAAAACGCCATTAGGCCTTCAATTGCCAACGGCGCGCCAAAGATGTCACCCACGTAGTGGCTGTAGTAGGCCCAGTTGGTGCCGAACTGGAATTCCATGGTCAGCCCGGTGGTAACACCGAGGGCGAAATTGATACCGAACAGCTTGCCCCAGAACTGGGTCATGTCCTTGTAGACCTGCTTGCCGGTCATGACATAGACCGACTCCATGATGGCCAGCAGGAAGGCCAGGCCCAAGGTCAGCGGCACGAACAGAAAGTGATACATCGCCGTCATGGCGAACTGCAGGCGTGACAGATCGACAACGCTTTCCGAGATCATCTCGGTCCTCCCTCAGGGATCGAACCCCGTGAATCAAGCAAATACTCGGCAATCCGCGCCGAACCGTTTTCCGGAGTGCTGGGCGCATCGAACCAGATCGTTTTTATGGTTATGAGGATCGCAAGCTTGACCAGCAGAACCAGCGCGATGTCCCGTCTGAGCGATGACCTAAGCATGCCTAGCTCTCCTTGCACATCAGTGCCGAAACCCGTTCGAGCGCATCGGACTCCGACCACATGAGGCGATTGCAGCCCCCTTTGGGGAGGGGGCCAAAACCCGGTTGTCGCGGCCCGGGCTCAATCGCTACACCTCGAACCTACCGTGGAACTCTGCTCGGATCCGAGGCAGGGAAAGTGTCCGGCGTGACCGTCTTAGCAACAACTGCGACAACCTGCCCCGCCCCGCCGACACTGCCCACTGCATCCACGTCGTTGCACGCTAGATCAGCGATACGGCGCCCCGCGCAGAGCATCGCGGGAACTTGCGCCTGCATCACGCGCCGCATCGACAACCTGGCTGGCCGAGGCCAGCACGTCCGCGGCGCACTGTCGCAGTCAGGGCACCCTCAACCAGCGCCGAAAACCGCTGCCACTCGTCGTGGCAAGCGGGCTCCAGGCAAAGTCCCAAGGCGCCGGAGGAAGCTCTTCCTGCTCAGCTGCAAGCGGCCGCGTGCCCAGGCGAACCTGTGGCTTCCAGTCGAACACGTGCTGATTGCCACCTTGCCAGCCAAGCACGACGCCGATTGCCGCGCTGTCGTCGCTGGCTACCCAGCGCGCGGCAGCGGCGATCATCATGGTCTCGATATGCTCCGGCGCGACCAGATCTCGGTAACCGGAACTCAGCAGCCAGCGGCAGACGCCGAGGTGAAACGTCCAGCCCAGCGCAAGCTGGCAGCCGTAGGCCCACGTCATGAACTGGCGGAATATGTCCAGGCCATCTGGCGGATCAAGCTTGAGCAGCCCTGGGCAAACGTCGAACAAGGCATGCCAATAGGGCAACAACCGGGCGTCCAGATGCACAAAACTGCGGGCATTGCTGGGGTAATCCGGGAAGGGAAGCCGATAGCCGATGCGGCCCTCGGTGCGAGCGAATTTTTCCATCATGGCCATGGTAAAAGCCCCTGAATTGACCGTACCGTCGGGTCACCGACAGTCTTTTCGTCCGCTCCGCAGCCAGGCTGCATTCGGACGGTGAGGGAGTCCGGTCGGGGGTATCAGGGTGCGCGGGGATTCAGCGATGGCCAGTGGTAACGCGGACCACGCCGTTGCGGGCCAGGTCGAGGCAGCGACACGGTTGCCGGAATTCCCAGCCAACCCAGCGCAAACAGCACCGCAATGGCGAGAAAGACCGAGCCGCATAGCGGGCAATCCAGCATGTGCTCAGCCAGTTCATGAACATCGGCGGGGAACACATCGCCGCCAACTGACGATGCATTGCTGGCGCAGAACGACTCCTACCCCATGGCAAGCTCGAATCCCATGTGGGAGCCATGGTTCAAGCTGCAGACAAAAGCGTTGAGCAGGATGCAGGTGAACAGCACCCATATGATCTGAATACGCTTGTCTTTGACGATGGTCATGTTTTGACTGTACACCGCCCGTGCTTGGGCGGCGCTGCGCCAAACCGCCGCAGAACATCGGGCTAAGCGCTGTTGCCGTCACGGGCGACATCGCCGACCAACGAAGCTTCGACACTCCACTCGTAGGTCGAGCCCGTCAGTGGTTTACAGTAAACGCCAGCATCGCCGAGAGCTGAGACATGGGACGGCCACTGTCGCTGTGCCATCGGTTGAACACCGATTGCACGGCTGCCTGGTCCCGCTGGCTGCTGGGCACCTTGTCCACCACCTTCTGTGCTTTGAGCGCAGCGACCACGTCATCGCTGGGGATGAACGTATCCTTACCCGCCATGCGCAGCAGACGCGGCGCCGAAAGGCCTCCCAGCTGGGTGCCGTGCTTGGCCAGATAGCGCCACAGGCCGACAATATCGGTGACCGGCCAATCCGCGATCAGATTGCCGAAACTCCCCTTCTCCTTCGCCACGTCCAGCACGAACTGGGCGTTGCGCGGCACGCTCTTGAGTTTGCCCAGGTGGCGGATAATGCGGGCGTCCTGCATCAGCCGTTCAATGTGTTCACCGCCCATCAACACCAGCTTCTCAGGGTCGAAACGAAAGAAGACCTCTTCGAACGCCGGCCATTTGGCGTCGACCAGGCTGTGCTTGAGCCCGGCGCGGAAGATACGCAGGCTGATCAGCGAGAGGTAACGGTCATCCGCAACAGCGCGAAGCTCATCGGGACGCTTGGGTTGCGGCAGGCGGCTCTCCAGTGCTGCGGCCGAGCCGAAACGATTGAGGCAGTATTCGTGCAGCCATTTGTAGTCGCGCATGCAGGTCCTGATTCATCGATCGAAACGAGCCGCACAGGTTGCCCTTGGCAACCCGACGTCGCAAGCCCGGCCGTCGCAGCCGGGCTGGTTCGCTCTAGCGACGCAGCCGATCCGCAGCCCGACGCAGTATTGGCTCGGTGGCCGCCCAGCCCAGGCAACCATCGGTGACGGACACGCCATATTTCAGCTTGCCAAACAGGGGCTGACAGCCGTCGAACAGGTGACTCTCAAGCATCACACCGCGCAGAGTCGAATCGCCAGCCATGCGCTGATCAATAATGGACGCCAGCACCGCCGGCTGGCTTAGCGGATCTTTACCGCTGTTGGCATGACTGCAGTCGACTATGATGCGCGGAGCAATGCCCTGGCGCAGCAACGTGTCACGGGCCTTTGCGACGCTGTCCTCGTCAAAATTCGGCCCTGAGTGCCCGCCACGTAACACCAGATGGGTATCTCGATTGCCGCTCGTGCTCAGCAGCGCTGGATGCCCCAGCTCGTCGATTCCGAAGTGCTGATGCGGGTGCTCAGCCGAGCGCATGGCATCACAAGCAATCCCGAGGCTGCCATCGGTCCCGTTCTTGAACCCCACCGGCAGGTCGAGCCCGCTGACCATCTCACGGTGAATCTGCGACTCGCTGGTACGCGCACCGATCGCCGCCCAGCCAAGCAAGTCATCGAAATAGCCCGCCGCCAGGGGCTGCAACAATTCGGAGGCGATCGGCAGCCCACACGCCAGGATATCCAGCATCAACCGCCGCGACAGGTGCAGCCCTTCGGCCATGTCACCGCTGCCATCGAGCTGCGGATCGTAAACCAGCCCCTTCCAGCCGACGGTAGTTCGCGGTTTCTCGACATAGGCGCGCATTACTAGCAGCAGCTGATCGCTGACCTGTGGGGCCAGTTCCGCCAGCCGCTCGGCGTATTCCAGTGCGGACGCCGGATCATGCAATGAGCAAGGGCCAACCACCACCAGCAGGCGCGGGTCATCGCCGTTAAGCACGGCGCGAATGGCCTTTCGATCATCTCGGACGCGCTCGTCAAGCGATGCGCTGAGGGGCAGCCGTTGCCGCAGTAAAGCGGGACTCGGTAACGGAAGAGCGCTACGTCTGGCTGGGGTGGAGGAAGTGTTGCAGCTAAGGGCTGAGGCGTTGATTGGTGCATTCATGACTGGCGGTCCTTTGGCCGACGCGGCATCTGTGCCGCGTCGGCGCTAGCGAAGTGTTCGGTCTGGGTGTGTGAGTGCTGCGGCCGTGAAGCGGCTAAATCGCCAGTCATAGCGGTAGGTGCGGTAAGCGTTGGTGTTGTGATACATGGTGCTGTCCTCGGTATGTAAGGCCTTCTCAGGCCAGAAAAAACAAAACCCCCGGTCGGGTGGCCGACCGGGGGTTCGAAAACTGTCTGGTGGCGACCCGGGTTGCTAGGGCGCCTGTGGGGTATCAGGCGCGCCGATGGCTAAACCAATACCCAAAATAGTAACCGTCAGCCGCAATCGCCTGCCCACGCAGCGACACCGTGCGCACGGCGCCGGTGGTCGCAAGGATCGAGGGAATCAGATTGAGCAGCATGCTGTTCTCCAAAGGATGCCCGAACCATACTCCAGCGCGCCGACTGGTTTCAACCGGCAGTGCAGTAAGAATCAGCCCCCGCTGCTCTGCTGGGCAGCGGGGGCTCGCGCTGTCACGAGATTGTCTGGGGCTTTTGAGCTGAAGACGCGTCTGTTCGGCTGAGCATCAGAGCCGCCGTCCCGATGCAGGTTGAGTGGAGGCAACCTCGCAGGGTAGGCACCTCTCTCGTGTCAGATCCTACCGTTCAGATGAACCGTTGTGCCTGACGCTCCGCTTGCTGCTTTCCACGAAGAATGCAGACACCGCGCGGCCGGCCACCACATATCACCGGCCCCAGAAAAACGAAACCCCGCAATAAGCGGGGTTCGGTCTCAACTAGCCCGGCGCCAGGCCGGGCTCGTCCGCGCAGGGCTGTAATCAGGCCTTGATGCGGGACTTGTACTCGCCGGTGCGAGTGTCGATTTCGATCGAGTCGCCGATTTCGCAAAAAGCGGAAACCTGCAGCTCAGCGCCATTCTTCAGGCGCGCAGTCTTCATTACCTTGCCGGAAGTGTCGCCACGAACGGACGGCTCGGTGTAGACGATTTCACGAACGATAGTGTTCGGCAGATCGACCGAAATCACCTTGTCGTTGTAGAAAGTGGCTTCGCAGACGTCAGTCATGCCGTCTTCGATGAAGGTCATCACGCCTTCAAGGTCGTCTTTTTCGATTTCGTACTGGTTGAACTCTTCGTCCATGAATACGTAGAGCGGGTCAGCGAAGTAGGAATAGGTCACTTCCTTGCGCTCGAGAATGACCGGTTCCAGCTTGTCATCAGCCTTGTAAACGGTCTCGGTCGCCGAACCATTGAGCAGGTTCTTCAGCTTCATTTTGACCACGGCACTGTTACGACCGGACTTGTTGAACTCGGCTTTCTGGATGATCCAGGGCGCGCCGTTGATAACGGCCACTTGGCCGGCACGGAACTCTTGTGCGGTTTTCATACGAATATCCGAATGGAATTAGAGACATAAAATCAGGCCGCGTATCATAGGGTCTGTTCCTGTTTCGTCGCAAGCCGCGTTACTGCGACGCATCGCCCCCTTTGCTGTCCCATATTGGCAGGCTTACCGAATGGTCAAGCCGGAGCAGCCGGGTGTCGCGCCGGAGCAGGCCCTAACCAGTCCGCGTAAAACAGCATCAGTTTTCCGGCCAGATCTCCGTTGGCGACCTGTTTGTGTGTCCAGCGGTCCGCATGTGCCTGCAGCTCCGCCTCGTGCTCGAGCATCGCGGTCCAGGCGATGCCGCTGCCTATGCCCTCGTTCCAGGCACGCCAGAATTCACGTAGCGCTCCCGCAGCCGGTGGTGAGAGGTCGCGGACATACAGATCCAGATATGCGTTGAGCTTGTCCCAGTGCGCATCCTCATCTTGAGGGTAGATGTGCCAGACCAGTGGCCGCCCTGCCCACTGCGCCCGAATGAAGGACTCTTCGCCGCGCACGGCATTGAAATCGCAACACCACAGCAGCATGTCGTACTGGTTCTGGGTCATGAACGGCAGCACTGCAATCTGCAGCGCACCACGGACATGACGATCACCGGCCCTGAGCTGTTCGAGCCCCAGCCAGGCGGCTACGTCGCCTAAGACTCGCCCCTCCGGCACCAGTAACTGTGATGGACGTTCATCAACAGCCAGCGCATCGAGCCATCCGGCAACGGCGCGATTTTCATAGGCGAACAGCGAGAGCAAGCGCGCGTTGGCCGGCACGGTCAGATCGAAGCTCTGCAGAAAGGCTTCACGTAGCACCGGGTTGGCTTGAAACGCCTCCCGGCGGGCCAGCAGATCGCCCTCGCGAATCAGACCGCCGGTGCCCTGCTCGAATCCCGGAAAGAAAAAATACTTCTGCAAGCCATCGGGCTGCATAGAAGGCAGCGCATGGCAGCCCACCACCCAGTCTTCTGCACTGAGGTACTCGAGGTTGAGCCAGAGGCTGCGGCGCCCACTGCAAGCCATTGCCTTTATATAGGCGTCGGGAAGCTGGCAGGCAAAAGCCTCGATCACCACCTCGGCCGGCTCTGCGCCGGGCCACTCAGGTGCCCAATGACGCACCTCGACACCTTCGTGCCATTGCTGAGCGGAGGTGCTGCTGGCGCCCGGGCAAAGCCGAGCGAAGGTATCGAGGTCATCGACCCATAACCGCACGCACTGGCCGTACTCGGCCACCAACTGCCGCGCCAGTCGCCAGGTCACGCCAATGTCACCGTAGTTGTCGACGACAACGCAAAAGATGTCCCAGCTTGTTTTAACTGACAAACGAAACCCCTCGAGTGTGCCGTTTCAGGCTAGTTGACCTGCAGGATGTCAGCAGAAGAATCCCGACTACGGCGCTCCAACCACATTTACCGCCGAACGCATGGTCAACAATGCCAAGCGCGCTCGACTGGCTAGCTGTAGGCGAGCTTGAGTACTTTCGAGCACTGCAGTCTGAAGATGTCGCCTCATCTCGATAAATGGGCGTGAGCACTCGCTCGGACTCGCAGGGAGCCGATGCTTGGCAATCGAAGGAGGGAATATAGATCGTCATGGAGGTGAACCCTACCAGCCACACCCCGGCACACAATGTCACCGCTGCGGCTGCTCCCTTCCGGGCCTGACCGGGTTCACGGCTGATCGTTGCGGGGGGACCGGCAGGGCCCACCATGACAAACCCGCCTGGCGGCGAGCGGCGCCATTGTACCGGCTTATCAGCAACTTACAACCACTGCCTGCGAACGCCAGTTTCACTGGCCGCATAGCCTACCCCACCGACCAGTATGACCGCCGGTCAGCAACCCCGAAAACGGCGAGACCGTTTAGTCCATTGCGTCAAAACCCTCTAGCCAAACACGAGCGTCTGTCCGAGGATGAGGAGGCTAAACGCTATCGAACACTTGTCATGAAATCATGCCGCAACCAATCGTTTGTGCGGCTGATGACACAGCACTCGAGGTAATCATGAGCAAGGCTCCAATCGCCATCATCGGTACCGGAATCGCGGGCCTGTCCGCGGCCCGTACACTTCACGATGCCGGGCAGCCCGTACACCTGTTCGACAAAAGCCGCGGCAGTGGTGGTCGGATGGCCAGTAAACGCAGCGATGCGGGTTCGCTCGATCTGGGCGCGCAGTACTTTACCGCGCGGGACCGCCGCTTCACTGACGCCCTGCGCCAGTGGCACGCCGAGGGTTGGGTCGATCAGTGGGCGCCGAACCTGTACCAGGCTCGCGACGGACAGCTGACGCCCTCTGCCGACGAGCAAGTACGCTGGGTTGGCACGCCGACCATGAGCGCGATCACCCGCGGCCTGCTGGGCGATCTTCCGGTCACCTTCAGTTGCCGCATCACCGAGGTGTTTCGCGGTGAGCAGTTCTGGACATTGGTAGATGCCTCAGGCGCCAGCCATGGCCCCTTCAGCCAGGTAGTGATTGCGGTTCCGGCGCCTCAGGCCGCAGCGTTGCTACCCAGTGCTCCCAAGCTTGCCGCCGTTGCAGCAAGCGTCGCGATGGAGCCGACATGGGCGGTTGCGCTGGGCTTTGCCACACCACTGAGCACCCAGGTGGAAGGCTGTTTCGTTCAGGACGATGCCCTTGACTGGGTGGCTCGCAATCGCAGCAAACCGGGGCGAGACGGCGGGCTAGACACCTGGGTGCTGCACGGCACCAGCAACTGGAGCCGCCAGCATCTCGATCTATCAAAGGAAGCGGTGATCGAGCGCCTGCATGGCGCGTTCGCGGAGCTGATCGATTGTGTAGTGCCGGCGCCGGAGTTCACGTTGGCGCATCGCTGGTTATATGCCCGACCGGCCCAGGCCCATGAATGGACGGCACTGGCCGATGCCAGACTGGGCCTGTACGCATGTGGCGACTGGTGCCTGTCCGGCCGAGTCGAAGGCGCCTGGCTCAGCGGCCAGGAAGCCGCCCGCCGGCTGCTGGAAAACCTCTAAGCACCGTCACGGCCCCCTTCGCGCAGTGCTGCATGACTGCGGAACGGGGGCCGCTCAGCGCCACACAGATGCGTTCAACCCAGAGCAGTGTCTAGAAACATCATTACAGCGAAGCCCAGCATCAGCCCGAGCGTGGCCGGCGTCTGATGGCCGTTGCGGTGCGTTTCTGGAATGACTTCATGGGACACCACGAAGATCATGGCGCCCGCCGCCAACCCGAGGCTGACCGGGTAAGCAATGGCAAAGCCGCTGGACATGCCTATGCCGACCAGCGCCCCGATGGGTTCCATCAGCCCGGAAGCTGCCGCAATCAGCACGGACGTCCGCGCAGACAAACCGGTGGTGCGCAGTGCGAGCGCGACCGCCAGCCCTTCCGGGATGTCCTGTATCGATATCGCGGTGGTCAGCGGCAACCCGACACTCAAGTCGCCAGTGGCGAAACTCACGCCGATGGCCATCCCTTCGGGAATGTTGTGCAGCGCGATAGCCAGGACAAACAGCCACACGCGATTGAGCCGCGCGAATTCGGGGCCACGGGGTCCGGTGCTTTGGTGCTCATGCGGCGTGAAGTGGTCCAACCCGAGCATCAGCAAAACACCGAGGCCGAGCCCGACTACTACGGTCAATGCCGCAGCGGGCCCGTTGCCAAACAGCTCACGGCCGGCTTCCAGTCCCGGCAGGATCAATGAGAATGCGCTAGCTGCCAGCATCATCCCCGCCGCGAACCCGAGCATGCTGTCCTGGGAGCGAGTGGATATATCGCGCAAGCCGATGGCCAGAAACGCGCCAACAGCCGTGGCTACGAAACCGGCGCTCCCCCCGAGCAGGGCGTAGCGAACGTTACTCGACTCGTTATTGAACGCGTTGACGCCACCGGCCACGAGCAGTAGCAGGACAACCACTGCCGCTGCGGCAAGGCTGAGGGTAATCCAAGGACTGGCTTGGGCCTGAGCGAGCCAGACGGCGCGCAAAGTGGCAGCGGGGCTTTGAGCGGTTGACGCCATGATCAGCAAATCCTGAAAGCGGGAACGTTGATTGTACGCAGCCCCTTCTAAGGGCGAGGCTATCGCTGCGATAGTCCCGTACCACGAAGGGGCTCACTCTTTGAGCCCAAGAGCCTGCCGATGATTCAACGCAGTTGGGTATCTCCGCCGAGGGATACCCGCGCTGTACCAATAGCGGGTGATTATCCGTAAGCTTGTGCGTCCGATGGTCGTCATGTGTCGCACAGGGAGTGGTCCGTTTGCCTGCCGCCAAATCAATCCGCCGCGCGTTCCTGTTCCTCATTGTGCTGCTGTTGATTGCAGGCTGGCTGGGCTGGCGTCAGCTGCAAGGGCCGGAGTTGCCAGGTTACCGGCTGGAAACACGACCATTGGTGCAACGCGTGGTCGCCAGTGGCGAAGTGGACACCCAGTCGCTGGCCCAGGTCGGCAGCGAGATCACCGGCGTGATTGCCGCGCGGCATGTGCGTGAAGGCGACGCGGTAAAAGCCGGTGATCTGCTGCTGGAGCTGCGCGATGACGAACAGCGTGCCCGCTTGCGCGAAGCCGAAGCTGCCCTGCAGCAACTGATCGATTCCGCTCGCCCACAGGCAGAGGCGACGGCGCGCGAGGCCCAGCACAATCTCGAGCAGGCAAGCCGCGAGCTGAAGCGCCGGAAAGCACTGTTCGACCGCAAGTTGCTGGCTTCCGAGCCGCTCGAACAGGCGCGCCGCGCGGAACTGACGGCACGCGCTGTGCGTGATCGCGCACGCTTCGCCGCTGCAGCGTTGGCCGAGGGCGGCAGTGAAGAGCGGGTGCAGCAACAGCGCCTGGAAGCGGCACGCGCGGCACTGGCCAAAACCCGTATTCACGCGCAGGTGGATGGCATCGTCCAGACACGCGACGTCGAACCCGGCGATCTGGTGCAGCCGGGCCGCACACTGCTGACTATCGCGCGCTCCGGCAGCAGCGAAATACTCCTCCCACTGGACGAGAAGAACCTGGCACCGGTCGAGCTCGGCCAGGCAGCCAAAGTGATCGCCGACGCCTATCCCGAGCGGGTGCTGCAAGCTCGGGTCAGCTTCATCGCGCCGAGTGTCGATACCGCGCGCGGCACCATCGATGTCCACCTCGACCTGCTGGAGCCAGCCGATTTCTTGCGTCAGGGCATGACGGTATCGGTGAACATCGAGACCGGCCGCCGTGAACAGGCGCTGGTGCTACCCAACGATGCCCTGCTCGCCCGCAACGGCAATCGCGCTCAGGTGCTACGGTTAAACGAGGGCTTCGTCGAGCGCGTCGAGGTTCGCCTGGGCCTGCTGGGCACTGCACTGAGCGAAGTGATAGAGGGCCTGACCGCTGGCGACTTGGTGCTGGCTGCCGAAGCCGAAGCCGGTCAGCGCGTGCGGGTTCGCGAACAGCCGATGCCCCACGGCATCCGGGATTGACCGCGGTGCGCCTGGCCGACTCTCTTTGGACGGAATGGCTGATTGCCCTGCGCTTCCTGCTGGACAACCGCATGCAATCCCTGCTGATCATCTTTGGCATCGCTGTCGGTTCCGCGGTCATCGTGTTCATCACAGCGCTGATCACCGGCCTGCAGGCCAACGTCATCGAACGGACCTTGGGCACACAGGCGCATATTCGTATCCTTCCGCCCGATGAGCTCAACCGTGTTCTGCCCGCCGATGATGGCAGCTGGTCGCTGGTGCTTGAGCGTCCACGAGCGCAGCGCCTGCGCTCGATCATCAACTGGCAGGACATCCGCGACGTGCTTGATGAAGATCGGCAGGTACTTGCCGTTTCACCGGTCATCAGCGGTCCGGCTATCGCCCGGCGCGGTGTGGCGCGTGCATCCGTCGCGCTGCTCGGCATCGATCCGGTGCGCTATCAACAGATCATTCCACTGGCCAAGGATCTGATAGCCGGCCAATTCACCGTCGGCGCCGGTCATGCAGTGATCGGCAAGGAACTCGCCCGCGACCTGGGCCTTGGCATCGGCGACAAGCTAAGGCTGGACGCCGGCGAAGGCCGCGAGGCAGTGGTCGACATCGCCGGAATCTTCGAGCTAGGGGTGCGCGAGCTGGATGCGCGCTATGTCTACCTCGACCTGAAGCAGGCTCAGACCCTGCTCGACCTGGCCGGAGGCGTCACCGTGATCGATACCACGGTCGGCGAAATATTCGAAGCCGATCGCATCGCCGAACGGCTGGCCCGCCTGACCGGACTGCGCGCTGAAAGCTGGATGGAAACCAACGGTCAACTGCTCAACGCCCTCAGTTCGCAAAGCATGACCACTGAGATGATCCGTGTGTTTGTCGGGGTCTCGGTGGCCTTCGGCATCGCCAGCGTGCTGGCGGTAAGCGTCGTCCAACGCACCCGCGAGATCGGCATCCTGCGGGCCATGGGCAGCCCGCGCGGACAGATACTCCGAGTGTTCCTGCTGCAAGGTGGGTTGCTCGGTTTGCTTGGCTCGGCCTGCGGCGGCGCTGTCGGCTGGGGCTTGGTGCAGGTCTTCAATCTGGCCGGGCCACGCCTGTTCTTCATACCGGTCGACCCGGTGCTGGTACCACTGGCGATGCTGGTCGCAACGGTTACCGGCGTGTTGGCCGCCGCCATGCCGGCACGCCGCGCAGCGCGCTACGACCCTGCCGTGGCGATCCGCTATGTCTGAGTCCGCTCCCAGCCCCAACGTCGAAGAGGTTCTGCGTCTCGAGCAGGTACGTAAAGTGTTCAACCTCGGCACCCCGCTGGAAACGGAAGTGCTGCATGGCATCGACTTGCAGCTGTGCCGCGGTGAACTGACGGCGCTCATCGGACCATCCGGTTCCGGCAAAAGCACCCTGCTCAACCTGATCGGTCTGCTCGATGCGCCCAGTTCGGGCGAGCTGTACCTGCTCGGCCAGCCCACCCGCAACAGCGATGATGAAACCCGCACCCGGCTGCGCAACCAGGCCATCGGTTTCGTGTTTCAGTTTCACCATCTGATTACGGCGTTCAGCGTACTGGAGAACGTGCTGATGCCATTGATGATCCGCCACGGCAAGCCGTCGAGTGCGGATATCGAGCTGGCTCGCAGTTTGTTAGACGAAGTCGGGCTGGGCGCGTTTGCCGACAAGAAACTCACGCAAATATCCGGCGGTCAGCAACAACGGGTCGCCATTGCCCGCGCACTGGTCACCCGCCCTCCACTGCTGCTGGCCGACGAGCCAACCGGCAATCTCGACACTCGCACCGCGCAAAATGTCTTCGAGCTATTCCACCGTATCAATGCGCAGTTCGGCTGCGCGGTACTGGTGGTGACCCATGATCCGCGGCTGGCTGCCGACTGCGCACGAACCATACAACTGGTTGACGGCCGTATTGTCAGTGACCAATCCGGCACCAAGACACGCTGACCTTTCACCGGCAAACCGCCCGACGCTCTCCCCTGCCACCCCAGCTTCGCCTTGAAACACCAACAGAATTGGTTCGCGCCAGCTAATAACTATTAAGTCTAAGCATATAACCGTATCTAGCGCTAAGATCCTTGCAGGCATACCCCCACCCGTATCTAGCCAAGCAAAGGAGCAAGCCATGAATGCCCGCGTTGAAGCGTTCTTCGATCCCGCGACCTTTACTTACAGTTATGTTGTCAGCGACCCGGAAACGCGTCAGTGCGCGTTGATCGACTCGGTGCTGGATTACGATCCGGCGTCGGGCCGTACCTCGCATGCCGGGGCTGAGCGCTTGGTCGACTATGTGCGCGAGCACGACCTCAAGGTGCAATGGCTGCTCGAAACCCATGTGCACGCCGACCACCTGAGCGCCGCGCCGTACCTGAAACAGCGGCTGGGCGGGACGCTGGCGATCGGCGACCAGATCACCGTCGTACAAAACACCTTTGGCAGCCTGTTCAATGCGGGCAGCGAATTCGCCACTGATGGCCGTCAGTTCGATCGTCTGTTTCACGACGGTGATGTCTTTCAGGTTGGCCACATCCAGGCGCGGGCGATTCATACGCCAGGCCATACGCCGGCCTGCATGACCTATGTGATCGGCGACGCCGCGTTCGTCGGCGATACCCTGTTCATGCCCGATTACGGCACCGCGCGATGCGACTTCCCCGGTGGAAATGCGCGGACGCTGTACCAGTCAATTCAGAAACTGTTCACGCTACCAGCCGAGACCCGCGTGTTCATGTGCCACGACTACAAGGCACCGGGCCGCGAGGAGTTTCGCTATGAGACGAGCATTGCAGCCGAACAAGAGCGCAACATCCACGTGCACAGTGGCATCAGCGAGGACGACTTCGTCGCCATGCGCACCGCGCGCGACGCCACCCTGGCGATGCCCACGCTGATCCTGCCGTCAGTGCAGATCAACATGCGTGGCGGTGAGCTGCCAGCGCCTGAAAGCAACGGCACCCGCTATTTGAAGATTCCTTTGGACGCGCTGTAACTGCCTGTGTGGAGGACGTCATATGCAAACCTTAAAACGCCTGACACCCTTCATCTCGGTGGCCGGCCAGCTGGATCCGGCCGATATGGCCCTGCTGGCGGGAAGCGGCTTTCGCTGCGTCATCAACAACCGCCCGGACAACGAGGGCGAAGGCCA
>CETJ01040069.1_pt1 | contig 18561 bp, 12 predicted proteins | sample 531341 | NCBI WGS metagenome assembly CETJ01 (sample SAMEA2622677, study PRJEB7988) | marine metagenome | isolation source: saline water (ENVO:00002010), including | reverse complement strand
GCCCTGTAGCGGCAAGCCGCCGGATTCCCTCAGTGCACCGGGACTCTGCCCCGTCATTTTCTTGAACGCCCGTCCGAACGCCGCTTCTGACTGATAGCCCAGATCCAGCGCGATGTGAAGAATGGAATCCTGCGATTGCCGTAGCCGGAATTGCGCCAGCGTCATGCGCCAACGAGTGAGATAGCTGAGTGGCGATTCCCCCAGCGTTTGCTTGAAGCTCTGTGAGAAGGCGGTTCGCGACATCGCCGCTATTTCCGCCAGTTCAGCGACGGTCCAGGGATGTCCGGGTTGTTCGTGAATGTGTGTCAGCGCCGCACCCAATCGCGGGTGTGGGTTACTACACTAAATAGTACTCTACACTGATATTTAGGACTGACCTCGGTTTTTTGTACTGAGAGGGGCAGGGATGGCAAAGCAAAGAATTCCACGAATCGAGGAATTTCCCAAGGATGGGAGATATTGGCGTGTTGACTGGGTTGGTGCGCTACTCCCTAATCCTGAAGTCACAACTGAACCCCATGTTCAGATTGTAATTAGTCCTTTCTTATCTGACCCCCACAGTTTACGTCCGGACGGATTGTCTTCTGTTAGGGTTACAGATTTATCTAGGCAGAAGGTGATCAAGGTTGGTATTGGCCAGCTGCCTCTCTTCGATATAGGCTCTGTTTGGCTTAATGGGCTGCATCAAGGAATCTACTCGGGTGTCGTTGAGGAGTTTCGCGATTTAGATATTAACGGGCGGACTGTTCGTAATATTTCTGCAATACACAAAGATGCTGGAGTGAATGTCATTCCATACAGCCACTACCGTCTTGGAAAAGCAGGTGCTGGTAGCTGGATTGTTGCAATTGAGTACGGTGGCGACCCATATGGAATTTTGATTCCAGCAATGGAGCTTATCCGCTTCTACTACGCTGTTTCTTCTAATCTGGCTCACGCTATATTCTCTGGAGCGCTTCAGCATAGTCCTGATTCGATCATCAGTACCGATAGAACTTGGTATCAGGAGAGCGATAACAGGGTTTGTTTGGGACTAAGACAACATGTTACTGATGAAGAAGGGTGGATTATCGCTAGGATTTTACAATCCAAGGAAGCAGCTCAATCGTGTCGCAAGATCTACGATAGTTTTATTAAAAACGCTCTGAACAAGGATTTTGTTCATGTTCAGTCCGATTTTCCTTTTTGTGGGAAAACAAACCTAATAGCTCGGATTAAAAGAATACCAGGTTCAGGTAAGGGGCAATGGAGACGGCTGGTGCTGGGGTTGGAATATTGTAGTGCGCCAATGCCGTATAGCGAATTAACCGTCATTAGGGACAATGATGGGTCAGGAGCAAACCCAGAAAGTGATATCCCAAACGAGCAAAAAACTCCTTATTCTAGGGGGGGAAGTCCCTCTGTTCCTAATAATGTTTCGGGTAAGGACTTACAGAGCACACAGGACACCAATGCGGCACTTTCTGATGTTGTTTTGAAGTTAACTAGCCTGAGGTTTAGTGTTCTAGAAGGCCGAAAACCAGATAAGCCAACGAAAGATCAGTGTGACTATCGGAGTGGTGGCTTGTCACGAAAACAATTTGAAGTCGATGCCCTCGGCACAGGATTAGGAGGGTATAGCGAGGTCCAGAAGCGCATTCAGAGAGTCAACACTGCTCCTGGAGAATCTAGGAATCGGCGTAAAGGAGCAGGGGCTGACTTTGGACTCTTTGTTGAAGCGATACAGTGCCTGGCTAAAAATCCAGGTGTCGTAGCAAGGGTTCGGGATTTAGGAACGAAACTGTCTGAGATGCCATTAGTTAAAGCCAGTCAATACTTTCAATGGGGGTATTTGGACTCATCTACCAAAACCCGTCGGCGTGTAATTGTTGCTGATGTTGTCGTGAGTGGCCAATGCTACAGTCTGATAGAGTTTGAACAGAGGCATAATCAAAAATGTACTGTTTGTATGGTCGTCTCGGGAAATAAATTACTAAGTAATAAAGACTTGTACCATCTTCTATTTCAATGTTCTATTAATAAAGGAATTTGGAATAATATAGATAGTAAGTATGAATTAGTATCATTAAAACACACCTGGGCAGATGCCAAGTCTTTTTCAGAATCTGTATGTTGTAAGTTTTGAAATTATTTTATATTGAATTTGGGTCATGATTCCGGCTGTATTATAATCAAGGCTGCATTGATTAGCTTGATGGCTTCAGTTATTTCTTGGTCTGAAGTCTCGAACCCTAGACTAAAGCGAATGACAGATTTTGCTTCTTCCGATGATAAGCCGATGGCTTTTAATACGTGGGATGGCTCAGGAATGCCTGACGCACAGGCCGAGCCGGTAGAGGCAGCCAGGTGGGGTTGTAAAACGCCAAGAAGATCTTCAGCGTTGATTCCTTGGAAGCCAATTGATAGGTTTCCGGGGTGTCTCTTAGAGGGGCTGTTTCCATAAAGCTTTACATTCCAAGGGAGGCCCAAAAGCATTTCGAGAAACTTGCTTGTGCGTGCTTGAAGCTCGGTGCGCTTTTTATGCACTTCTACCGACCCAATGTATTGAGCGGCTGCCCCCATTCCTACACATAACGGCGTAGGCATAGTTCCGGACCTTAGTCCATTCTGCTGATCCCCTCCGTAGATTAGTGGTTCGATTTCATTTTGAAGGTCGCGACGAATATAAAGAGCACCAATTCCCTTGGGGCCATACATTTTGTGTCCAGACATGGCGATCATATCTGCATGAATCGCAAATCTTTCCATAGTCATTGCTATAGGAGCTTGTGCAGCATCACAATGGAAGATTGCCCCTGTTTTCCTGATGATCTTGGAAAGTAACTCTATATCCTGTATCGAACCAATTTCATTGTTCACAGCCATGACTGAAACGAGCAAAACATCTTCGCCGAGTAATCGCTCCAGGTCCGCAGTTAGAATATGGCCATTTCGATCTACAGGGATAGGCTCCACTGTGTAGTCATATTGCTCCTCCAGGACACGCCCAATAGAGAGGATACATTTATGTTCTATAGCACTCAGGAGTATTCGTGTTCGTGAAGATTTTGTGATTAGAGCCCTCTTAGCTAGGCCGAGGATGGCAAGATTGTTTGACTCAGTTGCTCCAGATGTAAAAATGATTTCATCACTATCGGCACCGATAAGGTCGGCAACTTGCTGTGTGGCTTTCTCAACAGAAGCTGCTGACTCCCATCCCATAGCGTGATTTGAGGCATGTGGGTTGGCGAAGGATTCAGTGAAATATGGCTGTATTTTAAGCAAAACGTCTTCGGTAACCGGTGTGCTTGCTTGATAATCAAAATACAAAGATTTCATAATTATCTTTAATATCAATCAGTTATGTTGATTTTTCAGTCTTATAGATGTAATGGCTTAATTTTCTACTGGAGACTGCTTCCAGTAGAAAATTGACCATGGTACGAGCCTATACTACAGTCAGCTGGATGGATCATCCAGGAGAAAAATAAGATGGCACGCGGGCCTCTCGATCAACAAGACTACAAACCTCAATTCTCTGGCCACGAGACCTTTCCGCTACGATATGGATGGCTAAAGAAGTGCTATGATCGCGTGCATGAAAATGACGGTGATGTCAATAGTAAGAGGTTGTGTTGGGGCAAAGATGCTATTGCTCGCTTTGGTGTGGGTAAGAATATGGTTTCATCTATCAGGCATTGGGCGGTGGTCTCAGGTGTCGTTGATGAGCTTGTAGGAACTAATCAAGTCACAATAACCCCTCTAGGGAAGTTGATTTTCGGAGAAAAAGGAGTTGATCCATATCTAGAGCACCCAAGTTCACTGTGGCTGATTCATTGGAAGTTGGCTACCGAGTGGAGAAAAAAGACAACTTGGTATTGGGCGTTTAGTTATTACTCTGCCGTAACTTTTGAGCGAGAAAAGTTGATCATTCGATTGCACAATCGCTGGCCTGACGTTTCAAAAACTACGATCAAAAACGATGTGGACTGTTTTGTACGCACGTATGCTGTGCGATCCTCGTCAGGAAAAGTAGGAAAAGAAGACTCTCTTGAATGCCCTCTTACTGAACTTGGACTGATAAAGCCAATCTCCACAAACGATGAGTTTCGTTTTGTTCGCGGGCCAAAAGCCACATTAGGCGATGGAACGTTTGTCTATGCACTGCTTGAATTCTGGAATGAGTTTTCTCCCGCTTCATCTACGCTTTCATTTGAAGCAATTGCTTATGAGCCTGGGTCTCCGGGGCGAGTGTTCCTACTAGATGAAAATTCTATTGCTGATAGATTATTCCACATCGCTGATGTTACTAATAATGCGCTTCGATGGTCTGAAACTGCGGGGCTAAAACAAGTTGTACGTAATCCTGACTTTGATTTCAAGCTTGCTCTGGACTTTGTCCAAAAGGACTTTGATCGTTCAAATGCCAAGGAGGTTGCATAGTGTCATTAGTCAATAAAGTGACCATCGCTAGGCGCTTCCAAAAGTCCATTCGCATTGATGTTGATTTAGGAAGTCAGAGCGCACTCGATGGTTTTATCTGCCCACAATCTTCCGCCGATATTCTTCTATCTATGGCACGTCATGTCTCTGAAACCGGACAAGGCGCTTTTACATGGACGGGGCCTTACGGTAGTGGGAAATCTAGCTTGGTAATTGCCCTCAGTGCCTTGCTGAACGGAAATAAAGGCTTGCAACAAAAAGCGGCAGATGTTTTCGGTCAACAACTCACCAAGGCTATGCATCAGGCGCTTCCAACGGGATCGAAAGGTTGGAGAGTACTTCCCGTCGTTGGGAGGAGAGACAATCCCGTCAGTGTGCTTGGAGAGGCCTTGATAGACGCGGGTTATGTTTCACAACGGCCGGAAAATGGGTGGACCGACGAACTGGTAGTTAGTGTATTGACCGATGTCGCTAATAGTCATCCGAGTGCTCACGGCGGGTTGATCCTATTCGTAGATGAAATGGGAAAATTCCTGGAAGCTGCTGCACAGGATGGGTCGGATGTCTATGTTTTTCAGCAGCTTGCGGAGGCAGCATCCCGGAGCAAAGGTCGATTATTGTTTGTGGGGGTTCTACATCAAGCTTTCAATGAATATGCCCACAGGCTTACGCACGAACTGCGCGATGAATGGGCAAAGATTCAGGGACGTTTTGTCGACCTACCTGTCAACACAGTAGGCGAAGAGCAGATAGAATTAATATCTCGTGCGATAGAATGCAAACACTCTTCCCCTGAGTCACGAGATCAATCTAAGGCTGTTGCCAACATTGCTCGAAAAGATCGTGCTCAGGATGCCAAGCGTCTCGCTGAAATGTTGAGGCACTGTTGGCCATTACACCCTGTTGTTGCCTGTCTCCTCGGTCCGATCTCCCGCCGTAGATTCGGACAAAACCAACGTAGTATTTTTGGTTTTCTTAATTCTGTAGAGCCTCATGGGTTCCGGGAATATTTGCGTCATGCGGATGACAGTGATCTTTATACTCCCGCTCAGCTCTGGGATTATTTGCGCACGAATCTGGAGCCATCCATTCTTGCCTCTCCTGATGGGCATCGATGGGCTGTTGCAGCAGAAGCATTAGACCGATGTGAAGCTAAAGGTAGTGACGTTTTTTTACTAGAACTTCTGAAAACCATCGCGGTTATTGATCTATTTAAAGAGCGGTCATCGATTCTTCCAAGTTTTGATCTCATTTGTACCTGTTTCCCAGAGGTGCCTGAAAAGGGCCTTAAGGATGCACTGGCTACTTTAGATAAATGGTCACTAATAATCTTCAAGAAGTTTCAGGGTGCTTATGCCGTTTTTGCTGGTAGTGATTTCGATATCGATAAAGCCGTTGGAATAGCTCTCGATGATATTGATGCTCTTGATTTTGATGTGCTGAAATCACTGGCTGGCCAGCATCCTATTCTGGCTAAACGCCATTATCATGAATCAGGCGCTATGCGGTGGTTTGATGTAAATATCGTTCCAGCCAAAGATGTCATAGAGGTTGCCTCTCGCTTTCGGCCAAAGAACGGCATTATTGGTGAATTTTTGCTTGCCGTTCCGACTGAGCGAGAAGATGAAGAACAAGTAAAAATGCTTTGTCGAGAAGCTGCTAAGTTGAGCGATGATTGGGATATCGTTGCTGGCTACTCTCCACATGCTTGGTCGATGGTGGTGTTGGCCCGAGAATTACTGGCACTTAATAAGCTTGGCGATGATCATCCCGAATTAACTGGTGATCCTGTGGCTCGGCGAGAGGTCACTGCACGGCTTGCAGATTTACAGGCGCAGCTGGAAGCAGAACTTGAAAAATCTTTTGATAAGGCCAAATGGTGTCGTAAGCACTATCCCGTCAAAGCATATCGTCAAGCTGAGCTAAATAGCCTTGCTTCCGAGCTCGCAGAAAAAAGGTATGAACAATCACCGAAGCTCCACAATGAACTGCTAAATCGGCAAAAACCGTCTAGTAGTGCTATTTCTGGACAAAACACTCTCTTGAGGCACATGATGACACGAGAGGGTGAGGTGCGCTTAGGGATTAAAGGCTACCCTGCCGAGGGAGGCCTTTACTCATCACTGTTAGAAGCCACAGGGTTGTATTCCGAGACGACTGACGGATGGCGATTCGTATCACCGTCTAATGATAGCAGCGACATTTTCAGGCTCTTCCCCACCTGGGATGCAGCGATACAGTATATAAAAACACACGAGAACCGTTCTGTTTCTGTATCAGAGCTTTATGAACTTTGGGCAGAGCAACCATTTGGTATTAAAGCTGGTCTCATGCCGATAATAGCGGTCGCCTTTATTCTCTCGCAGCGCGAAAATTTAGCCATCTATCGGCAGGGTATATTCCGTTCACGTTTTGAAGATGTTGATGTTGAGTACATGGCTAAAGATGCAAGTACGATTCAACTACGCTGGATGGATTTGAATGAAGTCTCGCGCCGAATGCTCTCTGAAATGGCTGATGTTGTTCGCAGCTTGGATGAAAATAACAAGCTTGTTCATCTCGAACCAATCGATGTTGCTCGAGGCCTTGTAGCGATCTATGAGCAACTTCCTAATTGGACTAAAAGAACAATGCGCTTGTCGACAAGGGCAATTGAAGTGCGCGATATCTTTAAGCGTGCCCAAGATCCAAATAAGTTTCTTTTCAATGATATTCCATCGTTAGTAAGCACTAGGGTAGCAGACACGACTGGTGATGACGATCTCATCAATGTTGTGTCGATAATCAAAGAAGGCCTAGAGGAGCTGGTACAGGCATATCCTCTTATGCTTCAGAGGTTGAGGGATATGTTTCTTGCCGAGTTGCAGGTCCCTAACCTTTCACGCCAGTCTCTTTTAGAGCTTCGTGATCGTGCTGAGTATGCGAAAGACCTGGGGGGCGACTTCCGCTTGGATGCATTTGTAGGAAGGCTCGCTCATTTTGACGCTGGTAATGAGAGCTTCGAAGGGATTGCAAGTCTCGCGGCAAATAAGCCCCCCAGAGATTGGGTTGATCCTGACATGGACAGGGCTTCTATAGAGCTTGTAGACATGTCTCAGAAGTTTCTCAGAGTTGAAACCTTTACAAGGATCAAAGGACGTCCAGAGAAACGGAGGGCGATGGCTGTACTGATTGGAGTGGACGGCAGACCTTCCCCGCTTCTAGAAGAATTTGAAGTAATAGACTCTGATAGAGACGCTATAGATGATCTCATTGAACGGGTGTCAAAGACACTAGATGCCGCAGATATCAATAGTCGAAGTATTATTCTCGCAGCATTGACAGAGTTGAGCGCTCGCTACATGGATGCTTCAAGAGCTGAAAAGCAAAAGTCAGGAAGTGAGGTCGCATAAAGGATGTCGGAAAGTGAATTGCATGTTCTTGGGTTGTCTGGTGGACGAGATAGTGCTGCGCTCGCTGTGTTCATGCGCCAACATTACCCGGATATTAAAATTGAATATTTTTTTACGGATACAGGAAAAGAGCTTCCAGAGGTATACGAATACTTAGGGAGGCTCGAAGGCTTTTTGGGACAGCCTATTCTAAGGCTAAACCCTGACCGTGATTTTGATTTCTGGCTAAAACAATACAATGATTTCTTACCTTCCGCGCAAACTAGATGGTGCACTCGTCAATTGAAATTAAGGCCCTTTGAGCAGTGGGTTCGCCCGCTGCTCAAAGAAGGAAAGAAGATATATAGTTACGTTGCAATTCGAGGGGATGAAGACTACCGGGAGGGATATGCTTCAAAAGATAAGAACCTCGTCATCAAATTGCCTTTCAGAGAAGCAGGGATAGACAAGGCAGGTGTGATCGATATTCTGGAGGGAGCAGGTCTCGGCCTTCCAGACTACTATTCATGGAGAACTCGCAGTGGTTGTACTTTTTGCTTTTTTCAACAAAAAATAGAATGGGTTCGGCTGATGGAGCGTCACCCAGAAGCCTTTGAAGAAGCTAAGGCTTACGAAAAAAATTCTGTTGAACACGGTTCTCCGTTCACTTGGAGTCAAGGAGAATCACTAGTCGAGCTTTCTAGGCCGGAGCGCGTTCAAAAAATCAAAGATGAACATGAGCAGCGTCTCATTAGACAGAAACGCAAATATCAACCGAATCCTTTACGCTCAGATAGTGAGCCGCTTGATATTGACGACTTATATGGTCAAGCAAAGATGTGCTTGGCATGTCATAAGTGATTTGTTAAGGGAATACTAAGTAAGGATTTCTAATGTTTAAAGTTACGGCCAGAACCATACTTGAGTTAGGTGCAGAGCTAATCAGTTCCGATGCCATTGCATTTTATGAATTAATAAAGAACGGGATTGACGCTGGCTCAAAAGATGGAATAAAGATTGATTTTGACATAGTAGTAAGTCACCGAGACTGTCGGGATTTGAGATCCGAAATTAAAAGAATAATTGATGGTCATGAAGAATACCCCCTTGAATTAGAAGAGTTTAAGAATTACGTTCGTGGAAAATTAAACTCAGAATCTTTGGGGTTATGGGAAAGTGCGATAAATTTAGTTGATGCTGCTGATTCGTATGAGATTTTATATCATGTGATCGAGAGAATAGAAAATCTAAATTCTATTACGATATCTGATACTGGATCAGGGATGTCGTTGAATGAACTCGATAATGTGTTTTTGGTGATTGGAACGGCTTCAAGAAAGTTTGATGTAGATCGTGCTATTTCAATAGGTGCAGAAACTAGTCCTTATCTTGGTGAAAAGGGAATTGGGCGTTTGTCTGCCATGAGGTTGGGGGATCGGCTATCGATTGAAACCACTCGATGCAATGATGATCGATATAGTAACCTTGATATAGATTGGTCTGATTTTGATGATGCCTCAAAGATGGTTGACGATATTGATGTGAAGCCTAGGTTGGGGGGGGTAAAAGAAGATCCAAAGTTTAGTGGAACAAGTATTAGAATATACAAGCTGAATGCTGATTGGAGTGAGATGCGGGTGGAACGTCTCGCTGTAGATGATTTTTCTCTGCTAGCAAACCCACTAGGTAGTGTTTCAAATCAGCGTATTGCAGTGTTCTGGAATGGCAAGCGAATTAATTTTAGAAGATTGGAGAAAAATTTTTTATCACATGCGAATGCCCTGGTTCGAGGGCAATATCGTGTAGGAAAGGATGGTCCAGAATTAGAACTTCGGATGGAATTGAATGATCTAGGATTTGAGCATGCTAAAGAAGTATGCATTGAAGTCGCTACGGTAGATGTTTTGCATGGTGCCTTGGTCGGCCCTAAGACTAAACGTCGAAGGATGAATAAAAGAGATATTGATTATTCAGCTCTAAATAGAGTAGGCCCTTTCCAGTTTGAGTTGTATTGGTTTAACAGGTCAATTTTACGAAAGAGAGAATCAACTGGAGACTATCAGGCATTGCGTAACCTGTTAGATCAATGGATGGGGGTGCGATTGTATAGGGATAATTTTAGAGTTTACCCTTATGGGTCGGAAAATGATGATTGGCTTGACCTAGATAAGACTGCTTTAGCATCAAAAGGGTATGCTCTGAATAGAATTCAGTTAGTTGGTCAGGTGGAAATTGGTCGTCTAAAGAACCCTTTACTAATCGACCAAACTAATCGTGAAGGGCTCAGGCAAACTCCTGAAGAGGCAATTCTTAGAGAAACAGTTCAGCTCGCAGTCTCGCGTTTGCGAGATGAAATGAACCGTATTACGAAACAGCAAAAAGACTCTAAAAAATCTTTCGTTAATGATCAAACAAAAACGGATGATTTAGAAAAGAGAATGAAGACGGCGATCACATCTATCAGAAAAGTCGTTCCGCCTGAGAACAAAGATGTCATTCAAGAGCTTGAACTAATGCGTGAAGAGTTTGCTAGATATGCAGCTCGTGCTCGTGAGCGTATTGCTGATATGGAAAAAGATGCTGATCAGATGCTCTCGATGGCGGGGATCGGATTAATGGTTGAAGTCGTGGCGCACGAACTTACACGATCGGCAGAAGATGCCCTGGATATTCTTAACGGCCTTAAGAGAAATAATGTTCCAGATGAAATACGTCGACGGCTTGAGAGTCTTCGCGCATCAATGACAAGTATCACTAAGAGATTAAGGATTCTTGACCCTTTGAGCGTTACCGGACGACAGCGTAAAGAGCGTTTTAATCTGGATGAACTAGTGAATGAAATTATAGAAGCCCATGAAACCCAGCTAGAACGGCATCAAGTTAAGCTGAATCTATTACTACCAGACAGGCCCGTGCCCATAATGGTTGTCAAAGGGTTTGTGGTTCAGGTGCTGGAGAATCTAATCTCTAACTCCATCTATTGGCTGGATGTTGAAAGAAATAGAAAAATGTCTTTTCAACCTCGAATAACTATTTCGTTGGAAGATAACCCTCCTAGGGTTAGAGTATCTGATAATGGTCCTGGGATATCTGAACAATATAGAGAGCGAGTTTTTGATCTGTTTTTCTCGCTAAAAGACAAAAGCCGTCGCAGAGGTTTGGGGCTTTATATTGCTAGAGAAGCTGCAGAGCATAACGGTGGTTCACTTACATTAGATTCAAGCGTTTGGAACAAGGAAGGACGATTTTCCACATTCGATTATTGTGTCACGGAGGATAAAAATTGAATATTATTGAAAAAATACGAAGTTCAGGGATTGAATCGGCTATTATAGTCGATGATGGTTATGATGATATTCCGCAAGTAGATGAACTGGCTGAAGAAGATGCTTGGGATAGTTTCTTTGATGACTCTTTGTATGGTGAAAATTTCTCACGGATTAAAGAAATATATTCTGATTTTAACCCTTCTGATAGAGAAGAGCTTAAGTGGGATCAAGAGTTTGTAACGAAAATTTGGAATTCAAGGGAAAGTATTGGGGATTTGTTGGGTGATTTGTTTTATTCGTATGAGAATAAAAAGGGCGAGATCTCTAAGTATTTGAAGAAGGTTGAATCTACTCTGTCTGACCTGCAAATAGAATATACAACGTGTGGGCGTGATTTTGTTGATGCATCTAAAAATGTGGATTTGATAATTATCGATTTGTTTCTTGGTATTCAGCAAACTGATAATGATCGTAAGTTTACGGTTGAGCGTCTGAAACAGGTCATCGAGATGCGCGGTAATACGCCATTGCCATCAATAGTTTTAATGTCCCAGGTGTCTAGTATAACGGAGTTAGCAAAGGGTTTTCGAATGGATGCCAAACTTTACGCATCCTCTTTTCGGCATGTTAAAAAAGGGGAATTGTCAAAAACAGGCCTATTGGCAGAAATTATTTTAACCTTGGCGACACATCGTTCAGATAGTCAATTATTGTCTGGTTTTGTTGAGACTTGGGAGAGAAATGCCATTAATGCCGTAAAATCCGCTGCATTAGCGTTGAGGAAAGTTGATATTGATGACTTGCTATATATTCGTAATATGCTATTAAGATTTGAAGGTGTTAATACCTCTAGCTATCTTTTGGATGTATACGATAGAATACTGCAATATGAAATCGAAGATTGTCAGGATGTATTGAATGCTGCACTAGCCATTGATGAAATATCACAAGATGCTCCTCCCTTGATGATTTCTAATGATCGTGATACATATTCGATTATTGAAAAAACGCTATATGTTAATTTGACCCGACGGCTTCACTCTTCTGGAGCTCAATGGCCTATAACATTTGGTGATGTTTTGGGCTGTGTAGAAGGTGGAAACAAGGACGAACAGAGTATTTTTGGCGGGCGCACAGATCTGGTTTTCTTTGTGGCATCTCCAGAATGTGACTTTATTCGGGAAGGTGGTTTGAAAACGGCTCTACTTGTGCCTGGCCGACTTGTAGATATTAATCCGGGTTCAAAGTTTAAAATTAGGGCTCAAAATACTCCAGTTATAACTATTGGTGATAATGAACGGTTTCAAGTGGAGTGGGACTTTAGTGATCTTCGCACTATATCTCTAGAATATGCTGTAAGTAATATTGAGACTGGTTGTATAAATATCATAGCGAAGTTTAGAGAAGGGGTTGCTTTAAGCTTGAGGCAGGAGCTTTTAAATAACATTGGTCGAATAGGTGAGCCCGCACCTGTGCCACGATCCATGTGGTTCAAAGCAGTTATATATTTCCCATCATCAAATAAAGGCTATCTTCATAAGGTGGAGCTTGCTGATGGAATTGAAGTAACTGGTAATATCTTGATACCACGCTCGGGTAGTTATGCTTTAATGGTTTTTGATTCCAATTGTGAGGATGATTTGCGGGCTGCACTGCTTGAACTTGATCCTGATAAGGTTTCATCTAAAAGTAGAAATAATTTAAATACTCTTAAAGATGTCGAGAATATAAGGAAATTGTTTCGAACCGGTTTGGTTTTCGACTTTCCCTTGACTGATTGTAAGGCTGCTGGATTGGTGGATGTTGAAAAGCAAGCACCTAGTTCAGATGATAAGAAACCACCCAATACTAAGGTTGGAACAATCGTTGATGGAAAAAGTTGTAGCGATATAAAGTCTGTTGTTTCAGATAAATCGGGTGTAGTGGTGGTTATGTATGTGGATTAAATGCACTTGAAGGGTTTTAGAATAAGTGCACACAGTGTTGTGGCTGAATACCTGGAATATGGGAAATGAACTTGACGGAAAAAGTGTATAGACTAGGCCTGACCTTAAAGACGCCCCGATCAAAACTGATAACTGTCAGATCAAGTCTGAACTAATACATATAAGCGAGCTGACACAGAACTATGAGCACCTTTCTCAAATCCGGTATGAATTTATGACGCGGCAGCTAAGCGTCTCCGAAGGCCAAATGGTTGTTGATTGGCTCCTCAACCTGTCTACTCCAGAGCATTGGGACATAAATCTCAAAACATTGTCCGCTCTTTCTGGTTTGTCGATGGAATCACTCCAAAATGGCATTAAGGAACCTCTTAATGAAGATAGTATAACGCGGATAGGGTTACTAGTTTCTATCTATGAAGGCATTGTTGTTATAGCACCTGATGGAGCTGCTGATATGTTCTTCCGAGCTGAGTTTGCTTTTCCTCCTCTTTTGGGGAAATCCATTCGAGAAACTTTGACTGAAAATTCCAACCTGGAAAATCTTGAGAAAATCAACTCGTGGATTCGGTCTCTAGGAGCCTAATGCATGCTGTAGCACCACAATCAGCTAATGTTAAGGAACCTCTGAATAATTCGCCAGGATCAGCGATAGTACCGCCAGCCATCATTCCAGAGGTTTTCCTGTAACCCTCTCCGGAGAACCTCTAGTAAAGAGTGGTCCTAATCTGGGGAGGGTTACAAGGAAGCTCAACGCCAAAATCAAGCCAACTCAGAATGACAGGCGTATGTCTAGAAAATCAGAGGTGTCTAAAGCTAAAATGTCGCGAAAGTTAATTGAGAACGCTCCATATCGAAACTACATAAAAAAATGGTTACTCTGCCGCTAATGGGTTAAAAGTCCTATGACATATCGTTTGGTATCCGGGTCTAGATCCCTATACAGGAGATTAACTCTGACCGCTTTTCTGTGAATAGCTGTCTTTATCCTGTTTCTGTTGGTCATAATCCACCAAGCGAGTTGTAGTAAAGTGTGACGTTCTATGATGTCTCGTTGCTCAAAAATTACTGAGTCAATTTTTAATTCTGGTTGAGAATAATGGCCACTTGTACAAATATGTTTCGATAGTCTCGGCCTGTATCTACCAGAGCTGAGAAGTCGGCAGAATTGGTGTAGAAGCGTGATGTTTTGGTATCTCAATGCTCCTGCTGGATAAAGCTGTCGGTCTATAGACTCTAATAAGTTGCTCCATCGTTGATCGACTAGCTTTGGATATAGATTCACGTTTTGTATTGGTGCGCTACTTAGGGGCTTATTACATATCCAGCAGCAGTCGAGAGTTTCGACTTTAACTTGATTGGCTTTTCCAAGTTCCAATCGGTGAAACTCAACCTCTCCTCCACAGTGATAACATCGATCAGCCATGAGTATTCGGTGCTTTGTGCAGAATGTGTACAGTGCTAGGCGCCATTGTAGTCTGAAATATGGTTCGTCATCTTCTTTTAGGCACAAAGGACAATATTGCTGGGCATAGCCCTTGTGCGTGCGGTGTTTTTTCTTAAGTGCCATAAACCATCGTAACTGGCTTGCGGAATGCAGTTTGGGGAACAGGCGTTTCTCATACAATCTTGCAGTCGTATTGCGTACCTGTTTGATCGGTGTTCCGGTTTTATCGCTCATGATGGCTAAGAGCCATTCAGGTGCGTTTCGGTCTATGTCACGGTTCCATATCTGAAAGTCTTTACCAAATTCGCGATCACAGAATGTCTGTACCTTCAGGCCATTCGCATGAGCGGTTCGGACGATCCAGCAAGATAGAGACTCTCCTGGTAATGGATGCGGATGAGCTGGCCAGTACTTTCCAGAGATCATCAGCGTGTTCCTTCGAGCAGGCGCTTCCTTTTTGACGGTGGCGTCCAGTCAACTGACTTCAGAAGGCTTAGCGATATTTTTTCGTCACTTGAATGGATCGCAGCTACGGACGCTGAAGACAGTAGTCTGGATAGCTCTCCTATATAGCCCTCGGACATACTGTAAAGCATAGAGGCAAGATCTTGCTGGGTTAATCCAGAAGTATTTTTTAAGGGGATCATGCGTTCGAAACTGGCTAAAAGCCTGAGAAAGTCATGATCCATTTCCCATCGTGGCAGTGTTACGGGTTCAAAGCGATTTGAAAGTTGTGGGTCGGTTTGCATTGCACGAAAAGCGTCTTTCGTGCCGACGCCAACGATACTGATTTGTAGCTCATTGCCCAGGTATTTGATTACGTTCAGAAAAGCTTTCTGGCGATTCATATTTCCAGCCAGAATGTGGTGGATTTCATCAATAATAAGAACTTTCAGGTCGATATAGCGAAGCAATTTAATTACCTGAAATTGTTTCTTGTCTACGCGTTCGCTTGCCCTGTAAGGCGCGAATAAAAGCTCCAGAATGGCATTGTAAAACCTACCCTCGTCAGGCACTGGAGGGGCTTGTACCATTAAAACAGGTACCTGAATGCCATCTCCAGATGGATTGTCATCTGCTGGGTGTAGCTTGCAGAAGCGTTGAGCAAGCATGGTTTTGCCATTGTTGGTATCGCCTACGAGCAACAGATTCGGCATCCTCTGGGTTCTGGGGTAGATCAAAAGATCTTCGAGCTTAGCAAGCACTTGTTTGGATCTTGGGTAGCCTATCCAACGATCCGACCGTATTTTTGCAATTCGTTCGGCATCAGGTAGCTGCAGAGCCTCTTGTGCAACGACGTTCAAATGATTGAAGGTGGTCATGACAGGTCATCCATTTCATCGAATGGCAGGATTTCTGGTTCTTTAGCATCGGGGGCTCTTGGTATGCCTGAGTCGATGCTTGTCTGGGGCTGAGGTTCTTTTGGGAGAACGGGCTTTTCTACCTGGGTATGATTAATTCGTCGCTGATTGGCTCTACGCGCCGCTTTACTTTTGAAGATAGCTTTGGACTCAATTTCTCTCATTCGGTCATAAGCATCAAAAATATTGCGTTCCGTTAAATGCCGACGTTTGTCTGACGTCACATTCTTTTTCGCGTCGCGGAGCTCCCAGATGCTGATTGCAGGATGGGAGGTATCACGATATGGAATGGGGTAGTAAGTCTGGACTTCAGGGTCAAAAAACCAGATTACACTGATGTCTCTGGGATCTCGGCGGAACGTAAATTTTCGTTTTCTCTTGCTGTCGTTCAGGTCAGGGGCATTGATCCAGCGTCTGAGTACATCGTGGTAATAATGTATTTCGTCGATCACGACGCCATAGTCCTGAACTGTTCGTAATTCAAATGGCATGAAGTCCAGTTTTAACCTTTCTTCATCCGTAATTTTGGGCGGCAAACCGCACCCCGGATGCTCGCCATCGCCTAGGATCCCTCTTCGAAAGGCATCTATCGGTGCCATTCCTAAACTCGAGTGAATCTTCTGGTGATACACGTCTGCGATGTAGATAGCTAGCCAAGATTCAAATTCAGACAGTGTGAGTGCGGCATGCTTCTCTGATTTGTAGTCGCCTTTTGCCTGTGTATTGGAAAAAGTTGTGCCTGGCAGTGTGTGGATTTCTTTTGAGAATGTTCCAAGAGCTCGTTCAACATGGGCACCGAAATTGGGTCGGCCAACAGGCCGCCATTCGATATTGATGTTGTACTCATCACACGCTTTCTGAAGCATTTCCCCCCTGAATTCTTTGGCATTATCGACATGCACCGTCGTGGGGAGACCCCATACCGGCCACTCGCTTTTGATGTCATGTTGAGCCAGCCACTTATCTTTTGGCAGAATCGAATGCGCAAGGCAGAGTCCTGTTGATAGTGCGCTTGGCGGGTCAAAAGAAATATAGAATCCAACGACCATGCGGCTGTACACATCGAATGCCAGCGTTATCCAGGGTCGGCCTATAGGCCGTCTGTAATGATCATCGACCAATATGAGGTCGATCTTTGTGTGGTCGATCTGCACTACGGCAAGAGGCCAATCGGCCCCAGGAAATGAGCCTTTATGGGGTTTAAAGAATAAGTCCGCTTTTTTGCGGCCTTCACGTTGGCTAACAACCAGCTCTGGAGCGAGCGATTTAACACGTTTGCGGATAGTGTTGTCATGCGGTGCCTCTAGCCCGGCTTGCGCACAGCGTTTCATGACTTCATCGCATAACTTTTGAACTGATTTTTTCTGAAGGGTCAGAAAGTCTGTTGCCATTGATTCCTGGATGATTTCCTCTACTTCAGCCGAGAGTTTGGTGGTGCCTTTGTCTCGCCGTGTTTTCGGGAGTAACGCGGATAACACTCCAGATGACTCGTAAGCTTTGATCCATCCATACAGAGTATTGGTTGATACTGAGTGCTTCTTGCCATGCTCAGTCACCAGCTGTCGAGTCCTGGTCGGCATCTTCAAGAGAGGTTTGATGATGTTGAAGCGGGTTCTGGCAGTCTCCCATGCTTTGTCATCAATCAGAGTCAAATCAGGGCGTTTTACCGTTTCAGAAATGGGAGACGTTAACTCGGTAATATTTGCATTGATAACTTCATGATCGTCTTCAGAGATTAGTTCGGCGAGCTGTAGAGAAAGCAGTCTGACAATTCGATAAGGACGGCCTTCATAAGTCACTCGCTTGCCAGGCTCAATTTGAAGTTGTAGACGAGTCATGAGTTTAGTCCCCGTAGCTCACTGTCCATGTTGATGGGACGGTCCAGGTCCATTTCTATTTGACGAGTCCCGATGAGGTACCAAAGCGTAGGCAGCAGGCGTGCGCGGTTCCATTCATCTCGGTAGATGTGTTCAAGTAACCCTTTGGGAGTGGATTGCTTCAGTGCATTGATCGCGTCATCAAGGAGGTCCATATCTGCTTCCGAAGCGGGACCTTTTTTTACAAATGGGAGCAAGAATTTGGCGTTCTTCAGTCGATCTGCTCGTACTTCTTTCTCTGTAATGATCTTGAATCGCCAGCCCTGGCTGCGAGCGTATCTCTGAGCGGCCCTGAATTTGGGTTTTAATTCAGGCCAGCGCTCAGCTAATTCGCTTCTGTACTTGATTTCGTAAAGCGTAGTTCGACGGCTGGGGTTGTAGAAATGAGCCAGCACATCGGGTGTATAAGTGCGCTGCTTGTCTGACTCATCAAACCATTGGATGGTGACGGGCTGAACTTCGAAGCCTTCGACCGCTGGGTCAAATTCCAACAATGTCAGAAAGTCACGCTCGAGCGTTGATTCAAACATTGCTCGTCCAGTAGCTTTGTTATGCGATGCTACGCCTGTGACGTTGCGATAGTTCTTAGGTATTTTGCGCACTGGCATCAGAGTCAATCCAATACAAAATAGCACTGTAGGAATTAGTCGTCAGTCGCTTGAGTAGTATTGTGGTACAGAGAAGTGATGTACTCATGTCTGACATTTGTGCTTAGAGTACAACGAAACGATGTAAATGACAGAAGTGACTGGCCTCTGGAACGGCTAGTCTGAAAGTGGAAAATAAAAATGGGCTTCAAGGAAGCCCATTTTTTATCAGAACTGCTGACAGCCCAGAATATGATCACTGCTTTTTCAGCATTGAATACAGC
>CETJ01050748.1_pt1 | contig 19335 bp, 17 predicted proteins | sample 531341 | NCBI WGS metagenome assembly CETJ01 (sample SAMEA2622677, study PRJEB7988) | marine metagenome | isolation source: saline water (ENVO:00002010), including | reverse complement strand
GCCTTCGGCTGCCTTGCCCAGACGCTTCAGCGTATCGGTCATGGCCTTTTCAGCCTTGGATTGAATGATCGGGTCAAAGCTGGTGAAAACCCTCAGCCCTTCCTCAGTGAGATCTTCGTCGCGATAGTCCTCTCGCAACTGCCGCTTCACCAAATCGAGAAAGGCCGGGTAGGAGCTGTCGGCCAGACTGCCACGCTGCGTCACGCCGAGCGGCGCCTGCCTCGCCTGAGCAGCTTCCTCTGGACTGACCACCTGCTGCTCAGCCAGCAGATCGATGATCAGATTGCGTCGTTCCATGGCGCGCTCAGGATGGCGGCGAGGGTTGTAGTAGGTCGGCCCCTTGACCATGCCGACCAGCAGGGCCACGTGCTGCAGTTTTAGCTCTGCGAGTGGCCGTCCAAAGAAGTACTGGCTTGCCAAACCGAAGCCATGAATGGCGCGACGACCGTCCTGACCGAGAAAGACCTCATTCAGATAGGCCTCGAGAATCTCCGGTTTGTCGTAGTGGAGTTCAAGCAGCACCGCCATCATGGCTTCGGTAGCCTTGCGGCTCAGGCTGCGCTCGTTGGTGAGATAGAAATTCTTAACCAACTGCTGCGTTAGTGTGCTGCCTCCCTGACGCACCTCCCCGGCGGTAAGGTTGACCCATACGGCACGCGCAATGGACTTAGGCGACACGCCAAAATGATCAAAGAACTCCCGATCTTCGACCGCGACCAGTGTTTCCACCAGATACGGCGGCACTTGATCGAGCTTGATCAGAATCCGGTCTTCATTGTGCGCAGGGTAAAGCCCACCCACGACCAATGGCTCCAGCCGCGCCACCGGCAGCTCGCCGCCGTCCATGCGTGCCAGTCCCGCAACGAAGTCCCCGGAAAAACGCACCCGGATACGCTGAGACTCTTCTGCGCCCTCATAAAAGCGGAAGCCTCGTGTATGCATTTCAACCGCGTTACTGGCGACCGAAACAGTTCCTGGCCCACTCACCGTCTTTTTTCGGCGGTAGCCCAACGCATCGACCTCGGTGAGAAAGTCGTCCTTATCGAGTTTTTGCCCGACAAACAATTCCAGCGGCCTGGCATATACCGTCGCAGGAATTGTCCAGCGCTTGCCAGAGAATTTCTCCTGCACCACGGCATCGAGATACACCGCAACACCGGCCAGCAGCACCAGCGCAACGATAGAAAGTTTGATAATCCAGCCTAGCCATGGGCGAGAGGCACCGGAACGGCGTTTGGAGCGGGAACGAGACGAGCGTGATTTAGTCATGGCGGCGCATTATACGCACTTTGATTTGCGCCGAAGACGGCCTCTTGGCGGTTTGCACGCTTACCGTGGATGGACATAATGGAGCGTTTCCGACTGTGTGAACTGTCTCCCAAGTGCTCACACACCCGTCCAACAAACCTACAAGGAGTGACCGTGAGCCAAGCACTGATTGCTGCACTGCAGAATCCAGCCCTGTACCCTCACCCGGTCGACGGCTTCAAAGTCATCGAGACCCATATTTCCTGGGTCATCCTTACCGGAACGTACGCCTACAAGATGAAGAAACCGGTTGATTTCGGCTTCCTCAATTTCACCGACCTCTCGGCTCGCAAACATTACTGCGAGGAAGAGCTGCGTCTGAACCAGCGCATGGCGCCAGAACTGTATCTCCAGGTCCTGCCTGTCACCGGCAGCGTCGAGCAACCGGAGATCGGCGGGAATGGCGAGCCAATCGAATACCTGTTGCAGATGCGCGAGTTTCCACAAACGCAACTGATGGCAGAGGTACAGGCCCGGGGCGAGCTGACGGACAATCACATCGACGCCCTCGCCAAGCAAATCGCCGAGTTCCACCTGAGCATCCCTCAGGTGGCTGCGGATCATGCGCTGAACAGCGCCGAGGGGATCGTCGCGCCGATGCGGCAGAACTTCGAACAGATTCGTCCGTTGCTAACCGAACAAGCAGACCTGCAGCAACTCGACGCCCTGCTGGACTGGACCGAAACCAGCATCGCCCGCCTGCAGCCCTTGCTCGAGCAGCGCAGCCAGCAAGGTTTCATCCGCGAATGCCACGGCGATCTGCATTTGGGCAACGCTACGATCATCGAAGACAAGGTAGTGTTGTTCGACTGCATCGAATTCAACGAGCCATTTCGCCTGATCGACATCGCTTCCGACGCAGCTTTTCTGGCGATGGACCTGGAAGATCGTGGTTTGAAGTGTCAGGCACGGCGCTTTATCAACGGCTGGCTGGAACGCACCGGAGACTATGCCGCGCTGCAGTTGCTCAACCTCTATAAGGCGTATCGTGCGCTTGTTCGGGCCAAGGTAAGCCTGTTCCGATTGCATCAGGAAGAAGACGCCGTTCAGCGCCGGATCGTCCTGCGCCAGTATCGCAGCTACGCCAATCTGGCCGAAAGCTACAGCGCCATTCCATCCCGCTTCCTTGCCATCACCCACGGCGTATCGGCGGTCGGCAAGAGCCAGGTTGCGCTGCGCCTGGTCGAGGCTCTGGGAGCGATCAGGATTCGTTCGGATGTTGAACGCAAACGACTCTATGGCCAGCAGCCAGAGTCACAGGCATCTGAGCTAAACGCCGGAATTTACGATGCCGAGGCTGGCGATGCGACCTATCAGCGACTGCACTCGCTGGCTGAGAACGCGCTTAGCGCAGGCTTCTCGGTGGTGATCGACGCCACCTATCTCAGACATCAGTATCGCCAAGCCGCCTGGCAGGTCGCAGAGTCGACCGGTGTGCCTTTTATGATTCTCAGCTGCGAGGCGCCTGACGCAGTCATCGAACAGTGGCTCACCCAGCGCCAGGATGAGGGTGGCGATCCGTCCGATGCCACACTGGCCGTGATCAAAGCACAACAGTCTTCTCGCGAGCCGCTGAGCGAGAGCGAGCAATTGCTCAACCGGCAGATCAGCACACCCGAGGCGGGAAGCCTCGACGCCTTGGTCAGTGATATTCGTCAGCGCCTGCCGGGCCTCTGACAACCGGGCTGACTGACATCTGTACAGAAAAGTGTCATCCAGGCACCGCTGAGGGCAGAACCCGGCGGTGCTTCTATACTTGTACAGGTCTGTCAGCGGAAGTCGGCCATGTCTCACAGTGTTCTGCCTTTGACGCCGCTGGACCGTTGCCATGGGTGACAGCGTCCAGCTCTTTTCAATTCGTTCTGACGATTACGCGCAGTTCCGCCCAGCGTATCCCAACAGTCTATTCAATTGGCTCGCCGAACAGTGCTCGACGCCCCGCTGCGCGATTGACGTTGCGTCGGGCACGGGTCAGGCCGCGCGCGCACTAGCAAGCCATTTCGACCGAGTGGTGGCATGCGACGCCAGCATTGAGCAACTGACCGGCACTGCCGACTGGCGATCTGCGGAGCGATTTGCTGCGCAGGCCGAGCGCCTACCGCTGCGCGATGGTGTGGCCGACGTGATGATGGTCGCACAAGCTTTGCACTGGTTCGCTACGCCGGCCTTCTTTGCCGAAGCAAAGCGGGTTTTGTCAACAGACGGTCTGTTCTGCGCCTGGTGCTACAGTTTGCTTCATATCGAACCGTCGCTGGATGCGCTGATCGGGCAGCTGCATAGCGATACGCTTAGCGGTTACTGGCCCCAGGGACGCGCCAGCGTCGATGCCGGCTACCGAGACATTCAGGTGCCATTCGAAACCTTTCAACCTCCGGCATTCGCCATCGAAATCCACTGGAGCCTGCCACAGCTACTGGGCTATCTGCGTACTTGGTCGGCAGTGAAGCGGTGGCAGCAGACCCACGACCAAGACCCAGTCACTGAACTGGAATCTGAGTTCAAGCGCCTGTGGGGGAACCCAGAACGCGTACGCCGGGTTCGCTGGCCGCTTCATTTCCTCGCCGGCTACCCAGGCCGATAGGAGCAATCATGCACGACGAGCTGTTGACCTTGAGGAATCTCGGCAAAACATCCGCGCAGTGGCTGCACGCCTCAGGCATCCACACGGCCGATGATCTGCGTCGGCTCGGCGCGGTCAGCGCTTACCATGCGGTCAAATCCAGAGGTTTCAGCGCATCAAGAGTGCTGCTATACGCCATTGAAGGCGCATTGCGTGACGTCAACTGGAAGGAACTGCCGGACACCCTGAAGACCGAGCTGAACCAGCACCTGGCCCGGCACGATTACCGAGACAAGAGCTAGCTCACAATGCTTGCCGGACGAGATTTACTCTCGTCCGGCGCGGCCTTATGGTGAGCGCGCGCATCGCTCCAACTCAGTGAGCCCGCTTGTCCAAGGATTGCCGACATGTATCTACTCGGGGAACAACCGGCCTATGCCGATCAACTGATCAACCGTTTGCAGGGGATCCCCGCGCAACTGCTCGAAGGCCTCTCCCCTTCGGCACCTACTATTGAGATCAAGGGTTCCGACGACCTGGCGCAGGATCTACCCGAGCAGCACCTGTTCATCATCGACAGCGGGCTGCTGCATGCACTGGTCGATGAAAGACCGCTGTTTTACATGCAGGAAGGCGACCTGCTTGGGCTGCGTCAAGGAATGGAACTGCCGCTTTGTCGTTACCGCAGCGAGGAAGCGATTCGCCTGATTCCCTATTCGCGCAGCGAGGTGTTTCGCCACATTCATACCGACCAGCGTCGTCAGGAACTTTATACCCAGTACCTGATTGGGCAGACGGCGCTGTTGTCAGACGCATTAGCGCGCCTTAAGCAACCCGAGATCCACCCCACAACCGGTTTCCAGCATTTTGCCGCGGGCGACGAGTTGATTCGCCAGGGGGACGATGCGGACAACGTGTTCATCATCATCGATGGCCACGCTGAGGCTTTTGTAGATGGCCAGAAGGTTGGCGACGTGCAGCGTGACGAGATTTTCGGGGCGATGGCCGTCTTCACTCGAGAGAAGCGCAGCGCGACCGTCGTCGCCACCGCCGCCTGTACCGTCATGCTTATTCCCAAGGATCAGTTTCTCGGCTTGATGCAGAGCAACCCCAAGATTGCTCACAGCCTGATAGAAAGCATGGCCAGGCGCATCGACTTGCTGAATAAAGAGGTCACCCAGCTGCGCATGCCCCTTTCTGCCTAGCGCCAAGAGACCCCGACGAAAGCCGAGAAAATTTAATTGAATTCTCCTATTGACCAACGAATGAGAATTGTTATTATTAGCACCACTGGTCGCGAGATCAGCCGGTAAGCTGAAAGAACGGGCAGTCGGACTTTCAGGTTATCTCCTCATCAGGCTAATCACGGTTTTGACCCGGCTCTTGCCGGGTCTTTTTTTGTCCGCGCAAAAACATTGGCTCCGCGTAAGCGTTATGCCAACTACTCGGTCGCTTTCCGAAGTCCGGCACAATGGTCCTGCTGCGGCTGGGCGGGGGTATACCAGACGAAATCTGCCTGACCGGCGCGAACCACATCTTCCACCTCCGCAAGTATCAGTACACGGGTGGTCACTCGACCGTCATGGCTCTCAAGATGCAGCGGCACGCCGAGATCTCGCCGGACGTGAAAAGCACCGGCCAACAACATCGCCGGCTTCGGCGCAGCATCCAGCTGGTCAGCCATTCGCTGGTCGCGCTGCTGCTGCACCGCCAGCATGGCAGGCAGCTGCGTCTCGGGCAGCATGTCGCAATGTGAAATTCGAATCTGCTCAAGCAAGGTCCGCTGCACCTCATTGTCAGCGGGCGCACCGGTCAGCGTGGGTATACGGCGATAGACCCGCATGATCTCCGCTCTGTCGAGATTGGCCGACATCAACGGATACGGCTGCGCCAACGCATGCCTGACCACCGGCGCGTACTGCTTCCATTCCCAGCCGTTTTGCCAGTCCAGCGCAGCCGCCAGATCCGCCGGCCATTCCCCGCGCTCAATCAACGCCTGCACCTGCGCCACATCATCCTGCTGATCCGGATTCAGCATTTCCAGCAACAGGCTGCCCTGCGCCCGGTGCTGCGCCAATGCCTGAAGAAGCCAGAGCTGCAGGGCATGATGGTCCGGGTTGTCATGTCGCTCTCCAACCAGGACCTGATCGACCTTGGCCAGCTCGTCAATCAACCGTTTCGGCGAGATATGCTCGCCGCTTCGCAAATCGACAATCCGTCCCAGATCGGGATGCTCACGCCCCTCCGGGCTTTGCCAGGTCGGCAAGAGCGGCTGCGATTGGCAGGCAGTGAGCAGAAGCATGACGAAGGGCAATAGCAATCGCATGGGGTAATCCTCAGCGGGCAATAACTAGCGGATGGCCTCGTTCCGGGTGTCGCTGGATCAGCACATCGAGACCGAACACCGACTTCAGCGGGTCGGCCTGCAACACCTGCTCGGGCGTACCGCTCAGTTGCACATGTCCGCCAGCCATCAACAACAGGCGATCGCAGTAGCGCGCCGCAAGATTGAGATCATGCAGGATAACCAGTACCGCACCGCCCAGCTCGGCAAACTGGCGAATCGCGTGCAAGGTGCTGTGCTGATGCTGCGGATCGAGCATGGCTGTAGGTTCGTCAAGCAACAGTACTTGCCCGGTACGCCCAGGCCAGAGCTGGGCGAACACCCGAGCGAGGTGCACGCGCTGCTGCTCGCCTCCGGACAGTGACAAGTAGCTCCGCTGCGGCAGATGCTGCGCATCTGCCGCACGAAGCGCAGCCGCCACAATCGTCCGGTCGGCCTCACACCCCGTGTCATGGGGTAAACGCCCCAGGCCAACCACTTCATCGACACGAAAACCAAAACTCAAGGTTGAGCTCTGCGGCAGTACTGCCAGACAACGGGCGCGCTCGGGGCCATGCCAGTCGTGCAAAGGTTTCTGATGCAGCAGCACCTCGCCAGCGTTGAGAGGCAGCTCTCCACTCAAAGCGCCAACCAAAGTGCTTTTACCTGCGCCGTTTGGCCCCAGCACCCCTAGGACCTCACCCGGTTTAACCCTGACGTCAACGTCAACAAGAACGTTGGACGCCCCTCGCCGAACGCAGCCCCCCTGCAAACTGAGCATCAGTGAGGCTGCCGCAATAGCAGATAGAGAAAGAAAGGCGCACCCAGCAGCGCAGTGACAATCCCGATCGGCAGCTCCGCAGGCACGAGCATAAGCCGAGCAAGAAGATCGGCAAGGAGCAGCAGACTGCCCCCTGCCAACGCCGACGCCGGTAACAGCAATCGGTGGTCGGGGCCAATCAGCAGCCTGACAAGATGGGGAACCACCAAACCAACAAACCCGATCATTCCTGCCGCCGCTACCGCAGCGCCGACGCTGAGTGCCGTGCAGAACACCAGCTCGCGCTTGAGGCGCTCGACATCAAAGCCCAGATGACGCGCCTCCGACTCACCCAACAAAAGAGCGTTTAGCGCCCGCGCCCGGCGAGGTAGCCAGAATGCCACGGCCACTGTCACCAGCAAGAGTGGCCAGAGCCGTGCGTAGCTTGCGCCGTTAAGGCTGCCCAGATTCCAGAAGGTCAAGGTACGTAACGCATTGTCGTCAGCTACATAGGTGAAAAGCCCAATCACTGCGCCCGCCAGAGCAGTCAGCGCAATACCGGCGAGCAGCATCGTCGCGACATGGGTACGCCCATCCCGCCGACCAAGGCGATAAACCATCCAAGTGACGCTTAGGCCACCGAGAAATGCGCTGACCGACAACAGATACGGCTCGAGCAAGGGGGAGATCCCGCCGACCAGCTCACCCCCGACGATGGTGGCGGCGGCGCCTAGTGCGGCACCGCTGGAAACACCGACCAACCCCGGGTCGGCCAGTGGATTACGAAATAAGCCCTGCATGGCGACGCCGGACAACGCCAGCACCGCGCCTACGCTCAAGCCAAGCAAGGCGCGTGGCAATCTGATCTGCCCGAGGATCAGCACAGCCTGGTCGACGCCCTCACCTCCCGTCGATAAGCCAAACAGCTGCAATAGAGCGTGCAGAATGTCGATCAGCGGCAGATGGACCGGCCCAAGCGCCAGCGACAACCAGAAAGCGATCAGCCACACGAGGCCCAGCGAAAGAAATAAGGGGCGTGCGGATAGCACTGGGCTCATCAAAAGTTTCGCCAGTTGAGGTTCGAGCCGAAGGATAAAAGCCAGCCACTGACTCCGCCAGCGCTATCTCTGTTCGGCAACCCTGTCGCTACCGATTGGGTGATAATCCTTCGCAAATAAGGAGGACCCGATGATTCGATTGTGCGAGACCACAGACGTGATGGAGGGGCAAAGCAAGGGTTTCGAACGAGAAGGACAGCGCCTGCTGGCGATTCGCAAGGATGGGACGCTATATGTCTACAAGAACCGTTGCCCACATCGCGGAATCCCGCTGGAGTGGCTGCCAGACCAGTTTCTTGACAGCAGCGGCAGCCTCATCCAATGCGCGACCCACGGCGCGCTGTTTCTTATCGATAGCGGCGAGTGCGTCGCTGGCCCCTGCGCTGGACAAGCACTGCAGGCACTGCCGTACGTCGAGCAAAAAGGCACCATCTGGTTACAGAACGTGCGCTAGTGCGACGTTGCGTACGAGCGACAATTGGCCGCGTTGGGTATCATGCGGCCACTGCTTCCCGTGAGATGACCATGCGCCGTTTGCTGAGTCTACTGATCCTGTTGTTCGCCCTCCCCGCTGTTGCCGGCCTGTTCGACAGCCGCCCCAGCTCGACGCTTGGGGGGCTGAACAACAGTGCTGACTTCCTGCCGGTACGCGAAGCGTTTCGCCTGAACCTGGTCGACGCATCGCCGGAACAGGCCAAGCTGCGCTTCGTCGCAGCGGAGGGCTATTACCTCTACCGCCACCAGTTCAAATTCAAGACCAATACGCCCGGCGTTGTTATCGGCGAAGCGAACCTGCCCGCGGGAGAGCAAAAGACCGACGACTACTTCGGCGAAGTCGAAGTCTATTACGGCGTACTCGACGTCGAACTACCAATTCGCAACCCGCAGAATCAGCCCTTTACCTTACTGGTGACCTATCAAGGCTGTGCAGACAAGGGTTTGTGCTATCCGCCGGAGACCGAGTCCTTCGATATTGGCGGCACGCCGAAGGCCGCATCTGCAGCGACGGATACAAGCATTGCAACTGAGACCACTGCCGGGCTGTCCTGGCGCTCGGTGGCGTTGTTCTTTCTCGCAGGACTGGGGCTGACGTTCACGCCCTGCGTGTTGCCCATGTTGCCGATCCTTTCCGGTGTCGTTTTGCGCGGGCAGATCGGAGGAATGCGCAGCTTTGGTCTGTCGCTCGCGTACGTCCTGCCAATGGCGGCCGGCTTCGCTGTGCTTGGCGCGCTGATGGGCATGTTCGGAGCTGAACTGAATCTGCAGGCCCGCTTGCAGTCGCCCTGGATTCTGGTGCCGTTCGCGCTGTTTTTCGTCGCCTTTGCCTTGGCCATGTTCGGACTGTTCGAGTTACGTTTGCCGCAAGCGATGGGCCACCGCCTCGAGCGCATTGCTGGCAATGCCAGAAGCGGTTCATTCCTCGGTGCCGCGGTGCTCGGTACGGTTTCCAGTCTGCTGGTTTCGCCATGCGTGTCGGCACCGCTTGCGGGCGCCTTGCTGTATATCAGCGCCAGTGGCGATGCGCTGGGTGGCGGCCTCAAGCTATTCGCCCTTGGCTTAGGAATGGGCACGCCACTGATTCTGTTCGCCATTGGCGGCGGCGCCCTACTTCCCAAGAGCGGCCCATGGATGGTCACGGTACGCAACGTCTTTGGTGTGTTGCTCTTGGCGGTTGCCGTATGGATGCTCGAGCGAGTCTTGCCAGGCCCGCTAGCGCTGGCGCTCTGGGGCTTGCTGGCTGCCGGCACGGCACTGTTCCTAGGCACGCTGGAATTTGGTCTCAAGACACCCCGACAGAAACTCGCACAGCTGCTGGGCCTGGTGCTGCTGGTCTATGCCCTGGCGGCCTGGGTCGGTGCGCTGCAGGGGAACTCCGATCCGCTGCGACCGCTGCCTCGCTCCACCTCAGTTGCCGCCGGTGGCTCCGCCAGCGAAACAGAAGCCTGGCGCACAGTGACTACCCCGACTGAACTCGACGCCCAACTCAGCGCGGCGCAGGCAGCAGGCCAACCGCTGATGCTCGATTGGTACGCTGACTGGTGTATCAGCTGCAAAGTGATCGAGCGCGAAGTGTTCGCCGCTCCAGAGATTGCGCCACGTCTTGCAGACTACCGTCTGGTTCGCTTCGACATTACCGACAGCAACCCGGAGCAGCGGGCATTGCTCGACCGCTATAAGCTCTTCGGCCCGCCAGCGGTTCTGTTCTTTGATCGCACCGGCAAGGAGCTGACCGACGTTAGGGTCGTCGGCGAAATCGATGCCGTTCAGTTCATGGAGCGACTGGACCGCGCCGAAGCCTCTCTGTAGACAGTCCCTGCAGCAATCTCCAGCCATAATGTCGGCATTTACGCCGATCAAGACATGACTGGACAGTCAGCCCTCGCTTCGTGCATAGTTTTTCCCCTCACCGATGGGCGCTCGCTCAAGCGCCCGTCTGGACAGAACAACAAGGAATACTCATGGCGACGTTTCTGGTCCTCCACGGCCCGAATCTGAATATGCTTGGCACCCGTGAACCCGGCGTCTATGGCGCCACGACGCTGGCGCAGATCAACCAGGATCTGGAGCAGCGAGCCCGTGATGCCGGCCACCATCTGCTGCATCTACAGTCCAATGCCGAGTACGAGCTGATCGAGCGCATCCATGCCGCACGCAGCGAAGGCGTGGACTTCATCCTGATCAATCCCGCCGCCTTTACGCACACCAGCGTTGCGCTACGTGACGCGCTGCTGGCGGTGAGCATCCCATTCATCGAAGTGCACCTATCAAACGTGCACAAGCGTGAACCTTTCCGCCATCACTCCTATTTCTCGGATGTCGCGATAGGGGTGATCTGCGGTCTTGGCGCCAGCGGCTACCGCCTGGCATTGGAGGCCGCCCTGGAACAACTCGCTGCTTCCTGACAGGACCGCGCGCAACACGCGACGGCCTCGAAGAAGCGAGCAGCAATGCCCTTTGAACTTACCTGGGAGTCACTGCTTCATGGATATTCGCAAAGTCAAGAAACTGATCGAGCTGCTGGAAGAGTCTGGTATCGACGAACTGGAAATTCACGAAGGCGAAGAGTCCGTTCGCATCAGCCGTCATAGCAAGCAGGTTGCAATGCAGCAGCCTTATTATGCGCAAGCACCAATGCCGGCCCCCGCAGCCGCTCCGGCCGCCGCACCAGCCGCCGATGCCGCGCCGGCACAACCGAAACTCAATGGCACTGTAGTCCGCTCACCGATGGTCGGCACCTTCTACCGCGCCTCCTCGCCGGAGTCGGCCAACTTCGTTGAAGTCGGCCAGAGCGTTAAGAAAGGCGACATTCTCTGCATCGTCGAAGCGATGAAGATGATGAACCACATCGAGGCCGAAACCAGCGGCACCATCGAATCCATCCTGGTGGAGAATGGTCAGCCGGTCGAATACGACCAGCCGCTGTTCACCATCGTTTGAACCGCGGAGAGCCAGCGATGTTGGAAAAAGTACTAATCGCCAACCGCGGTGAAATTGCCCTGCGGATTTTGCGAGCCTGCAAAGAGCTGGGGATCAAGACCGTCGCGGTTCATTCCACCGCCGATAGGGAGCTGATGCACCTGGCCCTGGCCGACGAGTCCGTCTGCATCGGCCCGGCCCTCGCGACCAACTCCTACCTGCACATCCCCTCGATCATTGCCGCAGCGGAAGTGACCGGCGCTACCGCAATTCACCCGGGCTATGGCTTTCTGGCCGAAAACGCCGATTTCGCCGAGCAAGTGGAAAAATCCGGTTTTGCCTTTGTCGGCCCGAAAGCCGAAACCATTCGCCTGATGGGCGACAAGGTCTCGGCCAAGGACGCAATGATCAAAGCCGGAGTACCTGTGGTACCGGGCTCTGACGGACCGCTTCCGGAAGACGAGGCCGAAGCGCTGCGCATCGCTCGTGAAGTGGGCTACCCAGTGATCATCAAGGCCGCTGGTGGCGGTGGCGGCCGCGGCATGCGTGTCGTTCATCACGAAGAAGACCTCATCAAGTCGGCCAAACTGACACGCACCGAAGCGGGCGCGGCGTTCGGAAACCCAATGGTCTATCTCGAGAAGTTCCTCGGCAACCCACGCCACGTGGAAGTTCAGGTGCTGTCCGATGGCCAAGGCAACGCCGTACACCTGGGCGATCGCGACTGCTCGCTCCAGCGTCGTCACCAGAAGGTCCTGGAAGAAGCGCCTGCACCGTACATTGATGAAAAGGCACGTGCCGAAGTACTCAAGCGCTGCACTGACGCCTGCGTAGAGATCGGCTATCGGGGCGCCGGTACCTTTGAGTTCCTGTACGAAGATGGGCACTTCTACTTCATCGAGATGAACACCCGAGTTCAGGTAGAGCATCCGGTCACCGAGATGGTGACGGGCGTCGACATCGTCAAGGAAATGCTCAGCATTGCAGCCGGCAACAAGCTGTCGATCAAACAGGACGATGTGGTTATTCGCGGCCATTCCCTGGAATGCCGGATCAATGCCGAAGATCCTTCGAACTTCCTGCCGAGCCCGGGCAAGGTCAAGCACTTCCACGCGCCTGGCGGCTTTGGCGTACGGGTCGATTCGCACCTTTATAGCGGCTATTCGGTACCGCCGAATTACGATTCGCTGATAGGCAAGCTGATCACCTACGGCGCCACTCGTGAAGAGGCCATGGCACGCATGCGCAACGCCCTGGACGAAATCGTCGTCGACGGCATCAAGACCAACATCCCTCTGCACAGGGATCTGGTGCGTGATGAAGGCTTCTGCAAAGGCGGCGTGAACATCCATTACCTGGAAAAGAAGCTGGGAATGGACAAGCACTGATCCATTGCTGACATCAGCAAGGGCTGCCAAACGGCAGCCCTTGTTGTTTCTGGCATCCCAAGATGGAAGCCTCCAACACGCTCCAGTAAGATTCCGACTTTTGCGACCGCCTATTCCGGTTGCTCGCTCCGAGAGGCCACAATGCCCTGGTTACAACTTCGTCTTGCCATTTCCCCAGAACAGGCAGAAGCCCTCGAAGACGCGCTCCTGGGCGTTGGCGCAGTGTCAGTGACGTTCATGGACGCCGAAGACCAGCCGATATTCGAACCCGACCTCAATACGACTCCACTGTGGTCACATACCCATCTGCTGGCATTGTTCGAAGGCGATGCCGATGAAACTAACCTACTGGCCCACCTGCGGTTGCTAACCGGCGGGGAGTTGCCTGAATACCAGCTTGAGCGCATCGAAGACCAGGACTGGGAACGCAGCTGGATGGACAATTTTCACCCGATGCGTTTCGGCAGCCGTCTATGGATAGTACCGAGCTGGCACGCTGCTCCGGAGCCGGATGCAGTGAATCTTTTGCTCGACCCCGGGCTGGCCTTTGGCACCGGCACTCATCCAACCACGGCACTTTGCCTGGAGTGGCTTGATGCTCAGCCATTGGAGGGTCTGGATGTACTCGATTTCGGCTGCGGCTCGGGCATTCTAGCCATTGCTGCCCTGCTTCTGGGCGCGAAGCAAGCAGTCGGAACTGACATCGACGTGCAGGCACTTGAAGCATCACGCGACAATGCCGGGCGCAACGGCATCGACCCGGCACGCTTCCCGCTGTATCTGCCCGAGCAGCTACCCGAGGGTCAGGCTGACGTGGTGGTCGCCAACATTCTGGCCGGCCCGCTGGTGGCATTGGCGCCGCGGATTATCGAAAGGGTCAAGCACGGCGGCCGTCTCGCCCTGTCGGGGATATTGGCCGAGCAGGCTGAAGAGGTGCGTGCCGCCTATGCCAACCAGTTCGAGCTCGACCCGACGACGGAAAAAGACGGCTGGGTCCGTATCACCGGTATCCGTCGATTCTGAGCATTGCCTTAGACGCAGCAATCAACTCGGCCGTCCGCCACTGCTGCTTCCAGGCGAGCATGCGCTAGACTACGGCCATTTAAGCCGGACCAACGCATGACCAGCTTCGTCACCCAATGCCCCCATTGCCAGACCAGCTTCCGCGTCAGCCGCACCCAGCTCGGCGCAGCCCAGGGTGTGGTGCGGTGCGGCGCCTGCATGGAGCTTTTCAATGCTGCCCGCTACCTGCAGGACGCAGACACAGCTGGCAGCAGGGAAGCGACCACGGACGCCACCGCCCTAGCTCCTGTCAGCGGAGCATCGAGCGGGCGGGCAGCGCAGGGCAAACCTGCGGGTCAAGACGACACTTTCTGGATCCACGACGATCTGGACCTGGATAGCCTGGACCTCGATGAAGAGCTGGCGAAGCTTGAGCGGCAGGAGCTGGAGCTTTCCCGCGAGTTTCTGGAACTGGAGCCGCAACCCGGCGAGCAACAACTCCACCCGCATGCCGATCATTCGACTGATGATGACGAAGCGTGGGCCGAGCAACTGCTGAGTGAGGACCCAGAGCCTCAGGAGCGCAACGAGCCGCCAGAAGCGCAATCACAACCTATTGCCGAACACCCTCGTGACACCGCAGAGATTCGCTTCACTCCGGTAAGTGTCGAGCATCCCGCCCCGCCCAGCCCGCTCGGGGCGCCTGGTGATCCAGTGATCGGGCAGCTGAACGCTACAGAACGCGCCGAACCGGTAGTCAACCTGACTAATTACGCTGACGGCGACGATGGGCAAACAACGCTGGCAGAGCGAGACAGGATCGGTACCGAGCGAGAATCGCCGCGCCCGACACGCCAAGACCGCGAGGAGCGTTTGTTCGACCTGGACGATGAACCCTTGCAGCTTGCTTGGCAGGCGCGCCGGCGCCCCTGGGGCCGCTGGCTGGGCTGGGGCTTGTTGAATCTGATAGCGCTGCTGGGATTGGCGACCCAGTATGTGATCTATAACTATGACGAGCTGGCACGACAGGACGAGTACCGCCCTTGGCTGGAGAAAATCTGCCCTGCAATGGGCTGCAAACTACCGCCCCGAGTCGATATCAGCCAGATCAAGAGCAGCAATCTCGTGGTGCGCAGCCACCCAGATTTCGCTGGAGCACTGGTGGTCGATGCAATCATCTACAACCGTGCGTCATTTGCCCAACCTTTCCCGCTGCTAGAAGTGCGCTTCGATGACATTCGCGGCAACACGCTGGCGCGACGAACCTTCAAGCCGGGCGAATACCTTTCCGGAGAGCTCGCGGGACAACGGCAAATGCCCTCGCAGGTTCCTATCCACATTGCGCTGGACATCTTGGATCCTGGCATAGAGGCGGTGAATTATAGCCTCGCCTTTCGCTCTCCTGACTGACGTCCACTGTGCCCGAGACGACGGGCGGCGCTTACCGCGCGCCGTTTCAGTGCGCCATGCTACCGCTCGCTATAAGTCCGGAGCTGTTCAGATTTTGTTCAGAACAGCCTTTAACCCGTCATCCGTAGCGGGTATTATGCACACCCTTTTTTGCTGTCCCGATCTACCTAACAAGCAGGCTCCAGGCAGGGAATCTTCATGTCAGCGGTACGCATCGGCCCCTACATCCTTCCGAATCGATTGATCCTCGCGCCCATGGCCGGCGTGACCGATCAACCGTTCCGCCAGTTATGCCGACGTCTGGGGGCCGGCATGGTGGTGTCGGAAATGGTGACCAGCGATGTGCGCCTGTGGAATAGCCGCAAATCGCGCCTGCGCTTGCTGCATGAGGGGGACCCGGAGCCACGCTCGGTGCAGATCGCTGGGGGCGATCCACAGATGCTGGCCGAAGCGGCCGCTCGAAATGTCGAACTGGGCGCGCAGATTATTGATATCAACATGGGCTGCCCAGCCAAGAAGGTGTGCAACAAGGCTGCCGGCTCCGCACTGATGAAGGATGAAAAACTGGTATCGGAGATACTTGAGGCGGTGGTCGGAGCAGTTGATGTGCCAGTCACGCTGAAGATCCGAACCGGCTGGGACAGGCAGAACAAGAACGGGCTCTCCATAGCGAGAATTGCTGAAGAGTCCGGAATCGCTGCACTGGCCGTACATGGTCGCACGCGTGCCGACCTCTACACCGGTAATGCGGAATACGAGACCGTTGCAGCGATCAAGCAGGCCGTCGCTATACCCGTGTTTGCCAATGGGGACATCGACACGCCAGAAAAGGCCCGCCTGGTACTCGACAAGACCGGTGCGGACGGATTGCTCATTGGCCGTGCGGCCCAGGGTAAGCCGTGGATATTTCGCGAGATCAACCACTACCTCGCCACAGGCGAGCTAATGGCGCCGCCGACGCTGGTTGAGGTCGAAGACATTCTGCTGCAGCACCTTGAGGCGCTGCATGTGTTCTACGGCGATGTGATGGGCGTACGTATCGCCCGCAAGCACGTCAGCTGGTATCTGGCAACACTGCCCGGCGCGCAGGAGTACCGCGGTCGGTTCAATGGTTTGGAAGACAGGGATGCGCAATGCGCCAGCGTTCGGAGGTTTTTCGCCGAGCGCCGTACAAGCCCTGATTCGGGGGAAGGAAAAGGGGTGGCTGCATGACGCTGTTGAACGAAACCTTGTTAACTGGAACAACATCCGTGAGCGACAATGTGAACCTCAAGCAACACCTCAACACGCCCAGCGAAGCAGGCCAGACCTTGCGAGGCAGCGTAGAAAAGGCGTTGCATAACTATTTCGCCCACCTGGAAGGCGCGGACGTTACCGACGTTTACAACCTGGTGCTCTCTGAAGTGGAGGCACCGCTGTTGGAAACCGTGATGAATTACGTCAAAGGCAACCAGACCAAGGCCTCGGAGCTGTTGGGTCTGAACCGCGGCACCCTGCGCAAGAAACTCAAGCAATACGACCTTCTCTGATCAGCGGCGCGCTCCGATGGAACGGTGCGAGCCGTTTCCCAAGGAGTTGCCGCTCGCAGCCTGTAGCTCCTAGGAAATGTCTATGACCGACCAAAGCACCCGCCTTCCCGTCCGCCGCGCGCTGATCAGCGTGTCCGACAAAACCGGCGTCATTGAATTCGCACGCGAACTCGTTGCCCTGGGCGTCGAAATTCTCTCGACCGGCGGCACCTTCAAGCTGCTGCGCGAAAACGAAATCGCCGCGGTCGAAGTGGCCGACTACACCGGTTTCCCAGAAATGATGGACGGCCGGGTCAAGACGCTTCACCCAAAGATTCATGGCGGCATTCTCGGTCGGCGTGATCTGGACGGCGAAGTCATGACCGAGCATGGCATCAATCCGATCGACCTGGTTGCGGTCAACCTGTATCCGTTCGCTGCCACCGTCGCCAAGCCTGGCTGCACGTTGCCGGATGCTATCGAAAATATCGACATCGGCGGCCCGACCATGGTCCGCAGCGCGGCGAAGAACCACAAGGACGTCGCCATCGTTGTCAACGCCGATGACTACACCAGCGTTATCGAAAACTTGAAGGCCGGCGGCCTGACGTATGCGCAACGCTTCGATCTGGCGCTTAAAGCCTTCGAGCACACGGCCTCCTATGACGGCATGATCGCCAACTACCTGGGCACGGTTGATCAGAGCGCCGAGACACTTTCCACCGAAGGCCGCAGCCTGTTGCCGCGCACCTTCACCACCCAGTTCGTCAAAGCTCAGGACATGCGCTACGGCGAGAACCCGCACCAGATTGCGGCGTTTTACGTGGAAACCGCCGACGAAGCCTGCGTTGCTACCGCGCGCCAGCTACAGGGCAAGGAATTGTCCTTCAACAATGTCGCCGATACCGACGCTGCACTCGAGTGCGTAAAAAGCTTCGTCAAGCCAGCCTGCGTCATCGTCAAACACGCCAATCCGTGCGGCGTCGCCGTGGTCCCGGATGCCGAGGGCGGCATCCGCCAAGCTTACGAACTGGCCTACGCCACAGACAGCGAGTCCGCGTTCGGCGGCATCATTGCCTTCAACCGCGAACTGGACGGAGAGACGGCGAAAGCCATTGTTGATCGCCAGTTTGTCGAGGTCATAATTGCGCCAAGCATTTCGGCACAAGCGCGTGAGGTAGTCGCTAGCAAAGCCAACGTACGCTTGCTCGAATGCGGCCAGTGGCCAGCCGAGCGTGCGCCGGGCTGGGACTTCAAGCGCGTCAACGGCGGGCTTCTGGTCCAGAGCCGCGATATTGGCATGATCAGCGAAGCCGACCTCAAGGTCGTCACCCAGCGCGCCCCGTCTGAACAGGAAATCCACGACCTGATCTTCGCGTGGAAGGTGGCAAAGTTCGTCAAGTCCAACGCCATCGTCTACGCCAAGAACCGGCAGACCGTCGGAGTCGGCGCAGGCCAGATGAGCCGGGTCAACTCCGCGCGTATCGCGGCGATCAAAGCCGAGCATGCCGGCTTGCCAGTGCCCGGCGCAGTGATGGCCAGCGATGCGTTCTTCCCGTTCCGAGACGGCATCGATAATGCCGCCAAAGCCGGCATCACTGCAGTCATTCAACCTGGCGGGTCCATGCGCGACGCCGAAGTGATTGCCGCAGCAGATGAAGCCGGCATCGCCATGGTGTTCACAGGCATGCGCCATTTCAGGCACTAACGGCTCGAAGGTGAAGCTGGAAGACTGAAGCCCTGCTGCTTCCGACTTTCAGCTTTCTGCTTCCAGCTCTCAGACGAGAGAATCGAGTATGAAGGTTTTAATTATCGGCAGCGGCGGCCGCGAGCATGCCCTGGCCTGGAAGGTCGCGCAGGATCCCCGCGTAGAGAAAGTGTTCGTCGCGCCCGGCAATGCAGGCACGGCAACTGAAGCGAAGTGTGAAAACGTCGCTATCGATGTGCTGGCCATCGAGCAACTGGCGGACTTCGCCGAGCAGAACGTGCAGCTGACAATCGTCGGCCCCGAAGCGCCGCTGGTCAAAGGTGTGGTCGACCTGTTCCGTTCGCGCGGGCTCGACTGCTTCGGCCCGACGGCCGCGGCAGCCCAATTGGAAGGCTCCAAGGCATTCACTAAAGACTTTCTCGCTCGTCACAAGATCCCGACCGCCGATTATCAGAACTTCACCGAAGTCGAACCGGCACTCGCTTATTTGCGAGAAAAAGGCGCGCCGATCGTGATCAAGGCCGACGGCCTGGCCGCCGGCAAGGGGGTCATCGTCGCAATGACTCTGACCGAAGCGGAAGAAGCCGTGCGCGACATGCTCTCCGGTAACGCTTTCGGCGATGCGGGCGCGCGGGTGGTGATCGAAGAGTTCCTCGAGGGTGAGGAAGCCAGCTTTATCGTCATGGTCGATGGCGCCAATGTATTACCAATGGCCACCAGCCAGGACCACAAGCGCGTCGGCGACGGCGACACCGGCCCGAACACGGGAGGAATGGGCGCTTATTCCCCAGCGCCAGTGGTAACTGCTGACGTTCACCAGCGCGTGATGGACGAAGTTATCTGGCCGACCGTGAATGGCATGGCCGCCGAGGGTAACGTTTACACCGGCTTTC
>CETJ01015040.1_pt1 | contig 19557 bp, 18 predicted proteins | sample 531341 | NCBI WGS metagenome assembly CETJ01 (sample SAMEA2622677, study PRJEB7988) | marine metagenome | isolation source: saline water (ENVO:00002010), including | reverse complement strand
ATCCTGCGGCATCGAAACTTCGGCTGGTGCAGTAGGGCCGTCATCGAGTTCAACACCCTCGCGTAGTCGTCGAAGAGCAAGCCTCGTCGGGAGGCCCTCAACATGCGCTAAGTACTCCTTAGCAACTCCGAAACTTGGATGCGTCAACCTATGGGTTAAGTCGCCATCATTGGTAAGAACGATCAGTCCCTCACTATCAGTGTCAAGCCGCCCAACGGGGAACACTCTGGATTCGGAAGGCACGAGATCGACAACTGTCGGCCTTCCGTGCGGATCATTAGCCGTCGATACGACTTCACGTGGCTTATGCAACAAGTAGTGCACAAGATCCGGGTCTCGAAGTATGGGAACACCGTCCAGTTCTATGCGATCACTCGCTCCGACTTTGTCTCCCAGAGTTGCTAGCTGACCGTTTACCGTCACCCGACCGGCCCCAATCAATTCTTCGCTCAAGCGTCTACTCGCCACTCCAGATCGAGCTAGGGCTTTCTGGAGTCGCTCCACCGACTCCTCGACAGTCACGTCGGAGGGCTCAATTCAGGAGCATCTCCAACGGTGTCTCCGGGTCCGACTGCGTCGTTAGCTCCACGCAGCACCACTTCAAGAGTCTCGACGATTTCCGCGTCGGGTACAAAATCACTGAGATTTGGAAGATCTCGAAGACTGTCCAGACCGATGCGCTCAAGGAACAACATCGTCGTCCCGTACATTGCTGCGTTTCCGGGGCCCGGGTCGCGACCTACCTCTTCGATATACCCGCGTTGCTGCAATGTTCGAGCAACACTGTCTACGTTTACTCCGCGAATCGAGGAAATCTGTGCCCGTGAGACGGGTTGTTTGTAAGCCACTATGGCCAATGTTTCCAATGCTGCACTGGACAACCGTGTTGCTTGCCCTTCAAGAACGAATCGCTCAACATAAGGAGCTTGAGCGTCCGACGTTTGATATCGGTAGCCCCCAGCAACGCGGTTAATGGTGAATCCCCGCTCTTCTTGGGCGTAGCTATCGGTCAAATACCCACATAAGGCGTGTACGGTTTCCACACTGACTTCTAGTAACTGGGCAAGAACAGTGGGTGCCACAGGGTCGGACGCCACCAACAAGATCGCCTCGAGGGCAGCGCGCACATCTGCTGGAACGGCGTTGGGGTCAAGGTCGGGAAGTTCACCATCAGACGGTGACGAAGTGGAGAGGGAGGCTTCGTTCTCTAGTTGCGCAGCCAGCACTTGGAAAGTCTCGGCGTCATCCTCAGCCGTCATAGGACACACCGCCCGCGGGCAACAGCAACTCGTTTTCATTGCCGGTCCAGATAAGGGTTATATCGCCAAATCGTTCCGGTTGGTCTAACTCAACGTGGCCCTGTTTAAATAGCTCGAGAACAGCCAAAAATCGAACGACTACCTGAATTCGATTAACCAAACCGCCGGTTAGTTCTCTGAAAGTAGTTTTCCCAAGTCTCGGAAGTTCGTCTATCAACTCAAACATCGCGTCCGTCACCGACGCAGTGACAGGACCCACATGTTCGAGGTCGACTCGAACGATCGGTTTCGGGGCAGTTACTCGCAAGAAGGCGTCAGAGACATCCTGAACCGATAGACCTTTGAGAAGGTCAGGGGCTAAGGACAGATATCTCTCATCAGGTCCGACATTTCGCGGGTACCCCAAAGATGCGCGATGAGCCAACTGACGCATCGCCACTGCAACACCCTTGAAGGTCTTGCACTCCAGTAGGCGAACCAGAAGAAGGTCCCGTTCCTCCCATATGCCTAGTTCATCATCGAGATGCCCGTCAGCTTCATCTGGAAGTAGTCGCCGAGTTTTCAGCTCTACGAGAGTTGCCGCTATCAAAAGAAATTCTGTCGCCAGTTCGAGGTCGACCCCACCACCACATGAACCCGCCTCCTCAACTACACCCACTATTCGGTCCATCTCCGTCAGATAGGCATCAACAATATGACTTAAGGACACCTCATAGATATCGACTTCTTGCTGAAGAATGAGACGCAACAGAAGGTCGAACGGCCCCTCAAAAACGTCGGTTTGTACCTCGTAGGGCATTTCCTAAAGATAGCGGAGCAAATCACATCGATGTAACACGTTTGCTGACTCTTTCCACGCACTTCTTCGGCATCTTCGTCGCTTCTTCCGATGGTTTGCGGTGACACCTGCGGTACCGTCGGGCCATATGACAAGAGTGCTGTCGGGTATTCAACCCACCGGGGACATACATCTCGGTAACTTTCTGGGGGCGCTTCGCCAGTGGGCTATCGATCAGCATCTACATGACAGCTTTTATTGCGCCGTCGATCTTCACGCCGTCACTGTTCAGCAAGATCCCGTGGAGCTGCGTTCAAAGACCCTTGACACAATGGCGACTTTGGTGGCGGTAGGTCTCGATCCTGAGGTGTGCACCCTCTTCGTTCAAAGCCATGTTCCCTATCACACCGAGCTGTCGTGGCTTCTTGAATGCACTGTTTCTTTCGGAGAGCTACGTCGGATGACACAGTTCAAAGACAAATCGGTAAAACAGGGTGATGCAGGCCAAGAACACGTTTCGGCTGGGTTGTTCACATACCCAGCCTTGATGGCCGCCGATATCCTGATTTACGATGCCGATCGAGTTCCCGTCGGCGACGACCAGCGTCAGCACTTGGAGTTAACGCGTGACGTAGCTGAGCGGTTCAACTCACGTTATGGCCAAACATTCGTGTTACCAGCTGCGGCTATTCCCACGATCGCAGCGAGAGTGATGGATCTTCAAGAGCCGATGAACAAAATGTCCAAGTCCGCGGAGTCACCCATGGGCACCATCGGTATTTTCGAAGACCCAAGCTCCATTGCTAAGAAGTTGAAACGAGCAATAACTGATTCCGACAACGAGGTTCGATTCGATTTTGATGCAAAACCCGGTGTGTCCAATTTATTATCGATACTCGGAGCCGCCACTGAGCGCGACCCTGAGACACTCGCTGATGAGTACAACCAATATGGTCCTTTGAAGAATGACACCGCCGAGGCGATCATCAACGCGCTCGAACCGGTGCAACATCGCCGAGCGGAACTTCTCGCTGACCCTTCGGAGTTGGAACGAATTATTGCTCGCGGCGCGGAAAAAGCATCTGAAGTCGCAGCAGTGACTGTCCAGCGAGCTAAAGATGCGATGGGGTTCCTACCGGCAGGGTGATCTAATGCCTCGATGAAGTCAGAGCTGGCTTTTTCCCTCGTTACTTAATTTCCCTCCTCGAAAGACTGATACCTCGGGAATATTCGAGGTGACATCGCCGGATCGCCACCTCCTGAAGCCGAAGACAAAGATCGCCGCCCCCATTATGGTCACGAGGGTGCCGGCCTCTGTGACCACCGCCGCTAAACCCGATCCGAGGAAGATAACTACGAAACCACCTGCCATTGTTCGAACATGACGATTGGACAGTTTCAGAGGTGGACGAGTCCTCCCGTTGCGTTCTTCAATAGTTTCGACGCGTCCGTTCTGTAGACGGTAGGTCAATAAGGCTTTTTCTTCATCCGTTACGTCGGGCGCAATGCTGGCGACGGCGTGGTCCTCTGCCGCGCGAACGGCTGTTTCTATGTCCTGAGGAGGCGGCACGCCTTTTCTCACTCGTTCAGCCGCTTCCGGATCGCGATCGATTAGCCAATCTCGAAAGGACACCAAAGCGAAGTCAATCACCAATCGTTGCTCTTTCGAAAGTTGCGCGCGCGCTTTTTGGCGAGCCTTCGAAATCGCGTCATCAACCGATTGGAACTTGAATGTTCCGACCCGATCCCCATACGACTGCAGGATTACCTCTTTCAGAGATTGTGTGATCTCAGTTGCTTCCATGCGCCCTTCTCTGAACAGCGACGTTATCTGCCCGCCTCAACACCACGGCCCGCACCGGGTCGACAGTCCACTCTTCCGGCCGAAGATGATGCTGGGCGGCCCACGTCACCACGAACTCATCACTGCCCGCCTCCGCGAGTAAAGCCGATCCCGCCGCCGGGTATCTAATCAAAGCCGCCAATCGCGACAACCGTCCTCCTGTAGAAACCCATCTATTAAGTCGGTTTGTGCTCACCAACGGCTGCGTCAATGCGGCCACAACTCGAAGGGAGATGCCTGAGGGAACAGATATTTTCCCTACGTCGTGCAATAGAGCCGCCACCACAGCCGTTCTGTCTTCTGGCATCTGTTTATCAACCATTTTCGCAACTGCAATCGAATGCGCTTGGTCTGAACGCCCCATTGCAGACCAAAGGGCCAGTTCTTTTGTCGACAGTTGACTCAACACCCAATTTTGGTCCGATTCACTCGGAGCCTTCCGCTCAAGCGAAGCGAAAAACCTTTCTACGAGGTGACGAAAGCGACTGATGGGCACAGCCATGAAACTACTTGTCCTGTAGCAGCGTCTCTGCGCGAGGATGAGACCGGTCATATATGCGCCTGATTTCTTCCTCCCTACGCGCGGTATAGATCTGCGTGCTGCTGATCGACCTATGCCCCAAAAGTTCCTGTACGTAACGGATGTCTGCGCCATTCTCCAGCATGTGAGTAGCACACGAGTGACGCAATACATGGGGTGTAAGTTCCGAGCCGAGGCCGACCCTCTCACCGTGGCCTCGAACAACCAGCCATGCTCCTTGACGGCTAATCCGCCTACCTCGTTTAATTCCGCCTGTGCTAAGGAAAACAGCCGGTTCTGCCGATCCCTGATCCCGTCGCAGATCCAAGACCGCCTTTCGCCCAACCCCGCTCATCCATTGCGCTAGTGCTTCACTTGCGGGGCCACCCAAGGGAACGATGCGCTCTCGGCGGCCCTTCCCAAAGACCCGTAAGAGTTCACCCTCTAGGTCAACATCGACATCTGACAGCCCTACCAACTCCCCTATGCGTAAGCCACATCCATAGAGAACTTCCAAAATGGCCCGATCACGGTAGGCAGCCGGATCATCGCCGACCGGAGAAGCAAGCAAAGACTCGACCTGCTGGAGAGTCAGCGCCTTCGGTAAACCTCGAGGCACGGTCGGTACTTCGACAGAGGCCCCAGGGTCTATTTGGATCAACTCTTCAGCAGCCAGGAAGCGGAAGAACGAACGAACAGCAACAGTGGCGCGCGCAACGCTGGCAGGAGCTAGATCTGAATCTTTCAGATGAGCAACATATGCCGTGATATCTCGTTGTTCCGCAGATAGAAATCGCTCCCCTACCGATTCGAGCCAATCAAGGAACGCAACGATGTCTCTTCGATACGCGGCAATGGTTGATGGCACCCTCCCTCGTTCCACTGCCAACCAAATTAAGAACTCCTCTAATTCGACGATCCGTACAACCTGACCCATCGGATTACGAATTCAACTTTTGTAGGAGAAGCAGAAGGCCCGCAACGGTTTTGGCGTCAGTGATTTCTCCATTCGCAATCATGGCGCCAACCTCAACCAACGGAACCATTTCTACAGTCATTGACCTTTCTTCTTCGCCGTCGGCTCGACGGCTCGTCCAAGTAAGATCCCGAGCCAAAAAAATTGATATCGCCTCGTCAGCGAACCCCACGGCGGTTACGAGTGTGATCAAGTGTTCGATTGTCTCCGCTACACACCCAACTTCTTCTTCTAGCTCACGGCGAGCTGTGTCGATCTCCGACTCCCCGTCTACGTCTCGGAGCCCCGCCGGTAACTCCAGAAGCCGAGCATTCAGAGGAGTGCGAAATTGACGCACAAGGACGACGTGCTCTTGGTCATCTGTTAACGGCACCACTGCCACCGCGCCGCGATGACGAACAATGTCTCGTTCGAACACTTCACCAGAAGCATCGACCCAAGTAGTCGCGTAAAGATCAAAGGCGTAACCAGAGTGCAAGAGCCGTTCGTTGACCATAGAGAACTCAGGGTCGGATCGGCCGACCACAGTTCAATCCACCGACTCGGTATGTGACTCCAGGAGCTTTGGATTCCGGCCTTCAGACCTAGCCAGAGCTGCTCCTACTAAGCCTCGAAACAGCGGTGCGGGCCGGTCTGGTCGACTCTTGAACTCCGGATGTGCCTGCGTACCTACCCAGAACGGATGAGCGTCAAGTTCAATGAATTCAACCAGTCTGCCGTCAGGTGACAAGCCGCTACATCTAAGACCTTGTTCCTCCATCGGAACCCGATAATCGTTATTCACCTCATAACGGTGACGATGACGCTCATAAATCAAGGAGTCTCCGTACATCGCCGCCACCCTGCTGTCATCAAGTAAGCGAGCTGGGTACAGCCCTAGGCGCATAGTGCCGCCCATATCTGTCACGTCACGCTGCGAATCCATCAAATCGACTACGGGGTGCGAAGTGGTGGGGTCAAACTCTCGGCTGTTTGCACCCACTAGACCTAGCTCGTTGCGACAGAACTCTGCCACCATGACCTGAAGTCCTAGACATATACCCAAACAAGGGACTTCGTTTTCCCTCGCGTATCGGGCGGCCGCAATTTTCCCTTCGATTCCACGTTCCCCGAAACCGCCGGGGATGACCATGCCGTCTAAATGTGCGAGCCGGCCACCTGCGAGAAGCCCCTCGATTTCTTCTGCCTGAATCCAATCGATGTCTATCTCAGCTCCATGGTGATAGCCACCGTGGCGTAATGCTTCGACTACAGACAGATAGGCGTCTGGAAGGCTCACGTATTTGCCTATCACTCCCACACGGACCTTCGAGGTGGCGTCCTCTATACGGTCGACGAGTGCCGACCACGAGCCAAGATCCGGTTCGAGATTCGCTAAACCTAATATTTCGCACACGTACCGGTCGAGGCCCTCGTCGTGCAGTATTAGAGGAATTTCGTACAGATTGGATGCGTCAGGGGCATTGACAACACCCGATAGTTCAACGTCGCACAGACGCGAAATCTTTTCGCGCAACGCTGTGTCAATCGGTTCTTCACTTCGAAGAACTACTGCGTCGGGTTGAATTCCCCTGCTTCGCAACTCGGTCACAGAATGTTGGGTGGGTTTAGTTTTTTGTTCACCAGACGGGCCTATAAACGGGACCAGGGTTACATGCACATAGCAAACGTTTCCTCGACCGGCGTCTAATCGCATCTGCCGTATTGCTTCAAGAAAAGGGAGAATTTCGATGTCGCCAGCGGTGCCCCCGACTTCAGTAATAACTACGTCAGTATCGGCCGTGGCGAGACGTCGAATACGACGCTTGATCTCGTCAGTTATGTGAGGGATTACCTGAACTGTCTTGCCTAAGTAATCCCCGTGACGTTCAGCCGCGAGAACAGCTTGGTAAATCGAACCTGTTGTCGCGTTCGAGTCCTTTGTCAGTGGCTCGTCAATGAAACGCTCGTAGTGACCCAAATCGAGATCGGTTTCGCCTCCATCATCAGTTACGAAGACTTCACCATGTTCGAAAGGGTTCATGGTTCCTGGGTCGACGTTTATGTACGGGTCGAATTTTTGCATCGTCACCCGAAGGCCCCTGGCTTTCAAGAGGCGACCGAGGGAGGAGCCTGTGATTCCCTTGCCAAGTCCACTCGCCACTCCGCCGGTAACGAAAATGTGTTTAGTCATGGTTGAAGTCCTGCCCCACTTGGAGAGAATTTAGCGGGTGATTTCTCCAATGGTGTTGACCTTCAGCGACACTTTTTGAGATATACAAAATTTTGGGTCCCGTGAATACTCAGCTATTTCAATTCTGCCGGTGCTCTGCACCTAAACGATCGAACCGGTCCAAGATCGAGTTGTTAGCGATCGCTCGGCTAAAAGATGTTCTCTCGCTCTCCAAGTTGAGGGCAGCGAGCACGATTAGGGCTATCCATTCGACGACAGACGAGCCAACCAAAATGGTTGAAAATCCCAACACTGCACCAGTCGTGTTGACTCCGATATCGCCCTGCATGTGGCGTTCCATCAACTCCGACGGCGCCAATCCCACGCTCGCCCCAACGACCCCTGAGGCCCAAATCAGATGCAACGCCGAATAAGAGTCACCCCACACTGCAGTCGAAACTAGAAGCGCTACGAACCAGAGCACGGCCACTTTGGAGGAGCGTGCGGGTGCTCTGTCAAGAAGATTTAATAGATTCGCTCCCAGGGCAACAATCGCGGCACTGCGAACCAGGCCCACTAACCCGTCGCTTACATCGGCGACTATTACGGCCCCAAAAGAGACCACGACGCCACCAATTAATTTCACAATGCCTGTTGAGAATGCGCCTTCGGAGATGGCCATCCCGAGGTGCCCCTTGAGACCTCCTCCTGTTTTTTCGGCACGGGTGTCATCAATCCAACCCAATAATCCGAACGCTAAAACCAGCATTAGGACGGCCACGGCATGGGTGTCATGCAACGAATCGCTAAATGCCCAATAAAGATTCCCTATTAGTAGGACCTCAATCAGGACGATGAACACACCCGATACTGCAACTACCACTCTCCCGCGGTAATTTTCTTTCTCCCATTGAGGTCTCGACAACCAGGGCCCGAGACGCCCCCAAGCAAACAAGGCCCCTACGAGGGCAACAAAAAAAGTTCCGATAGTGACGATCACTTCGCGTTGTTCCTAACTAGGCCACTTACCACTGCCTCCAGAGTGGACCGCCATCCGAGTCGAGCCGCGGACGCTTTGACGACGTCTCTGCACTGTCGGGCTCGGTGCGCGACGCCTCTCGGTCCCCTTCCTGACGGGCGATGAGAAAATGGTGCCGCAATTTCAACAATTTGGGCGCCAGCAACATGCGCATCAATAGTGAGCGCCACTTCCAACCCGAATCCATCAGCCAGCTTCAGCGAACGCATTAGCGGGCCACTCACCGCACGTTGACCTGACAGCGGTTCTATAAATCGTCGGCCTGTTGCCTGTTCAAGTAACCGAGCTGCTGTTCGTTTCACAATGCCAAAGCCTCGCGATCGGCCGCTCTTCGGGAAAATCCCAATAGTCATATCTACCTGGTCATCCACCAAGGGTTGAAGAAGGATCTTTGCATGCGACGCTGACGCGCCCAGGTCGGCGTCCAGGAGCAGGTAACTTTCCGGGGCCCCTGAAGCCGCTACACCAGCAGCCACAGCTCCTCCTTTACCTAGATTGCGTTCGAGAGTCACAACGCGGGCCCCAGCCTTTCGGGCCGTTTCTCCGGTGCCATCTACGGAGCCGTCGTCGACCACCACCACTTCACCGATCACGTCGAGTTCAACAAGCGCCGTCACGGTGTCCGCGATTGAATCAACTCTGTCCTTGGCGGGCACGATAGCTACGACGTGAGTCATTGAGGGAATCGACCTTCGGCCGTATCGAGGTCGCCGTAATGACTGACCGCTGGAAGCCGGTCCAATCCAAACAAAAGAGAGAGTCTGCCTTCGAACGACACAACATCGTCAAAGGTCGACAAACTCTGAGCAAGTAGAGAATTGTTGCGAACGGTATCGACTATCTGTCCTCGAACTTCTCCCTCAACGGTGACTTCCACCAAGGCGGCAGTTCCCACATCGGCAAGTTTTGAAATCTCTTGAAGAAGCGGGACGAAAAATCCCTGGTGGAGGTCGACATGTTCCGCGTCGTTGAGAACGATGACCCGGTTAGCGGAGTTCGAACCGCTCTCCAGATCGCGCGTTGATAAATAACGGTCAAAGCGCAATAAGCCCAGATCTCTAAGCTGACTTATGAACATGGGAGTGGGTTCGATATCCGCGCCGGTGAGCCAGTCTTCGACCAAGAGCGAAATAGCGATGCCCGATACCGTGAGGTCAGCAACATCGATCTCAGCCTGGCCCTTTCGGTAGAGCTGATTTAATGCGTCTAGCGTTTCTTGGTTTTCAAAGTTCATGGTCGGCTCGATCCACAGTGTTCCCAAATACTCTCCGTCTGAGCGGGTCAGGAGATCTCTAATTTTCCAGGCAACGGCTCTGTTAATCCCGGTCGGAGCCAACACGATCCAAGATGTTCCAAGTAAACGATCTCTTGGCATCACCGCTTCAAGCGTTTTTAGCAAAGTGTTGTGGACTGCGTGATCTAATTCTGATTGTTCGATCAGTGCATTTCTTTGTTCGTTTGCTGCATCGCGTTCGGCAGCTAATTTCGTTTGATGGTGTTCGAGCTGAACCGCAGCTTCGGATTGAATTTCGTTGTTGGCCTCTAACGCCGCATCTTTGGCTGCCACGGCCGCATCTTGGGCTGCCACGGCCGCATCTTTCTGCTTTACCGCTTCTTCGCGGTCGGCCTCGAACTCGTTTACTTGATCTTCCAACTCGTTTACGAGGATGGTATCAACGAAGGTAGAGCCCAGCGCTAGACCAATTCCGAGCGCCAAGAACACCGCCACGATGCTGATGATGTGGTAACGCAGATTGATCACTTCAACATCACATCCCTAGGTTCAGCCAAAGGGTCCGCAGCAGCAGCCGAACTGGTTCTGTTACAACCGCAATGACGGCAAGGGTGAAGAGCGCCGAAAGAACCAATAGACCCAAGTCACGTTTGCGGACTTGAGTGCGGTAGAGACGACTAACTCCCTTTGCATCGACAAGGATGGCAGAGACCTTCATTCTGGTGAGAAATGTTGAAGCCATGCCTCTGCGTCCCTTATCAAAAAAATCCGCCATGGACGTATGCGATCCCACAAGAACTATGAGTTCTGCACGTTCTTCAAAAGCCATTCGCATAGCAATGTCTTCGCTCGTGCCAACACCCTCGACAACTGAATAGTCAAAGCCGAGACGTTCCAATCGTGCTGCTCCGGGAGCAAGCCCGCCCGGATAGGCGTGAACCAACAGTTGCGCTCCACAGTCAAGGGCGTCTCTAGATACGGAGTCAAAGTCACCAAGTATCAAGTCGGGAGTCAGCCCTACTTCGAGTAGTGCATCAGCGCCACCATCGACTCCAACGAGAACTGGCCGCATCTCGCGCATATATCCAGATCTGCGAAGCGCGCCTAAATCTTCGCGGTAATCAATCCCGCGAACAACCACCAAGATTTGCTTTTGAGAAAGTTCAACTGAAAGTTCGGGGAGCTCTAGATCGTCTGTAATGAGTTCGGGCTCGGTAGCCAGATATTGAAGAGTGTTAGCGGCAAACTGACCTAGCTCCCCTCGCACCGCATCTCGCGCCGACTCAAGTCTTCGTTCTAAATCTTTGATTGTGGGCCGGCTTCCGCGGCAAACGGCCTGACCGTTCGCGTAGACACGATCATCAACGATCGAGAGCTTGTCTCCGTCTTGAATCCGGTTGAATGCGCCGACCCCGATGCCGTCGATTAATGGCACTCCCGACTGAAGGAGTACGAGCGCACCCAGAGCGGGGTAGCGGCCCGACATACTTTCGGAGGCGTTCAGAACAGCTGACACCTTGGCTGCTACCAACCCATCAGCCGCTACCCGATCTAGGTCTTCATGATTGATTACGGCTATTTCCCCGGGTTGAAGACGCGGGATTAGATTTTTAGTCCGACGGTCTACACGTGCGAAAGCTCCGGACTTTTTTCCTTCAATTAGGCCTTCACCGCGTCTGAGTCTCATACCTGACTCCGATCTAGTGCCGCTAGTTCGAGAAGTTCCGTGGCGTGTTCCCGGCCGCTCTTGGAGTCGGGCTGCCCGGCCAACATGCGAGCGAGCTCACGAACACGGTGCTCGCCAGTCACCTCTGTGATACTCGACACGACCATCTGTCCATCATCTGTTTTGTCAACCACGAGGTGCTGGTCGGCGAAGGCGGCGACTTGCGGTAAATGTGTAACGACGAGTACCTGATGAGCGGTTCCTAGTCGCCCGAGGGCTCTCCCCACTGCAACTGCCGCTGCTCCACCCACCCCCGCATCAACCTCATCGAAGATCAGAGTGGGTGGGCCGGCAGTCAACACCAGCCGGAGGGAAAGCATGACTCTCGCAAGCTCTCCTCCCGAAGCGACCTTTGCAAGACCATGTCGGCCCGCACCGCTGTTGGCGCGAAACATGATCTCGACATCGTCTGCGGGGTCGTCGCCTCGAACTTCGACAGACAAACTGGCGTGCTCAAGAGCGAGCTCTGGCAGATAGTGATTCACTTCAGTAGCCAGAGCGGGGGCCGCCAAACGTCGGGCTTCTGTCACGGCTCGGGCCGCAACCGCAAGTTCATCTCGAGTTTTCGTCAAATCCGTCTCTAGTTCGGCCGCTACGGCTTCATGATTTCTTAGCCTTTCAAGCTGATCAGAGGCTTGGCTTCTGTAGGCGATGACGTCTTCCAAACTGTCGCCGTACTTTCTGAGCAAGTCCATAAGTAGTTGTCGACGGGAGCGAACCTCAGCAAGGCGTTCAGGTTCATCATCGATACTGTCAACCATTTCGCGCATCTCATCGGTGGCATCAGAAAGTTCGGCCTGGAGCCCCCTCAAACGCTCGGTTATTTTCTTGTAGGGCGCGCGACCCGCAATGGCTCCGATGACTTGACCTAACAGGTCTAGAACTCCATCATCATCGGTGATAGTCGCGCGAGCATGATTGCCAAGTTCGATATGGGCTGTCGCGTCAGCGAGTAGTTCTTCCAGATCTGCGAGAGCATCAGTTTCACGCGGATCACCTAGATCGGCTTGGTCAAGTTCGTCAACCTGGAACTGCAACAAATCAATTTCGCGAGCACGCGTTCGTGCGTCGCCGCCCATCTCTTCAATTTCTCTTAGAAGACGCCGCTCTTCGGTACGAGCGTTGCGTAGGTCATCAAGATCGATCTTGCCATATCGGTCCAGGGCAGCCCGTTGGACTTTCTGCTGCAATAAGGATTGATGCTGATGTTGACCATGTAGATCAACCAGATTTGAACCGATGTCATCGAGCTGAGCTGCTGGAGCTAAAGAGCCGTTGAGGTACGCCCGGCTGCGACCTTCAGCTGGTATGACGCGGCGCAACACAACCTCTTCACCTTCCGGCATTTCAAATCGGCCTTCCACGGTCGCGTATTCGGCTCCATTTCGAACCATCGAGGGGTCGGCTCGACCGCCTGTGAGGAGTTCTATGGCCTGTACAACCATGGTTTTGCCAGCACCAGTCTCGCCCGTCAACACACTGACTCCCGGTCGAAGAATCAACGTTGAAGCCTCAATCACTCCGAGATTCTGGACTGAGAGTTCCAGAAGCATCAGCGGTCCTTGAGCCCAAACTTTTGCTTCAAAACTTCTTGGAAGCCGCCTGACCCCGAAGTGACAAGCCGAGCGATGGTGTCCGCACGTGTCGCAATCAACACATCACCATCCGATAGAACCGCGACGCTGCGACCATCGATGGACAGGTTGGCTTCTCGTTCCCCGACGACCGCGATACGAATCTCTGTGTCTGGCCTCAGGACCAGCGAACGGTCAAATAACATGTGTGGCGCCACTGGTGTGAGCTGAAGCGACCAATGAGTTGGCGCCACGATCGAGCCTCTCGCTGAGAGGTTGTATGCAGTGGAGCCAGTGGGCGTGGAAACGATCAAACCGTCTCCGGCGTAAGTTGCGAATGCAGAACCGTCGATGGTGACTTTAAGTCGTACCGTATGACCCTGAGCCTTCTTTTCAAGGACGACCTCGTTGAGACCTATCCAGTCGCCATCAGTCCGACCGTTTGACCGTTCTATACGGCCCTGAACCATTAGTCGCTCTTCGATCGGTAAACGCCCTGATAAAGCGAGGTCAATCGCGTTTTGAGCTTCCTCCGCTTCGAATTCAGTCAAGTAACCCAGGTGTCCTACGTTGATGCCGAGAACCGGAACGCCTGACGACGCGACGATCTCAAATGTTCGCAGCATCGTGCCATCTCCACCGACGCTTACCGCAAGGTCCGCTCCCCCTGCGAAGTCGGATTCACCACATCGGAATTGAAGGCGATCGATTGCTATCGCTTCACTCTCAAGCAATCGAACTGAGTGCCCTGAATCGTCCAAATAGCTAACTATCTGAGCTGCCAGGTCAATTGCCTCAGCACGGTCCGGATGCACCATCATCGAAACCACACTCATGACATCGCTTCTCCCTTGGCTTCGTCAACCACTTTGTTTATTGCGTCGGTGACTTGAATCGCGTCGCCAGCGCCCGCTTGAGAGTGCATAAAGAATTCTGTGTTTCCACCAACACCGCGAAGTGGCGAGATCATTAGGCCCGCAACGCCAAGGCAGGTCTCCGAAACACATTCAGAGATTTCCTCAAGCACTCTACGCCACACGTCAGGATTACGGATTATGCCTTGAACGCGAGCTGCCTCAACGCGCCCAGCCTCAAATTGAGGCTTTACCAGCATCAGCAGATCGCCCTTATCTCCACAAAGAGCAGCCAATCTCGGTAAGACGGTTCGCAGCGAAATGAACGAAAGATCAGCAACTACCAAATCCCCCGGCCCTCCTATCTCGGAAAGTTTGAGGTACCGCACGTTGGTTCGTTCGAACACATTCATTCGCGGATCGTTTCGGATCTGCTGATCTAGCTGCCCGTAGCCGACGTCAATTGCCGCGACTTCCCGAGCTCCACGTTGCATAACACAGTCGGAAAATCCACCCGTCGAGGCACCGACATCCACAACGCGTTTGCCACGGGGATCGACCCGAAAGTTGGTGAGTGCAGCGTCGAGTTTGTCGCCGCCTCGTGAAACAAACTTCCGACGTGATCCGGTCACTACAACCGGATCACTGGGCGCCACCATGCGTGCTGGTTTGCTAGCTACCGCCCCTCCAACTAACACCTGGCCAGCTTGAATAAGCTCCCGGGCCCGCCTGGGAGTCGAGGCCAGGTCGCGTCGCATTAACTCAGTATCGAGCCGGCGTCGTGTCATCGCCAAGGGCTCCGTTGGCCTAGCGTCGCCTTCCGCACATAGATCGAAGCTACCAGCAGAGCCACGCAACTGGATCAGACTTGGATAAGCGCTCGTAGGGGCTCACTGAAATACCTGATCAACGAGCGCCTCAAGGTCATCGCCGACAATGTCGGGTCTCGGATCGCAAACTGCTACGTCGTCCGCGGCGGTAACTCCAGATAGAACGAGGCCGAACTCAAATCTGAGTTCGACTGCCAATAGGCCATCCGTAGACGGGACGTCGCCAACGACCAAGTTGCCGTGAGCTCCGCGTTCAGTTCCAAGCCGCCCCAAAGCGAGATCGGCAATCGGTCGATACGGCTTTCCCGCGATGGTTGGTTGCACTCCCCCGGCGGTGGCAAGCGCCGAGGTCAAAGAGCCATTTCCAGGAAGTAACCCCTCAGGCGTCGGGTACGTGGGATCGTTGTTCGTTGAAATCAAGCGCGCGCCTTGATGAAGGGCGCGGGCGGAGGCGGCGAGACGCGCGAAGTCGAAATCCTGGTGAAACCCGACGATTACCGCGTCGATAGCGCGATGCGCTCCAACTCCATCACTGGGGTCAAGGGCAATCGCACCCCGCTCTTCGACCGCCTGAATTACTCCGCTTCCAGCGCATACGAGCACCCTTTCGCTAGGTTCAACTAGAGATGCTGCAGCCATGGCTGAAGTCAGCACCCTTCCGGTCGCGTCAATCCCACATGCTTTGAGTTTGTCTTCCACCTGCTCCTTGGTGAGGGCAGAAAAGTTCGTCACAAAGAGAAGCTGTTCACCTAGACGGTCAAGGCGCTCGATCGCTCGCGCTGCGCCCGGGATGGGCTGGTCTGCGAGCCAGATAACCCCGTCAAGATCCAGAATCCAAGCGATATTGGCTAGACCTGCCAAGTTCCGCGCGAACGGAGTAAGGATTCGAGGTCTCCTGAACCTTTTTCATCGTGGGCCATCGCTAGCTGGGAAGTCGACGACGACGCGTATTCAATCCTCTCCACAGCGCGGAAAACGCCAACAGGAGTTGGTTCAAACGGACCACGCGACAAACGACTGAGCATGAAGGCCGTCGAGGGGTCCGCCTTACTTTCGTCATGAACAAGCAGAGCTGCCTCCCCAACATCTACTACCGACACCACCTTGGCCGCACCATCGTCGACAATGACTCCGAACTCATCATCGGCACCAAAGCGAATCGGTTTGCCATGCTCTAGAGAGATCAAGTTCGCGTCTCGGTTCTGCTTCTTGGTGATTCCTTCCCAAGCACCATCATTAAAGACGTTGCAGTTCTGGAAAACTTCGACGATGGAAGCGCCCTTGTGCGCGTGCGCTCGACGGAACATTTCCATCATGTGTTGCCGATCCATGTCATGAGTACGAGCCACAAAAGATGCTTCGGCCCCCAGGGCCACGGACACAGGGTTGAACGGAGCGTCAAGAGAACCCATCGGTGAACTCTTAGTGACCTTGCCAACCTCACTGGTCGGTGAGAACTGGCCCTTCGTCAATCCATAAATCATGTTGTTGAACAGCAGAATGTGAATGTTCACGTTTCTGCGCAACGCATGGATGAGATGGTTGCCACCGATCGACATCATGTCCCCGTCGCCACCAACTACCCAGATGTCTAGGTCAGGTCGAGCCATGGCCAGGCCGGTTGCGATCGCAGGAGCGCGGCCATGAATGCCGTGCATGCCGTAAGTGTTCATGTAGTACGGGAAACGTGCGGCACACCCAATTCCTGAGATGAAGACCGTGTTTTCGCGATCCACTTCCAGTTCGGGCATGAGCATGCGCATGGCTGTCAATATTGAATAGTCACCGCACCCAGGGCACCATCGAACTTCTTGGTCAGTGGCCCAGTCGGCCGGTTCTGTGCGCATAGGAGTATCAGTCATACGTATCGATCTCGCAGTCCAGCTAGGGAGCTTCTAAAGCCCCGAGTGCAGCTGCCTCAATTTCGGCAGTCGTAAATGGCACACCGTTCATTTTATTTACGGCCTTCACATCAAGGAGGTATTTCGCCCGAATCAAGTTAACCAGTTGACCATCGTTCATTTCCGGACAAATAACTTTCTCAAATCCCTCTAGGACCTCACCCAGGTTTTTAGGGAACGGGTTCAGATTCCTCAAATGTACATGAGCAACTTTGTGGCCAGCCTCCTGCAGTCGGGCGACGGCGGCATCCATAGCCCCCCATGTCGAACCCCAGCCCAACATGCAGAGACTTGCGTCCACATCCCCTGCGATTTCCGCGTCAGGGACTTCTACCGCTTCAATCTTCGCGGCCCGCAACCCCACCATTTTCTGATGGTTGTCTGGGTCATAGCTGATGTTTCCCGTCTCGTCTTCTTTTTCAATACCACCAACGCGGTGCATCAGGCCTGGGGTACCTGGGATCGCCCACGGTCGCGCCAGCGTCTCCGGGTCGCGAAGGTAGGGCAAAAACATTCCTTCGCCATCTTCGTTGGTCCCGTTGAAACCCGTGTGGAAATCAACGCCAATATCAGGCAACGAATCGAGGTCTGGTAGGAGCCAAGGTTCGGAACTTGTGGCCAGATAGCCATCGCTCAGCAGCATCACCGGGGTTCGGTACCGGAGCGCAATACGACATGCTTCTATCGCAGCATCAAAGCAGTCAACTGGGCTGCGGGGTGCCACAATCGGCATTGGCGACTCGGAATGACGGCCATACATTGCCATCATCAAGTCCGCCTGCTCCGGCTTAGTAGGTAGGCCAGTGGAGGGGCCGCCACGCTGAATGTCGATAACGACCATCGGTAACTCAAGACTTACGGCCAGACCAAGGGTTTCTCCTTTTAAGGCAACACCAGGACCCGAAGTCGTCGTGAAGGAAAGCGCTCCACCAAAAGCTGCACCGACCGCTGAGGCAGCCGCCGCGATTTCATCTTCCGCTTGAAATGTTCGCACCCCGAAATGCTTGAGCGACGACAGCTCGTGAAGAACGTCCGATGCGGGCGTAATCGGGTAGGAGCCAAAAAAAATCGGCAGACGAGCCAGTTGACCCGCTGCTACACAGCCCCACGCAAGCGCCGTATTTCCAGTGATGTTGGTGTACTCACCCGACGGCAACGGTGCAGGCTTGATCTCGTAGTGCGACTCAAAAAGCTCAGCTGTCTCACCGAAGTTGTAACCAGCTTGGAAAGCCGCCTCGTTAGCCTGGATGACTAGGTCTCGACCATGGAATTTTGTCTTAATAAATTCCATCGTGGGCTCAACCGGTCGGGTGTACATCCAAGAGATCAGACCCAACGCGAAGAAGTTCTTTGATCGTTCCGCATCTCGGGGCTTCACTCCGTGCACGGCGACGGCGTCACGGGTTATCTGGCTCATAGCTACGGGATAAATGCGATAACCGTCCAGGGTGCCATCTTCAAGCGGGTTGCTTTCGTATCCAGCTTTTTCCAGGTTGCGTTCGATAAACGCGTCCGAGTTGAGGATGATCGCTCCGCCTTGCACAACGTTGTGTAATTGGGCTTTGAGGGCTGCAGGGTTCATGGCTACTAGGACTGTCGGAGCATCGCCAGGCGTTGTGATAGCGAAATCAGAGATCCGAACTTGGAAGGCTGATACCCCGGCAAGTGTTCCTTGAGGGGCTCGGATTTCCGCTGGAAACTCAGGCAACGTCGCTAGGTCATTGCCCAAAGCGGCCGAGATGCTGGTGAATTGATCGCCGGTCAGCTGCATGCCGTCGCCAGAGTCACCGGCAAATCGAATAATGACCTCAGCAAGTTCCTGAAGTGGGAACTCTCGAGGTGCTGTATCGGTCACGGAGCCTCCGGGGGGATGGTGGTCGTCCGAACCCAAACTTTATACGCGTCGCGAGCAAAATACTCTACAAAAACGACGGAGTTCATGAAGCTGAACTAGGCGACCGTGATGGATGTATCGAGATATACATCCTGTATGGCGTTGAGAAGGGCGATACCTTCATCCATTGGCCGTTGGAACGCCTTACGGCCGGAGATCAGCCCCAAACCGCCGGCTCGTTTATTCACGACTGCAGTCGTCACTGCTTCAGCCATATCCGTGGCCCCCGAACTAGCACCACCACTGTTAATCAACCCGACTCTGCCCATATAGCAATTGGCCACCTGCCAGCGGCACAGGTCGATCGGGTGATCCGTGGTTAACTTTTCGTACACGTCTGGATGGGTTTTCCCAAATCCCTTAACAGTATTAAAGGCGCCATTATTCTCAGGGAGTTTCTGTTTGATGATGTCGGCTTCGATAGTCACACCAATGTGATTGGCTTGACCAGTCGCATCTGCCGCCACGTGATTGTCTTGGCCGTCGATATCAATCAAACTGTTCCGCAGGTAGCACCAGAGCACGGTGAACATTCCAAGTTGGTGCGCTTTTTCGAAAGCCTCAGCGGTTTCTTGGATCTGACGTCCGCTTTCTTCGCTGCCAAAATAGATCGTCGCTCCAACTCCAGCGGCACCCAAGTCGTACGCCTGTTCAACGGAGCCAAACATTATTTGGTCATAGGTGGTGGGGTAGGTCAATAATTCGTTGTGGTTGAGCTTTGCGATGAATGGAATCCGGTGAGCGTATTTGCGAGTCACTGCTCCAAGAACACCAAATGTGGTGGCGACCGCGTTGCAGCCGCCTTCGATCGCGAGCTCAACAATATTTGCGGGATCGAAGTACATCGGGTTCGGGGCGAACGAGGCAGCCGCCGAGTGTTCGATTCCCTGGTCCACAGGGAGGATCGACACATAGCCAGAGCCTGCTAAACGACCATTGTCGAATAGCGATTGCATGTTTCTCATAACCTGAGGGGA
>CETJ01007985.1_pt1 | contig 19590 bp, 18 predicted proteins | sample 531341 | NCBI WGS metagenome assembly CETJ01 (sample SAMEA2622677, study PRJEB7988) | marine metagenome | isolation source: saline water (ENVO:00002010), including | reverse complement strand
ATTCTGGAGCGAAATTGTCGACATATTCCAATGGATCGACGATACGGATGACATTCGAGTGGTGGTGCTGTCGGGCGAGGGCAAGCATTTTTCTGCCGGCATCGACCTTCAATTGTTGGCGCAGGCGGCGAGCCAGATGGGCAGCGATGTCGGTCGCAATGCCGAGCGCCTTCGTCGCCAGATTCTCAAGCTTCAGAGTTCGTTCAACGCGGTGGATAGCTGCCGCAAGCCGGTCATTGCGGCGATCCAGGGATATTGCATCGGTGGTGCGATCGATCTGATTGCCGCCTGTGATATGCGTTACAGCACGCTGGACGCACAATTTTCGATCAAAGAGATTGATATGGGCATGGCGGCGGATGTTGGCACGCTGCAGCGTCTGCCGCGAATCATTGGCGACGGCATGATGCGTGAGCTTGCATACACCGGACGTACCGTTGACGGCCAGGAAGCGAAGTCCATCGGCCTGGTCAATCGAACTTACCCTGACCAGCCATCACTTATGGCTGGTGTGTTTGCTATGGCTGCAGATATCGCCAGTAAGTCGCCAGTAGCCATTCGCGGCACCAAGGAGATGATTCGTTACATGCGCGACCACCGTGTCGATGACGGTCTCGAATACATCGCCACCTGGAACGCGGCGATGCTTCAGTCGGCGGACCTGAAGGTGGCGATGGCTGCCCATATGAGCAAGCAGAAACCGGATTTCGCTGACTGATGCATCATTCAAACGTTGCGCGGGAGGCGCGCTAGGCATGGTTACCGGAGCTACTTCACTCAGCCTGGTTCGCGATGAGCTGTTCGCTACCATGGAGGAAGCCGAGCAGAGCCTCGAGCATTTCATCATCGACAGGAACAACGGCAGCCTGTTGCAACAGGCTGTCGAGAATCTCAAGCAGGTTCGCGGCACCCTGCGGCTCATCGAGCTTACCGGTGCCGAACTGCTCGCACAGGAAATACTTCAGCTGGCGACAGACATCCCTGTAGGCGCTGGGGAGGATCGGGACACTCAGCTCGCGTCGCTGAGCAACGCGCTTTATGTCCTCGGGCGTTATCTGGAAAGCGTCGACGCCAGTCGACAGGAAATGCCCGAACTGCTGCTGCCGCCGATCAATGCATTGCGGTTGGTCAGTGGGCAGTCGCCACTTCCCGAGAGTTTCTTCTTTAGCGTTCGTCTCGACCATGCGCGTCCGCCGATTGCGGCCGCGGTGCGCCAGCCAACTACGCGTGCGGCCGAAGCGCGGCGGTTGCGCCAAATGTATCAGGTTGGCCTGCTCGGCTTCATTCGGGAAGATAATGCTTCGGCAAGTCTGAAGCTGATGGCGCGAGCGCTGGGTCGCTTGGATCTGCTGTTCGCCAACACAGCGGGTGGTCGCCTGTGTTGGTTAGGGAGCGCAGCGGTGGAGGCCCAATTGGATGGACAGTTGTTGCCTCGCCAATCACGTAAGCACTTATTCTCCAGGCTTGACCGAGAACTTCGGCAGCTCAGCAGTCATGATGCCTATGAACCGCCACGGGTGCTGCTCAAGGAACTGCTTTATCTCGTTGCGTTGGCCGAAAGCAGTGGGCCATTAGCAAGTGAGGTCCGTGAAACGTTTTCGCTTGGTTCGTTACCCTTCACCGATCATCTGCTTGAGGACGAGTCTCAGCGTCTGGCCGGCCCGGGGCAGGCCGTAATGCGCTCGTTGTCCTCGGCGATCCGCGAAGAGCTGGCAAGTCTCAAAGACTTGCTCGACCTGATCGAACGCCAGACCGCCCCGGCTGAGTCTTATCCGAACCTGCACAGCCTGCTCGGCAAGCTGGCAAAGACATTGGGGATGGTGGGCTTGTCCTCCGCATCGAGCACCCTCCATGCTCAGCTGTCAGTGGTTTCCGGCTGGAGCGTTGAGCAGATGCCCGAGCCCCAGGCGTTGCTGAAACTGGCTGATGCGGTGCTCTACGTCGAGAGCATGGTTGCTAGCCTGGAGCGCGGCGAGCGTTATGATTCGCGGCCTCAGATAGCGCAGCCGTGCCAAGAGGCTGAAGCCTTTGCCAACCATCAGCTCACCGAAGCCTGTATTGTCGTTATTGGCGAGGCGACTGCCGGCCTGGCCTTGGCCAAGCGAGCCATCACAGCCTATCTGGAATCCAATGGTGAGAAATTGCATTTGGCCAACGTCCCTTTCAGCTTGATGGCTGTTCGTGGAGGGCTGCGTTTTCTAGAGCAAGATCGCGCCGCAGACTTGATTGGCGCGTGTGCGGACTTCATTCAAAAACAGATGCTTGAGGGCGTGCAGATGCCACCAGAGCAAATGCTAGAAACCCTAGCCGATGCGCTGACCAGCCTCGAGTATTACCTCGACGGCGGTGCGATATTGCGGCGTGATGACTCACGCATCAGCGTATTGGATCTCGCAACCGAAAGTGTCCGCGCACTGGGTCTTCCGGTGGCCGCCTGATGAGTTTACGGTGGCAGCCGGCGCTGCTCAATCCGGCAGCCGGAGGCGGATGGGCGGTCGTGCATTGCCAACAGGGGTTCCTCTGTGACGCGAATGGCGTTCTGTTTCCCAGGGATTGGTTAAAGCGCCTCGAGTTGCCGTTGCTCAGCGAGCAGGGCCTGGGTTATTTCGATGGTGATCAGGTATTTCTCATGGAGTTGGCGCACCCTGTCGAAGTGCCGGGCTCGGGCTGGCAGGGGCTGCGTCAATTCATGATGCAGGATGACGATATCGAAAGGTTTCGTATGCTCGGTTTCGCTGCGCAGATTGGCACCTGGGCAAACCATCATCGCTTCTGCGGCAGCTGCGGCAACCCGATGCGCCAGCATGCTACCGAGCGTGCAATGCAGTGTGAGAGTTGCGGCATTCATCACTATCCTCGTATCTCGCCAAGCATGATCGTATTGGTGACCCGTGGCGACGAGCTGCTTCTGGCCCGCTCACCGCGCTTTGCTCCTGGCGTATACAGCACTCTTGCAGGGTTCGTTGAGCCCGGAGAGTCAGTCGAGCAGTGCGTCAGGCGGGAAGTACACGAGGAGGTTGGTGTATCGATTGCTGAGCCCAGGTATATCTGCAGTCAGGGTTGGCCGTTTCCGCACTCGTTAATGCTAGGCTTTCACGCCGAGTACGCAGCGGGAGAGATAGTGATGCAGCCTGAAGAGATTGAGGATGCGGGCTGGTTTTCCATCCACGACCTGCCTGCGTTGCCGGCGCCAAAATCCATCGCACGTTATCTGATCGAGCTCTATCTCGCTCGGCGTTTAGGCCGCCCCGAACCAGTGCTGCCAAGCTAGCCGCAGGCTCAGGATAAGCACCACCGAGATAAAGATCGGCCGAATGAATTTCGACCCACCCTGAATTGCCGTGCGTGCCCCCAGGTACGCGCCGACCATCAGCGACAGCCCCATACCGATCCCCAGCCCCCAGGCGACCTGCCCGCCAGCAATGAACACGGCAAGTGCAACACCGTTGCTGACAAAATTCATGCTGCGAGCCACTCCGCTGGCTTTTAGCAAGTCGAGCGGGTAGAGCAGCATGTTGCTGACGGTCCAGAAAGCTCCTGTGCCGGGGCCTGCTATACCGTCATAGAAGCCTAGTGTCAGGCCTTGTGGCCACTGTCTGCGTACGTCTACTGGCAAGGCGTCCGTTCGAGGTGTGGTCGGTACCCGCCCGAAAAGCAGATACAGGCCGCAGGCAAATACCACCAAAGGCAGCACCTGATTGAGCCAGCGCGCTGGGATCATATGGGCCAATCCCGCGCCTAGCGCCGCCCCGATGGCGGTTGCCAAAAGCGCGGAGCGCCATTGCCGTGGATGGAACAGTTTCCTGCGATAAAAGGTGAAGCTTGCCGTAGCCGAACCAAAGGTTGCGCACAGTTTATTGGTGCCTAGCACCAGATGCGGCGGCAAGCCCGCCGTAAGCAGCGCGGGCAGTGTCAGCAAACCACCCCCACCGGCGATGGCATCGATAAAGCCGGCAAGAAATGCGACGGCCATGAGGGCGGCCAATACCATTGGGTCCGTCGCAAGCTCAAACATCAGCATGTTGAACACTCATAACAAAATCGGCAAAGAGGGTAAGGCATCATGCCGGCTGTGCTTCCTGAGCGCCAACAGCAAGTCGCTCAGAAGGTTGCGGTATCGATCGCTTAGGCAGATGGCCAACAGCAGAATGTCGACTCGTCTCCAGTGTTCCGTTCTGGCGCTGGCTGCTCCGATTGCCCGTATCGATAATGCCCTCTTGGATTTCAGTGGGAATGTCGATCAATGCAATATGTCGGGCTTGCAGTGGTTGTTGCGTTGCTCGCAATCTTCACTGCCCTTGTTGCGGTGCGGATGCTCGCAGGTGGGCAATGGTTGCTGGGCTGGCTACGCGGCACCCTAGGGATGCTGGTACTTTCGCTGGCTGGCCTAGTTGGCCTAGTCGCCTGGGACTTCACCACCTACCAGTCGCTGGGGCACAGCTCGCCGCTGGTTTCGCTGACCTTTCAGGCCGATGGTCAGCAGCGTTATCAGGTGGAGGTGCAAGAGGGACAAACTACTCGCTTCGTCACGCTGGAAGGTGATCTCTGGCAGCTCGACGTGCGGGCGCTTCATTGGAAAGGGCTGGCGGCGCTCATTGGGTTGGAGCCAGGCTATCGGCTGGAACGGCTCTCTGGCCGCTACCTCGCGGTGGAGCAACAAGATCAGGCGCGCCATCCTTACGTACAGCTGGGGAACAGCTGGGCTGGGGTGGATTTCTGGGCGTGGTTGAATCGGTGCCAGTGCGCTCCGCTGATGCTTGAGGCGCAATTGCGCAGGGTTAGCTATCTGCCGATGGTAGATGGCGCCGTCTATACGGTCGAAATGGCGCCAACTGGCCTGTTAGCGAAACCGGCCAGCGAAGCAGCAGAGCAGGCAATGAAGGGCTGGTAGCGGTGGAGTGTTGCACAGAAAAAAGGGAACCCGAAGGTTCCCTTTTTCATGTCGGCACAAATCAGGCGAGGTAGCCACCGTCCACGTTGAGCGACAGGCCGGTGGTGTAGCTCGATGCATCGCTGGCGAGATAAAGCACAGCGCCCGCCATTTCGCTTGGGTCAGCGACACGGTGCAGCGGAATGTGACGTAGCGCTTCTTCGCGAATCGAATCGTTCTTGACCAGCGCCGAAGCGAACTTGGTATCGGTGAGACCCGGAAGCAAGGCGTTGCAACGGATGCCCTGTGGCGCGCACTCTTTGGCGAAGGCCTTGGTCATGTTGATCACCGCTGCCTTGGTGATGGAATAGATGCCCTGGAAGTTGCCGGGGGTGACGCCATTGATTGATGCCACGTTAATAATGCTTCCGCCGCCATGCTCACGCATCAACTTGCCGGCCTCGACTGACATGAAGAAATAGCCGCGGATATTCACGTCAACAGTCTTTTGGAAGGCCGATACGTCCGTGTCGAGGATGTGGCAGAACTGCGGGTTGGTAGCCGCGTTGTTAACCAAGATATCCAGCCGACCGAACTGCTCGCGGATTTGAGCGAATACGGTCTGAATCTGTTCGAGCTCACCAATATGGCAAGCGACTGCAGTAGCCTTTCCGCCGTCAGCATTGATGGCATCAGCAACCGCTTGGCAGCCTTCGATCTTGCGGCTGGAAACGATAACGTGGGCCCCTTGCTGCGCCAGCAGTTTGGCGATGGCTTCGCCGATGCCGCGGCTGGCGCCAGATACGAATGCAATTTTGCCGTCCAGGTCAAACAGGGTGGTCTTGCTCATGGAGTCGATTTCCTCTTGGTGAGCTGTGTTACAGCTTCGAGTTGTTAATAACCTGCAGGCTCACTTGCTCGAGCAGGGCGTTCATTTGAACGAATTTTGCGAATCGCTTGTCCTGGGTTTGACCGTGGAAAAAGCGGTAGTAAATTTGTTGCACGATGGCCGCCAGGCGGAACAGGCCATAGGTGTAGTAATAATCGAAGTTGTCGATGCGAATACCGGCACGCTCAGCGTAGTAATCGACAAACTGCTGGCGAGTCAGCATGCCGGGCGCATTGCTCGGCTGCTTGCGAATCAGTTGCATCGGCGGCGGGTCAGTTGCTTCGATCCAGTAGGCCAGCGTATTGCCGAGATCCATGAGTGGATCACCCAGTGTTGTCATCTCCCAATCGAGGACGCCAATGATTTCCATCGGGTTATCTGGGTTGAGGATTACATTATCGAAGCGGTAGTCGTTGTGGATGATGCCAGGCTTGGGGTGATCGGCTGGCATCTTGTCCCGCAGCCATGCCTTGACCGGCTCCCAACCGGGCGCGTCAGCCGTGATTGCACGCTCATACCGATCGATCCAGCCGTTTATCTGCCGCTGGACGTAACCTTCTGGCTTGCCCAGATCGCCTAGACCACAGGCGTTGTAGTCGACGTTGTGCAGCTCGACAAACTTATCGATGAAACTCTTGCACAGCGCGGTGGTTTGCTCCGCCGTGAAACCCAGCTCGGCGGGCATGTCCTCGCGAAGAATGATGCCCTTGACCCGCTCCATGACATAGAACTCTGCACCGATAACCGCCTCGTCGGTGCAGTAGGCGTAGGCCTTCGGACAGTACGGAAAGCCAGCGTTTAGCTGGTTGAGAATTCGGTATTCGCGGCCCATATCGTGTGCCGACTTGGCTTTTTGCCCAAAGGGAGGGCGGCGGAGTACGAATTCCTGCTTTGGATATTCCAGCAGATAGGTCAGGTTGGACGCGCCGCCTGGGAACTGTGAAATAGTCGGCATCCCTTCCAGCCCTGGAATTTGGGCTTTCAGGTACTGGTCGATGGCCTCGGTGGGCAGTTCTTCGCCGTCGCGTATGCGGCTGGTCTGATCGGTAAGCGCCATGCTTTTCCCTTTTCTGTAATCGATGCCTCAATGACCAGTTTCGGCTGCCGTCTAACCTCGGCGCCACTGACCATTCGACACCTCTAATCTAATGCGCCCATCTGGCATCACCAAGGAAAGTCGGCCGTTATTGGCCGGGGTGTTGCCGCGTAATCAAGGTGCCTGATGCGCGGAAAACACTAGAAAAAGCGCATAAAAAAGCCGAAGTCGCGAGACTTCGGCTTTTTTCATTCCGGCAGATCAGGCCGGAAACAGTTCGCTCAGCTTCAGCGCGAGCATCATGTCACCCTCGGCGCGCAGCTTGCCTGCCATGAAGGCCTGCATACCGTCGGTTTCACCACTGATGACGCCCTGCATGGTTTCGCTATCCATGATCAGCGTAACGTTGGCGTCGGCCGATTCGCCCTTGTGGAAATCACAGGTGCCATCTTTTACGACCAGGTAGTAGTTTTCGGCATCGGTGATGTTGAACTGGAAAACCAGATCCAGACCGGCAGCAGCGCTGGGATTGAATTTGGCCTTCATGCCCTGGATGGTTTCGTCGACATTGCTCATCGGATATGACCCTTTATTGTCGTGGGAAAAGCGTGCGGCTTGAGCCGCAGGTGGCAGGAGCTTATCTATAGGTGACGAGCTCCGGATTCTTTAGCAGTTCCAGGTGTGCGTGACTATTAAACGAAGCCAGCGCTACATCCTGATCCCGATACTTCAAACGGCTGAGCGACGTGTTGACGATCTGCCAGTTCAGTTCGAATGCCTTGATGGGCGATACGCCGATGATCAATTGCAGCAGCGCCGTGATCGTGCCGCCAGATGTGAAAACAGCGATGTTATCCTTCTTGTCTGCCTGTTCGAGTAGACGGCTCAATCCAGCCCGTACGCCGTTTACGAAACTCTGCCAGCTTTCAAGGCCCTGTTTTTCGTGGTCGCCTGAAACCCATCGCTGGATGACATATTTGAAAAGTCGTTGGAACTCGGCGCGATGATTGGCCGCATTGGCAAAGACCTGCATGGCACCCGGTTCGACGGCCAGTAGATCGTCCATATGGGCACGAATCACCTCATCAGCGCGAAACTCATTGAAGGCTGCGTCAATCACCAAAGGTGGTAGCTGGCTTTCGACACGAGAACTCATCTGTTGGAGCGTCGCGCGAGCTGTATCTTGCTGTCGGTTCAATTCCCCGCTTACGCAGCGGTCGAAGCGAATGCCCATTTGGTCTAGATAGTCCCCCAGCGCTGCAGATTGCTGGAATCCGAGCGGGGACAAAACATCATAGTTTTCTGCGCCGAACGACGCCTGGCCATGTCTGATCAGGTAGATACTGCCCATGCGCTGCTCCGGGACTCAGTTTTCGCGAGCGTAGGGGGATCGTCCTAGAGTGTCAACGATAAATCATACGTTTGTTTGAATCTGCTTCTGCTGGCTCAGGCGGCGTCCTAATCGGTATGCTTGAACGATTTTCGCCACTCAGGTTTCTGCTGGCGGTCGTGGTGAATGAGGAGGATCTGTGGAATTTCTTGCTGACTATGCAAGCTTTTTGGCGAAGACAGTAACGCTGGTAGCCGCCGTGCTTGTGGTGCTGATTGCGCTTGCCTCGCTGCGTCGTGGCCGGTCCAAGCAGTCGGGTGGCCATCTGGAGGTACACAAGCTCAACGATTTCTACAAGTCGATGCGCGAGCGCCTCGAGCAATCGATCATCGAAAAGGATCAGCTGAAACTACAGCGCAAGCAGGAGGCCAAGGCTGCCAAGCTGGCTAAGAAACATCCAGAAAGTCGTTCGCGAGTCTTCGTGCTCGATTTTGATGGGGATATAAAAGCATCGGCGGTCGAGAGTCTTCGTCACGAAATTACCGCTCTACTGACCATCGCCACTCCGCAGGATGAAGTCGTCTTGCGCCTTGAAAGCGGCGGGGGGATGGTCCACGGTTACGGTCTTGCAGCGTCGCAGCTGGTGCGTATCCGTGATGCCGGCGTGCCACTGACAGTGTGTGTCGATAAGGTGGCTGCCAGCGGTGGCTACATGATGGCCTGTATAGGTCAGAAGATTCTCAGCGCACCTTTTGCAATTGTCGGCTCCATCGGCGTCGTTGCGCAATTGCCCAATCTCCATCGGCTGTTGAAGAAGCATGACGTCGATGTCGAAGTGCTAACTGCAGGTGAGTACAAGCGCACCCTGACAATATTTGGTGAAAACACTGAAAAAGGCCGGGAGAAATTCCAGGATGATCTTGAAACGACACATGAGCTGTTCAAGAACTTCGTTGCGCGGTATCGCCAGCAGCTGAGTATCGATGATGTCGCTACCGGCGAGGTATGGCTCGGAATTGCGGCGCTCGGCAAGCAACTGGTTGATGAGTTGCAGACCAGCGATGAATACCTGGCTTCCCGCGCACGTGAGGCCGACCTGTTTCAGCTGCATTATGCAGAGAAGAAAAGTCTGCCTGAGCGATTCGGCATGGCTGCAAACGCCGCCATTGAGCACGGTGTACTGAAAGGCTGGACCCGTCTCAATGAACAGCGTTTCTGGCAATAAGGAGTTTGATGATGGCTCATTTCAAAGCACTGCAAACCAACGAAACCGACGGGCGTTTCGAGACACGCCTGATCGAGCGGGACACCAATGATTTGCCGGCTGGAGAGGTGCTGATACGTGTCAGCTTCTCTTCGCTCAACTACAAGGATGCCTTGTCAGCGAGTGGCAACCGCGGCGTCACCCGCAATTTTCCACACACGCCGGGAATCGATGCGGCTGGGACTGTCGCCGAGTCAAGCGTCAGCGACTTTGCCGTCGGTGATGAAGTCATCGTCACCGGTTATGACCTCGGGATGAACACGTCGGGGGGGTTCGGCCAATACATTCGCGTGCCAGCTGCGTGGGTGATCAAGCGTCCGGTCGGGCTGTCTCTGCGTGAGGCCATGGCTCTCGGAACGGCCGGCCTGACTGCCGCGCTCTGCATAGACAAGCTTGAGCAGGCAGGTCTCGAGCCGACCGATTCGCCGATCCTGGTAACAGGCGCGACCGGGGGCGTCGGCAGCATTGCGATAGCCCTGCTGTCCAAGCTTGGATACAGGGTGGCCGCAGTAACGGGCAAGGCTGAGCAAGGCGATTTCCTTCGCAAGCTTGGCGCTACGGAAATCGTTGAGCGTAGCGCGCTGCAGGCCAGTACCGAGAAGCCATTGCTCAAAGAACAATGGGCGGGAGCGGTCGATACGGTGGGTGGCGACATATTATTCAACGCAGTGAAGTCACTGCGACGTGGCGGAAGCGTCGCCTGTTGCGGCCTGACCGCCGGAACGAATTTTCAGGCCAGCGTGCTGCCATTCATCCTGCGTGGGGTGAATCTGTTAGGGGTTGATTCGGTTGAAATCCCACTGGTTGTGAAGGCGTCCATGTGGGACAAGCTTTCCGTGCAATGGAAGCTGTCTAATCTTGATGACTTGGTGCAGGAGATCTCGCTGGATCAGTTGCCTGAAGCGATTGAACGAACCCTGGCAGGACAACAGACTGGAAGGATATTAGTTCGACTCGACTGATGGCGTTTGCTCTGACGCCATTAGCGTTTTGCTTGTTTGTCATAGCCAAAAACGATTTATCAGTCGTAATCGATCGAGCGAAGCTAACGCTACTTCAACATAGCAGGAGCCGCTCATGAAAATACTGGCCGAGAAAATCAAGGCAGCGTTCGTTAAGCATCCGATCGTTGCCCCGGAGCGGATAGAGCATCCGAACTTCTGGATGTACCAGTAATAAAAAACCCGCCGATAAGGCGGGTTTTTTATAGCGCAGCATCGGCCTCAGCCTTGTCTGCGACGAAACAGCGGAAGGGGTTCGTCTGCGGCAGACTGGTAAGTGACCGAGAAGTCGTTCAACCCTTCCAGCGCATCATAAGGGTCGCGATCTGGACGCACTGCGAAAGCGTCGAAACCACAACGGCGCATGTAGAACAGCTGGTCACGAAGCACATCCCCAATGGCACGTACTTCCCCTTTGTAACCGTAGCGATCACGAAGCAGGCGTGCGCTGGAATAATGGCGGCCGTCTGTGAACGCGGGGAAGTTCAGGGCGATGACCTGAAAATGCTCCAGGTCATCGGCAATCTCTTCCACGGCCTCGTCGGAATCCAGCCAGATGCCGAGTCCGCCATCACGAGCTTTCAGGGCGTGAGCGTGATCGAGCCATAGCTGGAAAGGCACTATCAAATCGTCGCAGTTGGACAGGCCGTCAAGGGTCACGTCTTTAGGCAGCAGGTGCCAGGTCTCATCAATGACCTGACCGTCCTTAATGATTCGCTGCATAGACACGCTCCTTGAAGGGGTCGATACCGATTCGGCGGAAAGTATCGAGAAACTGTTCATCTTCTGTACGGTGCTCCACGTAGACGCCGATGACCTTCTCGATCACATCGGGCATGACATCCTGGGCAAACGAAGGGCCGAGTATCTGGCCGAGGCTCGCGTTACGGCCGGAACTGCCGCCGAGTGAAACCTGATAGAACTCGGCGCCTTTCTTGTCCACGCCCAGGATGCCGATGTGGCCTACATGGTGGTGACCACAGGCATTCATGCAGCCCGAAATATTCAGGTCGACATCACCGATATCGAACAGGTAATCCATGTCATCGAAGCGGCGCTGGATCGCTTCGGCAATCGGGATCGATTTGGCATTGGCCAGGGAGCAGAAATCGCCGCCTGGGCAGCAGATGATGTCGGTCAGCAAGCCGATGTTCGGCGTGGCGACACCCAGTTCCCGCAACTCATGCCACAGTTCGAACAGACGTGACTGCTCGACATCGGCCAGGATCATGTTCTGTTCGTGAGAGTTGCGTACTTCGCCAAAGCTGTATCGGTCCGCCAGATCGGCAATGGTGTCGAGCTGCTTGTCTGTCACATCACCGGGGGCGACGCCAGTGCTTTTCAGGGACAGCGTCACGGCTGCATAGCCGGGCTTTTTGTGAGCGACGACATTCCGTTCCCGCCAGCGAGCGAAGCCAGGATGCTCCGCGTCAAGCTGCGCGAGTGCAGCGCTCTGGTCATCCAGCGGCTTGTAAGCGGGATCGACGAAGAATTTGCTGACCCGGTCGACTTCGGCCTCGGTCAGTGTATTCGCGCCGTCTTTCAAGTAGGACCATTCGGCCTCGACACGCTCGGCGAACACTTCAGGGGTAAGCGCTTTGACCAGGATCTTGATCCGTGCCTTGAACTTGTTGTCACGACGGCCATAGCGGTTGTATACGCGCAGGATCGCATCGAGATAGGTCAGCAGGTGCTGCCATGGCAGGAACTCATTGATGAAGCTGCCTACGATCGGCGTACGGCCAAGGCCGCCCCCGACAGACACGCGGAAGCCCAGCTCGCCGGCGTCGTTGTTTACCGCTTCGAGACCGATGTCGTGCACTTCGATAGCAGCACGGTCGTTCACGGCGCCGTTGACGGCGATCTTGAACTTGCGCGGCAGGAATGCGAATTCCGGGTGGAAGGTCGACCACTGACGAATGATTTCGCACCAGGGCCGTGGGTCGATGAGCTCGTCCTTGGCAACGCCAGCGAACTGGTCGGTGGTGGTGTTACGAATGCAGTTGCCGCTGGTCTGGATGGCATGCATCTGAACAGTTGCGAGTTCGCCAAGGATATCGGGTACGTCTTCCAGTTCCGGCCAGTTGAGCTGAACGTTGGTCCGGGTGCTGATATGGGCATAACCCTTGTCGTACTTGCGGGTGATGTCGGCCAGCTTGCGGATCTGAGTAGACGACAACAGCCCATAGGGCACAGCAATACGCAGCATCGGCGCATAGCGCTGGATGTACAGACCGTTTTGCAGGCGAAGAGGCAACAGTTCTGCGTCAGTCAGTTCACCGGCGAGATAGCGGCGAATCTGGTCACGGAACTGACGCACGCGATCCTCGATGATGTGTTGGTCATACTGGTCGTATACGTACATAAATGTCCTGTTTTTTCAGGCTGTCTACAGCTTCTGCGCGCACGGCCGCGCACCCGTTGATGGGAGGCCGGCACGATACCAGCTAGCGTTTATGCGCAAAAGTGATGTTTGGGAATATGTTTAGAACGAAACGCTGCTTTTCAGGCATTTCAATCGGTGGCCTTGAGCGCTCCGTATGCATGGTCTTAACTGCAATCAATGCGATCCTCCACAACAAGGTATACCGCTGTGTCAGAGCATTTTAAACGCCATGATAGTGACAGCCGCGCAGATGCCGCCGCGATCTTCTTTCTGATTCTGCTCGCGGTAGTAACAGCAGTGTTCTGGGTAAGTCACCAGTAGACGAGGCGGCTCCAGCTAATCGGGTCAGACGCCGACCAGATAGAGCACCAGTTTGACGACGCCGAGTATCACCAGAACGAACGCTACGGTGAAGCCGATGCCCAGAAGAATGAAATGGCTGGGTTTACCGTGGCTGAAGTCTCGTTCTCGATTTTTCCCACTCTGCACGCCCAAAGCGCCGGCCAGCATGCTTTGAAGCATCTGCCGCAGCGTGAGCGATTTGGGTTGCCGGTCTTCACTCATAACTGTCTCCGCAAGGCTCGCTGCCTGAAGTCTAGTCAGCAATCCAGCTTCTGCAGACATCGATCCTATTAGCAACTGAGCCGTTGCGTCGTCAGGCTTGGTTTGCTTGATCTTGCCCGGACCGGCGCGTAAGGTGCGCGGCTTGGCCGCCCAGCGGTTGAACACATGAAGTGCGTGGTGCCCGGATCATGGTCCGGGTTAAATGGGAAATCAGTGCAAGCTGATGCTGCCCCCGCAACGGTAGAGTCGATTCGACTGAGCCCGATACCAGCCCGTACTTCCCAGGAACTGTCGCGGTGGGCGACGTCCTCAGAGCATGCCGTCTGCCTTTCTGGCAATAGCAGCTCTGTCGCCCACTGCATCCGGATGGAGTGGGCATGTCTTTCGCGTTTCGCTGCGTGTTTCTAGCGCTTCTGCTGCTGGCCCCAACGGTGCCGGCCAGTGCCAATCAGGTCAATGCGATCATTTCGCAGTACAGCGCTGCCGAGTTCGCTTCGGCGGCTGCCACCTTCAGGCAACGATACCCCGACCGTACCGTCAGTGCGCGCACCCCCGAACAGCTGGCTGAGCTGGACGATGCCGAGGTCGGCCAATGGCTTGCCAGCGGAACGCGTTTGCTCGTGGTCGGCGTATTCGGGCCTGAAGCGGAGCGTCTGCGCCCGCTGATCGACCAACACAGCACTGGCGAACGCTTCATCATGCACAGTGACCAGGCGCTGGTGGCGCTAAGTCGTAGCGCCGGAAACATGCTCTTTGCCAACCGGGACCAGGCGGTACGCCTCGGTGCTGAGAAACCCGGCGGCGATCTGGGTGACTGGGTGCAGGCGCTAGCGGCGGCCAATCCGATCCAGGCGCATTGGATAGAAGCGCGCAGCTATTGGCTGGCCGGTGGCAGCGAAAACATTGCGCGTTTGCTGGCCTGGTTGACGGCTCGTGACACTTCGCGCGGCAGCGCCGAGCCTGCACAGGCGAGGCCGGCGTTGCGCTTCTATCAGGACGGAGTGGTAAAGGAGCCGTCGGAACTGGCGTGGCGCGGTGAGCGAATGGTCGCGGTGATCGACCATGGGCGCGCTGACCGACGCGGAGATTCCGACCTCAACGATGCGCTGTGTCAGACCCTGCAACAACGCGACATCGCGTGCGTCAGCCTGTTTGGCAGCTGGGGCGACGGCACGCTACAGGCGCTGCGCTGGCTCAACAGCGCAGAACATCCACCGCTGGCGGCGGTCGTCGTGCTGCAGGATTTTGTCCTTGGTGGCGGCGAGGGTCGTGAAGACGCAACGGAGCTGCTGAGTCAACTCAATGTGCCCGTGCTCAAGGCCCTGCGTCTGGATGACCGAGACGAGAACGCGTGGCAGCTGTCCAGTGATGGGCTCGCTCGCGACAAGGTGCATTACCAGCTTGCGATGCCGGAATTGCAGGGCACCAGTCAGCCGATGGTGCTGGCGGCGTGGGAATCGTCCCAGATCGACCCGAACTCAGGGATTCGCTTTGGCTTCAGCCAGCCGATGCCATCCCGTGTCGAGGCCATGGCGGCGCGCCTGGCCCGCTGGCATCAATTGCAAACCAAGCCCAATGCGGACAAGCGGCTGGCGCTCATCTACTACAACCACCCACCGGGGCGGCACAACATCGGCGCAGACAACCTGGATGTACCGCAATCGCTGTTTGCCATTCTTAAACGCTTGAAAGCCGAAGGCTACAACACCGGTACCTTGCCGGACTCGCCGGAGCAATTGCTGGAACAGCTGCAGGAGCAGGGCGTCAATCTACCTGAACAGGGCGACGCGCTGGCTGCGATGGCGAAAAAGGCTGTTGCCGTCAACACCCATAGCTACCGCCGCTGGTTCCGTACGCTGCCATCGGCAGTGCAGGCCGAAATGGTGCAGGGCCCGTTGGGATACTGGAACGCACAAATGCGCCGTGCGCTGCACGCTTCCCATCTCGACAGCGCCCGGTTGACGCTGAAAACAGGTTCCAGCGAGTTGCACCATGTGCTCGACGGTGTTGTGCATCCGGCACGCGAGCGCGCGCTGGATCTACTGGCTCAACTCGAAGCGTTCTATGAGCAGGCACTGAGTCAGCCGGGCCTGGCTGATTGGGAGCAGGCCGAAAGCCTGATCCAGGCGCTGGCTGATACCGGTATCGAGGGGCTGCGTGGTTGGGGTGAGGCGCCGGGTCAGGTCATGGTGCATGACGGCCAGATGGTCTTGCCGGGGGTGCAGTTCGGCAATATTTTCATCGGGCCGCAGCCACCCCGGGGCTGGGAGGTCGATGAGGAACTGCTGCACGCCAACCTGGTATTTCCACCGCCCCACCAATACCTGGCCTTGTATCACTGGCTGCATGACGAGTTCAGAGCCGATGCGCTGATCCACCTCGGTCGCCACTCCACCTATGAATTCTTGCCACGACGTCGAGCAGGGCTCAGCGCTGAGGACTATCCGACGCAGATCGTTGGGGACCTGCCGAGCATCTATCCCTACATTGTCGACGGGGTTGGCGAAGGGATTCAGGCCAAACGACGTGGCCTTGCCGTCATGATCGATCACCTCACGCCGCCGCTGGTGGCTACCCCGCTGTATGACGATCTGCTCAAGCTGCGCCAGTTGATCGAAAGCTTCGAGACGGGTACTGGCAGCAGCGAAGGCCCGGCGCGGCGAGCCACCATTGCTGAAATCAAGCGACTGGTCACCCGTTCCGGTCTGGAGCCAGAATTGCGCGCGTCCATGGCCGAGCCGCTGGCCGCCCGCGGAATCGATTTCGAACAGGTGGACGATGACCTGTTAGTGCATGAGGTCGGGCATTACCTGACGAATATCCAAGAGCGCTTCATGCCGCTGGGCCTGCATGTGTTCGGCAAGCCCTGGGCGTCGGAAGCCGTGGATACTTTGTTTGCATCCATGAACACTGATCAGGCGCGTTACCGACAGGCACTGGTTGATTCGCCGGCTGCAGAAATGCAGGCACTGATCGATGCCCTCAATGGCGGATTCGTCGCGCCCGGAAAGGGCAATGACCCGATCCGTACGCCGGAAGCGCTGCCGACTGGACGAAATTTTCACGCGCTCGACAGCAGCCTGATCCCGAGTCGCATTGGTTGGAACATCGGCCACGAGTTGGCCGAGCGCGCGCGCGAACGTCCGATGGAGCAGGGTGGACGCGAAGCAGTCATTTTATGGGCGTCCGACACCGTGCGGGACGAAGGCGCCATGATTGCCTTCGGTTTGGCGTTGCTCGGAGTAGAACCTGTCTGGAACAGCCGGGGCATCGTCGAAGGCATCAGGAGGATGCCGGCTGCGGTCGGACGCGAGCGGCGCGACCTGATGTTTACCACTTCCGGTCTGTTCCGCGACCTCTATGCCGATCAGCTTGCGCTGCTTGATCGCGGTGTACTGCTTGCGCTGGACGGCGCCAGCGAAACTATCCGGCGCGACTATCCCGCTTTGCGCACCGCACTGGATGCGGCTCTGCAGCCCCTCGGGCCACTCGCCAACGCCGGCAACGAAAGCCTGCAGCTAAACCTGGTGGCGGCCAATTGGGTCAGGGATGCCGCTCGGCGGCTAGACGCCGGTGCTGACGCCGAACAGGCAGGCAGCCTTGCTGCGCTGCGGCTGTTCGGTGTTGCACCAGGCGCTTATGGCGCCGGTGTCAATACGCTTGTCGAGCGCTCCGGCAGCTGGCAGGAACGCGGTCAGCTTGCGCGTAGTTACGTCAATCGCATGGGCCATGCTTATGGTTTGATGCATCAGGGCGAGCCCGTTCAGGCAGTGTTCGAGGAAAGCCTTAAACACGTCACCCGCACCTACCTCGGGCGGTCCAGCAACCTGTATGGACTGATGGACAACAATGATGCGTTTGATTACCTCGGCGGGCTGAGCATGGCCGTCGAGCATCTGAGTGGAAAAGCGCCAGAGAATTTCGTCAGCTGGCACAACGATCCGCGCAAGGTGCGCCTCGAGCCGTTGCAGGAGGCACTGCTGGCCGAACTGCGCGGAAGATTCCTGAATCCCGCCTGGATCAAAGCGTTGATGCAACATGACTACGCTGGCGCACGGACCATGGGCAGTGAGTTTCTGGAATATCTGTGGGGCTGGCAGGTCACCAATCCCGACATCATCACCGACAGTGCCTGGGAGGAAGTCAAGGCGGTTTATCTCGATGACAAGCACGCGCTGGGTATCGATGAATTTCTCGAGCAGGGCGCCAACGTACACGTCAAAAGCAACATGCTCGCGATTATGCTGGTAGCGATTCAGAAGGGCTTCTGGAAGGCCGACGAGGCGACCCAGCAAGCGCTGGCCGAGCAGTTCGCCGTCTTGGTCGCTGAGCATGGTTTGCCCGGAAGCGGACATACCCGGCCGGACCATCCGATGTTCGAATGGCTGATGCCCAAGCTCCCGGAAACACTGCGTGAACCTTTGCAGGCGCGGCTGGATTCTGCGCTGCGCAAAGCGCCGCAACCAAATACGCCAAGCAGCATTCGTGAGATACAGCCGGAGGCCGAGACGCCGCAGGCGGAGCCAGGTCAGGCTGAAACACAAGGTGATCGAAGCGCCAGCCAATATCTCTGGCTGGCAGGGTTGATCGCTCTGCTGTTGTTGGGGCTGGGGATTTGGCGTGGACGTGGGCCACGGTCGAGAGGAGCTACATAACGTGTTCGACAATCAATTATTCAGCTGGCTGCATCTGCTGGTGGGCTGGCTTTTGCAACCGGTTACCTGGGGGCTGTTCGGGCTGTTGGCGCTGGCTATTTGCGATGCCGGAGTCGCCATGGGCGAACGATTTGGCGGGCTGCGCCGTTGGGGTCAGCTGCCGGCAGCAGAGATCGAGCGGCGCGCGCGCCGAAGGCTTGATCGAGCCGATCTGGTGGCGCGGGTAGGTCCCATGCTGGGACTGATGGGAACGCTGATCCCGCTAGGCCCGGGCTTGGCAGCCTTGGGCGATGGCAATGTCCAGATTCTCAGCGTGGCCATGCGTGTAGCCTTCGACACGACGGTGCTGGGTTTGCTGATCGGCGTGCTGGGCTTCGCACTGGGACGCTTACGCAGGCGCTGGTACGACGAGCTGCTGGACGAGTTGGAAGCCCAAACAGTCAAGGAGCGCGAAGATGAGTCGGCGCTGGCGCTCTAGTCGGTTCGCTGCTGGCGACGACGATCCGCTGGGCCCGCTAGCCAACATGGTCGATGTCGTGCTGGTGTTTGCCTGCGGACTGATTGCGGCGCTTGTCGCCCAGACGGATTTGCTCCAACAACTGAATGCAGCGAAGCAGCCGGTTGCCGTCGAGCGCGGACGGGAGCTGCCCAAACTGCCGGACAGCCTTGAGGGTGACGGCGGAAAAGGGCTGCAAAGCGTCGGCCAGGTTTTTCGTGATCCGGCTACCGGCAAGCTGATCCTGATCGGCGATTGAGGTGTGCTGTAGCCGCATCATTCTGGGGCCAGATGCCGCCCTCAGCCCTTGAACCAGTCCCACAGTCCCAGCGAGTAATTTGGCAGCAGGTTGATCCCGAGGGCCGACTTCACCAGATACAGAGCGACCAGGCCTACCAGCGTTGAAAAGAACAGAAACGCAGTGATCGCGCCGGCCTTGGCCGCCAGTGACAGACTCCGCTGAGCACGGCTCAGGCTGCGCTTGTTTCGCCCGCCAACCAGTACGAAATAATACTGGTTGCTCCACAGATTGAAGGTTCCGCGCCAATCGAACTTGTGCCTGGCCCACGAGCGGGTAGCAAAAGCATTGCGTAACGCGTCCAGTTGCTGCGCGCTAAAGCTCTCTCGCAGTTCGGCAGGGAGCCGTTCCTTGAGTCCGACCACGAAAGGGTCATGATCCAGCGTGACGTTATCGAAGACGCTGGCGTAGCGTTCAGAGGCGTTATCGGGTTTTGATTCTGGAGCGAGCATAGCGTCAGGTTGCCGTCGAAAAGCGAGAGGAGCGATGACCCATGCAACTACCCGGCCGAAATGCTCCGTTGCGACATCATATGCTCCAACTGCTCGACCAATTGCTTGAAATTGGGGCGTTGGCTAGGGTCTTCCTGCATGCATTGACGCTGCAGGACGGCAAGGTGAGAAAGCCGCCCTGAAACGCCGCTGGCATCGCAGCGCTCCAGCAGCTCCTCGAGCAAACAGCCGAACGCACGGATTTCGAGGCGCTGCAGTCCCTGGCTCTCAGGAGTGTCTGGATCGAAGAACGAGGCCGCACCAAAGTCGCTGAGCAGCGTTTGGCCACGCGAATCGACCAGCAGATTAT
>CETJ01029103.1_pt1 | contig 19628 bp, 13 predicted proteins | sample 531341 | NCBI WGS metagenome assembly CETJ01 (sample SAMEA2622677, study PRJEB7988) | marine metagenome | isolation source: saline water (ENVO:00002010), including | reverse complement strand
TACCGAAGGGGTAATGGGGGCGATCAAGGCGGCTCGAGCATTCACCGGCCGCCCGACAATTATCAAGGTTGAGGGCAGCTATCACGGCACGTATGACCATGCTGAAGCGAGCCTGGGGTCCGATCCATCTAACTGGGGTCTAGCTGACGCTCCGTCTACAGTTCCCTACGCCCAAGGTGCCCCAGACTCTCTTGCCGATGAAGTTGTTGTGGTGCAATTCAACGACGCGCACGGCGCAGTTGAAACGATTCGACGGGTCGGGACGCGTCTCGCAGCGGTCCTCTGTGACCTCATGCCATCCAGAGTTGGTATGCCAGTTCTCGATCCAACGTTCAGCGAAGCGCTCCGAACAACAACTCGAGAAGTTGGCGCCCTCCTGATACTTGACGAAGTGATTTCATTTCGCTTGGCGCACGGGGGTGCACAAGCGATTCACGGTATCGACCCGGATCTTACGGTCCTAGCCAAGATCATCGGTGGCGGGTTTCCCGTTGGTGCGATCGGGGGAAGATCTGATGTTATGGAAGTTTTTGCTGCGGTGGACGGAGACCGCGCAGCCGTGCCGTCCGGCGGGACTTATACCGCTAATCCGGTAACGATGACAGCGGGAGTCGCCTGCATGCGCGAACTCACAGGTCCAAATTTTGATCGCTTGGATGACATTGGCAATCAGATACGCCAAGGGCTGGAAGGTCTATTTGAAGAACGTGCGATCGAATGGCAGGTGACAGGCGCCGGCTCGTTGTTTCGGATTCACCCGCACCAACGAAGGATCTGCAGTTATCGAGATGCGCATCTCAATAGCGACGAAACGACTGTCATGACGTCTCTGCAGCATCGGTTACTTGAGCGCGAGGTGTACCTCAGTGGCTACGGCATGGGTTGCGTCAATCTCGCCACTTCCGACGCCGACATTCACCATTTTCTAGGTGCGGCGAGTGAAGCCCTCCGTCTTGTTGTTCCCTGAAACGAACTACGGTTTGGGCCATGTCGACCGACTTGATGTTGAAGCCCGCGTCAGAATTAGCGATGCTGATCAAATCACGCGAAACCAGTGCTCGAGAATTGCTCGATGAAGCCATAGCTCGATACGAAATCTTTAACCCAACAGTCAACGCGATAACTGAAATCCGAATCGAGATAGCGAGAACTCGAGCCCTCGCTGCCGACGAAGCCACGGCGCAAGGGGAATCGTGGGGACCCTTCCATGGGCTGCCAGTAACAATCAAAGAGGCCTACGACTGGGTTGGAACACCCTCAACCTGGGGTAATCCGGAATGGATCAACAATTTTCCTGACACGGATAGCCCTGCCGTGGAACGTTTACTTGGCGCAGGAGCTGTCATATGGGCAAAGACCAACGTGCCTTACATGCTTGCTGATTGGCAATCTTTCAATGACATATACGGCTGCACTAACAATCCCTGGGATGTAGATCGAACTCCGGGTGGTTCCTCAGGGGGGTCAGCTGTCTCGTTGGCGACAGGCATGGCTGCACTTGAAATCGGCAGCGATATCGGTGCTTCCATCCGGAATCCGGCCCACTATTGCGGCGTGTTCGGCCATAAGCCCACGATGGATTTGATACCTCAACAAGGACACGCAGCTCCCGGGGTGGAGACCGTCATCGACATTGCGGTAGTAGGACCGCTTGCTCGAAGCGCTATGGATCTTGATGTGGCGTTATCGGTTCTAGCTGGGCCCACTGGATTAGATGCCGCCGGATACAGGGTCGATTTGCCGAACCCGACAAGAGAATCCTTGGATGAATATCGCGTCGGTGTCCTTCTTGATACACCCGCATGTAAAACCGCTACACCGCTGATCGATCATCTTCAGGACACCGTCGACCAACTCGCGGGTGCAGGAGTACAGGTCGTTGGCACCAGCCCACAAATCGACCAAGTGGAATTTTTTGAGAACTATTTATTGTTGCTGCGAGCGGCGATGGGGGTTTTAATCGACGACGAAGCATGCGAGCTCGCGCTGACCGGACACCAAGCTTGGGAACGCGGAGAGCGCACCTACCGAAATTTGGTGGATCACGCCGCCCATATGACCCACCATGAATGGTTAGCGCTTCATCAGCAGCGGGAACGATATCGACAGCAATGGGCAGCATATTTTGACGAGTTCGACCTCCTTCTCTGCCCAGCCGCTGCTTCAACGGCTTTCCCTCACGACCATGAAGGGGAGCGCCCTGATCGGACCATCGAAATTGATGGGCGGCAAGAACCCGTAGTTGACCAACTGTTCTGGGCGGGTTGGAGTTGCAGTGTTTATCTACCCAGCACGGTTGCCCCAGTCGGTCTCCTTGAAGGTTTACCGGTGGGCATTCAAATAGTGGCCCCGCATTTACATGATCGAAGATCCATCCATTTCGCATCGCTCATTGAACGTGAGCTAGGCGGGTTCGTTCCTCCTCCCGGTTATGAGAGCTTTTGAAGCGAGGCGACAGATCGGTTCACTTCTGGCAGCCTGTTCCATCGTGGACGACCCCATCAGCGAGCTACTCGACGTCCTTGACCTTAGAGAACGAGATGACGAGGGATTCGTTGGTCTTGGTTCCGGACATAGTGGATACGGTCTTTTCGGCGGCCATCTAATAGCCCAGTCGATTGTCGCGGCATATCGATCAGTTGACCCTGAACGACGCCTTCACTCAGTCCATGCGTTCTTTCTTCGCGGAGGCGATGGCATCCAGAACATCGACTACGACGTCGAGACGATGCGAGATGGACGCACTTTTTGTCACAGGCGGGTGACCGGTTCCCAAAACGACAAGACCATCTTTGATCTCACTGCGTCATTCCACACTCCAGAACTAGGGCCCGGCGTGATCTCGCCTTCGCCACCTCAACATATGGAGGAGCCGGAGAACCTCCCAACCTTTGAAGAATGCATGGCTGAAGTCGGTCCCATTTTTGGGGATGAATGGTCCAAAGGCCCTCGCCCGGTCGAGTATCGAATTGAGCACGCACCATGGTCCCCAACTGGACCCTCAGAAACTGGAGGCATCAATTTTTGGTTTCGAGCGCGACGAGCCTTAAGCGATCAGCCCGAGATCCATGCCGCGATTCTCGCCTATATGAGCGACGACTGCGTCGCTGACACACTTCTTGTGCCCTACGGGCGTACGTGGGGTACAGAAGGCACCATGCTTGTGAGTCTTGATCATGCGATGTGGTTTCACACAGAAGCCCGCGCCGATGAATGGGTTTACGTAGAGCAGTGGCCCGTGGAGGCCTCAGGAGCCCGTGGACTTGCCGAGTCTCGGATGTGGCAAGACGACCGACTAATCGCTTCGGTCGCGCAAGAAGCACTCACGCGTTTTTGACGACGTGTTAAGACGCAGTCCCGGTAAACCAACTGCGAATTGACGCCGTTACATCTTCGAGGGGACCGAAACATCCAAGATGATCTGAGTCCGCGAAGACTTCGAGGACGCCGGTAGGTAGGCGTTCAGCTATCAACGGTGCTGCCGTTGACGGACGATCAGATCCCTTGCCTCCGTAGGCAACAAGAACAGGGACGCTCACATAAGGGAGCTGATCCCATCCCTGTTGGAGAAACTGTTCAAAAGCTCTCGATTCGAGGGCGGGTGAACATGCCAGCTCCACGGAACCATCTGGCCTGTCGTTGAATCCATGTTGTACGTAAACCTCAAGACATTCCTGGTGCAATTCATCAAGTGGAGGGCGGGTCCCATAGCGTTCAATAACCTCAACTCGTGACGAAAAGACGGTGCGGCGACGCTTGGTGGCCTCGACAAAATCGAAAGCTCCAGCCGGTCGATCTTCGGTTCGTTCGAAAATGACTGGTTCATAGACCCAGGCCCGGCTGAAGGCATCAGGGCGAGCCAGGCTCGCGAGAATGCTCGTCGCCCCACCCATAGAGTGACCAACGACCCAGGCATCGTTGAGAGCTAACGCATCTACCGCTGCTGACAGATCAGCGACCATCCGGTGTTCAAAAAAATCGATGCCCTCCGGATTTTTCGTGGCTCCGTGGGCACGAAGATCGACACAGATTGCTCGAAAATCAGGACCAAGTCGTTCAATGATTGGTTCCCACATCCGCGAGATGAGCCCGGTCCCATGAACAAAAACCGTGGGGCGGCCCGGGCCACCGTAATCATGTACGGCTACTTCTACGCCATCTTCTGAGGAAACAAAACTTGTGAGAGGGTCAGACATAGTTGGGGTTAGTTCAGGCGACGATATCTTTAGCCCGCAACTCCTCGATCTCGTGGTTGTGGAAACCTAACCCGCTAAGTATTTCGTCTGTGTGTTCCCCTTTCCCTGGGGAGTGGCGGCGTAATTGTGTTGGCGTGGCGCTGAATTTTGCTGGCGGCTTCACCGTTCGAATCCGACCGACGGCGGGATGAACTTCTTCAATAATTGTGCGGTTGTGTATTACCTGCGGATCGGCGAAAACTTCGTGCCGGGAGAGGACACGAGCGCATGGCACATCTGCGGCCTCCAAAGCGGAAATCGCGTCAGCGGTTGCCATTCGTTTGAGGATTGCCGCGAATTCAGTGCGTTGAGCTTCTGAGTTGCGCAAACGAGCATCACGCGTTGCGAAACGCGGGTCATTAGCAAGCTCGGGTCGACCGAGGGCTTCACACGCATTTCTGTACTGATCGAAGTTCACCCAATTGGCTGCAATTTGCCCGTCAACTGTTTCCCAAGGTTCGTACCACTCGCTATAGGTCGGAGTAGGAGCAGCATCAGGCAATGACTCGTTCCAAAAAACCTCTAGCCACATCCAATGAAGCATCGTGTCGAGCAGCGCAACTTGTACATGCTGCCCGCCTGCCCCATTCGCCCGAGCTACAAGAGCAGCAAGTACGGCGTTTGCACCTGCCATTGCGGTTGTTTTGTCTGCAACGACCGCTTTCACATACGTGCCATTTTGAGCTTCAGTCATACCCGACATTGCTTGAATGATGGGGTCGTAGACAGGGCGATCGGCATAGGGGCCATCGGCACCGAAACCAGATACTGACAAATAGACCAAGTCGGGGTTTATCTTCGAAAGATTCGAGTAATCAATTGCTAACCGCTCGACGACACCAGGTCTGAAGTTCTGTATGAACACATCAGCTTCGACGACAAGTTTCATCAAAATCTCACGTCCGGCCTCATCTCGAATGTCGAGATCCATGCCGCGCTTATTCCTGTGCATAGAAACCCAACACCCTGATTGGTCACCGTTCACGGCACCTGTCATGCGCATCACGTCAGGAACCCCAACCTTTTCGATGAAAATGACGTCGGCTCCCTGTTCGGCAAGCCATGAACTCGCCCAAGGTCCAGCGACAGCACTGGACACATCAACCACCTTGATCCCAGCGAGGGGTCCAGTCCCGTTTTGTTGTTCTGGTTTCACGAGTTCAAACTCCGATGTCGGTGTGTCGTTTTATGAAATCGACGGCGGCCCGGTTCCAGCCTTGTGGGTCATGGGCATTGACTGCATGGGAAGCTGGAAGATCAACTATTTCGACCTGAGGAATGAGTCTCACTCGGGGTAAATGTTTTTGGAACCCTTCTTCTTCCACTCCGTTTGTGAACAGTACGGGCATCGAGATTTCCTCCAGCGAATCACCAAGGGGTAGCGAATAGTTCGTCGTGCGGAACGAGGCCGTAATGCCCGTAGCGGAATGCTCGGTAAATTCTTCGGCTAGCAATTCGAGCGTGTCGTGACCTATCCGTCGCGACCGCCCTGGATTCACCCAACTGTCGCGCAGGCACTCGACGCCTTCAGCGTCGACCTGATCGGCAATCTGACTCACTACCGTTCGGTTTCGTTCTCGCCATTCTTCTGGATCAGCGAAACCAGATGCCGAATTAGAAATGATCATTCCCTTAACGCGATGAGGTTTAGCGACTGAGTAATGCATCACCAAGGCTGCCCCCATGGACTGGCCTACCAGCCAGACTTGTTCTGCTTGCAACTCGCCTCGAAGGCGGTCGAACTCCGCTACGTAGCCAGCGGGTTCGTAGCGCGCGACATCATCGGGACTTGGCGAGCGACCGTGCCCCCACAACTCAACGACGACTGGTCTACAAACCTCCTGCAAAGCAGAAATGTTTTCGTGCCAATACGACCGGCTGCCCAACGCGCCGTGAACCAAAAAGGCGACGGGCCCTTCGCCTTCGTGGACCACTGCATGCAGATGTTCGGTGCTCACCAGTAGCCATGATGGCATCGTCAACCATGTGATTGCCCTATCGTCGACCCGATGGAGGTAACCAGACTGGTTGATGGACCTATCGTCTCGCCTCGAAATCACCGCAGCATCGGCCACAACATCCAAGGCCCATCGCTCATCAAAGTCCCGGATTGGATTACTGCTCCGCTCGGCCGCTATTACCTCTATTTCGCTGATCACAAAGGCAGCTACATTCGACTCGCGTACGCAGATGAAATAACCGGTCCATGGCATATTCATCCACCCGGTTCGCTCCATCTCGCTGAATCGTGTTTTGTCACCGAGCCACCCGACGTCAACGATGACGACCTCGCGACGATTGAACAGATGTACATGGACGCGCTTGGTAGCGCGCTCCCGCACGACATCAGAACCGAAATCACAACTCCTCACATTGCCTCGCCAGATGTACACGTGGACGACAACAACCAACGAATCACCATGTACTTTCACGGGCTTGACGGTTTAGCGACACAACTTACGCGGGTCGCTTTTTCTTCTGACGGCATCAACTTCACGGCGCACACTGAGCGGCTCTCCCGCCCATATTTGAGAGTTTTCGACTACGGCAACATTCGTTATGGCATCGCGATGCCCGGTCAGGTTTACCGGTCGGCGAACGGAATAGGGGCCTTTGAAGAAGGTCCCACCCTCTTTGAAAGAAACATGCGACACATGGCGTTAGTTGTTCGCGGTGGCACTCTGCATGTTCTGTGGACCCGAGTTGGTGATACACCAGAACGCATCCTGCTCTCGACCATCGACCTCAAGCGACCGTGGCGAGAATGGTCAAATCAAGGCGAGATTGATGTGTTACGTCCCGAACGAAGCTGGGAAGGCGCCGACGCGCCGCTACAGCCATCTATTCGCAGTGTGGCGTACGGCTACGTGAACCAACTGAGAGACCCGGCGCTGTACCTCGAAGACGACCGCACCTTTCTCCTATACGCCGTAGCAGGGGAATCCGGTATAGGCCTCGCAGAAATCACCTGGTAGTCGCAAACTCACGCAACCCCAGCATGGCGTGAACTACGAGCACGGCCAACACCAGAGAACCTCCGACAAAAGATCGACCTGAGATCGACTCACCGACAACCCATGCCGCTAGCAACGGACTGAGCGCGGTTTCACCCAACAGAAGCAACGCGGTCTCAGGACTGGGTAATAGTCGTCCCCCTAAAGTGAGCAACGTCATCGCCACGGGCAAAATAACTAGCCCCAACAACAACAAAGGGGCAAGATCGCCGGCCTGTAATGTCGGATCGGTGCCCGCGACAGCTAAAACGATGCAACCCAACAACCCACCACAAGCAGCCGTCGGCACCATATTTAGGTGCTTGTGGACTCGAACGATCGTCAAGTTTGCCGAAAACCCCAGGGAACACAAAAGCGCGACGATGTTGCCCGCAGCGAATATCCCACCAGTGCTCGCGCCCACCGCTACTGCTACTCCCACCAAAGCAAAGGGCATCGACACCAATGTTCGCAGAGCCACCGAAATGCCCACTACCGCTCGCGTCCATATGGCAGCCCAAAAAGGCGACAAAGCGAGAATCAAAACGACATTGGCCACCGGTGCGTGATCAACCGCCACAACAAACAAAATTGTTCCCAACCCCGACAAGACGCTGGCAACTACTCCCCAGCGACCAAGTGAAAGCAAAAGCGCCGGAAGGGCGCGACGATAACGAATAGCAAGGAATGTGGTGAGCGAAATTCCCAGCAGTCCAGTTCGCCACATGGCATTGGTCAGACTTGGGGCGTCAACGAGTCGGACAAAGGTCGCATCGGGAATAATTGTTGCCACGCCAAGGGAGGCGAGAAGCAGTCCACGTCGATGTTCAGAAGCAGACACAATTAAACAAGATCCAGCCGAATCGGGAATAGATCCCGAATCAAAGCGTCCGCCTTCGGGTTTATGTGTGCCGGAGTTGGCAGAGAAAGAATTTCCTTAACTCGTCCATTCGCTCGGGCTCGCACATCCAACGAACCTGCATCAGCCCAGTCTTCGGGACTTAATCGGTCACCGACAGATGGGTAGATATATTCCGTTTGCATTACGCGGAGAGTTTGTTCGTGACCGAGGAAATGGCCCGCACCCTCGACGACCTCGCGAATGACCTCGACTGCTAGGGAATCGTTGTTGACCTCAATTCCTTTGACGCTCCGAGCAACTGCGCCCAGAAGGTCGTTGTCAATCACCAAGGTTTCAAGCGAACACGCCAAAAGTGAAGCGAGCATGCCTGCTGATTCGAATACCACGTTGGCTCCCGCCTGAGCTGCCAAAGTGACAGTGGTTCCCTTTTCGTGACCGGCTTGCTGATCGGGCAGCTTGGAGTCCGCCATTCCGGCCGCTACACCGGAAGGCAAGCCGATCCAATTAATTAGCTGAGCTGCGGCAGCATTGAGTACCGCTTCTTCTCCTGAACCACCAGACATAGCACCGGTGCGGAGATCGGAGACGAAGGGCCACATACCCATAGTGCATGGGTGACCGGGCGACAGCAGATTTACACAGATAAGTCCGGCAAGACACTCGGCGAGCGCTTGGCTAAGGGAACCCGCCAGAGTCGCAGGCGAGGTCGCGCCAGCTTGCCCTGCCGACAGCAAATTAATTGGCATGCCTGCTCGAACTTGCTCAGCCATACATAACGCTGAGTCTTCAGCGAACCTGAGCGGTGGAACGACAAAAGTATTGTTGGCAATACAGAAGGGGCGGTTGCGGAACTCGTCGGCATTGGGGTCGCCGGTCAGCGCGATGTTAAACATCTGTGCCACTTCATGAACGTGTTCGGGCTGAAAGAACGAAGTGCCGACGGGTTTGCTAGTACTTGCCATAACTGCGTAAGCGGTGTTGAGGTCAAGCTCCCTAGACGTTTCCATGTCGCGTGCAACCACGGTCCTAACGTAAATATGGATGTGCTCAAGAGCGTCAATGACTCGGCCAATTTCATAGATGTCTTTTAGAGAGCTATGACGAAACGTCGAAGTTTCGTGCTCCAGCATGAGAACAGCAGCGCCTCCTGTAGAAAAGTGGACCCGTTGTCCCCCGATACGCACGTCGTGGTGGGGAGAAAAGCCGTAGAGGGTGAACTCCGTTGCAGCATTCTCGATAGCGGTGTGAACCATTGCATTCGGGAAGTGGAGACGTTGGTCCTGGTCCAAGGTGCCACCAGATGATGTGACTAAATCGATGAATTCAGGAGTTGCCTGACCCATTCCAATGTCGCTGAGCAGAGTCAGCGACGCATCAAAGATCTGGACCATTTGTTCTTGAGTCAACGGCTGATATGCGCCGCCGGTCATTCCAGGCTGAATCGGACGATCAGCCAATGGGATCTCCGCAGAGCGTTTGGCGACTCGCGCACTTCGCCCGCCAGCTCGTCGCGAAGGATTTCCACTTGCCATGATTTACGCCTTCAGCTTCACGTTCTGGGGATCGACTGCGGGAGCGTCCAGCACTGTGGCGTTGCGCTGTTGACCCATGATGCGAATTTCAAAGCGAGATCCGGCCTGCTCCAGGTCCGGAGTGACATAGGCAAATGCGAGACTTTTGTTCGACGTATGGCTCCAGGTGCCGCTTGTAGTGATACCTACCAGCTTGCCGTTCCAGTAGACGGGTTCGTTGCCTCGGCACTCCGTGTCTTCGGTGTCAACCTCGCAGTAGACAAGAACCATTGATAGTTGTTCTTTCGAACGAGCAACGACCGCCTCTTTACCGATGAAATCTTTTGACTGATCAACAAAACGTTCGATTCGGGCCTCAATAGGAGTGATTTCAGTGGTCAACTCCGAGCCCCATGCTTTGTAGCCCTTCTCGATACGCATCTCGTTCATCGCGTAGCTGCCGAAGTGAACCAAACCATGAGGTTCGCCGGACGTCACCAGGGCCTTATAGAGCGTGAGCATTGAAGCTATGGGGTGGTGAAGCTCCCAGCCCAGTTCACCAACGTAGCTAACTCGTAAAGCGATACAGGGAACTCCGGCGACGTTGATTTCCTTAGCATTGAGCCACCCAAACCTTCCATTGGAAAGATCTGTGTCAGTAAGTGGTTGAATGATGTCCCTTGAGCGAGGCCCGCTTACCGCCAAGATGGCAAGTTCATTAGTGACGTCACGAATTGCCACATTTTCGTTTTCGAGAACATGTTGAGTCAGCCAGTCGAGGTCGTGGATTTCACCCATTATTGAGCTGTTCAAATAAAAGCGGTCAGGGCCTAACCGAGTGATAGTCATCTCGCATTCGATACCTCCCTGAGAGGTCAACATGTGAGTAAGCCGCATACCACCGTCTTTGCCCGGCAGTTTGTTCGCCGAAAGACGATCAAGCAGCGAAGCAGCGTCCTTCCCCGTCACCTCAATTTTTGTGAACGCGGTGAGGTCAGCGATGCCCGCCCTTTCTCTTGTGCCGCGAACCTCGTCACCAACAGCATCTAAGGCATTTGAGCGTCGGAAAGTGTGTTGTTCGGGTTGCCCGAAGTATTGAGGCCGCTCCCACCCGAATATTTCCATCCACTGAGCACCGAGTTCGTCGAAACAATCATAGACAGGAGTTGTCTTGATGGGGCGGCCAGCGAAGCGTTGCTCGCCGGGAGGCCGGACCTGATACATCTCATGAAATTCGTCGATTGCTTTGGCTTCAGCAAAAGGCCCTTTCGGATAGGTATGTGTACCGAAACGTCGCGGGTCCATCTCAGCGACGTTGATTTCGGTTTGGCCATGGACCATCCACTGAGCTAAGTACTTTCCCGCGCCCGGTCCTTGAGTCACTCCTATAGAAGCCCCGGCGCATACCCAATAATTTTTGAGCCCGGGTGCGGGTCCCATCAGATAACCCGAATCGGGAGTATGGGTGATGGGCCCGGAAATTGTGGTTCTAATGCCAGCCTCGGCAAAGACAGGGATTCGTTGAGCTGCCAACTCAAGCCAGGGCATCAACACATCGTGATCGGGCGGAGTTAAATGGAAATGCAGGTCCCAGTCGATGCCATCGACGCCATATGTTTTGGCCCCAGCGCGCTCGTAAGGTCCGATAATGAGCCCATCGATTTCGCGTCGGTAGTAGCACGAAGCGCGCGGATCGCGGATGACAGGAAAATCAAAGTCCAACTCCGCGACTTCAGGTATGGCTTCGGTCACCAAATACTGGTGAATGACGGAAACAATTGGTACGTCGTATCCGACCATTTCGCCCAGTTGTGGCGCGTAGCAGCCCGCCGCGTTTACGACATGTTCCGCTACGAGCCGACCTTTGTCCGTAACGACTTCCCACCGACCGTCAGACAATTGATTCATTGCTGTCACCAGGGTGTGTCGCTCAATGCTGGCGCCCAGTTGGCGGGCACCTCGAGCCATGGCATTCGTGGAACTGCTTGGATCGCTCCATCCGTCATTTGGAGTCCAAAACCCTAATTTCACGTCATCGACATTAAGGAGTGGTTGGCGCTCAACTATTTCACTTGGACTTAAAAGATGGCTTTCTACTCCCACCAGCGTCAATACCCCTTGCACGTAGCGAAACCAATCAACTTCGGAGTCTGTTAACGCCAAACGGATCGCGCCAGTCGGATGCCACCCCCCATTCAGACCTGTTTCTTCTTCGAGTCGCGCGTACAAAGACGGGGCTTCCGCGTGAACTTTCGCCATATTGAGGCTGCCAATGAAGTGCGGAACCAGACCTGCCGCGTGCCACGTAGCGCCCGAGGTCAGTTCGCCTTTCTCCAAAAGAGTGGTGTCGGTCCACCCCTCATGAGCAAGGTGATACAGCAAACCCACGCCCATGGCCCCACCCCCGACGATCGCTACCTGAACTTCTTCTTTCATATTGCCGCTGTCTCTTCCACTTCAACAGATGATTTGGCAGTCACATTCTGACTCTTTGATTTCTTGGGTCATAAAAACTTCGGATGCTCGGAGTCACCGGACGCCTCCGGGTTCCAATTTCAATTTCCCATTCTCCATCATCCAGCCAGCGCTGAGTTACGCCTTCAGAATTACCTACATAAGCCATCGTGAGACAGCGATCTTCGACATGGCTCCACATCCCTCCTGTTGTGCGACCAACGTAGATGTCATCGCGAAAGATCGGGTCATCGTGGTAGCTAATCAACTCAGCGTCTTCGATTCGAAACTGAATCAGCCGTTTGGATTTAGGTGCGTCTCTTTGACTCAGGAGAGCTTCACGCCCAACAAAGCCGCCGGGTTTCTCCCAAGCGACCGCGAATCCCAGTCCCGCTTCCAGCGGCGTGTCCTCATCAGAGATGTCATGCCCCCAGTGCCGGTAGCCAGCCTCGAGGCGCAGTGAATTCATGGCATGAAACCCCGCGTGACGAAGACCGTGCGGTTCTCCGCCCTCAGTTACCGCCGAGTACACCGCCTCGGTCTGCCCCACCGGAACGTAAAGCTCCCAACCAAGCTCACCTACATAACTCATACGCAACGCCCGACACGTCACATCGGCGATAACGACGGACTTCATAGTTCCAAAAGTGAACGCCTCGTCGGAGAGATCAATTTTGGTAAGGGATTGCAGCAGTCCTCGAGAGTTGGGCCCCATCACCCCCAGAACGCTCCAATCATCTGTGATATCAGAGATAGTTACGTCGTGTTCACGACAACCTCGCCGCAGCCACGCCCAGTCGCGTGTCTGTGACGCGGCACTTGTCACAACCCAAAAAACGTCTCCGTCAAGGCGAGTGACAGTCAAGTCCGCCTCAATGCCGCCTCGATCATTCAACCATTGGGTGTACACCCCCCGACCTGGAGGGACATCGATTGAATTCGCACTCAACCTTTCGAGAACCGCGAGCGCATCGGGTCCGCTCACAGAGAACTTAGCGAAGGAGCTCTGATCGAAAATCCCTACTGCTGTTCGGACCGCATCACACTCAGCTCGCATGTTCTCATGCCAATTCTGCTTGCCGTAGGAATAGTCGTATTCGCCGAGTTGGCCCTCGTTTGCAAACCAGTTTGGGCGTTCCCAGCCAGCCGTTTCTCCGAAGACCGCTCCAACGGCACTCAGAACGCCGTGGAGTGCGCTTTTTCGAATTCCACGAGCTGATTCGTACTGACGAAATGGCCAATGCATCGCATACAGAAGACCCAAAGATTCCGAAATTCGTTCCTGGAGGTAGGACCGATCATTTTGGAACGGGAAAGCTCTACGGATGTCGACGCCGGAGAGGTCCATCGGCGGATATCCATCAATGATCCAATCAGCAATAACCCAGCCGGCACCCCCCGCTGTTTGGATGCCAACGGAGTTGAAACCAGCAGCAACGAAACAGCGGTCCATTTCGGGTGACTCACCGAGATAAAAAGTGCCATCTGGGGTGAATGCCTCGGGGCCGTTAAAGAAGAGTTGCAAGCCAGCTTCACTTAGAGCAGGCATACGACGGCATGCCGCTTCAAAAATTGGTCCGATATGGTCCCAGTCCTCGGGGAGCGTGCCAAAGCAGAAATCCCGAGGAATACCGTCCAGATTCCAGATCTTCGCCTGAGGCTCGAAAAACCCCGCCATGATCTTCCCGGTTTCTTCCTTGAAATAGGTGTAATTGCTTGGATCACGAACAATCGGCATTCCTCGCTCCACGCCCTCCAATGGCTCAGTCACGATGTAAAAGTGCTCGCATGCTTGCAACGGCACTTTGACTCCGATGGTTTCTGCCAGATGTCGAGTCCACATGCCCGCCGCCATCACCACAGTTTCCGCGTTAACGATCTGATTGTCCTCAGTTTCGATGCCGACGCAACGGTCACCGTCCTTCAGAAGCCGGGCGACAGCGATCCCTTCAACAATCGTGGCGCCGCCGTTGCGAGCTCCTTTAGCTAACGCCATGGTGGTGTCGACAGGAGAGGTTTGTCCGTCCTTGGGAATGTAAAGCGCGCCGACAAGATCGTCGGTGCGCAGAAGGGGCACCATCTCTCCCAGTTCGTCCATTCCGATCTCACGAATTTCGACTCCCACAGTTGACGCCATCGAAATGCCTCGAAGCAGTTCTTCCCAGCGTTCTGAGTCTGACGCGACCGAAATCGAACCGGGAGCCCTGTATCCGGTCGCCTGCCCCGTCTCATCTTCGAGTTCTTCGAATAGACGCGTTGAGTACGTCGCCAGCTTCGTCAGAGAGTGGGTTGACTTCAGTTGCGACACCAATCCAGCGGCATGCCACGTAGTACCGCCAGTTAGTTGTCCTTGCTCGAGAACCAGAACGTCGGATACTCCGCGCTTGGTTAAGTGATACGCGATGCTGGCACCGATAATGCCACCGCCGACCACCACGACTTGTGCTTGATCTGGAAGCTGAACAGACATGGTTCGGCAAATCTAGACGCGTCTTCGACCCAGATGGTTACTTGTGAATGCGTCGACATCTCTCTGATGGAAAGATGTTGCAATTGAGATGTCAGGCGATAAAGGAAAGAGTGATGCAACTTGATCTGAAGGGACGTCGGGCCGTAGTGACAGGCGCCAGCCTCGGTATAGGCGCGGCTACCGTTCAATTACTAGCGAAACTGGGAGCAGAAGTTGAGTTTTGTGCTCGTAGCAAAGACGCCGTCGAGAATCTCGTTACGTCCCTATCGGGCAGTGAATGTGAGCTGTATGGTCACGTGGCCGACATGGGTGATCGAGATTCCGTCGAAGAATTTCTCTCCGAAGTCAGCACTCGCGGAGAGGTAACCATTTTGGTCAATAACGTGGGGGCTTCCCCCTCGCGCAATTTTCAGTACATGACAGACGAAGATTGGTCGCAGCTCCACGAACTCAATTTGATGTCCGCAGTTCGATGCACTCGACACTTTCTCCCTGGTATGCGATCTCAGAAGTGGGGACGCATCGTGATGATCGCCAGCGGCGCAGCTAAATATCCGGGTGCTGCACTCGTCGATTACGCAGCGACTAAGGCTGCAATGGTTGCTACCGGCAAAGCCCTAGCGGGAAAGTACGGACGAGACGGCGTACTAGTGAATTCGGTACTTCCTGGTCTAATCCACACGGCGATGTGGGATCGAGCTGCAGGGGAAGTGGCGGAGGCGTCGGGGAGTTCAGCAGAAGAAGTCCTGGCAAATAATTCGAAAAGCGTCCCCGTCGGTCGTTACGGCACCGCTGAGGAGGTCGCGAACGTGATCGCTTTCTTATGCACCGACGCTGCTTCCTACGTCAACGGGGCAGCCATCGATGTTGACGGCGGCCAGGGAGGCCACATTTAGCTTGCGGCTCTCGCTCCTTGGCGCGGAAAGTGTTTAAAAACCTGACGGTTTCTGAAAGCCTCCAAGAGCTCCTTGCAAAAACCGACCTACAGCCAAAGTGGTGCGATCTTCAAGAAACGGTCCAGCGATTTGAACACCGACAGGTTTCGCATCAATTTGGCCTATTGGTACAACGGTCGCGGGAAGCCATGACACCCCGGTCAGACCCATCCACTTGATCTGGTCGGTATATAAGCGCGTTTGCTCATCTACCTCGATGGTTCTCCCGGTGAACGGACGCGAATGATCATGACGGATCGCTTCACCAAGCGTCACCGGTAGCAACACCACATCAAAAGTTTTGAAAAACTCTCGCCATCTGTTCCGTTGTTGCAGACGTCGCTCATGCCAACTCAACCATTCGCGATGACGCATCGTCGCGTACCAAATACCAATTTCACCTTCAGGTTCTTCGCTGCTAGAGGCCAATTCTTCGATCTCGGACAAGGTCCAGGTGCCGGCTTCTGCAGCAGATAGGAGGTGCTGAAACGTATCGACAGCTTTCTCGAAAGTGAACTGCGGTCTTGCTTCATAGTCCACCGCTGCTCCAGCACCTTCTAAAGCTGATGCAGCTTTCATTAGAAGCTCTCGATACTCCGAACTAATTGGTGCGGAGTCTTCGTCGATCCATACCGCCACGCGAAAGTTGGCCATCTGATTGTGACGGGCAGGCGGAAGAGAAAGAGAATACGCCACTTGGTTCCATTGATCAGGACCAGCGAGAAGGTTGAGGGCCATCTCAAGATCGTCAACATCGCGGGCCATTGGACCTGCCACCGCTATATCGGCCTGACTGAGCGTTCCGGGCATTCCAGGGATTTGTCCTAACGCCGAGACAATCCCGTAGCTCGGCTTGTGGCCACACACACCCGACCAATGGGAAGGAATGCGGATAGACCCTCCAATGTCAGAGCCCAATTCCAGCGGTGTGTAACCGGCGGCTAGGGATGCACCAGAGCCACCAGACGATCCCCCGGGTGTGCACTCGATGTCGTAGGGATTGGCGGTAGTGCCGTACACCTTGTTGTAGGACTGCAAATCGCCTGCCCAGATCGGAAGATTGGTTTTGCCGTAAACAATTGCGCCGGCTGTTTTGTAGCGAGCGACGGGATCCGCGTCTTTGTCAGGCACAAAATCGGCGAGTTCGGGAGCACCCGAGGTGGTGACGAGCCCCTCGGTTTGGAAGCTGTCTTTGATGGTGATCGGCACCCCGTGAAGCGGTCCCAGCTCACCGCCACGACTCACCGCTTCGTCTGCTTTGTCAGCTGCTTCCAACGCGCGTTCAGCGTCGAGCGCGACGACCGCGTTAATGGGGCCGTCAAGACGTTCCACTCTTGCTAGTGCCGCTTCAAGTAGTTCTCGACTAGACACCTCGCCCGCGGCGACCGCCGCGGCGGTTTCAATGGTGGTGCTGTAGGAGAAATCGGACATGTGTACCCCCATCGAAGGAAATTCTCTTTTCGGAGATGCAAGTCTATGACTGAAGCACCGTTCGACGCAGCGCACTTGCGCTGTTCACGGTCAGCGACGCCCGCTGCGTCTTTCGCGCCGGATCTAACGAGGCCGGAAAGAGGGCCGAAATGCGCCGTGGTGAACGAGTACTGACTCCACGGCGCTAGCGTGTTCTCACTCTCGGGAGGAAGGTTCCACAACATGCTTTCGGCATATCGAGTTCTTGATCTCACAGACGAGCGCGGTCAGTTGGCGGGCATGATGCTTGCTGACCTCGGCGCAGAAGTGATTCTTGTAGAACCGCCGACCGGGTCTCGATCGCGCACGGTTGGGCCTTTCGTGGAAGGACGAGAAGAAGACCCGGAAGCTTCCTTGTGGTTTTGGTCGTACAACCGCGGAAAGCGGAGCATCACCTTGGACTTAGATTCCCCAGAGGGACAATCACAGCTCAAGGCCCTTGTCGAGGGAGCCGATGTCGTCATCGAATCTTCTGACGTTGGAACAATGGCTCGCCGTGGGCTCGGCTACGAGGAACTCTCATCAATCAATCCTCAATTAGTTTTCACGTCGATCTCTGCTTACGGTCAGACTGGCCCCAAGGCGACGTGGGAGGCGACTGACCTCACGGTGGCCGCCGCCGGAATGCAGATGGCCTTGCAAGGTGACGACGACCGGGCGCCCCTACGAATTCCACTTGATCAATCCTTCCTTCACGCCTCAGCCGAGGCTGGTGCTGCAACGTTGATCGCGCTGCATGAAAGGAACCGATCGGGAGTAGGGCAGCACATCGATGTTTCAGCCCAGCAGGCACTTACCTGCGCGACACAGTCCACCTCTTTGGCGCATCTGTATAACTCTCCAGACGCAGGAAGGATGAGCGGTGGAGCCAAACTCGGCCCATTCAAAATTCGGTTGCGGTCGCCAGCCGCCGATGGATATGTATCAACGACCATATTGTTTGGAGAAGCGATAGGCCCATTCGGTCAACGTCTTTTCGAGTGGATTCACGAAGAGGGAGAGTGTGAGGACAGCGATTTAGAGATCGAATGGATCGACTTTGTTGCGGGAGTCATGAGTGGGCAAATCCCAATGGGGGAGTACGACCGGATTCAAGATGTGGCCGCAGCGTTCACCTCCAAACGGCAAAAAGAGGATCTGCTCAAAGAGGCGTTAACGCGAAGACTTCTCGTGGTGCCAGTAGCAAACGTAGGCGACGTTGCCGAAGAAGCGCATTACAGCGAGCGAGACTTTTGGCGCGAGATCGACATTCCCGGCCACGGAAAGGTTTCCTTCCCCGGTCCGTCAGCCAAAATGTCGGCGACACCGATGACCATCGAGGAGCCCCCTCCTGTCCTTGGAGAAGCCAACGAGGAGTTCTTAGACCAAACGGCCCGCGAACTACCAAAACAAGCCGCCAAGATACCCTCGGACGGAACGGCGCTACCTCTGTCGGACGTGAACGTGTTGGACTTGCAGTGGGTGATGGCGGGACCGGCGTCGACAAGAGTGCTAGCTGACTGGGGAGCCAACGTGGTGCGCGTCGAATCGTCGAACAAGGTTGAAACAGCGCGAACCATACAACCGTTCCTCAACGACGAAGGCGGCGCTGACAACGGCGGTTTGTACCAAAACATGAACGCAGGGAAGATGGGACTTGCCCTCGACATGTCAAAACCGGAGGCCAAACAGGTGATTCTCGACCTCGTCGAATGGGCCGACGTTGTCTGCGAATCGTTCTCCCCCAAAGCGATGGAAAACTGGGGACTCGGCTACGAAGATCTCAAAAAGATCAACCCGTCGATCATCATGACCAGCAGTTGCCTCTTTGGTCAAGACGGACCACTGTCCAGTTTGGCTGGTTTTGGCACCATGGGAGCTTCGATGTCTGGTTTCTATGCAATGACTGGATGGCCAGACAGAGAACCAGCCGGAGTAATGGGCGCCTATACCGACTATGTGTCGCCGCGGTTTCTCACCGCAGCAATTCTGGCAGCGCTCGACCATCGCGACCGTACCGGCGAAGGCCAGTACATCGACCTCTCTCAGGCAGAGGCAGCCATGCACTTCTTGACTCCAGCGGTCCTCGATTACCGAATCAACAACCGCGAACCTGAACCAATAGGCAACGACCATCCCTCGATGTTCCCCCATGGAAACTATCCAGCCTCGGGTGAAGACAATTGGGTTGCCATAGTCTGCCAAGACGACGACCAGTGGGCTGCGACCTGTCACCTGATGAGCCTCCCAGAGCACCTGCTCGACCTCGATGCTGAGCAACGACGCGAACATCGAGACGAAATCGACAACGAAATCTCCGCGTGGACATCTCAACGCTCGGGTGCCGAAGCCCAAGAGTTACTTCAGGAAGCAGGCGTGACCGCGCACCGATTGCAGATGTCTGAAGCTCTAGCTGAAGATCCGCAGCTCGAACATCGACGACATTTCCGTCACGTCGACCACATGACAAACGAAAAGATGTGGGTCGAGGGCACTCGCTTCGCGATGAGCAGATCTAGTGACGACATAACTGATGCGGGACCCAGCTACGGTCAGCACACCTTCGAGGTTCTCGAAGGCATCCTGGGGTACGACGCCGACCGGATTGCCGAGTTGGCCGTCGCGGGTGTGCTTGAGTAGCGGTGCTTTGTCGAGCCGAGAACGACCTCGAGGTCCTCGACTAGCTACAGCTTTGGCTTTCTTATGCCGCAACTACTCA
>CETJ01011292.1_pt1 | contig 20061 bp, 15 predicted proteins | sample 531341 | NCBI WGS metagenome assembly CETJ01 (sample SAMEA2622677, study PRJEB7988) | marine metagenome | isolation source: saline water (ENVO:00002010), including | reverse complement strand
TAGCGCTGTAATTCTTCTAGTGCTCTCGCCCGACTGTTGTGGTCGCTACCGCGTTTGAGTCGGTGTCTGCCAAATGACTCGCGAGCATTTTTTGTCGCGGTCTCATGAAGCGCTCGCTTGTCCCCACGTTGAGGAACTCGAATTTGCACTCGAGAACCTCGTTCGGCACTTAGCCATTCTTCATAAAGTGCCTGCTTTTCGGGAAGGCTGGGAACAAACACATTTTTGGGCATACCGATCGGGTTGCCATCGTGGTAGAGGTCTTCGATCACTCGTGCGATGAGGTCAGGGTGGGTAACGTCCTCGACTTTGTCGACGATGAAACCTCGCTGCCCCATGACTCGACCTTTTCGAACGTAGAAGACCTGCACTGACGCCTCCAGCTCGTCGTCGTGAACGCCAATGACATCAAAGTCCTCGTTTCTGGTTCCAGCAATCTGTTGCTTTTCGATGGCCTTTTCTACGCTCGAAAGGCGGTCGCGTAACCTCGCGGCCAATTCAAATTCAAGTGCGTTGCTCGCGACGTGCATACGTTCAGTGAGGTTTTTGACAACAGCTTCGGTGTGTCCCTCTAGAAAACGGATGAGATCGCGAACCAGCTCCTCGTATTCCTCTTTTGTGACCTCACCCACGCATGGTCCAGCGCATTGCTCAATGTGAAAGAGCAGGCAGGGCCTACCAAGTCCTCGATGTTCTGACATCTTGTTGTCGCTACATGTCCGAATCGGAAATGTCCTCAACAAGAGATCAAGAGTGTCTCGAATTGCGTGAGCGTGTCCAAACGGTCCGAAATACCGGTTCCCCCGTTTTCGCTTTCCGCGCATGACCATCGCGCGCGGCCATTCATCTCGAAGAGTGACTGACAAGAAGGGATAGGACTTGTCGTCTCGAAGACGGATATTGAAACGCGGTTGATGGCGTTGAATGAGGCTGTATTCCAGCATCAAGGCATCGACTTCGGTGGCAACTTCGATCCATTCCACAGAAGTGGCTGTTGCGATCATCTGCACTGTTCGGGGGTGAAGATTCCGAGAGTCTTGAAAGTAACTATTGAGGCGACTTCTCAGGCTTTTGGCCTTTCCGATGTAAATGATGCGCCCATGGCGGTCTTTAAATTGATAACTCCCCGGGCGGTCGGGAACTGAGCCGGGCTCGGGGCGCAAGGGCATGCGGAAAGGTTATGCGCCCGGAGGCACACTCATCGCGCTAGAAGGGGCGCGAGAAATCGCCCAGTGTGGCTTTCAGGCGTCTCAGCCACTTTCTCTGGGGTGCCACTTGCGATAACTAAGCCACCACCGTCTCCCCCTTCTGGCCCCATATCGATGATCCAGTCCGCGGTCTTAATGACATCGAGGTTGTGTTCGATCACGACAACTGTGTTGCCTTGATCAACCAATCGGCTCAGTACAGCCAATAACCGCCGAATATCCTCGAAATGTAGGCCGGTTGTGGGTTCATCGAGAATGTAAATCGTGTGTCCGGTGGGGCGTTTAGATAGTTCACTGGAGAGTTTGATGCGCTGAGCTTCACCGCCAGAAAGGGTCGTAGCTGGTTGACCTAGTCGGATATACCCCAAGCCGACGTCCACGAGGGTTTGCATATGACGGGCGATGGGCGGCTGAGCCGAGAAGAAGTCCAGTGCTTCTTCACAGGACATATGGAGGACATCAGAGATGGTCTTCCCTTTGAATCTGACTTCTAACGTCTCTCGGTTGTAACGATCGCCTCTACACATTTCACAAGGCACATACACGTCAGGCAAGAAATGCATTTCTATCTTTATTGTGCCGTCCCCTGAGCAAGCCTCACATCTTCCACCTTTCACGTTGAAGCTGAAGCGGCCGGGCAGGTAACCCCGAATTTTCGCTTCATTTGTCGCCGCGAAAAGCTTTCTGACGTTGTCAAACGCGCCCGTGTAGGTAGCAGGATTTGATCTAGGGGTCCGGCCGATAGGTGACTGATCGATGTTGATTACCTTGTCGAGGACCTGCCAGCCCTCGAGTGATGTGTGTAACCCCGGCACCTCTTTGGATTTGTAAATTCGTTGCATCAGAGACTTCCGGAGAATCTGATTTATTAGAGTGCTTTTCCCTGACCCCGATACGCCGGTGACGGTCACGAAACAGCCAAGAGGGATTTCGACATCGATGGAACGCAGGTTATTTTCTCGCGCGCCGCGAACTACGAGGGGTTCTTCGTGGGGTTGTCTGCGAGATGTGGGAATTTCGATGCAACGAACTCCTTTCAGATACTCCCCCGTTAGCGACCTTTTGGATTTTCGGAGTCCTTCTACCGGACCGCTGTAAATGATTTCTCCACCATGTTCCCCAGCGCCTGGGCCTATGTCGACCACCCAATCAGATTCAATAATTGTTTCGTGGTCATGCTCAACGACCAGGACGGTGTTCCCTAGATCACGAAGATGTTGCAGCGTTTCGATCAGTCGACGGTTATCTCGTTGATGCAAACCGATGGAGGGTTCATCGAGAACGTATAGAACGCCTTCTAAGCCGCTACCGATTTGACTCGCAAGCCGAATTCGTTGCGCTTCTCCCCCGGCAAGAGTTGCCGCGGATCTATTTAGGGACAAATAATCGAGTCCTACGTCGAGCAAAAAGTTCAGTCGCGCGTCGATTTCTTTGACGATGGGGTCCGCGATGATTCGTTCACGGTCGCTCAGCGTCAACCCGTCAATAATCTTTGCGGCTTCCCCGATCGAAACTGAACACATTTGTTGAATGTTGTGTCCATCAACACGAACTGCGAGCGAGACTTCGTTAAGCCGGGCTCCTTCACAGGTCCCGCAAGGAACCTCGCGCATGTAGCCTTCGATCCGATCACGCGAATGGTCACTATCGGTATCTGCGTGGCGGCGCTGAAGTGTAGGGATGACCCCTTCCCAGTGGGTCGTGTAGCTGCGACTTCGGCCGTAACGGTTCCGATAACGAACTGTAAAGGTGCGATTGTGGGGACTGCCGTACAAAAGTAGTTTCCGCTGTTTCGCAGTGAGCTTCGACCACGGACGATCAATTGGGACGTCGAATTCCTCACCGGTGGCCCGAAGGAGCCGACCGTACCAGCGACTGCCACCTGTCGCGAAAGGCGCTATTGCCCCTTCTTCGATAGTGAGGTCAGGATTGGGAACTATCAGGTCTGAATCTACTTCGAAGCGAGTTCCCAACCCATCGCAAGTAGCGCATGCTCCATAGGGTGAATTAAACGAGAAGTTCCTCGGGGCGAGGTCGTCGAACGAACGGCCGGTAGTTGGCGAGAACAAATGTTGACTGAACGTAATCAGTTGCGCTTCATCGCCATCAGGTAAAAGCTCAATCCAAATATGGCCATCCGCTAGGGAGAGCGCGGCTTCTACCGATTCGGTGAGGCGTTGTTCGATTCCTTCGCGTAGGACAAGCCGGTCAACAATCACTTCTATGTCATGGTTGACGTAACGCTCGAGTCTTTCTTCAAGAAGAACCTCTTCTCCGCCGAGGTCGACGACTTCACCGTCGACCCGCGCCCTGGCGTATCCCTGGGTCGCCAAGTCCGAAAGCAGTGTGTGGTATTCCCCTTTACGTCCTCGCACCACAGGTGCCAAAATTTGGAAGCGACCTTTTGCGGCTACTTCGAGAATTCGGTCAACAATTTCTTGGGGGGTTTGCCGTTGAACAATTTCGCCTGTTTCGGGGTCGTGTTGCACTCCCACCCGGGCGTAGAGCAAACGCAAATAGTCGTAGACCTCTGTGATTGTTCCTACGGTAGAGCGCGGGTTACGGCTCGCACTTTTTTGATCAATGGAAATGGCAGGGGATAACCCCTCAAGAAAGTCGACGTCAGGTTTGTCCATTTGACCGAGAAACTGTCGAGCGTAGGCGGATAGCGATTCCACATACCGCCGCTGTCCTTCGGCGTAAATAGTGTCAAACGCTAAAGAGGATTTACCGCTTCCTGATATGCCTGTAAAGACAATCAGCTTGTCTCGCGGTAGCTCAACATCGACATTGCGCAGGTTGTTCTCTCGTGCGCCGCGAACGATTAGTTGATCTCCCATTGTCGTCGAAGCCTATCCCTGGTCATGGGTGGAAACGGGGTGGTGGACTGGGTCGATTTAAATAATGACGACAGATCGGAGCACTTCGCCGCGTTCCATTTTGTGGAACGCGTTTTCGACTTCGTCGATAGTTATTCTCTCAGAGACGAATCGATCAAGTTGAAGCCGTCCTTGTAGGTACAAATCGATCAGCATCGGGAAATCGCGCGTGGGAAGACAATCGCCGTACCAGGAACTTTTTAACGCGCCACCGCGCCCAAAGACTTCTATAAGGGGCAAGTCAATGCGCATTTCAGGATTTGGAACGCCTACGAGAACCACTGTGCCTGCAAGGTCTCGAGAATAAAACGCCTGCTCATACGTCGCGGGGAGCCCTATAGCCTCGATGGCGATGTCAACTCCATTCCCGCCTGTAAGGCTTTGCACTGCTTCGATGACTTGAGAGGTGTCCATGTTGGACGAGTTAATCGTGTGGGTTGCGCCGAATTCTTTCGCCCATTCGAGTTTTCTGTCGTCAAGGTCTATTGCGATGATGGTGTGAGCACCTGCTATGCGCGAGCCTTCGATTGCTGCGTCTCCTACGCCGCCACATCCCCAAACCGCAACGCTGTCACCGCGGGTCACCCCTCCGGTGTTTAATGCTGCGCCAAGTCCGGCCATCACGCCGCAACCAATTAAGCCTGCGACCTCGGGTTCTGCCGCATCGTTAACTTTCGTCGCTTGGCCAGCTGCTACCAACGTTTTTTCCGAGAAGGCTCCGATGCCCAGCGCTGGGCTCAGTTCAATACCGTCGACGGTCATTTTCTGTTGTGCGTTATGAGTAGAAAAACAATACTGAGGTTTTCCTCGCAAACAACTGCGACACTCCCCGCACACCGCACGCCAGTTCAAGACAACGAAATCACCTTCTTTGAGGCTTGCAACACCGGCGCCAGTCTGACTAACGGTTCCCGCCGCTTCGTGTCCTAGCAGGAACGGGAACTCGTCATTAATGGCGCCCTCTCGATAATGCAGGTCAGTGTGACAGACTCCACAGGCTTGAACGTCGATAACGACCTCACCTGGTCCAGGGTCAGGGACGTTAATCGTTTCAACAGAAACAGGAGCCCCTTTCGATTTGGCTACGACTCCACGCACCTCATGCGGCATTGCTCTACCCCTCTTCCCCAAACCCGATTCCGGTTAATACCCAGGTCGACTGTTAAGGGAAACTAGCCGCCGCGCCGGTTCCTCATCGACGTTCTGCACGAAACAAAGGCGAGCTGTCAACTCGTTGCGTCACGCAAATCTCGCCGAAGCTCTCGAATTTCATCCCTCAGCCTGGCTGCGTATTCGAACCGTAAATCTTCCGCCGCCTCCTGCATCTCTAGTTCAAGCGAATGGATAAGCCGATTGAGATCATCTTCGGGAAGTTCAGCCAGATCTCTTCGAGCTTGTTCTTCAGCACGAGCGCGGCCTGAGGCAAGCTTCTCGGGAACCGGCGCTCCAGCCTCCTGACCTCGCAGCACCAGCAAAATGTCGGTCACCGCTTTTCGAATCGTCTGAGGGTTGATTCCGTGCTCAGCGTTGTATGACTGTTGCAACCCGCGACGACGGTTTGTTTCGTCGATCGCTCTGCGCATTGAATCAGTCACGTTGTCTGCGTACATGATGACTTGACCGTCAACATTTCGCGCAGCCCTACCAATAGTCTGAATGAGCGAGGTTTGACTTCGCAGAAACCCTTCTTTGTCTGCATCAAGAATTGCAACCAACGAAACTTCAGGTAGATCCAACCCCTCGCGTAGCAGGTTGATACCTACGAGCACGTCGAATTCTCCCAGACGCAAGTCTCGCAAAATCTCGATGCGTTCAATCGTGTCGATTTCGCTGTGCAGATACCTGACCCTGACTCCTAACTCGAGCAAGTAATCCGTTAGGTCTTCGGACATCTTCTTGGTCAACGTGGTCACCAAGACTCGATCTCCACGCCCTACGGTCGTCTCGATCTGATCAATTAGGTCGTCAATCTGTCCGCGCGTGGGCTTCACCAGTACCTCTGGATCAACAAGACCTGTCGGACGAATGATCTGCTCGACGACTTGGTCACTCACATCGACTTCAAACGCGCTTGGAGTGGCGGATAGAAAGACGACCTGATTTAACCTCTCCATGACTTCCTCAAACCGCAGCGGTCGGTTATCGCGGGCTGATGGAAGCCGAAACCCATGCTCCACCAGAGTGTCTTTTCGAGATCGGTCACCCGAAAACTGGCCGTGGAGTTGGGGAACTGCAACATGGCTTTCGTCAATGACCAACAGATAGTCGTCGGGAAAGAAATCGAGCAAAGTGTAGGGCGGTTCATCAAACGTCCTGCCGTCTAAGTGCATCGAATAATTTTCAATACCGTTGCAGTAGCCGACTTCCTGCATCATTTCAAGGTCGTATTCGGTTCGCATCCTTAATCGCTGGGCTTCTAGAAGTTTGTTCTCCGATTCAAATAGAGCCAGTCGTTGTTGGAGTTCATCTTCGATGTCTTTGATAGCTCGGTGGATGGTGTCTCCATCAGTGATGTAATGACTGGCAGGGAACACAGTGATTTCCTCAAGTTCGGCCAGCCGCTCCCCCGTCACTGTGTCAATCTTCGTTATTCGGTCGATGTCGTCGCCAAACAGCTCAATCCGAACGACGAACGCTTCGTAAGCGGGATGTATCTCGAGAGTGTCACCCTTGACTCGAAATTTGCCTCGCGTCAGATTCATGTCATTTCGTTCATATTGCATATCGATCAACCGACCCAGAACGTCGCGTTGATCATGAGTTTCTCCGACCCGCAGGTACAACATGTGTTTCAGATACGCCTGTGGTGGGCCCAGGCCATAGATCGCTGAAACGGAGGCAACGACAATTACATCTCGGCGCGTCAGCAGTGCGGCGGTGGCTGAATGGCGAAGTCGATCAATTTCGTCGTTGACCGATGAATCCTTTTCTATGTAGGTGTCAGAGGTGGGCATGTAAGCCTCTGGCTGGTAGTAGTCGTAGTAGGAGACGAAATACTCCACCCGGTTATCTGGGAAAAATTCCCGAAATTCGTTCGCTAGCTGCGCCGCCAATGATTTGTTAGGTGCGAGCACGAGGGTAGGTCGTTGAACTTTTTCTATGGTCCATGCAATCGTTGCACTCTTGCCCGAGCCTGTAATGCCGAGAAGAGTCTGAAAACGGTGTCCGACTTCAACTCCGTGTGAAAGTCTCTCCACTGCATTTGGTTGATCTCCTGCCGGAGCGAAATCCGAGACAACACGAAAGGGGTGGGCCGCAGTGGGTGATGGCCGTGCCGCAGAACTCACGCACACAGCTTAGGAACCTCGACGGTGGGCTACGGGCACTCAAAGGGTACTTTGGCCAAATATATGGGTGTTCTTCGGGGATTTCTCGTTTCCGTCACACTCATAGGCGGATCTATGGGTATCCTCCGGCGCTGAGTGCCAAACACGAGCATTTAGTGTCGACACTCCCGAGGCGAAGATGAGCGACGAATCCGGTAACGACAGCAAAGACGAAATCGAACCTGACTCAGACGCGCTTGATGGCGAAAGGGGCGACGAGTTCGAAGGTGGCCCAGACGAAGAGGGACTCGTACCAGAGGGCGAGGAGGAGGACGAGGAAAATACTGAAAATCCTGCTGGAGCCCGTCCAGTTACCGATGACGATGACGAAGACGAAGACGACGATGAGGTCGAAGCTGATCTCGACACTATTCTCAAAGAACGGCTTTCCTCTGCTGAAGATGAAGATGACGAGGAAGAAGACGAAGGGGTGATCACTACCGCTGAAGGCGACCGCATCCCCAGCAAACAGGAAGACGAGATTCTGTGCGAGGGATGCTTCCTTCTGGTCAAAGAATCTCAATACGACACGAGGGATAATGTGCCAAGCTGCCCTCATTGCGGGACGCAACTGAACGTTTAAAGATCGGGGGGCCATGGATCTGAATGGCAAAGTGGTGGCCATAACTGGCGCTGCGAGCGGCATAGGGCAAGCATGCGCACACGCGTTCGCTGCAGCCGGTGCAAAAGTGGCAGTCGTTGATATCGACGAGATCGGCGCCAACAAGGTCGCTGCCGCTGTGGGGGGTATCGCCGTCCCCTGTGATTTGGCCGAACAGGCAGCAATTTCGGACATGGTGTTGCAGGTAGAGCGTGATCTCGGACCCGTTGAGGTGCTGTTCAACAACGCGGGAATTGGCTCCGGCGCAGGTTTGTTCAATAGCTCTCTGGATGAGTGGCAACGCCAATGGGATGTGAATTTAATGTCACATGTCCACGCGGTTCATGCTGTTTTGCCAGGGATGTTGGAGCGCGGCGAGGGCTACCTCTTACATACGGCTTCCATGGCTGGCGTGTTGTCCTCTCATGGCAATCTGCCTTACGCAGTAAGTAAACACGCAGTGGTGGGTTTGGCCGAGTGGCTTGCATTTACCTACGCGCACCTCGGCATTCGTGTTTCACTGCTGGCGCCGTTGGCCGTGCGAACTCCGATGTTGGGCGATGCCGCTGATGGCGTGTGGGCAAGCCAGGCCGGAGGCCCGATCAAAGAACCCGAAGAAGTAGCTCAACAAGTTCTCGCTGCCATCAATGCGGAACGTTTCTTGGTGCTGACAGATGCAATCGCCCAAACCTGGATGGAGCGAAAGACGGCCGATCCAGATCGCTGGTTGCATGGCATGAGTCGACTTCAGCAACGACTGGAAGGAGCGGACGACGCCGGCTTGCCTTAGCAGTGAACTGGTAATTCCGTAAAGCTCCCAAGGAGATAGCAGATGCGGTCAGGTGGACTGATCTGGATACCTCTAACCCTGGCGGCAACCGCCGCTCAGGTTCTGAGAACCGCTCGGCAACACGAATTACGTCAGTTTCTGTCGGCGTCAGGCGCTGCCTACGTTCGATTTCTGTTCGCATGGCCGTTCGCGTTGCTTTTGGGGCTAGGCACTTGGCTTCGAATGTTCGACGGTGCTGCTATCCAGAGAAGTTTCTGGTTGTGGTCAGTAACGGCTGGTGTCGTTCAAATAATCGGGACCGTACTGTTACTTCGGTCCTTTCGCGCCCGAGATTTCGCAATTGGAACTGTCTATTCCAAGGCAGAGGTCATTCTCGTGGCGATCGGCTCCGCTGTGTTCTTGAACGAACCACTTCGTGGGCTCGGCTGGGTAGGCGTCGCAGTCGTGCTTGTTGGGGTGGCGCTCCTAACAGCGACGTCAGGTATTGAGGCTGCTCTGCAACGATGGGGCGATCCAGCAGCTTGGCTAGGTATAGGAGCCGGCCTATTTTTTGCTTTGTCCGCAGTGGGTATCCGTGGCGCGGCGACGTCAATCACCGGGGCAACTCTCTGGGAGAGGACTTCGCTGACGTTGCTCGTGATTTTGTCGTGTCAAGCTCTGTTTCACGGCGCCTATCTTGCGGTTACCGATTGCAATCAACTTGCCGTCATTTGGAAGCATCGGAGTGAGTGTCTGCCCGTCGGGCTTCTGAGCTTTGCCGGCACGACTGGATGGATCGCTGCAATGGCTGTGGCTACCGCTGCCAAGGTCAGAGCCCTTGGTCAAGTGGAGATAGTTCTAGTTTTTCTAATCTCAGTCATTCGACTCCGGGAACATCATCCCCTTCGAGACTATTTAGGAAGCGGACTTGTCCTAATGGGTGTGTTGCTGGTTGTCATCCTGGGGTGAGGAACGGGACACAAGGCCTATGTCGCCGTTGGCGCCATTAGTTTTCTTTAGGCTCGGGTGTCGGTTCGGTAGCGGGCAAAGCTCTCGCCCATTGGTTCGCTCGATCGATTTGTTTGTTTAGATGTTCCAGTGCGACGGAATTGTCGATAACGAAATCTGCGACTTCGAGCCGTTTGTCGCGGGGCACTTGTGCTGCTATTCGAGAGCGAGCGTCATCTTCAGTGAATCCGCGTTGAGCAACAAGCCGCTTCACCGCGGTTTCAGGTGGGGTATCAACCACCACGATGCCGCTAACGATGTAGCGAGGTGGTCCGCCTGCGATGATCCCTTCAACGAGAAGCGGAATATCAAGAACTAAAAGATTGCCGGTGTCCGATTGTTGGCGAATTCGACGCCGAATCTCACGATTAACCGGTGGGTGCACAATACGGTTGAGCAGGTGGAGGGCTTCTTTGTCGTTGAAGACGATTTCTGCAATGGCTTGCCGGTCTAGCGACTGATCACCTTTAACAATGGTGTCGCCGAAATGGGCAATCATCTCTGCATGAACCTCTTGTCCTGGGGCTTGCAGCTCATGAACAATGCGATCAGCATCGATCAGGATGGCGTCACGTTCGACGAAACGCTCGGAGACGGTGCTCTTCCCGCTTCCGATGCCACCGGTCAAACCGATGACTATCACGCACCGACCTACGCTTCCTCAGTCGCCGCTAAGGCTTCCTCATCTGAGGAACCCTCTGCTTGCTCATTGACCGAATCATCGTCTCCGTATTCAGCGACGGCTTGCCGATAGGCCTCTTCGCCGTGCTCTTCGTAGTATTCGCGCCAAGCTCGCTCAGCTTCGGATTCTTCACCTTCAACCGGTGCGGCGTAATCGAATTCGCCAATGAAGTTGCCAGCTTCGTCATAGGCGTGCTCGCCGAAGGCCTCTTGGTATTCCGCTGCAACTACGCCACCTTCAGCAGCCTGTTTAATCGACAAGCTGATCCGTCGGCGCTGAAGGTCAAGATCGATGATCTTCACCCAAAGCTCCTCGCCTGGTGTGACTACCTGTTCTGGAAGTTCGACGTGGTGTGCTGACATTTCCGAAATGTGGACGAGACCCTCGATCCCGTCGCCAACCTGCACGAAGGAACCGAACGGCACAAGCTTGGTGACGCGTCCGTAGACCAATTCCCCGACCTTGTGGCCGTTGGCAAATTCCTGCCAGGGGTCCTGTTGCGTTGCTTTGAGCGACAGAGAGATGCGTTCGCGCTCACGATCAACTTCAAGTACTTCGACCTCGACCTCATCTCCTACTGTCACCACGGAACTGGGGTGATCGACATGCTTCCAGGAAAGCTCTGAAACGTGAATAAGGCCGTCCATGCCTCCCAGGTCAACGAAAGCGCCAAAGCTCACTACCGAAGACACGACCCCGCTGCGCTTCTCGCCGGGTTGGAGGTTGTCTAGGAACTCTTCTCGCTGCTCTTTTTGTGTTTCTTCCAGCCATGCCCTACGAGACAAAACGACGTTGTTGCGGTTCTTGTCTAGTTCGATGATCTTTGCCTCTAACTCCATTCCGATGTAGGGCTCAAGGTCGCGAACTCTGCGTAACTCAACAAGCGAAGCAGGCACGAACCCGCGTAATCCGATGTCGATGATGAGACCGCCTTTGACGACTTCGATAACCGGGCCTGAAACCACACCTTCCGAGTCTTTGATCTCTTCAATTCTGCCCCAAGCTTTTTCGTATTGGGCACGTTTTTTCGACAGAACAAGGCGGCCGTCTTGATCCTCTTTTTGTAGGACAAGGGCCTCGATTTCTTCACCTAGTTCCACTACTTCGGAGGGGTCCACAGCATTTCTGATTGAAAGTTCGCGACTGGGGATAACTCCTTCAGATTTGAACCCAATATCCAGAAGGACCTCATCGCGGTCAATTCGGACAACTGTGCCCGTCACAAGATCGCCATCGTCGAACTCAACGATGGTGCCGTCTATCGCCTCCGCGAAGGACATGGCACCAAGATCGTTCTCGACGACAGTGCGGGGGATGTATTCACCGGCATCAGTAAAGCTGCCAAATTCAGTGGTATCAGACACTCGGATTTGCTCTCAGTAGACAATACGGGGTGACGGTGGCAGAGCTCCCACCGGTCACGGCGCCTAAGGCTACACGGCCACATAGCCGGAACCATCTCCATCTTTTATTTGCAGTTCCGATTAGCCGACAGGTCACGGACGGCGAGCTAACAACAACAGTTCTGCATGGCTGAGATCTAGCGCCTCGGCCTTCCAATCCTCACCGGAATGAACGCTGCGGATTTGCAATGGCTCGAGACCAGCGATCTCAGCCATCAGCCAAAGCTCGCGGGGCGTGAAACAGGTAGTCCACAGGTCGGCAAAGACGGCCTGCCCGTGAGGGTTTCGAATCTCAGTGCGTTCATGACGTGTCGCCGTCAATAGGTCAAATTCCACTGAGGTTTCGTCATCTTCGAAATTGTGTAGCTGAAAATAGGCCGAAAATGCCGCTATGAGGAGCCTGTGGCCCCTTCGCAACGCTTGGGTCATACCAGAGAGGATCATTTGGTCCCCCCTTAAGTTTGGGGGATCCTCGGTCGCTGGGCCGCCTTGTAGCCCGAACGCTCCTTCACACAAGGAGAACACTCCGTCGAATTCGCAAGCAAATTGAAGTTTTCTGGCGTCGACGCGTTCAAAAGTGACTAGATCTGACAGACCCTCCGCGACCGCCGACGTGGTCGCAAGCTCCACAAACCGCTCGGAAATATCAATACCATGACAGCTGATGCCGCGTCTGCCTAGCTCAAGAGAGTGGCGACCGGGTCCACACCCAACGTCTAGAACGCGATCACCGGGCTGTAACCGCAGTTGCGAAATGATTTGATCGACTTCTTCGCTTGTGCCTTTAGTGAAGGAATATCTGAGATACGCCTCCTGAAGGTGGTCAGCGAGGTCCTCAAACCAATGCTCTGTTGGCACTTCGGTCGTTTTTTCGCGCGGCATCATGTTTCAACTTTTCGCCTCGGCCCAAGTTGGCCCCAGCGCGATATTCACCTCAAGTGGAACTCGTAGCTCGGCAGCTTCGCCCATTGTTGTAACCGTCAAGTCTTGAATTTCGCTCTTTTCCTCGGGGTGGACTTCGAGGATAACCTCATCATGGACCTGCAATACCAACGAACTCCGAGCCCCCATTTTTATAAGCGCACGGTCAATTCCAACCAGAGCGATCTTAAAAATGTCCGCTGCTAGTCCTTGTATTGGGGCGTTCATCGCTTGGCGTTCTGCTGCTTGCCGAACCCGAAAGTTGGGCGAATTTAACTCGGGTATCGGTCGACGTCGGCCGAAAAGGGTTTCGGTGTATCCGGTCTCTTTGGTTTTCTCGACCATGTCGTCCATGAACGACTTAACTGATGGAAAGGCCAGGAAATAGGCCTCAAGAATTTCGGACGCTTCCGCTGTGGAAATGCCTAAACGCTGCCCCAGGCCATAAGCCTCCATGCCGTAGGCAAGGCCGTAGCTAACCATTTTCGCCTTGGACCGCTGTTCTACATTCACATCTTCGGGTTTAATGCCGAACACCGAGGAAGCAGTCGCATTGTGTATGTCCTGACCTGATTCAAATGCGGAAACAAGGCCTGGGTCATCGGCCAGGTGCGCGATCACTCGAAGCTCAATCTGGTTGTAATCCGCGACCAAAAGCTCGTAACCATCTTCAGGCACAAAGGCTTTCCGGAACTCTCTACCCAGAGCGGTGCGAACTGGAATGTTATGAAGGTTCGGGTCTTCAGAACTCAGTCGCCCTGTGCGGGCAACAGTCTGGTTGAACGTCGCCCGAATTCTTCCGTCGCTCTCAACCACGTCAAGCAGTCCTTGCCCATAGGTTGATCGCAGTTTTTCAACCTCGCGATAGCTCAGAAGGAGACCAACAATTTCGTGCTGGTCTCGAATTTTCTCAAGGGAAGCTGCATCGGTTGAATACCCCGTTTTAGTTTTCTTCTGTGGTGTGAGGCCCAACTCATCAAACAAGATCTCGCGTAGTTGCTTGGTTGAGTTCACATTGAATTCGCGTCCAGCAGTTCTGTGGATAGCGACTTCTAACCGGTTTACTTCTGCAACCAAGTGATCGCGCATGCGCGTCAATTCGCCAACATCGACCCCCACCCCAACATCTTCCATCCGCGAGAGCACAGAAATGAGTGGCCGCTCCACTTGATCGTAGAGCCAAAACATCGAACGTTCTTCAAGGATTTGAAGCAGGACCGGAACGAGGCGGTGGACCGCTAAAGCGTCGCGTGCTACATCAAGAAGCGGGTCTTCCGACCCACCACCGAGGTCTAACTGGCCAGCACTCATGAGGTCATTACGCACGAGTTCGGTTCGGCAGTATTTACGTAATAGATCGTCAAGTACGTAACGGCCACCGCTGGGATCAATGAGGTAAGCAATAATGGCTGTGTCTGCTCGAAGGCCTTCCGCATGAAGTCCAAGCCGGCGAAGACCGCGACTGAGTTCTTTGGTGTGATGGGCGTCGAACCCGATTCCGTCAGTGGCCACAGCACGTTGGAGAGAAGAGAGCACATCTGAGTCTTCGAACACGGGGGCCTCGGCCACTATCACTTCTCCCACCTCGGCGTTCACGACAACCGAAAGAGCCGCCAACGAGCCGTCCGGTTCGATGCTCCAACCCAGCGAAAGTGGTTCCTTTCGCGCGAGTAAGGCATCCAAATGGGACGCGAAGTCCGATGCTGAGGTCACGTGTATCCGCTCGGCTTCAATGACGCCTCCTTCGGAGGCCAAAGTCGGAAGCAAGCCGCCCAATATTTCGCTTAGGCGTTCATAGAGAGAGCCGAACTCTAAACGGTCAAAAAGTTGCTGAACTTTTTCAACGTCAACTTCGCCCCATTTCAAAGCTTTGCGATCAACCTCTACTGGCACGTCGGTTCTGAGTACCATCGCGTCGAAGTTTCGTCTTGCGCGTTCTTCGAATTCAACGAGATTTTGTCGCAATTTCGGTGTCTGGTCGTCGGCGTGGTCAAAAATGCCGTCTAGTCCTCCGTAGGCGTTAATGAGCTTGGCCGCAGTCTTTTCTCCTACCCCGGGGACCCCGGGGAGATTGTCCGATGGATCTCCGCGTAACGCCGCATACTGTGGGTATAGCGTTGAAGTGACTCCTGTCCGCTCGATGATTCCGGCTTCGTCATATAAGGCATAGTCGCTAACACCTCGCCGGTTGTAGAGAACTTTTATGGAGGGATCTCGCACCATTTGGTAAATGTCGCGGTCGCCAGTAACGATTATCGCTTGATCTCCAGAGTCGGCAATTTGTGTCGCGATGGTCGCGAGCACGTCGTCGGCTTCGAATCCCACCACATCGACTGCCGGCACCCTGAGCGCTTCCAACACATCGCGAACCAGCCCAAACTGCTGAATCAGCAAATCGGGAGTTGGTTCTCGTTGGGCCTTATATTCGGGAATCATGTGATGCCGGAAGGTGGGCTCAGGGCGATCAAAAGCGACGACGATGCCGTCGGGTTGTTGATCCCTAGCGAGATTCAAAAGCATCGAAGTGAAGCCGAAAACGGCGTTCGTGACTTGACCAGATGCAGTTGCCATATCGGTAGGTAACGCAAAAAATGCACGATAGGTGAGAGAGTTACCGTCAAGTAAAAGGACCTTCGCCACGCGGCAACCCTAGGGCCCCGGTGGGGTCGTATGGACGACCCCCGTTCCACGGCGAGGCCTGAACATCGCCTAAGGCTTTAAGAACCCACCAATGACGAGATTTGCCACGTCAAGCATCGTTGATCGTTCACTCATGGCTGTCTTTTGAATGAACGCGAAGGCATCTTGTTCGGACAATCCGTGATCATCTATCAGGCGACCCTTGGCGCGATCAACCGCTTTTCGCGCTTCCAACTGACCTTCTAACTCACGCACTGTTTCCTCGAGCTGTCGCATCTCTTCAAACCGACCCAGCGCGACTTCAATGGCAGATACCAGTTCTTCGGGCTGAAATGGTTTGACTAAATAGGAAAGCACTCCAGCGTCGCGAGCTTGTTCAATCAGGTGCCGTTGGCTAAAGGCAGTGAGGATAACTACGGCGGCTTGTCGATCACTAGAGACTTGGCGAGCGGCAGACAACCCATCCATACCAGGCATCTTGATGTCAAAAATACATAGGTCTGGAGAATGCTTAGCCACTAACTCGACGGCTTCATCACCCCGGCCAGTTTCTGCAACAACCTCATAGCCTTCCTCTTCGAGCATCTCGCGGAGATCGAGCCGAATGATGGCCTCGTCTTCGGCGATCACGACACGCTTCGGCAACGGAATCCTCATTGTTCGCGAGGCGCAGCCTCTCGATGTGGGTACTACACCTTAGCGAATCGGCCTCCAATCTCAGTTGCGAGAACTGGATTCACTCAACGCAAATGCCCGCTTATTTGGTCGAGTAGTTCATCTTGGCGTCCTTCGAGTTGCCCCAGACGGTCCGCTACTTGGGTTCGCTGTTGACCCATGACTTCGACATGTCGGGCCGCCCAATGGTGGGTTCTTTCCGATATCGGCGTTTCCGACACCAAAGCATGAAGCCTGGCTGTATCTGCTTCGTCAGAAAGGTGCGCCCATTGCTCATCTAGGAGAACCAGCTCTGCTCGCAATGAAGCGATCTCTTCGCTGGTTCGTCTGAGATGACGTTTTACGGTCTTGATCGACATGGGGTCGAGAATCTAGCCGCTATCGGCATCATTTCCTATTCCGTTGACATCTAAGGCTTTCGCCCAACGCAGCGAACGAGAATTCCCGGTACAAAATCGATGACTTCGATATCAACGAATCCGGCGGACGCGAAATAGCTCTGACACTCAGCTCGGGTATGCGCTCGACCTTCGCTCCCACAAATCAACTCGTTCATTCCCCACATCGCAGCGTCCACCGGGCCTCTTCGGTCGTCATTGAGCATCTCCCCAATCAGATGCATTTCGCCGCCTGCTTCCAGCGCCCGAAACGCTCTCGCAACGACACCTCCGATGATTTCACTGTCATAAATCGGAAGGTTGCTCGCCATGACAACAACGTCCACAGGGGACGGAAACTCTCCTACCGTAAAATCGGCACCGAGTGTTGCGACGCGGTCTTCCACTCCGGCATCTGCGATGTATTCCTGCGTGGCAACCACAACTGGCGGTAGGTCCAAGACTGTGGCTTTCAATCCTTCGAAACGTTCGGCCGCGGTGATGCTGTAGGCGCCGGATCCACCGCCTAGGTCAAGTAGGTGCCGGCGTTCGCTTAAATCAACCGTCTTGACGAACCTACGCGCTGCACCGAATCCGATACTGGAGGTGGCCTGATGATATTTCCGTGCTGATTCAACGGTTAGCTCTTGATACATACCAAGTTTGCTTGAATGTGGTTCTCTCATCTTTTGGGTCATGTTGAACCACCCCCCAACGTCGGCACGCGTAAACATCATCCAGGCCCCTGCATAACGCCCTTTCCCTTCGACTAAATAGGCGTCAACGTCGGCCGTATTGACAAGATGATCATCCTCCCAATCGAGCAAATCGAGGCTGAGAGCACATGACACCAAACGATCCACGTCAACAGGTCGGAGTTGTGTCGCCTCAACGAGGGCAGCTTCGGTGTTCGCACCGTTGCTGACATGGGTAAAAAGACTGACATCGAGTGCTGTGTACAACACAGCGGACGTTGTGTAGGCCCGAGCCATTTCTTGTAATCGAGTGGTATCGACTCGCTTATCCATAACGTTCCGATCGTAAATCTGGTTTGGTTCTTAAGAATCTTCTACGCGAAAGTACTCGGGTTTTCCTAAGGCCCAATATTCACCCCACACTTGTTCTCCGCCAGCAACATGAAAGACTTCACCCGTTACGTAAGAGGCGGTCGTAGGCGATCCTAGGAACGCGACTGCCTGCGCTACATCTTGAACATCTCCGAGTCTTCTTTGAGGATTGTGGTCAAAGGATGGACGCGCTTCGGGTGGGTAATTCACCAATCCCGGGCTCCGAACTACTCCAACAGCGATCGTGTTCACTCTGATGTTGTGTGGAGCCCATTCCACACTGAGCGAAGCGGCCAACCCGGCCGCGCCGGCTCGCGCAGCAGCTGTGTGAGGAATTCCGACGGACGCACGGCCGGTGATCGTCCCAATATTTACGATGGATCCCGGTTTTTTTCTTTCAATCCAAGTTCGCGCAGCTTCCTGCATTACGAACCAGGGTCCGTAAAGATTCGTCTCAACGACAGCAGCCCAACCTTTCGGGGAAATCTCTGTTGCCGGCGACGCGAACTGTCCTCCAGCGTTATTTACCACCAAATCCAAACCACCGCACTCGCTCCAAGCAGCGTCGATCAGTTCGGTTACCTGATCAGGATCACGGATAGTCATTGGAATCGAACAGATATCTATGCCATGACCACCGAGCGATTTCTCAAGTTCTAGAAGCTTCGATTCATCTCGTCCACAAGTGATGATGCGAGCTCCAAGTCGCCCCAACAGCATGCAGATAGCCCTACCGATTCCCCCGGCCCCGCCGGTAACAAGTGCAACACGCCCACTGTACAAATCGCTTCGTAAACCATGTTCGAGAGCAGCTAGCTCATCGTCAGTCCAAGAAACGTAAGGGTCAACGCTCATGGCAACAAACTAGAGGGAAGTATCGCCGCGGCGTTGAAGTTGACAAACTTCTGTTCTTTTGTGCCCGGAGCGGGATTTGAACCCGCACGCCCGTGAGGGCAAAGGATTTTGAGTCCTCCGTGTCTGCCATTCCACCACCCGGGCCGCAGATGCTGAGGTTAGCGTTCCAAGGGCGGCGTTCCCCGTGGATCTGTCAACAGATCGGGTTGATTCCGCCTTTGGGGCGAATGTTTCCCGTACCCTCTTCAGAAGCCGTGGTCGGCAGGCTTTTTGCGCGGCCACATGAAACCTTTCGGGCCAAAGTGCGGTCCAACCCATAAGGTGATCGCACAGGGAGGCTGCGTGCTCGCATTCACATTTCCCGGACAAGGCTCACAAAAGCCGCGTATGGGGTCCTCGTGGGTTGATCATGAGAGTTGGGAACTCGTTGAGGAAGCGTCACAAGTATGTGGGCGCGACGTCGAACAATTGTTGCTCACTGCTGAAGCCGAGGACCTCAGACAAACGCGCAATAGTCAACTCACGACCTTCGTGCTTAGCATGGTGGTCCTCGATGCTGTTGAACGTACGGGCGTAGTTCCGAATGTTGCTGCGGGCCATTCTCTGGGTGAATACAGTGCCCTTTGCGCCGGCGGCGCCCTATCTTTCGAAGATGCAGTTCGCTTGGTGGCCGAACGCGGTGAAGCTATGCAGATCGCTGCGGACGAACAAGACGGCACTATGGCCGCAATTCTGGGACTAGACGACGATTTGGTCGTAGCGGCGTGTGCACGTGTAGACGGCGACGTGTGGGTAGCTAACTACAATGCTCCCGGGCAAGTGGTAATCGCCGGATCACCTTTAGCGGTCGACGAAGCAATTGAGAAGGCCAAGGAGCTAGGCGCCAAAAGAGCGATGGGGCTTCCAGTCGGAGGCGCCTTTCACACCCCATTCATGGCGCCCGCCCGAGACCGACTGCGCAAAGCGTTGCGCGAAGTTGAAGTTCGCGCGCCCGCTGTTCCTGTCGTAGCTAACGTCGACGCCGGAGCGCGCGATGACGCCGAAGAGTGGCCCCAGCTTCTAGCTAGTCAGCTGTGCAGCCCTGTCCAATGGAGGCAGAGTCTCTACGCGCTGAGCGAGTTGGGTTGTGCAACGTTCGTTGAACTTGGGCCTGGCGCGGTTCTCACCGGCATGGCCAAACGAACGTTAAAAGATGTCACGACCTTGTCGGTTGCCACACCTGAAGATGTAGATACGTTGCTCGCCGCAGTTGCCGATCTGGGATCCTCTGAGGTTTTTCCCAAGGGCGTCGGCGAACATTTGTATGTAACTGAACGCCTGGTAGTGAGTCCCTGCGCCGGGATCTTCGTTCCAAGAGAAGGGCTTGCCATTGATCACCACGTCGCCGTCGGTGATGTCGTGGGTCGGGTCGCCGAGGAAGAAGTTCGGTCTCCTTTCTCAGGCGTCGTGATGGACCTCATGGCTCTTGATGGTGAGCGAGTAACAGCCCGTCAACCTATTGCTTGGCTTCGCACAAAATAGAGCGAGAGAACATGACTTCACACTCTGTAACCGGCGCACGAATGCTGGCTTTAGGGACAGCGCTTCCCGACAAGGTTTTAACTAACCACGACCTTGCGAAGATGGTCGACACTACCCACGAATGGATTG
>CETJ01097028.1_pt1 | contig 20116 bp, 20 predicted proteins | sample 531341 | NCBI WGS metagenome assembly CETJ01 (sample SAMEA2622677, study PRJEB7988) | marine metagenome | isolation source: saline water (ENVO:00002010), including | reverse complement strand
GGGAAGCCTCTTCTGCTCATGGTGCTTCGCTGACCACCGATCTCTAATTCTTCTAGGCCGTTCTCGTCAATGCGGATCCGGAGAGCTCGATTCTTGTATTTCGCCTCCAAATACTCGTCCCACAAGTCGGGAGGCTCAAGGATGTGACCATCGGCGTCAACCGCGCCGTCGTGCCCAATCCGGTGAACCTCATGCATTTCTCGATGGGGTAGCCCCTCACGTTGAATGGTCGTTGCCATCGTCGCCTCCTCTCGGTAATGGTCATTCTTTCAGAGAGTTGCCTCAACGGGCAGATGCGCCTCCGTCGACCGTCAAAGTCGTGCCGCTGATGTGACTAGCCCTGGGTGAGGCTAGAAAGGCGATTACATCAGCGCATTGTTGTACCGTCCCGGGCGCGGGATCATCTGAGATGAGTTCCTCCCAACGGTCTTCGTCGCCTAATTGGTCGATAGCTTCCCGACGCAAAATATCTCCCATGCGATCGGTCACGATCAAACCAGGGTTAACGCCAAGAACCCGCACGCCTCTTTGAACGCTGCGACTTCCTAACGCTGCCGTGAGTCCCACAAGCCCGCTGTTGCCAACCGCTCCTGCGATATATGAAGGTTGAGGGCGAACTGCCGCGGCGCCGATCACATTGATGATGACCCCGCTTCCTCTCGCCTCCATAGCGGCATAGACCTCCCGACAGATGTTGATATAGCCGAAAACTTTGAGATCCCAAGCATCTCGCCACAGACGTTCATCGATTGTCGAGATGTCACCGGCTGGAATAGCGCCAGCATTATTGATCCAAATATCGACCTCGCCCGCGGCGCCGACTAAAGCTCTCTGGTCTTCGCTTATTGACAGATCAACCGGATGTGTCGACACCTCAACGTTTCCAGCGGTTTCAAGAACTGAAGCTTTGGCCCGGCGAAGATTCTCCTCGTCCCGTGCCGCTAACTGAATGTGACAACCTTCTTGAGCTAAAGCCATGGCACAACCAAGCCCAATGCCCTTAGAGCCTCCGGTGATCAAGGCTCTCTTACCTGTCAGTTCAAGATCCATGACTGGACGGTAGTGCGGCCAACGAGCACGCACCCTCGCGAGTAGGCGACAATGCTGGAGTAGCGGAAGGGGAAAGCGATGAACGGAACACTCGAATCAAAGGTCGCAATTGTTACTGGTGGAGCGAGCGGGATGGGGCTAGCCACGGTAGAAAGGTTCCTCAACGAAGGCGCTTCGGTCGTAATTGGCGACTTGAATGCCGATAACGGGCGCGACGCTGTCGAAACGTTCAGCGCGGCAGGTTACGCAGATTGCGTCCGTTTCACCACGACGGACGTTTCGGTAGAAGACGATGTTGCGGCCATGACCGAGCTCGCCGTCGACGCATTTGGACAGCTAGATATCGTCTTCAACAACGCAGGTATAGGAGGAGCGTTCGGTCCAATAACTGAACTGGATGTCGACGATTGGGACACGACTTTCCATATTCTGGTGCGCTCGGTGTTCCTTGGAATTAAACACGCGGCTCGAATCATGATTGACCAGGGCCGGGGCGGGTCGATAATCAACACGGCTTCAATCGCTGGTATGGGAGGTGGGGGCGGCCCTCAGGCTTACTCGGCCGCGAAGGCAGCTGTGGTGAACCTGTCCAAAACCACTGCGATCGAACTAGCCCCGCACAACATCCGTGTTAACGCGATATGTCCAGGTGTTATCTTCACACCCCTCATGCACAGTGGTAATGAAGAACAGGCCGAGGAAGTTATCGCTGATGTTCAGCCGTTAGCGAAACGCGGCGAAGGAGCCGACATAGCCGGGATGGCACTGTTTCTTGCAGGAGATGACTCCCAGTTTGTCACGGGCCAAGAACACATCGTGGACGGAGGTCTCCTTGCAAACGGACCTCGTCTATTGGGTCGTCTCCATAACTCGAGAAACTTGCATCGAATGACCGGTATGGCGTTCGGTACTAGCGGTCAGACAGCGACCTTTCGAAGGTTGTAAACCCACAACAGCGCACACGATTTCTAGCGTGACCCGTTACTGACCGAGAGAAGTCTGATGGTCTGGGTGCGCGATACTCGCGAGAAGCTCCGCTCGTTCTGCGAGCGTCTTCCCTCTCAACTCGACCGCTCCATATTCGGTTACGACGACATCGGCTAGATAGCTAGGCAGGGTGGTAGGCGCGTCGTCTGCTAGCCGACGAACAATTCTTGAAACGGCGCCGTTGGCGGCGGTAGACGGCATAGCCATTATTGAGCGGCCCCCGGTAGCGATAGAAGCGCCAAACGCGAAATCAGGAGCACCTCCTGGGCCCGAAATAAAACGGCCAGAAGCAAACTCGCTGTTGACCGCACCGTCTAAAGCCATTTCGACGGTGGATTGTAATGCCACAAAATTTCGAATCGATGCCATCCCCGGAATGCCATGAGTGTGCGCCCCGCGTGCCAATCGAACTCGCGGGTTGTGATCTACCCATTCGTAAAGTCGTTTCGTTCCCATAATTTCGGCGGCTACTGAAACGCCTTCGTCGCACCCTTTGTGAAGGTTGTTGATAGCGCCGCACTCAACAAGTTCGACACAAGCATCGTTAATCATTCCCCCATGCAGTCCGAGATTGTTGCGTGTTCTTAAGCTGGATAGAACGGCGTCTGGCACCGCGCCAATACCGAACTGAAGGGTTGAACCGTCCGGTATAAAAGGACTTACATGCTGCGCAATGGCCTCAGCGATAGGGTCAATAGTTGCGGGCTGAAGCTCGGACAAAGGTTCGTCAATTTCCACGAGGAAGTCGAAGTTCTCGATGTGGCATTCCCCGTCACCATGGACATAAGGCATTTGTCGGTTGATTTGTCCGATCACCAACGGCGCTTCCGCAAGAAGCGATACGTGACCCCCTACGCCCGTGCCCAAACTGCAGTCGCCACTCCTATTTGGGGGACTGACCTGACAAATTACGACGTCTGCTGCCAATGGGCCGCCAGGTGCGCAAATCCCGTCGAGATCGGAATATCGGCCGGGAACGATCCCGAAATAGGGATGGTTAAGAACGTCGCGAATTGCGCCTGTGGCTTGCAGTGTCAACCATCGAAATGGTTGGCCCAGATGATCTATAGGCGCGGGCCGTTGCAACAGGAACGCAGAAACGAACTCCAGACTTTCGAACATTTCACGCCGGTCATCTATTCCAACCAACAACCCGTATGGGCATCCTGAACCCTGGGCCACATATACCCGACCGTGGTTTGGGATCGCATTAACCGCCTCGTCGACGCTGACGGGCTTGCCTTCACGATTAGATTTCATGACAACTCCTGGCGATTTCAGTCCAGCAAGGAGCGACTGATCACGACATCTTGGATCTCAGTAGCGCCGTCTACGTAATGGGTCAACCGAGCAGCGGCGAGATGACGAGGAAGCGGGTGGTCTCTCTTAGCGCCGTTTGCTCCCATGACCTGCATGCATGAAGCGATTCCGTTCTCAGTAACACGGGTCGAGAATTTTTTTGCGTGTGCCGCTTCCACCCCCGCGTTACGGCCCTCTTGCAGCGTGAGAGCGGCGCGGTAAGTGAGAAGGCGGGATGCTTCAAGATCAGTAGCGACGTCTGCAAGCTTGAAGCGGACTCCCTGCAAATCAGCGAGGCGGCCTCCGAATGCTAGGCGACCACGCACATAATTTGAGGCTGTCCTCAGCCCGGTTCGAAGCATTCCACAGCACATGGCGCCCACTAACACCCGAGCTAAATCAATTCCTTCCATAGCGGCACGAAAGCCATCTCCAACAGGTTGGAAAAGGGACTGTGCCGGCACCCTACAGTTTTCGAAACGTATGCTGTTAGCGCCCAACCCGTGGCCACCTAGCAGTTCATAACCTGGCGTCTTAATTACACCAGAAGTGTTGGCGTCGATGAGAAAGGTTGCGATGCCTCGGTGGCCAAGGGAAGAGTCTGTCTGGGCGTAAACAGAGAGAACATCAGCGTCTGTGCCATTGGTAACCCACGCCTTCTCGCCGTTGAGAACCCACTCACTCCCATCGGTAGTCGCAGTTACTGCTATCGCCGCCGCGTCAGATCCCACTTCAGGCTCGGTTAACAAGAACGCACCCACGAGACTTCCCTCCACCAGCCCGGGTAGAACACTCTCGCGGAGCGTCCCTGTGGCCCCACGCCCAACCGCACCGGCCAAGTTGTTATGGCAAACCAAAGAGAAAGCGATAGCGAAGTCGACGGCGGCTATTTCTTCTAACACCCGTGCCAATCCAAGAACGCTGATGTCTTCCCCGCCGTCGGCAGACGATACAAGTAGCCCGGTAAGCCGATGCTGGCCCGCGCTGTCGAAGGCTTCTCTCGCGAATCGCCGCTCTGTTTCCCAAGACTCAGCTCGAGGCGCAACAAAATCTTGTGCCCAACCTTGCGCGCGTTGAACTGCTCCAAGATCACTCTCATTTAAACCTGCATCGATATTTGATTCCACGCTTGGAGGGTAGCGCCGTTACCGATCCCCAATCGTGCTCGATGATGAGAGCCAAACACTCTGCTTAGTGAGGACGACGTCAGGAACGAACGGCCAAACGGAGACCTCTGTTCGGCCGTTCCTAGTCATCAACGTGCTCTGCCCGGATCATTCGAGTGGGGGTGTACACCATCACTATTTCTCCATCCTGGTTGAACACCTCGTTGCGAGTGGTCACAATTCCTCGATCTTGTTTCGAAGTAAGCCGTGCCTCGGTCACTTCAGCGATGACTTGGAGAGTGTCATTCACAAAAGTCGGTCCTTTAACTTGTACCTCGGCACCTAAATACGCCATGCCGGTGCCAGCGATCGCTCCTCCGCTGATGACTAACCCTTCCGCAATTGACATCACCAAACTTCCAGGTACAAGACGCCCCGAATAGCCGGCCCGCTCCGAACCCGTCGCGTCAAGAAACAAACCTTCGACAAACCCGAACTGGGTGGCGTAAACGACAAGATCTGTTTCCGTAATAGTGCGCCTCGAAGTGCTCCAACGCTTTCCAATCGGAACCTCGTGGAAAGTCCATCCACGATGCGGCCTCGGCGGTAGATCACCAATCATTGAATCCTCCGATGCTTTACTTCCGGTGACCGTAGCCCGCTAATTAGGCGCAGACCCCCATTCTCCGCCTACCATCGAATCGTTGCTCTATAAAGGGGGAGTTCGATGGCAGATGATCGTCGCACCCATCGTTCGCATGTCAGTTACATCGACAAGTCGCGCGGCTACTACGGAGCCCAGGGCTACCCGCAGGCCTACCAATGGGCTTACCACCACGACGTTCCGTTTGCAGCGCTTAAAAAACCGCTCGCTAAGTGCCGCATTGGACTGATCACTACATCGTTTTTCGAGCGGAACATCAACGAGACAACTGTCGCGGGCACCGGCACAAAGGAACCATATGCAGCGCTTTGTAGCGACGCATTAGGAGGCCTCTACAACAAAGATCTCTTCTGGGATAAAGACAACACCCACACCGACGACCTAGACACGTACCTGCCGATCAACCGTCTACGAGAATTTGCTGCCCAAGGCAGAATTGGCTCGCTCGCTGATCGTTTCTACGGAGTGCCTACTGACTACAGCCATAGAAGAACCACTCGCAGGGACGCACCGCAAATACTTGAATTCGCTCAACAAGACGAACTCGACGCAGTAGTCCTAGTCCCGCTCTGACCCGTATGTCACCAGACCGTGAGTCTGGTTGCGCGACACCTTGAAGAAGCTGGCCTCCCTACCGTTGTTGTCGGAAGCGCAAGAGACATTGTTGAAGAATGTGGAGTAAGCCGATTCGTGTTCACCGACTTTCCTCTAGGAAATCCGACCGGTAAGCCCGGAGACGTCGAGATGCAGACAACCATCACTGGCATGGCCTTAGATCTCCTGGAACGTGCCTGGCAGCCCCGAACGACAGCGCAGACCCCTTTCGTGTGGGACGCCGACTGCAATGATGATTGGCGTCAGCATTTCATGAAGGTTGACGACTCCAACAGAACGGCTCTCGCGGCCGCCGGAGACGAGCGCCGCGCCGCTCAAGCAACAGCTAAAGCCGAAGGTACGGGTAGGGGTTGACGAGTGGCAGAGGGTGAACGGGGCATCCGTTTGGAGGGTGCACCAGAACCGCACAAGATGATCGCCGCAACTGGCGGAGTGCACGTTGCGGCCGATATTTACGGCGACTCAGGTCCTCTCGTGATCCTGCAACACGGTGGCGGGCAAACGCGTCACGCATGGAAAAGTGCTGGCCAGATGCTCGCCGACGCCGGCTACCGAGCTATCAGTCTCGATGCCCGAGGTCACGGGGACAGCGAATGGGCTCCTGACGGTGATTACTCAAATGACGTGCTCGTCGATGACCTCGTCGCAGTCATTGAACACTTTGGGCAGCAACCCATTCTCGTTGGGGCCTCAATGGGCGGCGGCACTTCTCTCACTGCGGTGGGTGAAGGACGTGTCGACGCAATCGCGTTGGTGTTGGTCGACACTGCGCCGCGCATTGAAGTAGCTGGTGTCCGCAAAATCAGGGACTTCATGCGCCAAGCACCAGATGGATTTTCATCCCTTGATGAAGTGGCTGAGGCGATCGCTAACTATCAACCCCATCGAAAACGACCACGCACACTCGACGGCCTTGCAAAAAATGTGCGTCTTTGGTCCGATGGCCGATATCGATGGCATTGGGATCCAGAATTTATGCAGCGAAAAAGATCCATCGCGGATCGAATACCCCGTCAAGAAGAGGCCGCCAGAAATGTTCAGTGCCCATCTCTGTTAGTGCGGGGAGGACTCAGCGACGTGCTTTCGGAAGAGGGCGCCGACGCCTACCTGAAACTGGTGCCCCATTCTGAATATTCAAACGTTAGTGACGCCGCTCACATGGTCGCAGGTGACCGCAATGACATCTTTGTCGCTGCAGTACTCAAGTTCCTGTCTGACGTCGCGCCAGCAAAATAGGTGGAGTCTCGAAACCCCTTAGATGCCTTATGGACCAAGTGACGCGGAACCTCACATATGTATGTGTCGACTACGAGATCGTGGGTATTCCTCAAAGTGTCGAACCAACTGAGCTAGCGACAGAGATTTTCGAAGCCAAGGGGGCATTAATTGTTAGTCACGAGTCGGCGCTTGTCGCGTGCTTTGACGATCCGGCAAATGCAGTAGAAGCCGCCGTGGTTGCCCAGTGGAGAACTCAACGTGACATCAACGACCCGGGTCGAAAGATGCGCATCGGCATACATCTGGGCGACCTTTCCCAAGCCTTGGCGGTGTTGGGATGTTCGAACGGTAACCAGATCGTCTTTTCGGGACAGATCGACGCCGCGACAGGCGGAACTCTAGATGCGCGACCCATGGTCCGTGCCCAGCTCTGGCCCGACGCTGAACCAGTGCAACTATGGTTATCAACGGACAGTCGACCCGACATTGATGGTCGACCCCTGCGACTTGCGACATAGTGAACTATTCGTCGAAACAAACCAACGGAAGTAGCTTTTAGAGGACTCACGGCAGAAGGAGAAACATCATGCCGACCGACGCTCGAGTGGTGGTTGTCCCTCAAGAACAGAATCAACCGATAGAAATAGTCGACTTAGCCCTTCCTGATCCGGGACCCCACCAGGTAGTGGTGCGACAGTTCGCTTCAGGAATATGTCACAGCCAACTTCACGTAATTCACAATCCTCGACAGGCGCCCGTTGTATTGGGTCACGAATCAACAGGCCAAGTTGTTGCTGTCGGAACGTCGGTCGCAGATCTGCAACTCGAAGACACCGTCATGGTGACTTGGGTGCCGAAAGATCAGACCCAGGCTCGCCGCCAAGGAGGTATCGCCACTGTCGATCTCCCCGATGGCCGGACCGCGACAAGTAGCAACGTCTTTACCTGGGCGACACACACCATCGCTGATGAGATGTATGTGGTGAAGGTCCCGGATGACATTGACCGCGAAGCTGGCAGCATCATCGGATGTGCTGTCATTACTGGCGCCGGCGCGGTGCTACATACCGCAAAAGTTCAAAGCGGCGACAGCGTCGCGATAATCGGAGTCGGGGGTGTCGGCCTATCAGCAGTAGCTGCTGCAGCGCACCTCGGAGCAGATCCAATCATTGCTGTCGACTTGGATGACGACAAGCTTGACTTTGCAAAAAAATTTGGAGCGACTCACGGTGTGAATGCTTCACAGATCGATCCCGTTGCAGCTGTGCGAGACCTCACCGCTGTTGCCGGCCAGTTCGACGTCCTGCGACAACCTATCGCTGGGGTCGACTACGCGTTCGACTGCATCGGGCACGCAGTCACGATGCGACAAATATCTGAAATGACTCGCAGCGGCGAGTTCGGGCAATCCAAAGGTGGAACCGCTGTGCTGGTAGGGGTACCGCAGACTCCAATCGAACTGGACAGTCGACACATGTTTATCGGCGAACGTTCGTACATTTGCAGTTTGGGCGGTTCATGTGCGCCGGGAGAGGACTTGCCCAGATTCATTGATTGGCACCGTCAAGGCATTCTCGATCTCGACGCCTTAGTCACTCAACGCTATTCCATAGACGAAATTGGACGCGCGGTTGACGATCTAGAAAATGGCCGCGTAGCGGGACGATCAATACTGGTGTTTGATTAAAGCGATGACACCAAACAGTGAAGGAGATGTGCCGAGTCTCGAAATTCTCCAAAGTCGTGCTCAAATCGTTCTTCGAAGGCCGGATAAACGAAACCGCTTGGGTCCCCCAGACTTAGAGGCGGTAATGGCTCATTTGGCGGCTGTAGAGGCAGACCCAACGGTACGTAGTTTGACGATCGAAGCTCACGGCCCATCCTGGTGCTCTGGCTATCACCTAGGGGCCCTAGCCCAAGGAGACCGACCAAAGTTCGGATTCGGTGAAGTGTGCGACGCTTTAGCGAAAGTCGCAATACCCACGATTGCGATCATCAACGGCAACGTGCACGGCGGAGGTACCGACCTGGCTCTGGCCTGCGATATGCGGTTGGCAACGAGTCACATTGCCCTGGCGATGCCCGCCACCCGAATAGGACTTCAGTACTACGCAACAGGGTTACAAAGATTCGTTGAACGTATCGGCCCTTCCGCAACGAAACGCATTTTCTTGACAGGAGAGACCATAAGTGCTGATGAGTTGCTTGCTATGGGCTACCTCACCGAAATCATCGAACCAGACCATTTGAACTCTCGAGTAGTCGAGCTATGCAAGGCCATTTCTGAATTGGCGCCGGACGCAGTGAAATTGACGAAGCAAGCGATTAACGATCTGGCTGGAGTCCACCCGGACCTCGACAAAATCCAAGCAAACCACGTGGCGACGACACGATCAGCAGATCACCGCGAAGCTATGAAGGCGTTGACAGAAGGACGTTCGCCACGGTTTGGAAACAGCTAGCCGACATGAACCCAGGCCACTCTGCTACATACAAGGCATGCCTGAAGTCCTACCCACCATCATCGCGGCGGACAAAGTCACGTCGTGGATCAGCGAACGTGCGGAAATTAATGAAGCGCTGACGTTTACGTTGATTGCCGGCGGCAGGTCGAACATGACCTTTGTCGTAAACGATGGTGACCAGGCCCGATTTGTTTTGCGACGCCCACCTACCGGTCCGCTTTTGCCTTCCGCTCATGACATGGCACGGGAATACCGACTAATGCATGCGCTTCGTGACAGTGACGTGCCGGTTCCTGAAATGGTTGGTCTTTGTCAAGACGAAACGATTAACGGCCGCGACTTTTACGTCATGCATTACGTCGACGGAATTGTCGTCCGAGATATAGACATCGCCACTGAAATGGATATCGCGGCTCGAAAAGCCATGTCGGAATCGCTAATCGACACACTCGCAGCATTGCACCAAGTCGACATTGACGAAGTTGGACTCGGCGACCTGGCCAAACGCAGCGGATACATAGAACGCCAAGTAAAACGGTGGTCTGGTCAATGGGAGAGCGCACGAACCCGTGATCTGCCCCTGGTAGATGCCGTTGCCCTCGAATTGATTCAGTCAATGCCCGAACCGAACCCCACAACCATCGCCCATGGCGACTATCGGCTATCTAACTGCATGGTTAACGCAAAAGGGTCATTAATAGCCGTCTTGGATTGGGAACTCTGCACTTTGGGCGAACCAATGGCCGACCTAGGCGGACTTCTCGGATACTGGCACGACCCGCAGGACAAAGACCCTGACGGGGATGCAGAAAGCACCGGGTTGCCAGGCTTCCTTAGCCAAGACGATTTGGCATCACGCTATGCAGCAATCATGGACTCGGAGATTGAGTCCATTACTTACTATCGAGCGTTTGCACAATGGCGTCTAGCGTGCATTGGCGAAGGTGTGTATGCCCGATACCTCGCCGGCCAACAAGGCGAACAAAATGAAGACATCGATCTAGAACATATGAGGGACTCGGTAAGAGAGCGAGCAGAGCGAGCAGCCGAACTCCTAAACATGATCTGAGTTTCTCTGACTGCGAGAATTAGCCGACCGAAAGACTGAAGCTACCGGCCGTGCCGTAAAAGCCTGCCGCTGTAAGTCTCGGTCTGCGAGTCGTCTTCTATGGTGATCTCACCATTCACGATGACGTTGCGATAACCGGACGCTCTTTGTATTCGGCGCCACTCTCCACCGGGAAGATCATGTACCACTTCCATTGGTAGGACTTTCAAGTTCTCGGGGTCGTATACCACGACGTCAGCCGGACAACCCTCCCTAATAACGCCTCTGTCTCTAAACCCGGCTAGCTGTGCCGGAAGAGAAGACAAACGCCGGTGTGCCTCTTCGTACGTGAGCCATTCGTTGGTTCGGACCTGTTGGGTAAGAGTTTCGGTCGGATAGCGCCCGGCGGTAAGAAACTTCGTATGTGCTCCCCCGTCCGAAACCCCAAATAGCATGTGCGGGTAAGTCACTACGTCACGAAGCAGATCACTATTTCCTTGCGGCGGAGCAACGAAAAATAAGGTATCGAGACCGTCTTCGACCGCGATATCGAGCATCACGTCGACTTCGTGCTTTCCCGCTACCTCTGCAGCTTGAGCGACCGACATTTCTCGGTACTTTTCTGTACTCTCCGAGCGTGGAGAGAGGATTGTGACAGTGCCTAGCGGAGCGGTCGCTGTCGACGGCAGATTGTCCTTCAAAGCTTGACGCCGAGCGGGGTCGGAGAATTTGGCTAAACGTTCCTCCTTATCGCCCATACATGCTTCCATCCAAGCTTCGGAGTCGTCGTAAAGACTCCAATCCTCCAGGGTGAAAGTGAATCCTGCATCACTCGTGACCCCCTGGCCGTATACCGGAATGCCGCGTTGTCGGCATCGTTCCAGCCACTCAATTTGACGCTTATGCACGTGAGGTTTGGCCTCGAACGCTTGCACCACGTTGTGCAGCAGGGGGCGACCGCTTATGGACGCGATCTCTTCGAGATGTGCGAGGTCGTGTTTGATGTCATCGGTTGTGAGGGTCATCTGCACGACACCTTGATTGCGTTCAGCTAAGACTTTGGCTAGCACCCGCGCGGTTTCGTCATTCATCATGTCGGTGGGCATGGGAGTGCCATCCCAATCGCGCTGTACCGCCGCGGGTCCCGTCGGAGGAAGTCTTTGAGCCGACCATCCGCAGCCACCCGCGTCCATCGCCTGCCTTAACAAATTTGCTAGTTCCGTATGCTCCTCGTCGGTGGGCATTCGACCCGCTTTGGCGTCGTCCACCCCGAGTACCTCCAACAGCATCGGGCCAACTGGCACGTAGGGAAGAATGTTCATCGCCTTTGCCGTCCGGTCCAAACTGTCTAGATACTCAGGGAAAGTCACCCAATCCCACGGCATACCTTGTGCCATAGAGTCGTAGGGAATCGCTTCTACCCGCACCATGGAACGCATCGCGTATTCGCGCATTTCCGGTGCGACTGGTGCGAAACCGAATCCGCAATTTCCGATTGCTACTGAGGTGATGCCATGCCAACCAGAAAGCGTGCAGTAAGGGTCCCAAAAGATTTGAGCGTCATAGTGAGTGTGTAGATCGACGAAACCGGGCGCGACGTGCATGCCGTTACCGTCGATGACTTGGGCCGCGTCTCGATGGTCGACTCGGCCGATCGCGACGACGCGACCTTCGGCTATGCCGACATCTCCGCGTACTCGAGGAGCCCCACTGCCATCAAAAATAAATCCGTCCTTGATGACAATGTCGAAGCTCATCTCTGGCCGTCCCCTGGGAATGATTGGCTACGAAACAGCGTAGATCCGGATAATCCGGTCATGTCGACCTAGCGCAATTTGTTAGAACGGGTCCCGTTCTATTGCGAGCACAAATCGCCCAAGTTGATGGGTTACACGATCCTGATGAACATTTATATGCAACGGCATAGCTCGGAAGTCCCGGTATCTGCGTTCGAAACTTCCACCTTCACGGAGCCCATTACCTCCTTGGGTTCGTTCTAGGAGCTGCATCGCTTCCGCCAACTGTTCGACGCTCATTGACACAATCGACATTTGACGCAAATAGTCAGCTTCGTCGGGAACAATCCCCATTTCGATCCTTTTATCTAACTCCAGACAAGCTGCTTCCACCGCGGCCCGAGCGGAGGAGAGCAGGGCAGCCACACGCCCGATGTTGATTTGGGCGGACGGTTTCTCAACCATCTTGCCTCCCATAATCACCCGCCGTTCTCGAGTTGAAGCCGACGCTTCTTGTAATGACCGACGAACAAGCCCTACCGCCATCCAACCTAACCACAGGTCTGAAATTCCGACCCAATCTTCCCTATATCGATGACTAATGACGGGTACGGTCCGCAAAGATTCCGCTCGATTGGCGCCGTACCATTGGACGCAACTGTCCAATGGGACTCGAACCTCGCTGTAGTGCAAGTCATCAGTGGCTGATGCGCGAAGACCCGAACCATCCCAGGTTGGTTCAATCTTCAGACCCTCAATTTCTGCTGAGACAATTGAGAAACGCAAATCCATGGGTCGAACTAGCTGCCCCTCGTCGTCGACGACCGCGAAGACGACACCACAATGGTCCGCGTATCTGCTGCCGGTGCCGAAAGTAGCTGTGCCGTTAAGCACCGCTTCGTGGCCCTCGATGCGGCCATGAACGCCGCTGCCAGCGCCCGCCCCGAATGAAACCCATTCGCCTTGTTCCACGATGCGTTGGAGAAACTGGTGATGCTCAGGACCGAGGGTTCCGACGAACAGATGAAACACAGCCAGGTGGTTCCACAAGCACCACGCAGTCGACGGACATCTAGCCGCGACAGCTTCTAATTCACGTCCCATCGCAAGGATTGATGATTCAACCCCTCCTATCTCAGACGTGGCCGCCATTCGCATCACGTCAGTGCCGCGCAAACTTTCGATCACGTCGCCAGCTACCGTTCTAGTTCGGTCAGCATTTTCGGCTTGGGCCTCTACGGCATCCAAAACCGGATACACCAAGAGGTGTGTCTCCTCGCTAGGTAAGAAGTGGGCGACAGGATCACTATCCATACACGGCACCGTACTGGAGAGCGTTAGGTTGTGCCGATGCATGAGCGAAATGAGGCGTCATCGAAACGGACCGCGATTCGACGTATGCCCGACCGGGGTTCTTACGATCGAGAGACAATTCATTCAATATTGGATGAAGGATTGCTTGCGCATGTCGGAATGACCACCGAACAGGGTCCGGTTGTTATCCCCATGCTTTATGGACGCGAAGAAGAAAGCCTATTCCTTCACGGCTCTCCGGCAAGCCGACTGCTTCGCGATGGACGTGATGTCGAGTTATGCGTCACCGTTAGCCTCGTGGACGGACTCGTCGTAGCCAGATCCTTATTTCACCATTCGATGAACTATCGGTCAGTTGTCGTGATGGGTGAAGCTTCGCCTGTCGAAGATCTGCGGACACGCGCTCGAGCACTCGATGTCATTAGCGACCACGTAATTCCGGGGCGCGTCGCAGGAACTCGACCTCACCATGAAAGCGAAGTGAGAGGAACCTTGGTTCTATCAATGAGCATCACCGAAGCTTCCGCGAAGATTCGCACTGGACCACCTGTGGACGATGAAGAAGACCACCAGCTCGACACCTGGGCCGGGATTCTCCCGATCGGCATCGAAGTCGGAACGCCTATACCTGACCCGCAACTTAGGGATGGGATCACAACGCCTGCGCACATCTCACAGTGGAGTCGGTAGCGGCTAATCGGGAAGGTGGGGGAGTACCTCTTCTCCGAATCGTCGAACTGTTTCTTCCAGTTCGCCGTCAGATATGCCGCCAAGGTCAAACATGAACAGTTGTCTGTTGTGTCCGAGAAGTTCGTGTAGTTCACCCATGCGGTCGATGCACTCCTGAGAACTTCCAGCGACTGCTGGACCGGATAGAAATGATTCGAGGTCGAAAGGCATTTGAATCCTGCCGCCGGTGTTGTCGCTAACGAGTTGATCAACGAAATTCCAGTAGTGGCCGTAGCGGGGGACGAACCGTTCTCGCATGTCATCGTGGCTTGAACCAGCGAAGGCATGGCAACAGGAGCCAATGAGGATGCCATCAATGTCTCTGCCGGCCTCCTCCCAGGCTTCCTTATAACGCGCGACGATGGGCACAAACATTTTTGGATGGCCGAACACTGAGGGAAGCATCAGATGGCAGCCGAGTTTCGCCGCGAGTAAAGCTGACTCCATCGACCCGGCGCCGATCCAGATAGGAAGGTCCCGTGTTGGCCGTGGACGAGTGGTTACATTTTGCAATGGTCCACGAAACTGCCCCGACCAGTTGACGTCCTCTTCGCGCAATAACGTCTGCAGCAGACTCAATCGTTCCTCAAAGATTTGTCGCGCATCACGGACCTCTAAACCAAAAGCTGGGAAGCTCCTGCTGAACAAGTTGCCGCGACCAGCGACGATCTCAACGCGACCCGGAAAGAGATTGTCAAGCGTGGAATAGTCCTCCGCCACGCGTACAGGGTCGAGCGTGGGAACCAGGGTTACCGCCGTTGACAGAATCAGATTGGGCACGCGTTCTCCGATAGCCGACAAAACAACTGGAGGAGAACTCAGCATGTAGTCGTTGAAGTGATGCTCGCCGACATGCACCGCATCGAATCCGGCTTCTTCAGCCCAGATTGAATACTGAATTAGTTGTCGGTGACGGTCCGCCTCGGACAACGCGACCCCAGTTACTGGGTGAGGCAAGTTGTCTCCCAAACTAAATGCTGCCGATTCCACGTTGCTTTCTTACTGCTGATTACCTGTTCCGGCCAAATTGGCCATCAGTCGGACTGCATCATCCTGGGTGGTGACAATGCTGATGCCGGTTAGGCCACTATCCGCCCACTGCAAGAATCGTTGGCTTATTCGATCTGGAGAACCATACAACCCGGCTTCATCTACATATTCGTCGGGGATCGCTTCGGCTGCCTCGGTCTTGTGTCCATCTAGGAACAACTCCTGTACCCGCTCTGCGACGTCCGGATAGCCGCGTTGCACCATGTGTTGGTTGTGAAAATTGACATCCTTGTGGCCCATCCCCCCTGCATAGAGAGCGATGTTGTCTTTTGCTCGTCGAAACACCGACTCCACGTCGTCCGTGATCTGCACTGGACACTGAGCGATTATTTCAAAGTCTTTCCAGCCTTTGTCGACCCCGTTTCGGCGTGCCCTTTCAAAACCCTCTTCGATCCACGGACGGAAATAATTCATTCGCCCAGGCACGAAATGCATCGGTAGCCAACCATCACATAACTCCGCGGTTAGTTTCACCGTCGCTTCAGAGCCACTTCCCAACCAAATCGGAACATCTGAGTTCGTATGCAAGATCGACATGAGTGGTTTGCCAAGACCCATCGTTCCCTCACCAGTGAACGGCAACTGATACTCGCGCCCTTGGTGAGACACTGGTTCCTGACGTTCGAAAATCTTCCTCATGATCTGGATGTAATCCCGCAACCGCCAGTACGGCTTGCCCCACGGTTGTCCGTACCAACCCTCCACTATCTGCGGACCCGAGACACCGAGTCCCACAATCATTCGATCGCCACCGGCAAGAGCGTCAATAGTCTGAGCTTGCATGGCAGCCATAGCCGGTGCCCGACCCGCAAGTTGAATAATTCCCGTGCCCAGCTTGATTCGGTCAGTGTGGGCCGCGATATAGGCAAGCGGAGTCATGGCGTCTGACCCGTATGCCTCCGCGGTCCACACCGAGTGGTAGCCCAACTGCTCCGCTAACTTGATTCTCTCCATTGGCAGATCTACACGGCCTCCCGAATAGCCGAGCATCAATGCAAGTTTCATAAGTTTCTTGATCCGATCTGGTCATTATCACGAGGCGGTGGATCCTCCGAAAGCGCTGCAGTCGTCGATATGGCAGGCTACGCCTTAGCAGCCCCAGGAGGAGCGAGAATGTCCCAAGCACCAGGTTTGGTCACCTCGAGGTCGTGACGAAATGGAGCCGATAATTGGTTACGCCCCGGAGATCCCCACTCAGTTTCCCCAATTGTCCTGGGCGTGTATTTTGATCGAAGGTGTCTCCAACGGTCCTGCTCCGACGGAGCTAACTGCGAAGATTCGGTCCGCGGAAGCAGAAGTTCGAGCCGCTCTGCAGTCCACGCCGATCGCGGAAATCTCGGCGGTAGCCGCTTGGCGCCGCGTATTCAGCTCCTTTGGAGCGAAACCCACAAAGTATCGAAACGCTCTAGAGGCGCTTCTCCGCCGCGTTTCGAAAGGCGAAACCTTGCCTTCCATCAGCTACCTCGTCGATGTCGGCAATCTTGTTTCCATCAGCTGTCGAGTGCCGTTAGGGATATTCGACGTCGATCGCTTCTCGGCACCAGCGAAAATCGGGTTCGCGACCGGTGGCGAACGATTCTCGGACCTTGGGTCCAGTGAAACCGACCGTCCTGAAGTCGGAGAAGTGGTGTTCACTGACGCCGAGGGCGAATTGATGACCCGTCGTTGGTGCTGGCGTCAAGACCGACGCTTCGCATCGCAACCTGACACTCGACGAGCGCTCGTAATCGCAGAAGCCCATCACGAAGAGGGACCGAACGATGTCGCTGCGGCTACACAATTGTTTACCGAACTCGTTGGAAGGTTTTCCCCAGAAGTTCTAGTCACAGAACTCTCAGCCCCCGTTTTGGGAGAAAGGTCAGTTGATTGACCTGTCTCTGCCCTCCCAGAAGGGTGCCCGAAGCTCACGCTTGAGAACTTTCCCAGGGCCTGATTTGGGCAGCTCTTCTGACCGGAACTCCACCGATCGTGGGAGCTTGTATCCGCCTAGCGACGTTCGACAAAAATCGATGAGTTCAGCGTCAGTCAAGCTGGCGTCGCGTGGGACAACTACCGCGTGAACTTGCTCCCCCCACTGTTCATGAGGAATCCCAAAGACCGTTGCTTCCAACACGTTGGGATGCTGATAAATGATCTCTTCTACTTCGGAGCAGTAGACGTTTTCTCCACCAGAAATAATCATGTCTTTGGCACGGTCAACCAGATACAAGTAACCCTCATCGTCTAGATAGCCGATATCTCCCGTCCGGTACCAGCCGTCCTCTAAAGCAGCAGCAGTCTGATCGGGTTTGTTCCAATAGCCCTGCATGACGTTGGGCCCGTTAACCAACACCTCGCCAGCGTCACCCGCCTCCGCGTCAATCCGCAAAGACACACCAAGAGACGGATGTCCTACGGACTTGCCGCGAGCGGTGCCGATGAGGTTCTCCTCGTGGCGGAGGCCGGTTACCAAAGGCGAGGTTTCAGTAGCGCCATACAAGTGCAAGAGTTCGGCACTTGGGAACTCCTCATGTGCGCGTCGCAGTACTTCGGTTGCGATTGGGGATGCCCCGTGAGCGATCAGCATGACGCTCGAAGTGTCTCGAGGGTTCGACGCTTGTGCCTCTATCAACGCCGCGACCATGGTTGGGACAGCCAACGTGGCGGAGCAACGGTGTTTCTCAATGAGGTCCAAGCACAAATTCGGCTCGAAGGCGGGAACCACAACTTGGCAGATACCCAAAGCGATGCACTGGAGCACTGAGTTAGATCCCGCGGCGTGGAACATAGGTGCGACGACTAGATATGTGTCCTCACCATCGAGAGGCATTGTGATCTGACTATGCAAAGTGTTCGCAATCAGATTTCTATGGCTCAGCATCACACCTTTGCTTCGGCCAGTAGTTCCACCGGTATAAAACAGACCAGCTAGGTCATCTTCCTTCATCTGAGCGAATTCAATAGGTTCAGATGTTGACAGGTGATCCTCATATTCTTGGAGACTCAGCACTTGTTCGACTGAGTTACGTAACTCACCCGGATCCTGATCGGTAATCAAAATTGTTACGGCCCCATCCTCTAATGCGTACGCCAATTCGGGTTCAGCCCAACGGCTGTTCAACGGCACCACCACTCGTCCGGACGAAGGGACACCTGCGTACAACTCAGCGTAAGTATCTGAGTTAGCGGCCAAGAGTGCCACTCGTTCTCCAGAACCAACTCTGAGACCATCAAGAACACTGCCCACTCGCCGGCACCTATCGACGAACTCACCGAATGTTCGTTCTCGGCCTTCGCAAATAAAGGCGGTTTGTGAATTGTGTATCGCCTCGGCGCGTAGCAAGGGATCAGGAATGGTGCGCACGGGTGGCCTCCGATCTGGACTGTTCGGGTCTATGTTTGCCGCTCAAAGACGTCAGAACAATCCCAACAGCCAATATGTCCGTTAAGCGATTGAGAGCCCACCATCCACCACAAATTCGCTGCCAGTGCAATAACTGCTTTCGTTAGATGCCAGCCACAGCACTAGTTCGGCCACTTCGGTTGGACTGGCATTCCTGCCCATCGGTACGTGAGCGGTTGGTTCAGTGAACCCTTCTTCTGTGAACTGCTCAAGCATGGCGGTATCGATAAGCCCGGGATGAACCGAATTCACTCGAATGTTGTGGCGGGCAAGCTCGTGAGCGGCCGACTTGGTCATGCCCCGCACCGCCCACTTGCTTACCGAGTAGGAGAACTGAAATCCGACTCCCTGTAGGCCGGCGACTGAAGAAATGTTCACTATGGACCCTGAATGTTGCTGTTTCATCACGTCAGAAACCGCCTGCATCCCGAGAAACACTCCAGTGCAATTCACGTCCATTATTCGTTCAAACTCTTCCTGCGAAGTCCCAGTCATGCGGTCAAATACCAAAATGCCCGCGTTGTTAACAAGTACATCAATGGCGCCTTTTTCGTCCAGCACGTCTTCGATGAGTTCGCCCCAGGCTTGCTGATTCGTTACGTCGAGATGCCTAAAAGTTGCGGCGCTGCCTATCTCGGTCGCCAAATCTTCACCTTCGCGATCGAGGAGGTCGGTAATGACGACGAACGCCCCCTCGTCAGCGAAACGTCGTGCCTCAGCGGCACCTTGACCGCGCGCGGCGCCCGTGATGATGGCCGTTTGGCCCTCTAATCGAATACCCATAGCTCCAGTATTGGTCGCGAATCCGGGCCACGTCATCAAATTCAATGACGTAGCGTCCACTCTCGGACGACGGTGGAGGACATTAATGATTAATCAAGTGGACCGACTAGCCGCAGGACTTATGTTTCCCGAGGGTCCAGCAATCGGTTCAGACGGGGCTCTCTATGTGACCGAGATAGCGGGTCAACGTATTTCTAAAATTTCGGAAGACGGGACGGTTTCAACCTATGCCGACACTGGAGGTGGACCGAACGGGGCGGCGTTCGACGCACAAGGCGATCTTTTAGTTTGCAACAACGGCGGGAAATGGCCATCCGATGTTCCTTCAACATCTGAGGCCGGTGAACCCGAAGGCGGGCCGGGGCGCATGCAGCGGGTGACCGCAGAAGGTGAAGTCATCGAGGAACTCTCAGAAATTGATGGAATAGCTCTGAATTCCCCTAACGATGTCTGTTTCGACGCACATGGTGGCTACTACTTCACTGACCCAGTGTGGAGCGGACTCGTTGGCGGGGACAGGGCCGGGGGGCCGGTGTGCTATGTGAACTCCGAAGGGGAGGCATCTCGAGCAGTTACGAACGTCGCTTTTCCCAACGGCCTAGGTGTCCGAGCAGATGGGAAGGTGCTGATTGTTTGCGAGTCCCTAACTGGGATGCTTCTGAGCTACCGA
>CETJ01047499.1_pt1 | contig 20120 bp, 18 predicted proteins | sample 531341 | NCBI WGS metagenome assembly CETJ01 (sample SAMEA2622677, study PRJEB7988) | marine metagenome | isolation source: saline water (ENVO:00002010), including | reverse complement strand
CCGACCTTGCCGAGAATGCCCATCAGGTCGGTGTTGACGCTCGGCCAGCCGTTCACGCTGCTGGCGGTCAGGCCTGGGTACAGCGCCTGCTGAGTGGCACGGATGTTGGGGATCTGCGCCGCTTCGGTGCTACCGATCTGCAGCACGGCATTGGGCTCTTCGGAACCGGCGGCAACGATGCCGCGCGGGCGCGAGTACTTGAAGCTGCGGCCGACCACGTCGACACCGTTGGCCAGCAAGGCGGCGGCCAGGCTGTCACCGGCGTAGCCCTGATAGGTCTCGCCATTGAAGGTGAAGGTCAGGGGCCGGTTACGGTCGATGCGGCCGCCCTGGGAAAGACGATTGACCTGGCTCATGCCTTTACTCCTTGCTCGGCAGCCTTCTTCGAGGCGAGCGATGCCTCGGTGACGCTGGGCTGTTCGCCGATCTTGTAAGTCTCGAGAATTGCGTAGCTCACCGTGTGACGGGTGACGTTGAAGTACTGGCGGCAACCGGCCGCGTGGATCCACAGCTCGTGGTGGATGCCGCGCGGGTTGTCGCGGAAGAACAGGTACTCGCCCCATTCCTCATCGGTGCAGGCGTTCGGGTCCAGCGGGCGGGGGATGTGGGCCTGGCCGCCCGCGTGGAACTCTTCTTCGGAGCGCAATTCGCCACAGTGAGGGCAGAAAATATGCAGCATGGTCGGGTACCTCCAGAAAACCTACATCCCTCCGCCGTCGGCGGAGGGGCACAAAATCAGTGTGCGACCCCAGCCGCGCCGTGTTCGTCGATCAGCGCGCCGTTGTAGAAACGCTCGATCGAGAATGCTTTGGCCAACGGGTGCATCTCGCCCTTCGCCAGGCTGGCGGCAAAGACGTGACCCGAGCCCGGCGTGGCCTTGAAGCCGCCGGTACCCCAACCGCAGTTGAAGAACAGGTTCTTGACCGGGGTCTTGGCGATGATCGGGCAGGCGTCCGGAGTGGTGTCGACGATGCCGCCCCACTGGCGGTTCATGCGCACCCGCGAGAGGATCGGGAACATCTCGACGATCGCCTGCAGGGTGTGCTCGATGGTGGGGTAGGAACCCCGCTGGCCGTAGCCGACGTAGCTGTCGATGCCGGCGCCGATGACCAGGTCGCCCTTGTCCGACTGGCTGATGTAGCCATGCACGGCGTTGGACATGATCACGGTGTCGATGATCGGCTTGATCGGCTCGGAGACCAGCGCCTGCAGCGGATGCGACTCGAGCGGCAGGCGGAAGCCGGCCAGCTTGGCCATGTGCCCGGAGTTACCGGCCGTGACCACGCCGACGCGCTTGCCGCCGATGAAACCCTTGTTGGTTTCCACGCCGATGCACACGCCGTTTTCCTTGCGGAAGCCAATCACTTCAGTTTGCTGGATCAGGTCGACGCCCAGGGCGTCGGCGGCGCGGGCATAACCCCAGGCCACTGCGTCGTGACGGGCGACGCCGCCGCGGCGCTGCAGCGAGGCGCCGAGGATCGGATAACGGGTGTTCTTCGAGCAGTCCAGGTAAGGGATCATCTCCGCCACCTGACGGGAATCGACCACTTCACCGTCGATGCCGTTGAGGCGGTTGGCGCTGACCCGGCGCTCGATGTCGCGCATGTCCTGCAGGGTGTGACCGAGGTTGAACACGCCGCGCTGGGAAAACATCACGTTGTAGTTGATGTCCTGGGACAGGCCTTCCCACAGCTTCATCGCGTGTTCATAGAGACGTGCCGATTCGTCCCACAGGTAGTTGGAACGAACGATGGTGGTGTTGCGCGCGGTGTTGCCACCGCCCAACCAGCCTTTCTCGATGACGGCGACGTTCTTTACACCGAACTGCTTCGCCAGGTAGTACGCAGTGGCCAGACCATGGCCGCCACCGCCGACGATGACCACATCGTAGACCGGCTTGGGCTTGGGGTTGCGCCACATGCGCTGCCAGTTTTCGTGATGGCTGAATGAGTGCTTGAGCAGGCCGAAGCCGGAATAACGTTGCATGTCGAATGCTCCTGGAAAAACGACCGCCTCGAAGCGGTTTTGCGACTCGTAGCGGGGTCACCCCCTCAGCGATCCACCAACAACTGGCGGTGGAAGGCGGCAGCGCCTTCCACCTTTCGAATCAGCGGTACACCGGGTAGTCGGCGCACAGCCCTGCGACCTGGCGAGCCACCTGGGCCTCGACATCGTCATCACCGAGGTGATCGAGGATGTCGCAGATCCAGCCCGCGAGCTCGACACTCTGGTCTTCCTTGAGTCCGCGGGTGGTGATGGCTGGTGTGCCGATCCGCAGCCCGGATGTGACGAAGGGTGATTGCGGGTCGTTGGGTACGGCGTTCTTGTTGACGGTGATGCCGGTGCGCCCGAGGGCCGCGTCCGCATCTTTGCCGGTGATGCCCTGCTTGATCAGGCTGACCAGGAACAGGTGGTTGTCGGTGCCGCCCGAGACCACGTCGTAGCCGCGCTCGATGAACACCTTGGCCATGGCCTTGGCGTTGTTGATCACCTGCTGCTGGTATTCCTTGAACTCAGGCTCCAGGGCTTCCTTGAAGCACACGGCCTTGGCTGCGATGACGTGCATCAGCGGGCCGCCCTGGGCGCCCGGGAAGACCGCGGCGTTGAGCTTCTTCTCGATGTCCGGGTTGGACTTGGCCAGGATCAGGCCGCCACGTGGGCCGCGCAGGGTCTTGTGCGTGGTGGTGGTGACCACGTCGGCGAACGGAATCGGGTTCGGGTACAAGCCGGCCGCGACCAGGCCCGCCACGTGCGCCATGTCGACGAACAGCAGCGCCCCGACCTTGTCGGCGATGGCGCGAAAACGTGGGAAATCCAGAGTCTTCGAGTAGGCAGAGAAGCCGGCAACGATCATCTTCGGCTTGCTCTCGACCGCCAGGCGCTCGACCTCGTCGTAATCGATCAGGCCGGTATCGGTGTCGATGCCGTACTGAACGGCGTTGTACAGCTTGCCGGACGAGCTGACCTTGGCGCCGTGCGTCAGGTGGCCGCCATGGGCCAGGCTCATGCCGAGAATGGTGTCGCCTGCGTTGAGCAGCGCCAGGTAGACGGCGCTGTTGGCCGAGGAGCCCGAATGCGGCTGGACGTTGGCGAAATCGGCGCCGAACAGCTCTTTGGCGCGATCGATGGCCAGCTGCTCGACCTTGTCGACGTGCTCGCAACCACCGTAGTAACGCTTGCCCGGATAGCCTTCAGCGTACTTGTTGGTCAGCCCGCTGCCCTGGGCCTGCATCACGCGCTTGCTGGTGTAGTTCTCCGAGGCGATCAGTTCGATGTGATGTTCCTGACGCGCTTCCTCGGCATCCATCGCCGCCAGAAGTACGTCGTCATAGCCCTGGATTTTGTCTTGCTTGCTGAACATCGCGGATCTCCTAAAGGCGCAACGGCGCCATTCGCCTCGGTGAAGGCCTTGGTGTGTCTGGATGCGATGGTAGGGCTGGGCCTTGGTGGGAAGATGCCTGCCTGCGTCTTGCGGGAGTTCGTTTGCGACATGCTGTCGTCGCTCTCGGAAATCTCGCGCAAGTAATCGGTCGCGCGCGCCGGCTGGCCGTTTGTGCACGCCGATTCCGCAGCCCAGAAGTCGCTTGCGCGTTGGGCAGAATGAAGTAAAGCAGGGGCGACAAGGGTTGCGACGGGGCGGGGATGAGACGTCGGAGGGGCCGGTTGCGAGGAGAGGCGCTGGCTGTGGCCGGCAAATCAGCCAGTCGAGCAGGTCGCTTCTCTGAGCGACATGGGTGATGAGCCGGTGCTACGCGGCCTGTGAATGCAGCGTAGCGCCCGACCCGGGTGGCGCTGGGGATGCTGCACGGGGGACTGGCTCCGCCCGTGCAGCCCTGGCTCAGTAGTCGATGACCACGTCGCCCTGTGGCACGCTGCAGCACGACAGGATGTAACCCTCGGCCACGTCTTCATCGGTGATGCCGCCGTTGTGCTCCATGACCACCTCGCCGGAGGTCTTCAATACCTTGCAGGTACCGCAGATGCCCATGCCGCAGGCCTTGGGAATGTGCAGGCCGAGCTGCGCGGCAGCCGAGTGGACGGTGTCGCGCGGGCCGACGCGAATGCTCTTGCCGGTCGCGGTGAATTCCACCTGATTCAGGTCGGCTAGCGGTACATCGGGCGCCTCGGCTGCCTGTTCGGCCAGTTCCTTTACGTCTTCGCGCACGTCTGCCGGCGTCGCACCGAAGGACTCCTCGTGATAGTGCTGCATGTCAAAGCCATTGGCCTGCAGCAGTCGCTTGACCGCGTTCATGTACGGGGTCGGGCCGCAGCAGAAGATCTCCCGGTCGGCGAAGTCCGGCGCGATCAGCTCCAGCATGCGCTGGTCGAGGTAGCCGCGATAACCGGCCCAGGCCTCGCCCATGCCGTGTTTCTCGCAAATGATGTGCAGGCTGAAGTTGTTGACCCGCGAGGCCATGTGCTCCAGCTCGCGGTGAAAGATGATGTCCTTTGGCGAGCGGGCGCTGTGGACGAACACCATGTCGACGTTGGCGTTGGTGTCGAAGTACCAGCGGGCCATCGACATGACCGGTGTGATACCGACGCCACCGGACAGAAACAGGGCTCTCTCGGTAGGAAAGTCGATGGCGTTGAACAGCCCGACGGGGCCGTGCACCGGTAGCTGGTCACCCTCACTGAGGTTGTCATGCAGCCAGTTGGATACCTTGCCGCCGGGGATGCGCTTGATCGTCACCGAGAAGCTGTAAGGCACCGAGGGTGAGCTGGCGATGGTGTAGGAACGCATCACCTGCTGCCCTTCGATTTCAAGCTCGAGGGTCACGAACTGGCCCGGCTTGAAGAAGTACATGATGGGTTGATCGGACATGAAACAGAAGGTGCGGACATCCCAGGTTTCCTGGATCACCTTCACGCAGCGCACCAGATGGCGGCCGTTGGTCCATGTCTGGGTATTGACCGGATTGAGGAAATTACTGGACATGCTCACCTCGATTGCGCGCTGCTACATCGACCCGTTGGGCCCCTTTTCCGGGACTGCGACTCCACGCCGCATAGCCCTTATGGCACAGAATTGTGCGTAACACGCCGCGGCGTCACTTACCTACCCGCGACATCGGCATGCTTATCGCGACCAGGCCGATGTCATGGGCGTTTGCGCGTCGGAAACGGATGCGCGCCTGTCGCCCATGGATAAGGTTTGCCTGTTGCGCCGCGACACACTCGGTCCCAGCCGAGCAGGGGGGTGATTCGCTGGAGCCGCTTCTCTATTTGACGGCGCTGATGCCGTCCGGCTCGCCGCCTTGCGTCGTAACCGAATAGCCACTTTTGTCGCCAGCCACAGACGCCTGCAAGGCGCGGCCGGCTTGAGGAGCAACCGATGGATGTCACTTCCAACCTGAGCCTGGGCGATCCACTCGAAGCCGCGCGCAAAGCCACGGCCGAGATGTTGCAGGCACGCGAGCCGAATTTTTCTCTGGCGCAGCCGTTCTATAGCGATGAACGGCTGTTCCAGATCGACATGCAAGAGATCTTCCATAAAGAATGGTTGATCGCCGGCATGACTTGCGAAATACCCGCCAAGGGCAATTTCCTGACCCTACAGATCGGCACTAACCCGATTCTGGTTATCCGCGGTGCGGAAGGTGCGGTCCATGCCTTCCATAACGTCTGCCGCCATCGTGGTTCACGGCTGTGCACCAGCGACAAGGGCAAGGTTGCCAAGCTGGTCTGCCCCTACCATCAGTGGACCTACGAGCTGGACGGTCGGCTGCTGTTCGCCGGCACCGAGATGGGCGCTGACTTCGATCTCAACCAGTACGGGTTGAAGCCGGTGCAATGCAAGACGGCTGGCGGCTACATTTTCATCTCCCTGGCCGAGAACCCGCCAGCGATCGACGACTTCCTGGCCACCCTGTCGCATTACATGGAACCGTACGACATGGAGAACACCAAGGTGGCGGTGCAGAGCACCCTGGTGGAAAAGGCCAACTGGAAGCTGGTGCTGGAAAACAACCGCGAGTGCTACCACTGCAACGGCGCGCATCCGGAATTGCTCAATACCTTGCTGGAGTGGGACGACGTCACCGATCCACGGGCCAGCCAGGCGTTCAAGGATCACGTTGCCGATTCCGCCGCCAAGTGGGAGGCGGAGAAGATTCCCTATGCCCACGCCAGCTTTGGTTTGCGTAACCGCATCGTGCGCATGCCGTTGCTCAAGGGCACGGTCTCGATGACCATGGACGGCAAGCAAGGCAGCAAGAAACTCATGGGCCGCATCCAGAACCCCGAGCTCGGCTCCATGCGTATCCTCCATCTGCCGCACTCCTGGAACCACTGCATGGGCGATCACGTGATCGTCTTTACCGTGTGGCCGATCAGCGCGCAGGAGACCATGGTTACCACCAAGTGGATCGTTCACAAGGATGCGGTCGAAGGTGTCGACTACGACGTGGCGCGCCTGCGTCAGGTGTGGGACGCGACCAACGACCAGGACCGTCGCCTCGCGGAAGAGAACCAGCGCGGGATCAACTCGACGGCCTATCAGCCCGGCCCTTACTCGAAGACCTATGAGTTCGGTGTGGTCAACTTCATCGACTGGTACAGCGAGCGCATGCTGAACAACCTCGGCGCTGAGCCTGCGAGCTACCTGAAGCAGATCAACGACTAAGCGCCGGCGTCATCCGGTGGCGCGCCCGCTTGCAGGCGGGTGCGTTACCAGTACTTGCTGGGTGCGATGAGATTCATCGCACCCATGTGAACAGAAGGTCGCCAGCGGTATTGCGCTGGGCGATGGGGAACGCCGGGTCGAGCGCAAAACCGGCGTTTTCAGCGACTGAGCGCTGACGATGCAAGGATTTGTACGGTCAGTCCGCCAGCTCGTAGCGGTCCCTGCCGTTGCGCTTGGCGCGCAGCAGTGCCACATCGGCTCGGTTGATGGCGCTGGAGTAGTTCTCATCGTGTCGCAGCTGTGCCATGCCCAGGCTCACCGTTACCGACAGCGAGTCGTCATTGACCCGTACCCGCAGCTTGGCGACGGCTTGACGCAACCGCTCCATTATCCGCACTGCGCTTTCGGTCGAGGTCTCCGGCATCAGCAGGAGGAATTCTTCGCCACCCCAGCGGCCGCAGAGGTCATGCTCGCGGATCTCGGCTTCCATCACCCGCACCACTTCCATCAGCACATTGTCACCAACCTCATGGCCATGGTCGTCATTGATGGCCTTGAAACGGTCGATGTCGACCATGACCACACACAGCGGACGTGAATAACGCTTCGCCCGTTCGGTTTCTTCGCGTAGTCGCTCGGTAAGCAAGCGGCGGTTGGCGATGCCGGTGAGGGCGTCATGGGTGGAGGCTTCTTTCAGTGCGATGTTCAGGTCACGCAGCATTGTCTGATAACGATCTGAAATGCGTGCGACCTTTTCCAGCTGCCGCAGCTGCTTGTCGAAACGGGCCGAAAGGGTCATCTCGCGGTCGCGGACGATGCTCTGGTAGCCGTCGGAGACCCGGGCGATTCGCTCGATGCGGTTGAGCAGGCTGTGGTGTGCCTCCCACAGCTGACCCAGCGTTTCATGCAGTGGATGGCCTTGGTTCTCGGGGTCGGACAGCGACTCCAAAACCTGACTTTCCAGCGGATTCTGCCCGCGCATAAGGACCTTCTAATCGTGGCTGAGGATCATGAATGGAAAGGTGCAGTCTTCCTTGAACTCTTCGGCTAGCTCTACCACACGTTCGTTGCGACGGTCGTAGTGCCAGTTGACGGCCACTGCTTTGCCTTCCTGATGGGCCGCTTCGAGCAGGTCGAAGATGTCCATTACGGCTTTGATGCTGCTGGTGTTGAGGTAGAGCAGGTGCAGTTCCAGGCGCAGCGGGCGGCCGGCTTCGGCCAGGTAACGTTCGATCCACTCGATGACCTGATGGAAAAGCTCATAGGAGTTTTCCGGGTAGGAGTCGCCTTGCATGGCGAGCACGCCGTTTTCCCAGTCGGACTGAATGGCGGGCGATGACTGGCTGCCGGCAATGGAGAAATCATTCATGTGCAGTTGGCTCTTGTAAGTCAGATGACCGCGCTCAGGCTGATGAACGAGCGGCCGTTGGCGACGGTTTGCAGCGACGCTTTCAGCGGTTCGCTGGATTTGCGGGCGATGTCGATCAGGCCGAGTCCTGCGCCGCTGACAGTGTTGTCTTCGCGCGGTTTGCGCAATTGTTCCTTGTAACGAGCTTTGAGCTGCGTCTTGTCCAGGCGGGCCAGCTCTTCGATAGTAGCGATCAGCGCTTCGCCGTCCGCGGTCTCGATCAGGTTGCCGGCGGATACCACATAGCGCCCGTCGGCATCGTTGCGGGCGACCACGACTGTCGCGCCGGCCTCCTGATCAGCCCAGTTACGCACCTTGGCGTAATGGCGAATGTTCTGGGTCATCTCGATGTACACGGCGAACACATCCATCGCCGACGACGGGTTGGCATGATCAGCCGCGAGGTAGTTACGCAGCGCGTTGCCGATTTCCTCGATCAGGCTGCGCGAAATCGGGCCGTTGAAGCACAGCATGATCTGCTGTCGGTTGTAGCTTTCGCGCATGGCGAACAGGTCAAGGGTTTCCATGGGGCAACTCGACTCCGGTGAATGGCGCTCAATCGAAACGGAAACACAACATCGTGATGTCGTCACGCTGGGGGTAATCGCCCTGGTATTCGTCCAGGGTGGCTTTGAACGCCGCCCCCTGTTCGTTCATGGGCAGGCGGGCATGACGCAGAATCATATCGGCGAAGCGGCTATTGCCGAAACCATAACCGAGCTCGCCACCTGCCTGGTCAAGGAAGCCATCGGTGGCCAGATAGAAGGTGCGGCCTGGCTTCAGCCCGACTTCGGCATTCCCGTACTCGCCTACGCGTCGGTCGCCAATGGCGCGGCGTCCGGCCGGCAGCTCCTCGAGGCTTTCGCCATCACTGTAGTAGAGCGCAACCTTGGCGCCAGCGTAGACCACCAGGCGGCGTCCGAAGTCGACGTAGGCGAGGCCGACGTCCATGTTGGTGGCGAGTGCCTGTTGGGTCGTGTCGTCGCGCAGCATCCTGCGCACGATGCCGTCAGTGCGCGCAAGAATAGCCGCCGGGTCGTGCAGGCCCGCATCGGCGATGGCCTGTTCGATGGCAGCGTGGGCGAGCATGGTCATCAGGGCGCCGGGCACCCCGTGGCCAGCGCAGTCGACCACGCCGAGCAGGCAGCCTTGTTCGGTGGCGCGATAGACGTAGAAGTCGCCGCCGACCACGTCGCGGGGGTGCCAGAGCACCGCGTGGCGCTCATCGAGGTCGGCCACCAGTTGGCGCTTGGGCAGGATGGCGTGCTGGATAAGGCTGGCGTAATCGATCGAGTCCTCGATTTTCTTGTGTGCGGCGGCCATGTCGCGGTTGGCCTGCTGCAGTTCACGTGTGCGTTCGTCGACGCGGCTCTCCAGCTCGCTGGTATGGCTATGAATTTTCAGCGCCATGCTGCGAAACGCAGCGCTGAGTTCGCCGATCTCGTCGTCCCGATCACTCGGCAGCGGCGCGTTGTAGTGTCCGGCAGCGATGGCCTGAGCGCTCTTGCGCAGTTGCCGCAACGGGCTGAGTACGCGACGGTCGACCAGCCAGGCGCCGCCCGCGATGAGCAGCAGCAACAGCAGCAATACGGCACCCAGCGCAGGCATTAGGGGCCTCAGTTCGATCACCTGCGCAGTTCTCAGATCCACGGCGCTGGCGACGAACCATTGCAGTTCCGGAATCCAGGTCAGCGCCAGCAGGCGTGGCTCGCCATCGAGACTCGCCTCCACCGTGGTCGTCTCGCCAGGGTGTTCGCGGCTGTAGCGCATCGCTTGTCGCAGTGCGTTGGCCTGGTCGATATCGTCGAGCTGGCCAAGCAGGCTGGTGGACAGCGAGCGGCCCTGGGAGGTGTCAGCGTTCAGGGTAACCAGGTTCTGATCAGGGTGGACCAGGATTGAGCCGTGGCTGTCGAGGACCATCGACTCGACGCCGGTTTTGTCCTCTTCGATGAACTGGGTTACGAACGCCTTGAGGCTGATGCCGGAGCCGACGATGCCGAGCGGGCGCTCACCATCCCGGACCAGGATGTTGAACCAGATCTTCAGGTCGCCAGTGACGGCCGAGCGGTCGACGTTGAGATGGTAGGGCGCATCCGAACGCAGGGTGACGTAAAACCATTCATCCTGCGGCGCATCGGGTTTCATCTCATAGCGGGGCGCCTCGCTGGGAGGTTGCTGGTCGCCGTTGGAGTAGTAGCGGTTGCTCGCTGCGGACGCCGCAAAGTAGGAATGGTCACTCAGCGCGCGCTGATAACCGGCCGCTTCGCGGAAGAACAAAGCACGCTTGGCCGGATCGTTCTCATCGAGCAGCCAGGCACGGGTGATTTGAGATTCGGCAAGGCGTTGCGCCAAGGCCAATTCGCGGGTGACCGGTGCGAACAGCCGTTCGCGGTTGAGCTGAACCACATTTCGCGCATAGGCTTCGCCAAAACGATTCTGCACGCCCTGCAACGCTTCGCGGCCCACCAGCACGGTGACGCCGATTGCAAGCAGGAAGGTCAATAGCAACGCCAGCAGTGACTTGCCGCGTATTCCCAGTGCTGCCATGGTGATCCTGACTTCCCTTGCAATTGCTGCCTGACATCCAAGTGTCGTGCCAAGCGTCGAAAACCGGGATTATCCGGCATCAGGCCAGTTGCCACCAGAGGCGCTTCGCCACACAAAAACGGAGCCTTTCGGCTCCGCTATGGTTTGCTACTGGGCAAGTTTCTTGTATTTCACCCGATGCGGCTGAGAAGCTGCATCGCCGAGGCGCTTCTTGCGATCGGCTTCGTACTCGGTGTAGTTGCCTTCGAAGAATACGATGCTGCCGTCATCCTCATAGGAGAGGATGTGCGTGGCGACACGGTCGAGGAACCAGCGATCGTGGGAGATCACGATGGCCGCGCCAGGGAAGTCCAGCAAGGCCTCTTCCAGCGAACGCAGGGTTTCCACGTCGAGGTCGTTTGAGGGTTCGTCGAGCAGCAGCACATTGGCGCCTTCCTTCAGCGTCAATGCCAGGTGCAAGCGACCACGCTCACCGCCGGAAAGGTCTTTGACGAACTTCTGCTGGTCGCCGCCTTTGAAGTTGAAGCGCCCCACGTAGGTGCGCGAGGGCACCTCATAGTTGCCGATGCGGATCATGTCGGCGCCATCGGACACCGCTTCCCACACGGACTTGCTGCCATCGAGATCATCGCGGCTCTGGTCGACGCAGGCCACCTGCACCGTGTCGCCGATCTCGATGCTGCCTGAATCCGGCTGCTCCTTGCCCATGATCATGCGGAACAATGTCGACTTACCTGCGCCGTTGCCGCCGATCACGCCGACGATGGCGCCCTTGGGCATGCTGAACGAAAGGTCGTCGATCAGTACACGGTCGCCGTAGCCCTTGGTTACATTGTGGAAATCGATGACCTTGTCACCCAGACGCGGGCCGGCAGGGATGTAGATTTCGTTGGTCTCGCTGCGCTTCTGGAATTCCTGCGACTGCAGTTCTTCGAAGCGCTGCAGGCGGGCCTTGGATTTCGCCTGGCGGGCCTTGGCGCCCTTGCGCACCCACTCCAGTTCTTCCTTCATGGCTTTTTCGTGGGCCGACTGCTGCTTGGATTCCTGCGCCAGACGGTTGGATTTCGCTTCCAGCCAGCCGGAGTAGTTACCCTCATAGGGGATGCCCTGGCCGCGGTCGAGTTCGAGAATCCAGCCGGCCACGTTATCGAGGAAGTAGCGGTCGTGGGTGATCGCGACGACAGTGCCGGTGAAGTCGTGGAGGAAGTGCTCCAGCCAGGCGACCGAGTCGGCGTCCAGGTGGTTGGTCGGCTCATCCAGCAGCAGCATGTCGGGAGCCGACAGCAGCAGACGGCACAGCGCTACGCGGCGCTTCTCACCACCGGACAGGTGCTCGACCTTGGCGTCCCACGGCGGCAAACGCAGGGCGTCGGCGGCGACCTCCAGCTGGCGCTCGAGATTGTGGCCATCGCTGGCCTGCAGGATCGCTTCGAGCTTGGCCTGCTCGGCGGCCAGCTTGTCGAAATCGGCATCGGGCTCGGCGTAGGCGGCGTAGACCTCGTCCAGGCGCGCCTGGGCATCCTTGATGCTGCTGACAGCTTCCTCGACGACTTCGCGAACCGTTTTGTTCGGGTCCAGCTCCGGCTCCTGCGGCAGGTAGCCGACATTCAGCTCGGGCATCGCTCGCGCTTCGCCGTCGAACTCCTTGTCGACCCCGGCCATGATCTTCAACAGGGTGGACTTGCCCGAGCCGTTGAGGCCGAGCACGCCGATCTTGGCGCCCGGGAAGAACGACAGGGAAATGTTCTTGAGGATTTCACGCTTCGGCGGAACGACTTTGCCGAGCCGATGCATGGTGTAGACGTAAGAGCCTGTTTTGCCTGTTTTGTCACTTTTGGACATTGTGTTATTCGCCTTTAGTCCTGTTTTTTCAGTGCTTGAATGGTGGCAACAAGCACTAAAATTCGGAAAAGTAAAACGTCAGGTTTTGTGCTGACCAGTCGATGCCCATGACTATACTTAAAAAAGTTATGTTTTATGAGGGGGCAACATGGGTTTACAGGTCATAGAGCAGGTGGTGAATGCTGCTCGAAGAAAGCTGCTGGTGCAAGACTACATCCCGGTCTACTACCCCAACCTATACATCACCATGGAGCACTCCGGCAGAGCCCTCGAAACGACCAAGAAGTACCTTGAGCATCTGGCTGTATTTGAGGAGTTTCTGGCGTTTTCATCCATTGATCTGATTTCTAACCTCGAACAGCGCCCTCACAGCCGGTACCTGACAGACAGTGAGCTTTCTAGGTTTGTGTCGGACGCGGGGTTTAGCAAGGAAACCTTGGCCATGAAGTATGCGGGGATGCGTTTGCATCCGACTGCCTACAAATCCGTTGGCAAAGTCCATGCGCAGCAGCGAATCGAGGCGGTACGCGACTATCTGGCGTTTCTCTATGACAAGTTAGGTGATCACTCAACACGATATGAGGCGGTTGAAGATCTGAAGAAGCGCATCAACCGCAAGATCAAAGCGGCCAGCCCTGCGTGGAAAAAAACGCGAACGGACGAAATGAAAGGGCTTACGAGTCAGGAGCGAACTCGACTGCTGGAAATCATGCATCCGGATAGCGCAGAGAACCCCTTTTCAGATGAAGCCATCAGGCTGCGTAACTACATCATTTTGCTGTTGGGTCTCGACATGGGGCTGCGACGCTCCGAGATGCTGCTGGTCAAGATCAGCGATATTCACTGGCACAGTCGTCAACTAGCGGTGGTCAACCTAGAGGATGAGAGCCTCGATCCACGAACCATGGCCCCGCAATTCAAAACCAACGAGCGCATGCTGGTGATGACCGATGACCTGTATGACGCAATTACTGAGTACGAATCGAAATATCGCCACAGAAAGCCCCGTAACGGCGCATCGCAAGCGAGAAGGCATCCGTTTTTGCTGGTGGCGCACAAGCGAAATGAGGGCGGACCTCTGACCATCAAGGCAGTGGATGGCGTTCTGTCCAGGGTCCGAGAAGTAGCGCCGGAACTGGCTCATGTGCACACGCATATTCTGAGGCATGACGCGGTCTACACGATGCTGGAAAGCATGCGAGAGGAGCTGGCAGCGCTCACGCCGGAGGATCGCACCACACAAATACAAAAGACCCTCACATGGATGTTCGGTTGGAGTCCCGACTCGAACATGCCCGGCCTCTACGGCGCGAAGTTCTGGAAGGAGGAGGCAGACAAAGCGATACAGAAACGGGCCGAGCGGTTTACGGGCAACCGTCAGAAGGCCGGCACGACACAAGGAGGTTCAGAGTGAACATCGCCGTCGAAGCACTTCAGGCTCCCACGAAGGACAGCCTCAATGCATGGCTGAACACGCCTCGCCTGGCCAAATGTGGGGAAGTTTTCACACCGACTCACCCCATGTGGAAACCGGATAAATCGGCTAATCACTCAGTCAACTGGGAAGCGGCTATTACCTGCGTCTCGCCGGATTGGCAGCCCTGGTTGCACGCCGCCCTGGCGTACCGAATGGCCAATCTGGAAGCGGGTACGGTTGCTAACGCCACAAGTGCGTTGTCGCGGGCTGCTCAGGCCGGGATTGACCCGCTCAACGAGGACCACCTGATCTCTCTGCGGGAGCGCTTGAACAGTTGTGAGTTTAGTGTCATTGCCGCTTTCATGGCGTTTTGGCACGACTGCGAATCCCTCGAACAGCGCCCGTCGCAACCCCTGATCGATGCCTACCAAGCACTGCCCAGGAAAAAGCGCTCCAGCAACGATGTGATCCTCAGACTGGATCCCGAACAAGGCCCGTTCACGCAGGTAGAGCAAGACGCGCTGCACCAATGGATACATGAGCAGTTTTGTCACGGGCAGTTAGATTTCGAGAAGTACCTTTATCTGCGCATTTTGATGATCTACGGGCAGCGTGGCGCTCAGGTGCGAATGATGATTTTTGGTGATTTCACGAAGAGCGATCAGGGCTGCAAGGTCAGGTTTCATTGGGCAAAGCAAAAAGACGACGAGGCGGGTTGGCGAGCAAAGTCCGAAACATTCAGTCTGGATGAGGACCTCTACAACACCGTGCAGGCCTACAAGGCAATGGTTCTAGCGCAACTCTGGCAAACGTATCCAGACGGTGCCGACTGGAATACAGCCATTAAGAATGTGCCCCTTTTTCGTCGGAAGCTGGATGATGAAGTAGGACCTATGGAGCGGGTGAATCCCCCTGTTTTGCTCGATAGCCCTCTTCAAAAAGACCTCGAAGACGCGCCGCAGCCGACCTTTCATGTCGGATCAGGCACGACCACGTTTTGGCTTGGGCGCATCGAGCGTATGGAGGGTTTTCCGATTTCGCCTCGCACCCATCAGCCGCTGAAAGTGACGAGGGGGCACCGGTTCAGGCATACCCTCGGCACGGACCTTTCCAATGCGGGGCTGGATGAGTGGACAATGGCCAGCGCATTGATGCATAAAAATACTCAGACAGTGCGAAAGTATCGAGCCGTGTCGCCGGAGTTGCTGGCGTTGATCGACGCGAAGATGAGCGACCATCTGGCCTTGGTTGTTAATGCGTTCACCGGGATCATCGTCACGGATCGCAACTCAGCGAAAAACGGGGATCGAGCAGATCGACAAATCGAGGATGTGGCAGTGTGCGGTGCCACTGCCGCCTGCCATCTCGATGCGCCGTACACCTGTTACGCATGCGGAAAATTCCAACCCCTTCTGTACGCCAATCACCGTGAGGTCCTTGAGCGATTGGAACGTCGTCGGGCGCAAACCATTGCCACGGATAAAACGACCGGTGTGCTCTGGGATCGGGCCATTCTGGCTTGCCGCAAGGTGATTCTGGATTGTGAGGCCATGCTCCGATCAGGGAGGAAAGCCGAATGACCGATGCGTTTTATTCTGAACCGACGAACAACATTGTCGATTTTAAGCCCAGGAGCCAACTGGCTGCGGACGATCAGCTCGCGGCGTTTATCGAATGGGCAAAACAGACCCTGCCCAAAGGCATTCCCAATCGAGTGCACGCGAGTATTCGCTGGGAAGACGGCAGTTGGCACTCGCATGGCATCCATTCCTGTAGTTTCACGGCGCACGGGTCGACCAAAGTTGCCCCAAAGGCGATGCAGGCACCCTTCATCGAGTTCGCCAAAGCCATGGTGGTGTACCGGCGGGTGTATTTGCAGAGAAAGTCACTTAATAACCTGCTGAATGCCCTCAAGGCGCTGGAAGTCGCCCTGTTCGAGTTGACCGGCACGCGGGATGTGACGCGGGCGTCCGCCGCTGTCTGTAATAAAGCGTGCGAGTACATGAACCGTCACTGGACGAAAGGCAACACCGCATACCAGCACGGCCGGGCACTTGAGGCCCTCATCACCCTGATGCGGGACAAAAAACTGCTCAAGTCGGATTTCCGGTGGACTACTCCGCTGACGCTGAGGCCGAGTGGCACGCTCAAGCAGCAAAAAGCGGATCAGGAACAAAAGCTGCCCAGCCCTGACGCGATCAGAGCCCTCGGGCAAGTGTTCACTAACGAATTGACTCGCCACCTTGATATCGTTGTGACATCCGCCTGTGCACTGTTGCTGAGTGCACCCAGTCGCGTGGGTGAATTGGCGGATGTTGAATTGGATTGCCTAGTATTCAAGGAGGATACCCAAGGCAATCGGCGCATGTTTCTGCGCTGGTACGCGGAAAAGATAAACCAGATGACGCTGAAGCCCGTCGTTAAGCCTGAGATGGAGCCGGTCGTCGAGCGGGTCATCACGTTACTGAAACCGATCACCAATGAGGCGCGGGCTTACGCCGCCTGGCTGGAAGACCATCCTGATGAGTTTCCACCCCATGAAGGACTGCCACCCAAGGGGCCTGATGAACCGCTCACGTACGCCGAAGCCTGTGCCGCGCTGAAACTCACCGTTCATGAGGACTACAGCCCGCGAAACGTATTCTATGCCAAGTTCCTGAAATCCTTGGAGAAGAAAAAGGCGGTCAGCCCCGCCGCCCGAGCCCTCTTGACCGAGATCCGTGACGGGTGGAAAAACTCAAGGGAGAAGATCTTCGTCGAGGGCAGGCCAGGAGTCCAGGGTGTTGAGCTTGACGACCGGTGTGTGATCACGCTGCGCAAGCTCAATGTGCTGTTGCGGGAGAAGTATCTTCCAAAGGATTTCCCATACACCACGCCGTACACGGAGGGCAAAGCTCGTGTGAAGTACCGTGATGCGTTGTTCACCGTGCGCACGGGAGCACTGACTGAAGACTCAGGTCACGCTGTTGTGAAACACGGGTTTGGCGTGGAGATCGCGGCGAACGCTGGCCGATTGAATGTGCAATTAGGCGGTACGACCAACCTGAAAAAGAAAAGCCTGTTCGAGCGATATGGCTACCCCGGCGTCAAGGTCAACACGCATGCGTTTCGGCACGAATTGAACACGCGGATGCACCAGGCCGGTCTGTCGCAACTCCTGATTGACGCCTTCTCCGGGCGCACGACGATGGGATCGGTCTACAACCATGAAACCATCGAGGAACGCACCCAAGGGGTTGCGGCTTACCACCCCAAAACGAAGCACAGCACCGCTGCTCAGCGTCTGGACAAGGTCAAAACCAATCAGCCTCTGAATCTTGCTGATGTAAGAGAACTGCACGAGGGCGAGCAGGACCGCATTATCCATCAAACCCATCTCGGCGTTTGTGTTCACAACTTCGCATCCGAGCCCTGCCCGAAAATGGGCGCCTTTTTGGACTGCGGGCGGCTCGGTTGCGTCAAAGGGGATGACGTGAAGCTGGGCAATCTCAGGGAAGAATGCGACGACCTTAAACGCCGCCTCGATAAAGCCATGGATGCGCAGTCTCGCGGTGTTTTTGGGGCATCGGAGTCGGCCAAAAAACTGAGTGAGAAGCTCTTTAAGTGCGAGGTGCTCATTCAAACGCTGGAAAATCCAGAAATCGAAAACGGTGCCATTGTGTGGAACGCCGATAACGGTTGGACGCTGACCAAGAACGCCGCTGCAATGTCGGGGCTGATCGAAGGCAGATTCATTGAAGAGAACCAGGCGCAAGAGGCGTTACCATCGTTGGATGACGTCTTGGCTTTGCTGGATGAGATCGAGGGTTAACGATGGGGCATTTAACGCCAAAGGATGAGAAGCGCATCATTAAGCTGATTGAGGAATGGTCAGAGCCGAAGCTGACCTGGCCTTTGCTCGTTGAGGCCTGCAAAGAAAAACTGGGTATCAGTCGTGCTCGCCAGTCCCTGATGAAGCTACCTGCCGTAGATTTAGCGATGAAGAATTGCAAGGCGGCATTGAAGGCTCAGAAGCTGAAGCCGGGCTGGATTAGCGATATTCAGGCAGCCAACGAGCACATTGAGAAACTGACAGCGACCAATCAGAAGCTGTTTGCTGCTGTTCGAGATATGCGTAGCCGGTTTTTGATCTGGCAAGCCAATGCGGATATGCACGGGCTAACGCAATCGATGTTGGAGCGGCCGGTTTCACAGCTTCAAAAGAAGACCTGATCCGGTATTCATAAACTTATACCTGGAAAAGACTCATGGCAGCTAGCCCTGAAATCTGAGCACTCGGGACTGGTTTTAGAGGTCAATGATCAAGAACGGTTGGAAGCCCGACTCCTCCAGCGGATAGCCTCGCTGATTTGAAATGATCCGCGTCCCATTCAGCTCAAAGTCGACCGAGGTGTGCGTATGACCGTGGATCCAAAGTGCCACTCGATCGCCCCCTATCAGATGCTCCCAATCGTTCGCGAACGCCGCGTCCAGGATGGTGCCTGCATGAGGGTTTTCCTCCAGCGAACGCAGTGTCGGGGCGTGGTGCGTGATTACTACAGTTGGGCCGTTGAGAGGCTCAGAGAGCTTTCCTCTAAGCCAATCATGAGTCTTCTTCGCCTGTTCAATCAGGTCAGCCGGCCTGATGCGGCGGTAATTTTCCGTGCGAATCTTGCGAAAATCGCTCAGCTCCTGCTGCGCACTCAAAGCAGCTAGGCGTGAATTCCCGGTGGCGGCGAAATCAGTCCACATAGTCGCTCCAACAAAGCGCACCCCGCTGATCTTTACTTCATCCCGATCTAGGATATGAATGCGCTCGTCTCCAGCATCTCGCATCGCCTGAAGTGTCTTGCTGAGATGGCCACGGTAGTACTCATGGTTGCCCGGCACGTACAGCACTTGGCAGTCGAATTCTTGCCGAGCCCACTCGATACCCTTGGTACCGAGGTCGATGTCGCCAGCCAGGATGACCACATCGGCGTCGCTCACTTTAGGCGCAAAGGGCGCGAATTCATTGTGGAGGTCAGAGAGCGGGTGTATCCGCATCGGGTGCTCCTATTGCCTATGGTAGCGGTTGAGCCTGCTGATACGGCTTGTGGGCTCGATCAGTACTGAGCGACGTGGCGTTTACGCTCATAGCGTGAAGTCTAACGACGAACTGAAAAACGGCTGATGGAACGCAATCATCCTTCGCCGATATTCATCATCCTGAGCGTCGTTTACCAGGCACTCTTCGAGGCGCCCCAGCGAGAAAACTTGATCGGCGGACGGGTAGTGTCTGAGCAGGCTTTTCGCATAGCTGCGAATGTCATCAGGTAGCTCGGTGTTGCGAGCGAGGTCGCGGAGAAAAGCTTCGGTCTTGATGACACTCCGGGTTCTTTCATGCGGAAGGGTCAAAGCGGCTACCTCCTTATTCAGTTATTCCAATCTACGAGACCAGAACGGGCAAGTCGCGCGCTTACCCTAATTTGTCCGCGATTCGAAGTGGTGCGGCTTATGGATTTTCAACCCTACAATCAGTTCTTTCCCCAATAGTTGTCTTTGCTGGCCAGACCAAAATCTCCGGAAGCAAATGGCTGATCATCATCGAACATACCATTGACCATGCGCTCCCGACGCAACCCACTCAGCACCCCGAAAAAGCAGGGCTCACAGAGATGCACCCGGTAGTGCTCCCCATCATGCTGGGAGCCATATCCCCATTGGGCTTCAAGCTTGCCGTATTGGGGACCATAGTCGGGAATACGCGTGCCAGAGCGGCACACGTCGCAGATCACATCCTCAACGACATCGACCAATGCCTGCGACTTAATTTCCATGCACACCTCACAATTACGTTCCACACGACGCCGGCCGGTTATGGATTCATGAACACCAACATCATTGGATCAGCCTCGACTGGCTGAGCATCAAAAACAAGCCAGTAACTGCTGCCGATAATGCTGGGAAAAGCTGACCTGGTAAGCGGGCTCAATTGCAATGCTACCCAGCGAGATGATGTTCGTAGGCTGCGATCCAATACCCGGTTCTGCACCACCTACCCCCGCACCGTCGAAGCCTTCGACATGACCCAAAGCACCCATCGGCTCAGACCTGAAGCCTGGATTAAAACCAGGCATCTGCACATCGCTCAAAACTGCCAGGTCATCAGGCAAGTCATCTGAAATTCGCTCCGCAAAGCCCTGAAGCGTCGGTTCCGCCAACATGAATAGCCATGCCTGGTCGTCGGACTCACCTGTGCGCCGCAGCACTCGCCCCAGCACTTGCCGGTAATGCAGTTCGGTGCGGATACGGCTGAGATA
>CETJ01035182.1_pt1 | contig 20245 bp, 17 predicted proteins | sample 531341 | NCBI WGS metagenome assembly CETJ01 (sample SAMEA2622677, study PRJEB7988) | marine metagenome | isolation source: saline water (ENVO:00002010), including | reverse complement strand
CGGCTCGACGATGGCACCCACTGCGAGGAGGCCAGCAGCCTGGCCGAACACAAGCTCAAGGACGTGCGCGAGAAGATGGCCGACTTGGCGCGCATGGAAACCGTGCTGTCTGAACTCGTGTGCGCCTGCCATGCACGAAAGGGGAATGTTTCCTGCCCGTTGATCGCGTCACTACAGGGCGAAGCAGGCCTGGCAAGGTCAGCTATGCCTTAGCGTGCTTTATTTTCCGTTTTCTGAGGTGCCCCCAATTACATCGCAGTCTTCCAACACTTCATCCCACCAGGCATCTGGGAGGCGATCTATGTGATCGAGGGGCTGCTCAAGGCGGACCTCAGCGTCGAGGCCGACACGGTGTATTCCGATACGCAGGGACAGTCTGCGACGGTCTTCGCCTTTACCCATCTGTTGGGCATTAATCTAATGCCGCGGATTCGCAACTGGCGCGACCTGGTGATGTGTCGACCAGATCGCGGGCTTTCCTACAAGCACATCAACCGCTTGTTTACCGATACGGCCGATTGGCAAATGATCGAGACCCATTGGCAGGACCTTATGCAGGTCGCCTTGTCGATCCAGACTGGAAAGATTTCCTCGCCCATGCTGCTGCGCAAGCTAGGTTCCTACAGTCGGCGCAACCGCCTCTATCATGCTGCGCAGGCGCTCGGCGCTGTGGTGCGGACAATCTTCCTGCTCAACTGGATCAGCAGCCGTGAGCTGCGCCAGGAGGTGACCGCCAATACGAACAAAATTGAGTCGTACAACGGCTTTTCCAAGTGGCTGTCCTTCGGCGGCGACGTAATTGCCGAGAATGATCCGGATGAGCAGCAGAAGCGCCTGCGCTACAACGACATGGTGGCCTCATCAGTGATCTTGCAGAACACCGTAGACATGATGCGCATCCTGCAGAAACTGGCCCGCGAGGGGTGGCAGTTCACCGATGAGGATGTGTCCTTCCTCAGTCCCTACCTGACTAGCAACGTCAAGCGCTTCGGCGAGTTCAACCTCAAGCTCAACCGTCCTCCAGAGCCGTGGATCAAGGATGCCGTCTTCCAGCAGGCAGCGGGCTCTTTGCGACTATCTCCGTCTGGAAAGACCAACTTGGAGACTTTGCCATGATTGACACTTTGCCGCCCTCATTTCGTATCACCGCTTATGGTGAAGTGGATGCCGCCGCGCTAGAGCGGTTTTGCGAGCACTTCGACACATCCCGGTTACTGAGGGTGGTTGATCATCTAGACCGCTGTTTGGAAGATATGGGCGGCATGGTGGCGTTGCGTGATGAGTTACTTCGATTGCATGCCATGAGCATGACGTTGGTTGAGGGCGTACCACCGGCTGTACCGACTGAAAACCCTTCTATTTGGGCTGAGGCAGAGGCTCTGCAGCTAGACCTGGACAGCCTTACGACGTGGATTTGCTCTGCGACCGCTGTGATCACTCCGCTGACTGAACTAGCTCCAGATTACGAGCGGTAGTTACCGAAAAATTTCGGCCACTATCCGGGGAGTTTGAACATTACATAGCGCGCTTTGTTTATCAAAAGATCAGCATGAAGAACCCGATTACGACCAACAAGCCGATCAAAAAAATGATCCCGACTGTGCTGCCTAGAAATTTCAACAAATTCTTGCTCCGCCGCACCTAGACCTTTATGAGCATGGACCACGCGTCCGGCTTGGACATCGAGCGCCAAGCAGAAACTGATAAACGAAACCTGTCAGCAACGCTTCACAAGCCTACTCGACAGGTTTAATGTAGAGATAACTACATAAAGCGATTTATCTCTACATGACGAATTGGCTGTCCCTCATTATTGCTTTACCGACCGCTAACGCCACAGAGCGCATGCGCGCCTGGCGTGCCCTCAAGAGCAGCGGCGCTGCGGTACTGCGCGACGGGGTCTATTTACTGCCCGACAATCTCGCCTGTCGGGAGTCGCTAGAGGCTGTTGAGCGCGACGTACTGAGTAGTAATGGCACAGCCTTTCTGCTCCCCATCAACGATCCACAGGGGCAGCGCTTTATCGAGCTGTTCGACCGTAGTGAGGACTACACCAGGCTGCGAATCGAGATCGAGGCGTGCCAAGCACAGGTGAATGCGGACAATGCTCTTGCCAGCACAAAGCAGGTGCGCAAGCTGCGCAAGGCGTTTGCTCAGGTAGCGGCCATCGACTTTTTTCCAGCGGCAGATCGACAGCAGACCGACGCGGCTCTCAAAACACTGGAAACGGCCATCAGTCGAGCGCTGTCGCTGGATGAGCCGAGCAGTCAGGATCAGCCAATCGAACAGCTAGATCGTCGTGACTACCAAGGCCGCCTCTGGGCGACGCGCAAGCGGCCCTGGGTCGACCGCCTGGCCAGCGCCTGGCTGATCCGCCGCTGCATTGATCCGACGGCCCGCATTCTCTGGCTGGACACGCCAAGTGATTGCCCGGCTGAGGCGCTGGGTTTCGATTTCGACGGGGCGACATTCAGCCACGTCGGTAGCCGCGTCACGTTCGAGGTACTGGCGACCAGTTTCAGCTTGGACAGCCCGGCCATCTCGAAGCTGGGGCTGCTGGTTCATTACCTGGACGTCGGCGGTGTCCAGCCCCCCGAAGCGCCGGGTGTCGAATCTGTGCTGGCTGGGTTACGCCAAGCGTTCGCCGATGATGATGAACTGCTAGCCGCCGCCGCGACGGTGTTCGACGGTTTGCTGGCCCGTTTCGAGGGCAAACCATGCGGCCGATAGCCCCCGCCAACACTTTAATGAAAGTAGGAAGACATGCATGAGTGAATCCCAGGCACGCAGTGCCCCAAACACAAACGACTATGGCCACTCGGTCTCGTTCCGCGAGGCCATGATCGTCTGGTGCCGCGTAGCGCTCTTGAGTTTCGGCGGCCCGGCCGGACAGATCGCGGTTATGCACCGCATCCTTGTCGAAGAGAAAAAGTGGATCAGCGAAAGCCGCTTCCTGCATGCACTCAACTACTGCATGCTTCTGCCGGGGCCGGAGGCGCAGCAACTGGCCACCTATATAGGCTGGCTGTTGCATCGTACCGCTGGCGGCCTTGTGGCCGGAATACTGTTCGTGCTGCCAGGCTTCCTCAGCATTCTGGCGCTGAGCATTCTTTATGCCGGCTTTCAGGACTTCACACTTGTTCAGGCTATTTTCTTCGGGATCAAGGCGGCTGTGCTCGCTGTGGTGATCGAGGCAGTGCTGCGTATCGGAAAACGGGTACTGAAAAATCACTACATGTATATGATCGCGGCTGCCGCCTTCGTCGCTATCTTCTTTCTGGATTTGCCCTTTCCGCTGATTATCGCCACGGCGGCTTTGGTTGGCTTTATCGGCAGCCGCATCGATCCGGCCCACTTTGTGGTCATTAAAGGCCATCAGCCCCAGGCTGGTGCCACCGAGCCGGCGGTAGATGCCATGCTAACTAACGGTGGTCAAGATCACACTCGGCCAAACACAGCACGTACCCTGCGTGTTGCAGTGATCTGGCTTACCCTGTGGTTCGTGCCGCTAATCGCACTGGCCGCCGTGCTAGGCAGCGACAACGTCTTTACTCAGATCGGGCTGTTTTTCTCCAAGCTCGCCGTAGTGACCTTCGGCGGCGCTTATTCGGTGTTGGCGTACATGGCCCAGGAGGCTGTCCAGAACTACGCCTGGCTAACACCGGGCGAAATGCTCAATGGCCTCGGCATGGCCGAGACTACGCCCGGACCGCTAATCCAAGTAACCCAGTTCGTCGCCTTCATGGGCGCTTTCCGCGACGCCAGCGGGCTCGATCCGTTCACAGCGGGCTTTCTCGCCTCGATCCTGGCGACCTGGGTGACCTTCGTCCCGTGTTTTCTGTGGATATTCATCGGCGCGCCTTATGTTGAGTCTTTGCGGGACAATCAGGCGCTCAGCGCGGCCCTGTCGGCGGTCACTGCGGCTGTGGTGGGCGTGGTGCTAAACCTCGCGATCTGGTTCGCACTTCACGTTGTCTTTGGCGAGGTCAACGTCGTCCAAGCCTTCGGATTAAAACTGCAGGTCCCGGTGCTTGCTACGCTTGACGTCGCCAGTCTCGTCCTGGCGATCGGGGCTTTCGTGGCCATGCTGCGCTTTCATGTCGGCATGATACCGGTCATATTCGTAAGTGCCGCATTGGGAGCGGGGTGGTACATGCTGACGTAACGCCATACTTGCAGGCCTGCTTGGCACCGTGCGCTGTGCTTAGTGCTCTACCGCTCTAGAAAAACATGGCAGAAGCATCAAGAAATCATCCCTATGTATCTTTTAACCAATCCAAAGGAGGATATCTATGAAACTGTACCAATGGGTCATGCCAATACTGGGGCTTCTACTGATACCCATGTCAGCATCGGCTAAGACGGAGGAAACGAGCAGCCTCAGTGAGATCGTTGGCAAAGCCTCAGGCATGCAAACCAAAATCACTGAGGATGGCGTGGTCCGACTCGGTTGGCCTCGCCAGGATGTGGCGGTTACAGTCGATGGAATGTCTTTAGCGCCACCAGCTGGACTCGGTTCCTGGGCCGCTTTTAAGCCTGCACATGAGGGGGTGATGCTGATGGGTGACACCGTCGTCTTCGAAGATGAGATCACCCCAGCCATGGACGCCGCTCTTGCGCACGGATTGGAAGTGACCGCTCTGCACAATCATTTTGTCTTCGATGATCCGCCTGTTTACTTCATGCACATCGGAGGCATGGGCGATTCCGCCAAGTTGGCCGAAGGTGTCAAGGCAACTTGGGACGCCATCAAAGCCGTGCGGAAGGAACATCCTCAACCACAACGGCGTTTCTCCGGCGGGGTGCCGGAATTAACGGGCAAATTTAACGTGGAACAGTTGCAGGACCTCTTAAAAAGCACTCCTGAACTGAACGGAAAAGTTGTGAAATTCACCTTTGGGCGTGAAGGCAAAATGCACGGCGTCCCCGTTGGCGCCTCCATGGGTTTATCCACCTGGGCGGCCTTTTCCGGCAATGATCAATTCGCCGCCGTGGACGGCGACTTTATTATGACGGCCGACGAAGTGCAGCCAGTAATCAAAAGCTTACGTGAGAATGGCATTCATATCGTCGCGCTTCATAATCATATGATGGGCGAGACACCGGCTTTCTATTTTCTACACTATTGGGGTAAGGGGCCGGCGGCCAACCTCGCAAAAGGTATCAAGAAGGCGCTCGATACTCAGAAGCAGTGAACTTGTGATGGCCCAACCTCACGATTGAGGCGTATTGAGCATCGGCTTTTCGGCTAAGAGTCAATGGTGGGCTTTGCCGCTAGGCCGCCAAAGGACATAGCGGGGTCGATGTATCGCATAGCTGACTCGATATCTTTCCAACCCACATAAACCATCAAGCACCTGAGCCCCAGCCGTCGGCTGTGGCCCAGGTTACCCGAGCACCGATTGGCGTGGTTCAGAGTCACTCGCGACGCCAGATTGCCAAGAGCTAAGATAGATGACGAAGGCAAATCGGCGCGATTGTATAGGCGGCCCGCAAAATGAAGCTCGGCGGAACGCGCTTACTGCAGAATAAATTCCGCAAACTCCCTCAGTGTGGCAAACCCAGCCTGCCGTACCTTACCCTCACGATGCAGGTGATGGCCCTGCATGCCCTGTGTCTCTGGCCCTAGAACATCGGCAACCAGCGTATCGCCAATCATCGCGATGGCGGAAGCCTCAAAACCAAATTGTTCGATCACCTGACGATAAATTGCAGGCTCTGGCTTTATCGCCCCAACCTCGAAGCTCCACGCGTAAACATCAAACGCGGGCAAGAGCAGCTTAGCTGGGATCGCATAAGGGGCCGCGAGATTGGAGCACAACGCAAGCTTCAACCCAGCCTCCTTAAGTTGATTTAGCGATTCCAGGGTGTCCTCAAAGCAGCGAATGCTGGCCAACTCGGTAAAAAGATCGGTTTCAAGGCGAGCCAGCTCGAATTGGTTCAATTGGGCACCGAACAAAGCGGCAGCTCCAGCTAAGCCCAAATTTTGGGTCATCAGAATCCGTGCATCGCCTGGCTTTGGTTGCCTGCCCTGAAGCCGCAGTTGCTGCATCAACTGACGGAAAGGATGGCGTCGCTCGCCGATTTGGAGCAGCGTGCCGAATACGTCGAAAACTAGGGGTTTGGGGAGCAACGGAACAGAAAGTGCACTTAAGCCCAGCGCCTGCCCGCAAACCCTTGTGGCGTCTGGTTAGTTCGGGAAAACCATCCTTTTGTCGAACCCTGGCAGGCACTGACGCCAGGCCGTCCAAACGCATGAAAAGCAGTGCAGAAAAGTCGTTCAGTAAAACAAAGTCTGGATAACCGCCCCTATTTTCGGCAGCGGTGAACTCTAGCTAAGCCTTACGTTGGTTTTTGGTTCCACTGCTCCCCAAACCCCGTGTTCATCCAGGTTGTACTTGGCACGCAGCGCCCATTGGCTGACGGGACCGCTGTACCAGACATCCCCCGCTACGTTGCCGATGGGTGCGGCGCAGAACGCCAGGCTCTGGAAGTCGCAAGGGAAGCTGTTGAAGTCCTCGTTGACGCCCATGCGCCCAATCTTGATATCCAGCGCCTCATCGAAAAACCGTTGGCGATACCACATTTGGGTCAGGCGCCAGGTTTGCCCGCGCCCCCATACCTCCTGCACGGAGCTGAGCTGCCCGGTACGTGGATCGCCGATGCGTTCGTTAGACAGGTTGTTGCCGCTACGCTCGGTGACCAGCAACTGGAACTCGGCGGCGTTCAAGCCGAGCAGCTTCTGCAGGTCCAGATTGGCGCCCAAGGCCCACTGGGAGGTGTATCGGACGGTGCGGTCATCGTTATAGCCGCCTCTGAGATTGGCAGCACCCTCACCGACGTAGCCGATGGTGAAAGTCACACCTTTTTCGAGCAGTTCAGTGCGGGTGCCGCCCCAGTCCCCCAAACCCCATCGGGACGAGTCGCCGGCAGCAGCAGCGGGAAAAGCGATGCATGCAAAAAGGCTTAGCCCTACGGGCAGGCGCCAGAGATTATTCATGTCGATTGGTCCTTGTTGTTATGGTTACGACACAGCGTTATCCAATCCGCAAGGCAGGGCCGTTGCAGCTTGGGGAATAGCGATCAATGCAAGACGAGCGTGGCCCGACCTCAATGCTCAGCCAGGTCCGCTAGAATCCCGCCAGGCACAGGTATTTGATTTCGAGGTAATCCTCGATTCCGTACTTGGATCCCTCGCGCCCAACGCCGGACGCCTTGATACCGCCAAAGGGCGCCGCCTCGGAGCTGATGATTCCGGTATTCACGCCGACGATGCCGTACTCCAGCGCCTCGCCGACGCGGAATACGCGCCCCAGATCGCTCGCGTAAAAATAGGCGGCCAGCCCGAACTCGGTATCGTTGGCCTTGCGAATGACTTCGGCGTCATCGAAGAAGCGGAATACCGGAGCCAGAGGGCCGAAGGTTTCCTCTTTCGATACGCGAGCGATATCCGGCACGTCGACCAGGATCGTCGGCTGGAAAAAGTTGCCTCCCAGTTGATGCGCCGCACCGCCCTGAAGCACCTTGGCGCCCTTCTCGATGGCGTCCTCGATATGCTCGCGCACCTTGGCGACCGCCTTCTCATCGATCAGCGGGCCAATGGTGGTGCCCTCGGCCATGCCATCTCCGAGTTTCAAACTGCCCACTGCTGCGGCCAGCTTGTCGACGAAAGTGTCGTAAACTTTGTCGTGTACGTACAGGCGATTTGCACACACACAGGTCTGGCCGGCGTTGCGGAATTTCGAAACAAGGGCGCCCTCTACAGCGGCGTCCAGGTCGGCATCTTCAAAGACGATAAACGGCGCATTGCCACCGAGCTCGAGGGATATCTTTTTGATGTCATGGCTGCACTTCTCCATGATCGTGCGGCCAATCTCGGTGGAGCCGGTGAAAGAGATTTTGCGGACCACCGGGTTGCTGGTCAGCTCTTCGGCAATCTCGGCGGCCGAGCCGGTCACGACCGACAGCACACCTTTTGGAATACCCGCTCGCTCGGCAAGCTCCACCAGGGCCAGCGCCGAAAAGGGCGTTTGCGAAGCCGGCTTGATCACCATGGTGCAACCTGCGGCCAATGCAGGTCCTGCCTTCCGGGTGATCATGGCGCTGGGGAAATTCCACGGCGTGATAGCGGCGCACACCCCTACGGGTTGCTTGAGTACCAGCAAGCGCTTGTCGGCAGAGCCCGGGATCACATCGCCGTAGATGCGCTTGCCCTCCTCCGCATACCACTCGATATAGGAAGCCGCGAAAACGATCTCGCCACGCGCTTCGGCAAGGGGCTTGCCCTGTTCGAGGGTCATGATGTGAGCCAAATCTTCCTGGTTTTCGATGATCAGCTCGTACCAGCGGCGTAATGTAACGGCCCGCTCTTTCGCCGAGAGGGCTCGCCAGGCAGGCAGGGCACGGTCTGCCGCCTCAATGGCGCGACGGGTTTCCGCCCCACCCATGCGCGGAACATGGCCAATGACTGCGCCGCTCGATGGGTTGCCGACAGTAATGGTGGCGGCACTGTCGGCACCGATCCACTTGCCGTCGATATAGGCATGCTGACGAAACAGTTCGGGTTTTTTCAGGTTCACTGCATGTTCTCCGTCGGATACGCGGCGCCTCACGGGCGCCGTTCGAACGCACTCGCCCTCGCGAGGCGGCAACGAGTGCGCTTTCTTCGCGTTGATGTTCCGGTCAATGCTGGGCTTTTTGGGCGTAGCTACCGGACGGGCTCAGGCTCATGAACTTGAAGCCTCGATAGCCTTCGTTCTGGACCGACGCGAGAATGTCTCTGAACGGGCCCAAACCGCCCATGTAGAAGTAGACGGAGTTGGTCTTGCCAGGAATGTTGGCACCGAAGATCCAGGAATCGGCCTTGGCGAACAGCGTCTGGTCGGCGATCTCACCGCAGGTCACGCCCCACTGGCGTTCAGATTCAGGATCGGGCTCCATGCAGGCAAGCTCCTTTTCCTCCATGAAACTGATCATGTCGGATACCCACTCCACCTCTGTTTCGATGGTGGGTGGCAGGTTGGTGAACGGACCGTTCGGGCCGAGAATCATAAACATGTTGGGGAAGTTGGCGGTCGCCACCGACAGGTAGCTGGACGGCCCTTCGCTCCAGTGATCCTTGATGCTGACGTCATTCCGGCCGCGGATATCGATGCGTTTGTAGTTGCCGTCCACCGCGTCGAAACCGGTCGCGAACACCAGCACGTCCAGCTCGTGCTCCACGCCATCGGCCGTACGAATGCCCGCTTCGGTGATTTCCTCGATCGGGTTGGCTTTGACGTCCACCAAGGAGACATTCGGCCGGTTGAAAGTGGCGTAATAGCCGCTGTCGCATAGTGGACGTTTCGCATAGAGGTCGCGCGGCATCAGCTTGCGCGCCGTTTCCGGATCCTTGACGATCTCACCGATCTTCTCGCGAATGAAATCCTGAGCGGCCCGATTGGCTTGCTCGTCGATCGCAATGTCGTTGAAGGTCTGGAACATGAAGCGGAATCCACCACCGCCGTCCCAGGCACGCTGGAAGATTTGTTTACGCTCTTCCGGCGACACGCTCATGGTGGGGATATCGCTTTCCTCGAAACCGAACGCCAGGCGAGACGAGCGTACCTGTTGCCAGATCGCATCATAGTTACGCTTGATGTCGTCGACGTACTCGCGGCTAACCGGACCATTGCCCACAGGGACGGTGTACTGCGCAGAGCGCTGGAACACGGTGAGATGGTCAACGGTAGGCGCAATGGCGGTAATCACCTGGCAACCGGTCGAGCCCGTGCCTATCACGCCGACGCGCTTGCCCTCCAGAACGGCATCGGCTGGCCAATTGGCGGTGTGGTACATCTTGCCCTTGAACTGCTCCATCCCCTTGATCTTCGGCACGTTGGTGGCCGACAGCAGACCAAGCGCGGTGATCAGGTACTTGGCGGCGTACTGGTGCCCATCATCAGTGGTGACGAACCAGCGGTTGGTTTGTTCGTCAAACACGGCCGAGGTGATCGCCGTTTCCAGCTGGATATCCTTGCGCAGGTCGTGGCGATCAACCGCATGGTTCAGGTAGGACAGGATCTGCGGCTGGTCGACGTAGCGGGTGGTGATATCCCACTCCTGGCAAAGCTCGCGATCCCACGAGAAGCAGTACACGAAGGTTTCGCTATCGGACAAGGCGCCTGGATAGCGATTCCAGAACCAGGTGCCACCGACGCCAGCTGCCTTGTCGAAGGCGTGCACCTTCAACCCAAGCTCGTCGCGCAGTTTTTTCAGCATATAGATGCCACCAAAACCGGCACCAATGATGATTGCGTCAAAGTTGGTCACGTTGGTGCCAACGGAGCGTTTTGCCAGAACTGTAGTTGTCATTGTGTTCTCCTGAATGATCGGTGCGCCTGAAGTCATCGCTCGTTCGCTAAGAGAACCTTCAGGCAAGCCGGTACCGTCTCCCCCAAAAACAAGATCGGGGGCGTGTCGAACTCGATAGGTGAAGTGAGCGGATCAGCCCGACCCGCTCCGCTCTTAGTTACAGCGAGAAGCCGCCATCTACCGCGATTGCCTGGCCCGTGACATGAGGCGCGCAGGCGAGGTAGACCGCCAACTGGCCCATGTCCTCGACGGTTTGCGCTTCGCCTTGTGGTAGCAGGGCCGCCTGATGCCGCTCCCAGGATTGCTCCTCGGTTTCACCCGGCTCAGCCCAACGGCTGGACAGACCTTCGTCACCGCGCCACATGCCAGTACCCACGACACCGGGGCACAGCGCGTTGACCGTGATGCCCTCACGGGCGACTTCTTTGGCGAATGCGTTGGAAAAACCGATGACAGCGAACTTGGATGCGCTGTAGTGCGACAGGTCCGGGAAGCCGACCTTGCCGGCGATCGATGCCAGATTGATGATGCGACCGAACCTGTGCTCACGCATCAGCCGCAGTTCAGCCTGGCAACAGAGGAATACGCCGCGTGCGTTGATGTTCATGATTCGGTCCCACTCGCTGACTGGCAGCTCGTCGACCTTACCCAAACTCACTACGCCCGCATTGTTGACGGCAACATCAAGGCGACCGTAGTGCTCGCGTACCTGCTCGATCATTGCACCAACGCTGTCGGGTTGGCTTACGTCCACTTGCAAGGCGATGGCGCGGCGGCCAATTTGACGCACACGGGCGGCAGCTTCTTCAGCGATGCCGAGGTCATAGTCGGCGAGTACCAGATCAGCGCCGGCTTTTGCCAGGCTCAAGGCGATGCCTTGGCCAATACCGCGGCCAGCGCCTGTTACGAGGGCAACCTTGCCGACCAGGGAAAAATCGACAGCAGTAGATTCGCTCATGAGATGCCTCTAATTATTGTTGTTGAATGCGACCGCTCATGGCGGTTCGCTTAGACAGATGGAGCAAATCAGGTGCCAATCTTAGAGCTATCAGCTCAAAGCACCGTTCCAGAGCGCTTCCAGCATCGCGAAAGGCGAATTACGATCGCAGCCGATCAAGACGTTATGTCTCGCGAGGAGCGGGACGAAGGGAGAACGGTGAGACGTTATGTCTCACCCTGTAACGCAAATCGATTTAACTTGTGGACACCGGTCAACACGCATTAAATGGCCGTACAAAAATTAGAATTGACCATGCGGAGGTAACATGTCCTCTGGTTACTCAAAGGCTCATGTGGAACACGTGAGCAGAGTGCTACGCACTGCCCAAAGCGCGCCGACGCTTCCCGTTCCGAGCAGCATCGTCGACTCCTGGCGCCGTTCGGTGCAGCACCACCAACTCGATCCAGGCTCGCTGCAGGGCCCACGAGTGCTCGAAGCACACCAACTCAATGAGCATCGAGAGCGTATCGATGATTTCCTGAGGCTGGCGGGCGATGAGATTGGTCGACTCCACCATCGAGTGCGCGATGCCGATTATTGCGTGATGCTCACCGATACCTTGGGATGCACCGTCGATTACTGCATCGATTCAACGATCCGCGGCGAGTATCGACGTGCCGGCATCGACCTCGGCACGTGCTGGACGGAAAGCGAGGAAGGCACCACCGCCGTATGTGCGGTTCTGATTGATAAGCAGCCGATCACCGTACACAAGCAGGATCACTTTCGTGCGGCCTTCATCGGGAACACCTGCTCCGCCGCTCCGGTTTTTTCGCCCTCCGGCGAGCTTTTCGCAGTTCTGGACGTATCCGCCATACGTTCGCCGGATGACAGGCGTAGCCAACATCTGATCCGTCAGATGGTCATTCAAAGCGCCGCTGAAATCGAAAATGCGTACTTCATGTACAGCACCCAGGATCTTTGGGTGTTGCGCGCGCATCCGTTTCCCGGGTATGTCGATAGCCAACCGCAGTTCCTGTTCGCGTGGGATAGCGATGGTGTGATCCAGGCGCTCAATCCCGCCGCACGGCGGTTGCTGCTACAGCGTCACGGCCGGATTCCGGAAACCGTGGATGAAGCCTTTATCTCAGACCGGCTTCCTGATCGCGCTGATGACACGGTTCATTACCTATCTGCGCTGAACCTACATGTGCGACTCAAAGTGCCAAGACGCCGTCCGAGCGCACGTGCAACCGGCAAGGTGGTCGAAGCGCTCGATCCAACGGTTGCCCGAGCGCTTGAACTGGCGGTGCGCGTCAAGGACCGGGGGCTGCCGGTGCTGATCCATGGTGAGACAGGCGCTGGCAAAGAGCACTTCGCGTTGCAGCTGCATGCAGCCAGCAAACGCAAGGACAAGCCCTTCGTCGCTATCAACTGTGCGGCTATACCCGAAAATCTGATCGAAAGTGAGCTGTTCGGCTATTCGGCCGGCGCCTTCACCGGAGCATCCAGTAAAGGCATGCGGGGTCTGTTACAACAGGCCGATGGCGGCACGCTATTTCTTGATGAAATCGGCGATATGCCGCTCACGCTGCAGACCCGCCTGCTGCGGGCATTGAGCGAAGGCCAAGTGTCACCATTAGGCGCCTCACGCCCACAGGCCATCGACATTCAGGTCGTGTGTGCCAGCCACCGCGATCTCGTGACACTGGTCGAACAAGGTACGTTCCGTGAAGACCTGTACTTCCGCTTGAACGGCGCGCGCTTCGATATTCCGCCACTGCGCGAACGCACCGATAAGCTGGCCTTGATCAATAAGCTCCTGGACGAAGAATGCGCACGGTCCGCAGAGCGCTTCCAACTGAGTGATGCGGCCTTGGAGATGCTGTTGAACTACAGTTGGCCCGGCAATATGCGCCAGCTGCATCACGCGCTGCGATATGCCTGTGCGGTCTGCGCCAGCCAGGTGATCGGTGTCGAAGATTTGCCGGTAACGCTCGCTATCAGCGCCCCGGTGAACGGGGAGGAAACGTCAGCAGGAGACCCGGAACGTCAAGCGCTGATCGACACGCTCGTACGCAATCGCTGGAAGCCGGTACTTGCTGCACAGGAGCTGGGAATTTCCCGTGCGACCCTTTACCGCCGCGTGAATCAGCACGGCATCAAGATGCCCGGCAAAGGTTCGTATAACTAGACCTCCGTAGTTGAATGCCACCCTCGCGCTCAGCCAGCGCGAGGGCGGCTGCCCTTCTGACTCAGACGAGTTTTTCCAGCTCCGGCAGAATCTCGAATAGATCGCCTACCAGGCCGTAATCGGCAACCTGGAAGATAGGCGCTTCTTCGTCCTTGTTGATCGCGACGATCACCTTGGAGTCCTTCATGCCCGCCAGATGCTGGATGGCACCGGAGATGCCGACCGCGATGTACAGCTGCGGCGCGACGATCTTGCCGGTCTGGCCGACCTGCATGTCGTTCGGCACGAAGCCCGCATCGACCGCAGCGCGCGAGGCACCCACGGCAGCGCCCAGCTTGTCGGCCAGGGCATACAGATGCTTGAAGTTGTCGCCATTCTGCATGCCACGGCCGCCGGAAATGACGATCTTGGCAGCGGTGAGTTCTGGGCGATCCGACTTGGCCAGCTCTTCGCCGACGAACGACGATACCCCTGCGTCACCAGCACCCGACACCTGCTCGACTGAAGCCGAACCGCCTTCGGCATTGACCGGATCGAAGCCGGTGGTACGCACGGTGATGACTTTGACCGACGCACTGGACTGCACGGTGGCGATGGCGTTACCGGCGTAGATCGGGCGCTTGAAGGTGTCGGGGCTTTCGACCGCAACGATTTCGGAGATCTGGTCGACGTCCAGCAGGGCGGCAACGCGTGGCAGGAAGTTCTTGCCGTTGGTGGTCGCGGCGGCCAGCACGTGGCTGTAATCCTTGGCCAGGCCCGTGATCAGCGGTGCGACGTTTTCCGGCAGTTGATTGGCGTAAGCCGCATCGTCAGCAACCAGTACTTTGGAAACGCCTTCGATCTTCGCAGCCGCTTCGCCAATGGCAGCGCAGCCGCTGCCGGCTACCAGTACGTGAATGTCGCCACCGATGGCCTTGGCAGCGGCAACGGTGTTCAGAGTCGCAGCAGCCAGGACGGCATTATTGTGTTCAGCGATAACCAGGATAGTCATTTAGATTACCTTCGCCTCGTTCTTCAGTTTCTCGACCAGTTCAGCCACCGACTTGACCTTGATGCCAGCGCTGCGTGCGGCTGGCGCTTCGACTTTCAGGGTCTTCACGGTGGAAGCGGTGGATACGCCCAGCGCGTCCGGAGTCAGCACTTCCAGCGGCTTCTTCTTGGCCTTCATGATGTTGGGCAAGGATGCGTAGCGCGGCTCGTTCAGGCGCAGGTCAGTGGTGACGATGGCCGGCAGATTCAACGAGACGGTTTGCGCGCCGCCATCGATTTCGCGCTCGACCTTGACCTTGTCGCCTTCCACTTCGACCTTCGACGCGAAAGTACCTTGGGCGTAGCCAGTCAACGCACCGAGCATCTGCCCGGTCTGGTTGTTGTCGCTGTCGATGGCCTGCTTGCCGAGAATGACCAGCTGCGGCTGCTCCTTGTCGACCACGGCCTTGAGCAGCTTGGCCACGGCGAGGGAGTTCAGTTCCTCAGTGGACTCGACCAGCACGGCGCGATCGGCGCCCAGGGCCAGCGCGGTGCGCAGTTGCTCCTGGGCAGCGGTCGGACCGATGGAAACCACGACGATTTCGCTCGCCACGCTTTTTTCTTTCAGGCGCACGGCTTCTTCAACGGCGATTTCACAAAAGGGGTTCATCGACATCTTGACGTTGGCGAGGTCGACGCCGGAGTTGTCCGCCTTGACGCGGACCTTGACGTTGTAGTCGACCACTCGTTTGACTGTTACCAGTATTTTCATAAGGTCTCCGATTGCAGGCACCACAGAGGTGGCGGCGATGATCAATTGGTGCGTAGCGATTGAAGGTAGCGGCGCAAGGCAAAGCCCAGAGAAAGCACCGTCAGCGCGATGAAGAACCAGTCGATGGGACCGCGAATGAACACATCGAAACTGTTGTTGCTGATCAGCAAGGAGCGACGGAAGTTGTCTTCCAGCATCGGCCCCAGGATGAAACCGATCAGAAATGGCGCCGCGGCGAATCCGGTACGGTTGAAGATGAAGCCGACCAGGCCGAACACCAGCATGACTGCGATATCGAAGGTGCTGTTGTTCACCGCGTAGGCGCCGTAGATGCAGAACATCAGCACGATGGGGAACAGGATCTGCTTGGGCACATCGGCAATTCGGGAGAAATACCGGATCGCCAGCTTGCCGGTACCGAACAACACGACGGAGCTGAGCATGATGCCGCAGAACAGGGCATAGATCAGGTTCATGTTTTCTTGGAACAGGATCGGTCCGGGCGTCAGTCCATGGATCATGAAGGCGCCGAGGATGATCGCGGTGATCACGTCGCCGGGGATGCCCAATGACAACAGCGGAATCATGGTCGCACCGGCGACCGCATTGTTGCCCGATTCGGCCGCGGCCACACCTTCCACTTCTCCCTTGCCGAAATTGTCCCGGTTGGGGGAATTGCGGCGTGCTTCCGAATAGGAGATGAACGAGGCGGCCGTCGCGCCAGTGCCCGGAATGGCACCGATGATCACGCCGATGAAACTGCCTCGAATGATGCTGCGCATGCTGCCTTTGAGTTCCTGCCAGGTCAGGTCGGCACCGGTCACGGCGGTCTGGATGTGCTCACGGGCCCGCGACAGATAGAACTCGAGTATCTCGGGAATGGCGAACAGACCAATCAACAGGGGGATGAAGTTGATGCGATCCATCAGGTTGTAATTGTCGAAGGTCAGGCGCTCGGTACCGTAGACCGGGTCCATGCCAACCAGCGCGAGAATCACACCTATAGCAGCAGCGACCAGTCCCTTCATCACCGAATCACCTGAAACGGAAATGATGATGGTCAGCGAGAAGCAGATCAGCCAGAAGTACTCCGGCGGCCCGAAGCTGAGCGCCAGCTTGGCCAGGTAACCGGCCAGGAAGATCAGCGACAGATTGGAGATGAAGTCGGCGATACAGGACGCGTACAGCGCCATGGACAGCGCTTTCTTGGCTTCACCCTTCTGCGCCATCGGGTAACCGTCCAGCAGCGTGCTGGCCGACGCCGGGGAACCGGGGGTGCGAATCAGGATGGCGGTGATCGATCCACCATACATGCCGCCCTTGTAGATACCGACCAGCAGCAGGATCGCGGTGACCGGCTCCATGCCGAAGGTGAACGGCAGGGCCAGGGCGACCGCCATGGTTGCGGTCAACCCGGGTATGGCGCCGATCACGACGCCAATCACCACGCCGAGCGCGATCATCAGGATGTTTTCCACGCTCAGGAAAAGGCTGAGCACCTCGAGCATCTGGTCCATTTCATAGTCTCATCAAGCGGGTACTCAATATCCCCAGAGCGACCCGTAAGGCAGGGGAACATTCAGGCCATAGTCGAAGGCCAGGCAGATACCGACCGGCATCGCGACACCCAGCAGATAGATGCCGATGCGCCTGACGCCCATGGCGACGAACAGCAACATCGTGGCCAGCACGCCACAGACCGCCGCGCCCAGCAGTTCCAGCCCGAAGTAGTAGACGGCGAAGGCCAGCAACGGCAGCAGCCATTGACGGACCGGCAGGTCCCGCAGTTTGGTGTACTTTTCTACCCGCTCATGCACCGGGCCGAACATCGTGCCGAGCGCCAGGCCGATACCAAGCAACAGAATCAACCAACCCATGATTTGAGGAAGGATCAGGGGTGACAGTAGCGGTGACTGAAGCCGGCGTGGCTCAACGATGTACTCGGGAATCAGATAAAACAGAAATGTCAGGGATGCCACGATAAGAACCAGACTGACAGCGGCGTCGGCGCTGGCAAGCCTGGAGACTCTCTGGCGAATGGCGGTGTTATTCATAATTTATCCAGTTAGACAGAGGCGTCCCGCGCGGCGACGCCCCGTTACGCTGTTTGGTTATTCGCCGAGTCCAGCGGCTTCGACCAGGTCAGCCCACTGTTTGATATCGCGCTCGACCATGGACTTGAACGCTTCCCCGGACTCCTTTCCGGCAACGGCGCCCAGCTGTGGCAGGAAATCCTTGAACGCCTGGCTCTGCATGACGTTTGTGGCCGCTACCTGCAGTTTTTCGTAGGCTTCGTCGGACATCGTTTTGCTGCCAATGAGACCAAACCAGGCAGAGGTGGCAAAATCGGACAAGCCTTGATCGGCACCGACGGACTTCACGGTCGGCACGTCCGGCAGGAAGGGGGACGGCTCATTGGTGGTGACTGCGAGCACGCGCAACTGCCCGGATTTGATCATCGGATAAACAGTCGGCAGGTTCTCGAACGAAAAATCGACGTCACCCGACAGCAATGCCGGCAGCGCCTCGCCACTCCCACGGAACGGAACGTGGGTCATCTGGGGTGCGCCAATCTTGGCTTTGAACAGTTCACCCGACATGTGGATGGAACTGCCGATGCCCGGCGAGCTGAAGGAAATATTCTCGGTTTTTGCGGCTTGCACGAACTCTTCGAAGGTCTGGAACTTGCTCTTGGCCGGTACGACCAGAACGTTGGGGATATCGATGACGTTCTGAACGAAGCGGAAATCTTCCACCGGGTCATAGGCCAACGGATAAAGACTCGCGCCAACGGTGTGCCCCGGTGAGGCCATCAGCACGCGGTAATCGGCATCGCGCTTGGAAACCCGGGCCAGTTGCGCGGTGGCAACCGTAGTGCCGGCACCCGGGCGGTTCTCGACGATCACGGTCACACCCAGTTCCGTGCCCAGCAAGTCGGCCACCCGGCGGGACAGGATATCCGTAGTGCCACCGGCAGCGTACGGAACGACCAGCGTAATGTTCTTGGATGGCCAATCGGCAGCATGGGCGGTCGTGCCCAGCAGCGGGAGGAACACAGCAGTGCCTGCTGCCACCAGCATTTTCATCAACTTGTTCATATTATCTCTCTTGTGGTTGCGTGATTGCTGACCCGGTGCATGTCGCTACATGACAGGCTGAACTGCCAACTCAGGCAGTGAGCCAGTACCGGTTACGGATGAGTTACTTGAGTTGCTCGATGACCCCCTTGTCTTTCAGGACCTCCAGCGCATCGGCAGAAAGCCCCAGAACGGATTTCAGCACCTGCTCCGTGTGCTCACCGAGCATCGGCGCAGGCCGCTTGTACTCGACCGGCGTGCCTGAGAGTTTCACCGGGCTGCCGACCATCTTGAAGTCAGGGTTCTTGGCGTGCGGGATGCTGACCAGCATGTCACGCGCCAGCACCTGCGGCTCGGCCAGGGCGCGGCCGATGTCGTTGATCACGCCAACCGGTACTTTCGCTGCGTGGATTCGGGTCACCCAGTTGTCGGCGGTGTCGTTGAGGAAATATTCCGAGAGCAGCCCGACGATGGCGTCGCGGTTGCGCACGCGGTCGGCATTCTTGGTAAAGCGCGAGTCCAGTGGCAGTTTCGGCAGACCGATCGCATCGCACAGGGCAACGAACTGAGTGTCGTTGCCACAAGCGATGATGAAGTCCATATCGCTGGCAGTGAACACCTGGTACGGCACGATGTTGACGTGGGCGTTGCCCTGACGGCCCGGCGCCTTGCCGGTGCTCAGGTAGTTCTGACTCTGGTTGCCCAGAGCCGCCACCTGCACGTCCAGCAGCGCCATATCGCAGTGCTGGCCGCGACCGGTCTTCTCACGCGCCAGCAGCGCGGCCTGGATAGCGATGGTGGAATAAAGGCCGGTCATCACGTCAGCCACGGCCACGCCCACCTTCTGCGGCCCCGCACCCGGCACACCGTCCTTTTCTCCGGTGATACTCATCAGGCCGCCCATGCCCTGGACGATGAAATCGTAGCCGGGCTCTTCGGCGCGCGGGCCGGTCTGACCGAAGCCGGTGATCGAGCAGTAGACTAGGCGCGGATTGAGCGTCGACAGACTGTCGTAGTCCAGTCCGTACTTGGCCAGCGAGCCGGCCTTGTAATTCTCGATCAGCACGTCCGAAGTAGCCGCCAGCGCTCGCACCAGCTCCTGACCTTCCGGCGTGGCGATGTTCACCGCAACCGATAGCTTGTTGCGGTTGGTGGACTGGTAATAGGACGCCTCGACGCTGTTCTCGCCGTCCGGGGCTTTCATGTAAGGCGGGCCCCAGCCACGGGTGTCATCACCCACACGCGGCCGTTCGACCTTGATCACTTCGGCGCCAAGGTCGGCCAGAACCTGGCCGCACCAGGGGCCAGCCAATACACGACTCAGGTCGAGCACCCGAATCCCACTCAATGCACCCATGACTCTTACCTTTTCAACACGGCCGGCGCGGAACGCCGCCGACCTGGTTCAGATGAGCAAACGGCTGTGCTCAGACGCGCTCGATGACCATGGCCAGGCCCTGGCCGACACCGATACAGAGGCTGATGACCGCGTAGCGCTTGCCGCTGCGCTGCAGTTCGCGCGCGGTGGACAGTGCCAGGCGCGCCCCGGATGCCCCCAGCGGATGACCCACGGCGATGGCGCCACCGTTCGGATTGACGCGCGGGTCGTCGAACGCCACATCCAGGCCTTTCAAACAGCCCAGCACCTGCGAGGCGAAGGCTTCGTTGATTTCGATGATGTCCATGTCGGCCAGGCTCAGGCCGGCGCGGGTCAGTGCCTTATTGATCGCTTCCACCGGACCGATGCCCATGATGCGCGGCTCGACGCCCGCGGCCGCTGCGGACAGGATTCGCGCCATCGGCTTGAGGCCGTACTTCTCGCCGGCGGCTTGACTGCCGATCAGCAGCGCGGCGGCGCCGTCGTTCACGCCCGAGGCGTTACCGGCGGTGACCACGCCGTCTTCGAGCAGCGGGCGCAGCTTGGCCAGGGCGGCCATGTC
>CETJ01085150.1_pt1 | contig 20349 bp, 17 predicted proteins | sample 531341 | NCBI WGS metagenome assembly CETJ01 (sample SAMEA2622677, study PRJEB7988) | marine metagenome | isolation source: saline water (ENVO:00002010), including | reverse complement strand
CCGCAGGTGTTGCGTTTCAACGTCAATGCGGCGACCACCCATTACGGCGAGCTGGCGCCGATCATCCTTGGTGATCGGCTGCGCAAGGATGATCCGTCGACTTATGCCGAGCAGCTGATCGAGGAATTCGAGCAGATGAGTGCACGTGTCGGTCTGCCGACCCGTTTGCGCGACGCCGGTGTGCCGGAGGACATGTTGCCGCAACTGGCGAAGGAGGCGATGTTGCAGCAGCGTCTGCTGGTCAACAATCCACGCGAAGTGACCGAGGCTGATGCGTTGGCCATCTACCGCGCCGCGTACTGACCCTGTTGGTGCACCGCGTCGTCTGCGGTGTGCCGGTTTGCTGAACAAGGACTTCTCGAATGGCCAAACAACCGCAGCACCTGCGTGCCAATTACCGTCACTTCCAGCCGATCACTACGCGCTGGCATGACAACGATATCTATGGCCACGTGAACAACGTCGTCTACTACAGCTATTTCGACAGCGCGGTGAACGCCTATCTAATTGCACGTGGCGGGTTGGATATTCACGAAGGCGAGGTGGTGGGCTTCGTGGTCAGTTCTTCGTGCGACTACTTCGCTTCGATCGCCTTTCCCAATGTGCTGGAAGTCGGGCTGCGGGTCGGCAAGCTGGGCAACAGCTCGGTGCAGTACGAGCTGGCGATCTTCAAGGCAGGCGAGGCGCAGGCCTGTGCGGCAGGGCGCTTCGTGCATGTGTTCGTGGACCGCGCCAGCAACCGGCCGACGCCGATCCCGAGTGGTTTGCGCCAGGCCTTGGAAGCGCTGGTAATGACGGCCGGATAAATCTCAGTCCTGCGGTTGGACAGCTGAACGGCCGAGCTTTTTCGGCCGTTTCACTGTGGATGGTCGCGCCGCGCTACGGAGCGGCTGACTCAGCGGTGATGCTTGTGTTTGTGCTTCCAGTGCCCCTTGGCTTTGCCCGGGCGGCCGTAGTAACGGCGGTCGTCACGGTAGCGACGGTCATTGCGATAGTCGTCATCGTCGCCATAGGCATTGCCGATCGCGCCGCCGGCGCCGCCACCCACGGCTGCACCAATCAGGCCGGCGGTGCTGCCCCCGACGCGCTGGCCGATCACGTTACCGCCCGCCGCGCCAAGGCCCCCACCAATGGCCGCTTCGGTGCGGCTGCGCTTGTCGGCGCCGACCATGCCGCCCGCAGCGCCGCCTACACCGGCGCCGATGGTCGCGCCGGTGGAGCCACCCAGATGTTCACCCACCACCGTACCCAATACGCCGCCGAGAGCGCCGCCTACGGCCGCATCGGTATTGCTCGCCATGGCGACACCGCCAGTGGTCAGGCCCAGGGAAAGGAGGAGCAACTGCATGTATTTCATGGACACCTCGGTAGCAGAGCCGCCGTACGGCGGAAATCGCGCCATAGACCGGCATGAGCCATGCTGGGTTCCGCCAATGACCTGTGGGTTCGTAAAAGCTGTACGGCGTTCACATATTGCCGGGTAGATCGCCTGCTGGCGTGCGGGTCAGGCGCTCGCAACACTCTTTTTAATTTTTGAAAAGGCGATCGAGCGTGCAGCACTTTTTCAGAACGGTTGAACTTCTTGCCGTCGGCGTGACCGATTCCATATGACCGTTCTAGTCCAGCGTTGCCCTCAAGCCCGGACTGGTCGTCGCGTCCTGTACGTCGGAGTGGGCTGTGTGAGCAGATCGAACCGCAGGTACAGCCCTGAGTCGGATATTCTTACAGCACGCCTGCAAGGAAAGTTCGATATGCCTCGTCCTGCACCCCTGAATGCTGCCGCGCCCATCGCCAGTTCGGCACCGGCCGCCTATAGCTATGCGGAGCTGAATGCCTCGGAAAATACGGGCGACGCGGTGCTGGCGGAGGAGTGCGCGCTGGCCATCGCCTACAACGGCATCAGCTACGCGGTGATGATGGTCTCGCCCAGCGCGCTGGAGGACTTCGTCGTCGGCTTCAGCCTGAGCGGCGAGCTGGTTGGCAGCGTCGACGAGATCTACGACATCCAGCTCAGTCGGCGCGGCGACGCGTTCAGCGCCGAGGTAGAGATCGGCAATCGAGCGTTCTGGGCACTCAAACAACAGCGCCGCAACCTGGCCGGTACCAGCGGTTGCGGTCTGTGCGGGGTGGAGGCGATCGACCAGGCGCTACCGCAATTGACCCCGCTGGTGTCCAGCCCCTTACCGCCGGCCGCGCACCTGCAGGAGCTGCGCGCGCGGATCAACGATGCGCAGCGCCTGGCGCGGCAAAGCGGTGCGCTGCACGCAGCACTGTTTGTCGACGAACATGGCGAGATCGTGCTGTGCCGTGAGGACATCGGCCGGCACAACGCGCTGGACAAGCTGATCGGCGCGCTGCGCCGCGAAGGGCGTGACGGCTGTCGGGGCTTCGCGGTGGTCACCAGCCGCTGCAGCCTGGAGCTGATCCACAAGGCTGTGCGTGCGGGTTTGTCTACGCTGGTCAGCCTTTCAGCACCGACCGATCTCAGCGTGCGCTGGGCGCGCCAGCACCGGCTCAACCTGATCCATCTGCCGCACCACAGCGCGCCGCGGGTCTACAGCCCGGCGCTTACGGCCGAGCGCGCGCATCCCCGCTAACCTTCGGGTTTCCGCCGTTTGCATGCAAACGGCACCCCTAGACGTTTTTGACGCCGCTGTACCTGCACGGCTCTACTCGAGCTCCTGGGCCAGCATGGCGCGGATGCGCGTGGCCAGCAGGTCGATGGTGAAGGGTTTGCTGATCATGTCCATGCCCTTGTCGAGAAAGCCGCTGCTGGCCGCCTGTTCGGCGTAGCCGGTCATGAACAAGACGCGCAGGGTGGGCCGCAGCTGGCGTGCGATGTCGGCCAGCTGACGGCCGTTCATGCCGGGCAGGCCGACATCGGAAATGAGCAGGTCCAGCGGTTCACCGCTGACCAGGATAGCCACCGCCGCGTTGGCCTCGGCCGCTTCCAGAGCGCGGTAGCCGAGCATGTCCAGCACGTCCATGACCAGCATGCGCACCGCGGCATCGTCCTCCACCACCAGCACCCGTTCGCCCTGCAGCGCTTTCGGCACCTGCTCGGCAGGGGCGTCAGGTACAACCTGAGTTTGAAGATCGCAGTGTGCCGGCAAGTAGAGGGTGACCTCGGTGCCTTGGCCCGGCTCGCTGCGGATCTGCACATGGCCGCCGGCCTGGCGGGCGAAGCCGTAGATCATCGACAGGCCGAGCCCGGTGCCCTGGCCGATGGGTTTGGTGGTGAAAAATGGCTCGAACGCAGCCGCCAGGACCTTCGGCGTCATGCCGCAGCCACTGTCGATCACGCTGAGGCTGACGTAGTGCCCGGGGGCCATGTCACCGATCTCACCGGGCTGCTGCAGCATCACGTTGGCCGTGGCGATATACAGGCTGCCGCCGTCGGGCATGGCGTCGCGGGCGTTGATGACCAGGTTGAGCAGTGCGCTTTCCAGCTGGTTGTCGTCGCTGTGGGCTGGCCACAGGTCCGGCTGCAGCTGAGCGTCGACCAGGATGTGGCTGCCCAGTGTGCGCACCATCAGGTCGTGCATGGACTCGACCAGCGCATTGATGTCGACCCGCTTGAGATTCAACGGCTGGCGACGGGCAAAGGCTAGCAGCCGGTGGGTGAGCGCCGCCGCGCGGTTGGCCGAGGTGACCGCCGCGTCGATGAAACGCTGGGTTTCGGCGTGTCGGCCGGTCTGGTTGTAGCGCTGGATAAGGTCCAGCCCACCGATGATGCCGGTGAGCATGTTGTTGAAGTCGTGAGCGATGCCGCCGGTGAGCTGGCCCACCGCTTCCATCTTCTGCGCCTGGCGCAGCGCTTCCTGCGCCTGCTCACGACTGGCCATTTCCTTGAGCAGGCGCTCGTAGACTTCCGCCAGCGCCTCGGTGCGCTCCTGTACCCGACTTTCCAGCGTCTCGTTGAGCTCACGCAGCGCCTGTTCTGCTTCCCAGCGCTCGGTGACGTCCTGAGCCAGCACGAAAAAGCCCTGTACCTCACCCTGGTCGTCGCGGCGCGGCAGGTATTGGACCTGGGTTTGGCGTGGTTTGCCGTCGCGGTGCGAGCTGTAGGCTTCGAAGCTCAGTTCCTGGCCGGCCAGTGCCGCCTTGATGTGAGCCTCGCGAATGGCATAGGCCTCTTCACCGATGACCTCGCGAACGCTTTTGCCGTATAGCGACTCGGGGCTTAAGCCATACCAGCTTTCATAGTGGCTGTTGTTGAAACGAAAGCGCTCATCTCGATCAACGTAGCCGATAAGCACCGGCAAGGCGTCGTTGATCATCTTGATTTCAGCGTTCCGGCGGCGCAGTGCCTCCTCTTCGCTTGGCCGAAGACAGAGCAGCTGCCCAACGATCTGTTGCCCGTCGCGGATGGGGCTGATGGCGATATCGAAGCCAACATTGCTGCCCGGCGACAGGCTGCTGTCGACAGGGTGATAGTTGCGCAGTGTGCAGGTCCGGTTGCGCTCAGCGAGCGGGCTCGCATGATGCAGATCCGGCCAGTTGTCGCCCCAGGATGTCGCGACTGGTGCCCCGAGCGCCCCTGGATGGTGGTCTCCGATGGCAGCGGCATGCGCATCGTTGTACAGCTGCAGGCTGGCTTCGCCCCACAGGATGCACATTGGCAGCGGCGTCTCGAGCACGGTGTCGAGCAGTACGCGCAGAACGGTCGGCCAGTGCTCGACCGGGCCCAGCACCGTTGTGCTCCAGTCGTGCAGGCGGATCTGCCGGCCCATTTTGCTGCGCTCGGAAGGCCAGAATCCTGCGTCTACAACCATAGTCCTTCCATTCTGGCGCGCCAGGGTTCTACCCGCATCGCACCTATGCCGAGTTCATGTATACGCTGGACGTCAGTCACCTGGATCGCCTTTTCCATCATCCGCTGGCCGTCTCTTATAAGGCGGATACACATACGTCTGAGTTAAGCACGCCCGCATCTTTCGGTCAGGCCGAGAAGCCCTGCAGGCTGCGGATCAGCTCGAGATAATCGTCCACAGCGGTGAATTCTTCGGTGTCCTTCCTGCCTCGGCGACTGTCCGGTTCGCTGATGGCCAGCAGGTGAGCGATGCCGTAAGCCCGCGCACTGCGCAGTACGGACAGGCTGTCGTCGATGAATAACGCGGTTGCCGGATCGAAATCCAGATCCGTTTTCAGGGCATGCCAGAACTGGGCTTGCTCCTTGGGGAAGCCATAGTCGTGTGAACTGATCAGACGATTGAACCAGGGTGCCAGTTCGATACGTTCGAGCTTCAGCGACAACGAGTCGCGGTGGGCGTTGGTGATCAACACAACGCGCTTGCCCGCATCGCGCAGAGCCGCGAGAAATTCGTCGGCAGCCGGACGCAGTGCGATCAGGTCAGCGATCTCGCGCTTCATCTCACGAATCGGCAGGTTCAGCTCGCGGGTCCAGAAGTCCAGGCAGTACCAGGTAAGCTTGCCCTCATGTTCGTTGAACAGCGGGGCCAGCTCCAGTTCGGCCATGGCGCGGCTGATGCCATGCCGTTCGGCATAGCGCTGGGGCAGCAGGTCGAGCCAGAAATGGTTGTCGAAATGCAGATCCAGCAGGGTGCCGTCCATGTCCAGCAGGACGGTGTCGATCTCGGACCAGGGCAGTGAAGCGATCATGGCGGGCTCTTGTTCGGCGGTTGGCACAATGGTGCGACAGCGGTCGGCTCGATGCAAAGCGTTCGCGGCGATCACAAAAAGCCGGGTTATGATTGGCCTTCGCGTTCCAAGGATATCCCCATGCGCCAGAAGCCTACCGTACTCGCCCGTGAGATTGTCGCCAGCAGCCGCCTGTTCCGTGTCGAGGAGCTGCAGCTGCGGTTTTCCAACGGCGTGGAGCGTACTTACGAACGACTGGTCGGCAAGGGGACCGGCTATGGCGCGGTGATGATCGTCGCGCTGGAAGCTGATGGCCGGGCGCTGCTGGTGGAGGAGTACTGCGGCGGTACCGATACCTACGAACTGTCGCTGCCCAAGGGGTTGATCGAGCCGGGCGAAGACGTGCTCGACGCGGCCAACCGGGAGTTGAAAGAGGAGGCCGGTTTCGGCGCGCGCAGCCTGGAATTGCTCACCGAACTGTCGCTGTCGCCGGGCTACATGAGCCAGAAGATTCAGGTGGTGCTGGCGCGCGACCTCTATCCCGAGCAGCTGCCGGGGGACGAGCCAGAGCCGATGCGTGTCGACCGGGTGGATCTGCGTGAGTTGTCCAGCCTGATCCAGAACCCGCAGTTCAGCGAAGGGCGAGCCCTCGCGGCCCTTTATCTGGCGCGTGATCTGCTCAGCCAGCGGGGGGAGTTCGCGCTATGAGCCATCCCTATCTGGCCCCCGTCATTGAGCTGGTCCGCGCTGCGGGCGAGGCCATCCTGCCGCACTGGCGCAACGATGTGCAGGTGCATGAGAAGGCCGATGCATCGCCCGTAACCGCCGCTGATATGGCGGCTCATCATCTGCTGGCCGATGGCCTCCGGGCACTCGATGCGGCCATCCCGGTATTGTCCGAGGAAGATTGCGCGCTGGATCTTGCCGAGCGTGCCGGCTGGTCGCGTTGGTGGTTGGTCGATCCGCTGGACGGCACCAAGGAATTCATCGCCGGTAGCGAAGAATTCACCGTGAATGTCGCGTTGATTGAGCAGGGGCGGGTGCTGTTCGGAGTGGTCGGGGTTCCGGCCAATGGCCGCTGCTATTACGGCGGTGCTGCGTTTGGCGCCTGGCGTGCTGAAGCAGACGGTGCGGCGCAGCTCTTGCGGGTGCGTTATCAGGCTGCGGGCGAGTTCACCGTCGTTGCGAGCCGTCGCCACTCGAGCCCGGCGCAGGAGCGTTTGCTCTATGGCTTGCGGCAACGTTTTGGCGAGCTGGCATTAGCCAGTGTCGGCAGCTCGCTGAAGTTCTGCCTGTTGGCCGAAGGCGCCGCCGACTGTTACCCGCGGCTGGCACCGACTTCACAGTGGGACACGGCGGCGGCCCAGGGCGTGCTGGAGGGCGCCGGCGGCGAGGTGCTGGATATTGCCGGTGCCGCCCTGACCTACGAAGCGCGGGAGGATTTCCTCAACCCCTCATTCCTGGCGCTACCGCGTGACGCCGAATGGCGGGCCGAGCTGATTGAGCTGGCTGGCCGCTGACGCTGAGGTGCTCCGGAGGCCGGTTATTCGCGCGGTGACTCGGTCGCGCATAAGGCCATGCTAGGATTCTTGCGGTGACCAAGCCGAGCGCTTGAGTTGAAACGCTGGAGCTGCCTGTGTCGAAAACCCCCACCGGGATACGTCAATGGATCTGGCGTGCCTTCGTTCAGACAACATTGATCCCACTGGTGCTGGTCGAGGTCGTGCTGATCGCGGCCTACCTGCTGACCAACAGCGCCATCCGCGATGCGCAGATCGAGCACCTGCGCGAAACGGCGCTTTCCGAATTGCAAACGGCCGTGGCGCGTGAGTCGCGGGTGATCAGCCAGCAGCTGCAGGAAGTGGCGAACACGGCCACCCTGTTTCGTAATTTCTCCCGTCGTGCGTTGGAAGACGACAGCCCGGTGGCGCCGGTGCCGCTTGAACTCAATGCCGATGGGGTGCGCTATAGCCCCCGCGACCTGGGCGGCGCCGCCAGCTTCTACTCGGGGCTGACGCCGCCGGAGCGCCAGGATCTGCAGAAGGTGGCCAAGCTGCAGCGGCTCGACCCGCTGATGAAGGAACTGCACGCCAGCAACCCGCTGATCGCCAGCCTCTATTTCAACAGCTGGGACAGTTACAACCATATCTACCCCTGGTTTGATACGGCTCAGCAGTACGCGCCGGATGTGCACATCCCTAGCTACAACTTCTATTACCTGGCAAATGCCTGGCACAACCCCGCGCGCAAGGTGGTGTGGACCGACGTCTACCTCGATCCGGCCGGGCAGGGATGGATGATGTCGGCCGTGGCGCCGGTTTACCGAGGGGACATGCTCGAAGGCGTCAGCGGTATCGACATCACTGTCAGCGGCCTCCTGAATCAGATCAGTAACCTGCGAGTGCCTTGGGACGGCTATGCCATGCTGGTCAGCCGCGACCTGAGCATCATGGCCCTGCCGGAGTCGGGTGAGCGGGAATTCGAGCTCAACGAGTTGACCGATCACTATTACAACGACGCGGTGCGCCGGGAAACGCTCAAACCTGAAGATTTCCGCCTTGATCGCCGCGGCCAGACCCGCGAGCTGGCAAAGGCGGTCGCTACGCAGAGCGAAGGGGTCATGAGCCTGGAGCTGAAAGGTGAACAACGGCTGGTTGCCTGGACGACGGTGCCGCAAACCGGCTGGCACCTGATGGCGGTGGTCGACGAAAACGCAGTCTTCAGCCAGACCAATGCCTTGGCCAGTCGCTTTCAACAGATCGGCTATCTGCTGATTGCCGGGTTGGTACTGTTCTACCTGCTGTTTTTTGCCTTCATGTGGCTGCGCGCGCGTCAGCTCAGTCAGGCGTTGCTGAAGCCGATCGCGGGTATCTCGCAGATGATGGGCCAGATCGGCCTCGGTCGGTGGCGGCCGGAGCCCGTCTCGTCAGAGATTCGCGAGCTGGATGATCTGGCGCAACACACTCGAGGCATCGGCGCCCAGCTTGAGGACAGCGAGGCGCAGCGTACCCAGGCTCAGAAGCGTCTCGAACTGGTGCTTGAAAGCGCCACTGAAAGCCTCTGGGAAAACGACATGCGTCGCGGCGTGATGCAGCTTCGCGGGCGGCTGCCAGCGCGCTTCGGGTTGTCTTCGGCACAGCTGAGCGAGGCTCAGTTTCTGCAGCGTATCCATCCGCTCGACGTCGCCCAGGTACAGGCCGAACTCGACCGCATGCACGAAGGGCAGGCGCTGCGCTATGAAAGCGAGTACCGCTTCGCTGATGCGCTGGGTGAATATCACTGGCTGCTCAGTCGCGGCCGCGTGCTGGAGCGCGACCCGCAAACAGGCGAAGCGACCCTGGTGGCCGGCACCCATGTGGATATCGATGCCATCAAGCGGGTCGAGGACGATTTGCGCCAGGCCATCCAGCAAGCACATGCGGCCAACGAGGCCAAGACTCATCTGATCTCCAGCATCAGCCATGAGCTGCGTACGCCGCTCAACGCCATCCTTGGGTTTGCCCAGCTGATGCGCATGGACTGCTCGCCGGATGCGCAGCCGGAAGCTGCTGAGTATCTCGATGAGATCCTGTTGGCCAGCCGGCATCTGAACCAGTTGCTTGGCGATATTCTCGACTGGTCGAGCCTGCAGGCCGAGCGGCCGCAGCTGACGCTAAAAACCGTCGAAGTCACTGCTTTGATGCATGAGTGCGCCGAGCTGGTGGCGCTTGATGTTCAGCGCCACGGCCTGCAGTTGGAATTCGATTTGCCGCCCGGGCCCGTCGAAGTGCAGGGCGAGCCGCGTCGGTTACGTCAGGTACTGCTCAATCTGCTGTCCAACGCCATCAAGTACAACAAGCCAGACGGGGAGATTGTGCTGCGCATCGAGACGGTCGCCGGCCAGGCAAGGCTGGTGGTCGAAGACACGGGGCTCGGCATCGACGAGAGTTTGCAGGCGCAGCTGTTCGAGCCGTTTCGCCGGCTTGGCCGCGAGAGTTCGAACATCCAGGGTGCGGGTATCGGCCTTTCGCTGTGCCTGGAGTACGCCAAGCTGATGGGCGGCAGTATCGGGGTGAAGAGTGCGCCTGGAGCCGGCAGTCGCTTCTGGATCGCCCTGCCATTGGCGGGTGCGCAGAGCGCCCGGCCGCTTCGCCAGCGGCCGCGGATCGTCTATGTCGAAGATGACCCGGCCAGCCAGCTGCTGGTGCGCAAGGCCCTGGCTGATCTGGCTGAGGTCAGCGTAATCGGCAATGGGCGGATGGCCTTGGAACACTTGCTGGTCGATCCGCCGGAGTTGCTGCTGCTGGATTTCAACCTGCCGGAGCTTGATGGTGAGCAGTTGCTGCGTTTGCTGCGTCAGGCCCCGACCACCCAATGGCTGCCGGTGCTCGTGCTGAGTGCGGTGAGCGAAAAGAAGACCGGGCTCGACTGCCAGGGCTGGCTGAGCAAGCCGCTGGACCTCGACGAGCTGCGTCGGCAGGTCCGGGATTGCCTTCAGGAGTTCGATCTCCATCCGAGTTGAGCCCGCAGATCAGTCGACGCGCTCACCGCAGAGGTCGAGGGCGAACCAGTGCTCGACTTCGGTCTGCGACAGCCCGGCGCCGAGCAGCGCGAACAACTTGCCCAGCGCCGCCTCCCGCGTCATGCCGCCGCCTGACATCAGCCCACTGGCAGCCAGTTTGCTGCCAGCCGCATAGATGCTGAATTCGACGTGCCCCTGCGGGCACTGGCTGATCGCGGCCAGTACGACGCCGCGCTGATGGGCGTCCTGCAGCGCCTTCAGCAGATCAGCATCATCCGCGGGCCCAGTACCGCTGCCATAGCACTCGACGAGCACGCCCTCCACGCCACTGGACAGCAAGGCGTGCACCTGCGTCGCCTGAATGCCTGGGTAGAGCGGCAGCACCGCGAGGTTCACCTGCTGACGCGATTGGCGGTAGTCGAGTGTTGCGGGAATAGCGGGTGCGCGCTGGCCCTGACGCAGCCGTGGCAGTACGCCGAAGGCATCGAGGCTAGCGGTTCCGAGCTTGCTGACTCGAGCACCGTGCATCAGTTTGCCGGCGAAGTAGAGATGCACGCCTGGCTCGACGCCCGCGTGCAGCGCCTGCATCGCACCGAACAGGTTGTCCCAGGCGTCACTACCGTGCGCGCCGGCCGGCAACATCGCGCCCGTCAGCACCACCGGCACCTGGAGGCCCAGCAGCAGGAAACTCAGCGCAGCGGCGCTGTAGGCGAGGGTGTCGGTGCCATGCAGGACCAGCACGGCGTCGCAATTGTCCTGCTCGACACCGGCTCGGATCGCCTCGACCATTGCCAGCCAGTGAGTCTGGTTCATGTTGGCGCTGTCGATGGCGGGTAGCAGTTCGCGGAGCTGCCAGTCTGGCAAGGTCAGCTCGGGTTGTTTGTCCTGCTGGCCGCGCAGTCGGCTGGCGAAGCCGGAAGCAGGCATCAGCCCTTCGGCGCTCTGCTGCATGCCGATGGTGCCGCCGGTGTACAGCACCAGGGTGTTTCTGGAAGCCGGCATAGGGGTCTCCTAATGAAAACAGGGGCCAGCGGCCCCTGTTCAAACGACGCGGAGCAACTTAACGCTGATGTGCCTGAGGGGCTGCCGTGGCGGTGTTGACTGTCGATTCACTGCCGACTCTGGCTGGCCAGACGCTCGGGTCCAGATCCAGATCAGCGAAGTTCTTAGGATCGAATACTGGCGACTCGACACCTGCCTTGCGCTGGCTATCGTAATCGCGCATCAGGCGCAGGCCTACCTTGAACAGCAGCGCCAGGGCAATCAAGTTGCAAATTGCCAGCAGGCCCATGGTGACGTCGGCAAAGCCGAACACCGTGCCCAGGTCCTGAATCGAGCCCCACATCACCAGGCCGATAACCATGACGCGATACACCAATACTGGCCAGCGCTTGCCGGTGAAGAAGCCCAGTGCGTTCTCGCCGAGGTAGTAGTTGTAGATCAGCGTGGTGAACACGAACAGCAGCAACGCGACGCTGATGAACACCCGGCCCCACTCTCCGACGACGGCGGCCACAGCGGTTTGCGTCAGCACCACACCGGCCATTTCGCTGCCCGGCTCGAACACGCCGGAGAGGATGATGATCAGCGCGGTGCAGCTGCACAGGATGATGGTGTCGATGAATACGCTCAGCGACTGCACGATGCCCTGCGCCACAGGGTGCTTGACCTCAGCTACCGCCGCCACGTTGGGCGCACTGCCCAGGCCCGCTTCGTTGGAAAACAGGCCACGCTTGACGCCCATGATGATGGCTGCGCCGATGCCGCCGGCGAAGGCGGGTTCCAAACCGAAGGCGCTGCGGAAGATGGTGCCGAATGCTTCAGGAATGGCGCTGGCGTTGCTGCCGATGACAAAGATCGCCATGGCGATGTAGGAGAACGCCATGATCGGTACCAGCACGTCGGCGAACTTGGCGATGCGCTTGATGCCACCGAAGATGATCAGGCCGATCACCACCATAAGCACGATGCCGCTGACGAAGGTGGGCACGCCGAAGGTGTCGTTCATCGAGCTGGCGACGGTGTAGGACTGCACGGCGTTGAAGCCGAAGCCAAAGGTCACCAGCAGCAGCAGCGAAACGACGATGCCCAGCCAGCGCTGGCCGAGGCCGTGCTCGATATAGAAGGCCGGGCCGCCGCGATAGCCGCCGTCGGGCTCGCGCCGCTTGTACAGCTGCGCCAGGGAGCATTCGAAGTAACTGGTGGCCATGCCGACCAGCGCCACGATCCACATCCAGAAGATTGCGCCTGGCCCGCCGAGCATGATGGCGACCGAAACACCGGCAATGTTGCCGGCGCCGACGCGGCCGGCGACGCTGAGCATCAGCGCCTGGAACGAGCTGAGCTGGCCTGGCTGGCGTTTGAAGGCTTCAGCGAAGATGTGAAACATGCTGCCGAAATAGCGGAACTGGACGAAGCGCGAGGCAATGGTGAAGAACAGGCCGAGGCCTATCAGCATCACGATGAGCAGCTTGCTCCAGATGAGATCGTTGAGAAGATCGAGCATGGCGGAGAGGTCTCTCTTGTTGTTTTGACAAATGGTGAAACACCGACCCGGAATGGTTAGCCAGACCCCGCGGTCATTCAATTACGCGGGTCGCGGCGATCTGGCGCGAGTTGATGCTAGAATCGCGCCGCTCGCATCACCGGACATTTCAATGCAAGACCACCTCGGCGCCAATCTCAAGCTGCTCTGCAGCCATTACCGCTCGATCGCCGAGGTCTGTCGAAAGCTGACGATCAACCGCGCCCAGTTCAATAAGTACCTGAACGGGCAGAGCCGCCCAACCGCACACAACCTCAAGCGCATCTGCGATTTCTTTGGCGTGGAAAGCTACGAACTGAGCCTGCCGAGCGACCAGTTCACTCAGCTGATTGGCATGCGCAGTCACGACCAGGAGCGCATCGCTGCCAGCGACCCGCTGCTGGAGTTGTTCCAACCCATGCGCGACAACGCCAACAGCCTCTCCCGTTATTGCGGCTATTACTTTGAATACGCCAACTGTATGTCGGTGCCGGGGCAGATTCTGCTGTCGCTGGTGCATCTGCGCGAGGACCGCGGCAGCTTCGTCTTCGAGCGTCAGGAGCGCCAGGAACAGTCGCGTGCCGACAACCCAAGGGCCGAGGACTGGGTGGTGCGTTGTCGTTACCTCGGCGCGGCGTTCTACCTGCAGGATCGCCTGTTTCTGATCGATTACGAATCGCTGACCGGAAACGAGATGAGCCAGACCATCCTCATTCCCAGTTTCAAGAGCCGCATCAGCCGCCTCAACGGCCTGAAGACAGGCGTCTCCAGCGGCGACCGTCGTACCCCGGCCTGTACTCGCGTGGTCTGGGAGTACTTGGGCAGCGAGATCAATCGGGTAAATGCGTATCGACAGGTAATGCTCTATGGCCTGGATGACCCGCGCATTGACCCGGAAATCCGCGATCGACTGGCTGCGGTGTCGTTGCAGGATGGTTTGTTCGAGATCGAGTAAGGCCGGTGCTAGCTGCCGAGCGGCTGCGGCGGTCGCTTAGGCGCACCACAGCTCGGCAAGATGGAAGAGCCTGAAAGCGCGGTCGTCAGGCGGCGATGGCGCCGCGCGCGCCATCGGCCTGGCGGCAGGTTCAGCAGAGTTCAGGATGCTTGACGCAGGTGCCGTAGCCTTCGGTTTTCATCTCGTCCAGCGCGTTCTGCAGGCGGGTAACCACTTCATCAGGCGTGTCCTTGTTCAGTGCCAGGTACAGCGGGGCGGAGTTGAACACCAGCACGGTGTTCAAGGCGCCCACGCCTTCCTGCCGGGCGTAGTAGCGCCAGACCGGGTCGGAGGTTGCCCAGAGATCGATACTGCCGCTCAGCAGCTTCTGCAGATTTTCCTGATCCCGCAGCGAGTTGACCGGCGTGAGGCCCTGGGCTTCGACACGCTGGCTCACGGCGCTGCTCTTGTAGGCGCCGATGGTGTAGCCCTTGGCCTGTTCCAGGCTGGTCAGCTTGAGGTTCGAGCCAGGCGCCGAGAGCAGTACGCTTTCGTACTGGGCAATGGGGCCGACCCACTTGAACAGCGGGCGGCGGTCATCGGTCATGGAGGTGGAAAAAAGCCCGTGGTTGGGGAAATCCAGGGTCGCCTGGTAAACGCGATCCCAGGGAAATCGCAGCGTCATCGAGTAATCAATGCCGGCGCGCTTGAACATCTCCCGGACAGTGTCCGCACTGATGCCCTGAATGTGCTCTTCCTTGGCGAAGTTCTTGCCGCCCTCGGCCATGTTGAACGGCGGGAAGTTCTCGGTCTGCAGCACCACTTCGTAGCCTTGCGGCAGCTCTGCATGTGCGAGCGGCGCGCCGGTAATGGTGCTGAACAACAGGGTGATGGCGAGTAGTCTGCGCATGGGGCCTCCGTGAAAGCGGCGGAGTCTACGCAAGCGAAAAAAACGGCGGCATGTGCCGCATCACGCTTTGATCGGTACGCCTGGCGCCGCCTCGCACGGAGGACGGCGCTTGCACCATCACTGACGGGCACCGTGGCTCTGTTGCCGCTGGTTTGACTTGCCGGCGTTACGCCCTCAGCGGCACCAGCCGCGGCGCGATCATGTTTTCCGGTCGCAGGATGTCGTCGAGGGTGGCGTCGTCCAGCAGCTGTTCCTCTCGCACCAGTTCCAGTACGCCACGGCCGCTGAGCAGCGCCTGGCCGGCGATGCGAGTGGCATTTTCGTAGCCGATGTAGGGGTTCAAAGCAGTGATCAGGCCGATGGAGTTTTCCATCAGGCGCCGGCAATGGTCCTCGTTGGCGGTTATGCCGACGATGCAATGCTCGCGCAGCATGTCCATGGCGCGCTGCAGCAGGCGGATCGAATCGAACAACTTGAAGGCAATCAGCGGCTCCATGACGTTGAGCTGCAGCTGCCCGGCCTCGGCGGCCATGGTCAGTGCCAGATCATTACCAATCACCTCGAAGGCCACCTGGTTGACCGCTTCGGGGATCACCGGGTTGACCTTGCCTGGCATGATCGAGCTGCCCGGCTGGCGTGGCGGCAGGTTGATTTCGTTGATGCCGGTGCGCGGGCCGCTGGAGAGCAGACGCAGGTCGTTGCAGATCTTCGACAGCTTCACCGCCAGCCGCTTGAGCATGCTCGAGAAGGTGACGAAGGCGCCCATGTCCGAGGTGGCTTCGATGAGGTCGGCAGCAGGTTTCAGCGGATGGCCGCTGATGGTGGCCAGGCGTTGCACCGCCAGGTTCTGGTAGCTGGGGTCAGCATTGATGCCGGTGCCAATGGCAGTGCCGCCGAGGTTCACCTCTACCAGCAACTGCGGCGCGATCAGGCGCAGGTGCTCAAGGTCCTCGCCGAGGGTGGTGGCAAACGCGCGGAATTCCTGGCCGAGGGTCATGGGCACTGCGTCCTGCAGCTGGGTGCGGCCCATCTTGAGGATGTGCGCAAATTCCCCCGACTTGCCGGCAAAAGCTTGTACCAGGCTGTCGAGGCTGGCCAGCAGGGTGTCATGACCCAGCAGCAGGCCCAGGCGAATGGCGGTCGGGTAGGCGTCGTTGGTCGATTGCGCCATGTTCACGTCGTTGTTCGGGTGCAGGTGGCGATACTCGCCCTTGGCGTGGCCCATGTATTCCAGGGCCAGATTGGCGATCACTTCATTGGCATTCATGTTGGTCGAGGTGCCGGCGCCGCCCTGAATCATGTCGACGACGAACTGGTCGTGGTGCTCGCCACGGATCAGGTGAGCACAGGCCTGACTGATCGCCGTGTGCTTGGCGCCGCTGAGATGGCCGAGTTCTCGGTTGGCGTCCGCCGCCGCCTGCTTGACCATGGCCAGTGCCACCACCAGTTTTGGAAAGTGCGACAGCGGCACGCCGGAGAGGTGGAAGTTGCGCACCGCGCGCAGCGTCTGGATGCCGTAGTAGGCGTCAGCGGGTACATCGAGGGAGCCAAGCAGGTCTTTTTCGAGGCGGAAAGATGCAGCAGAGGACATGAGGGTTCTCATCCGAGAGAAAAGCGGCATTTGCCGCGAAGGCCGCTACCATAGGGTTTCTGCGGGTTCTGCGGCCAATGCCGTTAAACGCTGGGTCATGCGTGATCGGCATAGCAGCGGTGTGACTTCATTCGGCTGAGAAGCGTTATTGCTGCCCATCAGCATCCTATTGATTGCTCCGGGAGTCGGCATGAACATCGAAACCAAGTGGCTGGAGGATTTGGTCGTCCTGGCCGCGACTCGAAGTTTTTCCCAGGCAGCGGAGCGACGCTTCGTCACCCAGCCAGCCTTCAGTCGGCGCATCCGCAGCCTGGAAAATTGCCTTGGTTTGACCTTGGTGAACCGCGCCAAAACGCCGGTCGAGCTGACCGAGGCGGGCCAGCTGTTCCTCGTCACCGCACGCAACATGATCGATCAGATCGGCGAGGTGGTGCATTACCTGCACAACCTCGAGGGGCAGCGCGGCGAGGTGCTGCAGATCGCCGCCGCGCATTCGCTGGCGCTAGGCTTTTTTCCCGAGTGGCTGGCGCGTCTGCGTCAGGACGGCGTGCCGGTGAACAGCCGACTGGTCGCAACCAATGTCGGCGAGGCGGTGCACTCGCTGCGCGAAGGCGCCTGCGACCTGATCCTCGCCTACTACGATCCTGACGCCGCGCTGCAAATGGATCCTGAGCTGTTCCCGTCCCTGTCGCTGGGCCGCACCGAAATCGTTCCAGTGTGCGCGGTCGATGCCGCTGGCGAGCCCCTGTTCGACCCAGACAGCGGGCAGAGCGTCCCGCTGCTGGCCTACAGCGCTGGCGCCTCGCTCGGCCGTTCGGTCAATTTGCTGTTACGCCAGCGCGGCCTGCGCTCTTCCACGGTGTACGAAACGGCCATGGCCGACAGTCTGAAAAGCATGGCCATGCAGCGCCTCGGCCTGGCCTGGGTGCCGCGACTGAGCGTGACTGCCGAGCTGGAGCGCGGCGAACTGGTGGTTTGTGGCGGCGAGCACTGGCGCGTGCCGCTGGAGATTCGCCTGTACCGCTGCGCGTTGGTACGCAAGGCACCGGTTCGCCTGCTTTGGCGCAAGCTGGAAGCAGGCGCGGGGCAGGGCGTTGAGGGCGTGCTGAAGGAGTGAAAAGCAGGCCGGACTCATCGGGGCAGGATGAGTCCGGGCGATCCTGCTAGATGTTCATCACGATTCGACCCTCGATGGTGCCGGCGCGCATCTGGTCGAAGATCTGGTTGATGTCGTCAAGTTTGCCGCTGTGGATGGTCGCCTTGACCAGGCCTTCGGCGGCGAAATCCAGGGCTTCTTGCAGGTCCGCGCGGGTGCCGACGATGGAGCCAGTGATACTGATCGCCTTCAGCACCACGTCGAAGATCGGCGTCGGAAAGTCGCCTGGCGGCAGCCCGACCAGCGCCACGGTACCGTGCCGCCGCGCCATGCCGATGGCCTGGCCAAAGGCGCTGTTGGACACGGCCGTGACCAGTACGCCGTGGGCGCCACCGATGTCGCGCTGGATGACCTCGACCGGATCTTCCGTTCGCGCGTTGATGGTGAGGCTGGCGCCCAGTTTTTTCGCCAACTCCAGCTTGGCGTCGTCAACATCAACCGCAGCCACGTGCAGGCCCATCGCCTTGGCGTATTGCACTGCGACGTGACCGAGCCCGCCAACTCCGGAAATCACCACCCACTGTCCCGGTCGTGCGTTGGTCACTTTAAGGCCCTTGTAGACCGTCACGCCCGCGCAGAGAATCGGCGCAATCTCGTCAAAGGCCACCTCTTTGGGTAGAAGCCCCACGTAGTTCGGGTCGGCGAGGACGTATTCGGCGTAACCACCATTGACCGAGTAACCGGTGTTCTGCTGTTCAGTACACAGCGTTTCCCAACCGGTCAGGCAGTGCTCACAGCAGCCGCAGGCACTGTACAACCAGGGCACGCCGACCCGGTCACCTTCCTTGACCCGGCTGACGCCACTACCCACTGCAGCCACGTAGCCAACGCCCTCATGCCCGGGAATGAACGGCAGCGGCGGACGTACAGGCCAATCGCCTTCGACGGCGTGCAGGTCGGTGTGGCAGACGCCACAGGCCTCGATCTTCACCAGGATCTGCCCTGGGCCGGGTAGGGGCACCTTCACTTCTTCGATGCGCAGCGGTTCACCGTAGGCGTGGGCCACGGCGGCTTTCATGGTCTGGTTCATGGCTGTCTCCTTGCGATCGGAACGCCGAGTCTGCGCCCGCTCTGATGACTAGGCCATTGACCTCCGGCAAGCCAACAAACTTTTTCCGGCCGTTTCAGATGACCGGTCGCAGGTGCCGGGGGATGGGGCGTGCGTTATACTGCGCGGCCTTTGGTCGGGCCGGTTCCGACCCTGTTCCTGCACGGCCGCGCTGTTTTCAGCGCGGCCGTTGTTCCTGATGCGCCTAGGCGCCGAAGAGAGGCACGACGATGACCGCACTGGTAGGCGTGATCATGGGCTCCAAGTCCGATTGGTCCACCTTGAGCCACACCGCAGACATGCTGGAAAAGCTCGGCATTCCGCACGAAGTCACCGTGGTGTCTGCACACCGCACGCCCGACCTGCTGTTCCAATACGCCGAACAAGCTGAATCCCGCGGTTTGCGCGTGATCATCGCGGGCGCCGGTGGCGCCGCGCACCTGCCGGGCATGTGTGCCGCCAAGACCCATCTGCCAGTGCTTGGCGTGCCGGTGCAGTCGTCGATGCTCTCGGGTGTGGATTCGCTGCTGTCGATCGTGCAGATGCCGGCAGGCGTGCCGGTCGCCACGCTGGCCATCGGCAAGGCGGGCGCGATCAATGCCGCGTTGCTGTCGGCCAGCATCCTGGGCCATGAATTCCCCGAGTATCACGCCGCGCTGAAGAAATTCCGCGACGAGCAGACCCAGACAGTGCTCGACAATCCGGACCCGAGGGACGCGTAATGAAGATCGGCGTGATCGGTGGCGGCCAGCTGGGCCGCATGCTTGCCCTGGCAGGCACCCCGCTGGGCATGAACTTCGCTTTTCTCGACCCCGCTCCGGACGCTTGCGCGGCGGCCTTGGGCGAGCATCTGCGTGCGGACTATAACGATCAGGACCACCTGCGGCAGTTGGCCGACGAGGTCGATCTGGTGACCTTCGAATTCGAGAGCGTGCCGGCCGAGACTGTCGCCTTCCTGTCGCAGTTCGTGCCGGTCTATCCGAGCGCCGAGGCGCTGCGTATCGCTCGTGACCGCTGGTTCGAAAAGTCCATGTTCAAAGACCTCGGCATCCCGACGCCGGAGTTTGCCGATATCCAGTCCCAGGCCGATCTTGACGCCGCGGCCGCCAACATCGGCCTGCCGGCCGTGCTCAAGACCCGCACCCTGGGTTATGACGGCAAAGGCCAGAAGGTCCTTCGCAAACAGTCCGACGTTACCGACGCCTTCGCCGAACTGGGCAGCGTGCCGTGCATCCTCGAAGGCTTCGTGCCATTTACCGGGGAAGTGTCGCTGATTGCGGTGCGCGGGCGTGACGGCGAGACCTGCTTTTACCCGCTGGTCCACAACACCCATGAAAACGGCATCCTGCGGCTGTCGGTGGCGAGCACCCATCATCCGCTGCAGGCGCTGGCCGAGGATTATGCCGGCCGCGTGCTGAACGAGCTGGATTACGTCGGCGTGCTGGCCTTCGAGTTCTTCGAGGTCGACGGTGGGCTCAAGGCCAACGAGATCGCGCCGCGCGTGCACAACTCCGGTCACTGGACCATCGAAGGCGCCGAGTGCAGCCAGTTCGAAAACCACCTGCGCGCGGTGAGTGGCTTGCCGCTCGGCTCGACGGCAAAGGTCGGCGAGAGCGCCATGCTCAACTTCATCGGTGAAGTGCCGGCCGTGGCCAAGGTGATCGCGGTCGAGGACTGCCATCTGCATCATTACGGCAAGGCGTTCAAGGTCGGACGCAAGGTCGGTCATGCCACGCTGCGATGCCCGGACCGCTCCACGCTGGATCGGCAGATCACTGCCGTCGAGTCGCTGATCGCCCGCGACTGACCGTCCGGCCGTCTGGCTTGCTGCTTTACGCGGCGAACTGGCTGACTCGCCTCAGGTCCGAGAATACGTAACGCCTATTTTCGGACTTGAGGAGATTGCCCATGGGCATCATCGGAACCATCATCATCGGCCTGATCGTAGGCCTCATCGCACGCTTCCTGAAGCCCGGCAACGACAGCATGGGCTGGATCATGACCATCCTGCTGGGTATTGGCGGTTCGCTGCTGGCTACATACGGCGGCCAAGCGCTCGGTCTGTATGAGGCGGGCGAAGGTGC
>CETJ01096990.1_pt1 | contig 20532 bp, 18 predicted proteins | sample 531341 | NCBI WGS metagenome assembly CETJ01 (sample SAMEA2622677, study PRJEB7988) | marine metagenome | isolation source: saline water (ENVO:00002010), including | reverse complement strand
GAGGGACGCGACGATCTCGAACGGCTGGGTGACCTTTTCCAGGTAGGTTTTCAGTTGCGTTTTGAGATTGGAGTCCAACATGAGCAGCGATCCCCTTCTTACAGAATTCAGGTAATAAAACGCCCGGACGATTCACGCCCAGGCGTTGGAGCTCGGACAGATGAATCGTCCGAAAAACAGCGGCTTGGACGCTGCGCCGAGCGCAGCGCCTCTCGGCTGTTTAGATCTTGCCGACCAGATCCAGAGACGGGGCCAGAGTGGCTTCGCCTTCTTTCCACTTAGCTGGGCAAACTTCGCCTGGATGCGCAGCGGTGTACTGAGCAGCCTTCAGCTTGCGCAGAGTCTCGGAAACGTCGCGAGCGATTTCGTTGGAGTGGATCTCAACGGTCTTGATCACGCCTTCCGGGTTGATCAGGAAAGTACCGCGCAGGGCAAGACCTTCTTCAGCAATGTGAACGCCGAAAGCGTTGGTCAGCTGGTGAGTCGGGTCACCGATCAGCGGGAACTGAGCTTTACCTACAGCAGGGGAAGTCTCGTGCCAGACCTTGTGAGAGAAGTGGGTATCGGTGGTAACGATGTACACCTCGGTACCGGCCTTCTGGAATTCGGCATAGCTGTTGGCAGCGTCTTCGATCTCGGTCGGGCAGTTGAAGGTAAAGGCTGCCGGCATGAAGATCAGCACCGACCACTTGCCCTTGAGGGACTCTTCGGTGACTTCGATGAACTTGCCATTGTGGAAAGCGTTGACTTTGAACGGCTGGACTTGGGTATTGATCAGAGACATCTACTAACTCCTTTTGGGATTCAGAATTTAACGCCGCCTAAGATAGCGCAGGCAGCGAGATACGGTTAATTGATTGAGGAAATTAACCCAATAGACCAAAACTATCGGAGCCTTCCTCCTCGGCGTCGGCAGCTATGACACTTGGTGGCGGCGACAATTCGAACTTGCTGAACCGACTTTGCTCTGTTGCCGCTATGGCCAGAAAGCGCTAATGCCTGCTACGCCCTGCGCACCGATCTGCGAAGCCCTTGCCATATCGCTTGGACCAAGGCCGCCCAGCAGGTATGCCGGCGGTGCAAAGCCTAGCAGCAGATCAGCGGCGCACTGCCACCCCATGGGGATCGCCTCTGGGTGCGAGGCCGTAGCAAGTATCGGCGAGAGCACGATGAAATCAACCCCCATCTGCTTTGCCAGCTCCAGCTCCGCCCTGTCGTGGCATGACGCAGCAAGCCATCGCCCCGGCTTGAGCGGCCTTCCAGCGCCGGCGTGCCTGACCAATTGCGAGGCCGTCAGATGCCAACCGGCGTCCGGAAAATCATCGGCCCACTCCAATGGCCCTTTAAGCATCACCCGCGCGCGCCCGGCGCACATTTCCAGTACTTGAGTCGCCAGCGCCAGATACTCGGCATCAGGTAGAGAGGGACAGCGTAACTGCAGCAGCCGAGTCCCCGCATCAAGCGCGAGCGCCAATCCGCTTAGCAATTGCTTCGGCGCCAATCGGTCCGGAGTAATCAGATACGACCTCGGCAGACGAGCCGCAGCGATGATTGGCCGGTTCGCCGCGGGAAAGTCATAGCGCGGCAGATCCTCTGCCGCTACCCAAGCCAAGGGCTGCCCTTCTGCGCCGTGCGCCTCGCCGACAAACTCAAGCACTTCCCAGACGTCGAGCAACACCTGCTTGTCCGGATAATCGTGGCGTACCTGTATCAGGGGCCTCGCAGCAGTTACGGCGATCCCCAGCTCCTCGGCCAGTTCCCGAGCAAGTGCGGACTCCGCACTCTCGCCCTCTTCGACCTTGCCGCCAGGAAACTCCCAGAGCCCGCCCTGGTGCTTGTCCATGGAGCGCTTGGCAATCAGCACATGACCGTTAGCGCCACGGATCACGCCAGCGGCGACGTGGAGCCGTTTCATCTACGAATACCAAGCGGCGGCGATCTGAGCGCCCCTGGGACCTGTCGCAGCGGTTTGCGCACGCTGATCACTGCCAGCAGATCAGGTGCGGTATTCGGCATTGATCCGTACGTATTCGTGAGAGAGGTCTGTGGTCCAGATCGTCTCGCTGCAATCACCGCGACCGAGTTCGATACGAATTTCGATCTCTTCCTCAGCCATTACCGCGGCGCCCTGCTCTTCCGTGTAGCTCGGCGAACGACCGCCTTGGCTGGCGATGCATACGCCCCCCAGATAGACATCGATCTTGCTCACATCCAGATCGGGAACACCTGCACGACCAACCGCGGCCAGAATACGTCCCCAGTTAGGGTCGGAGGCGAACAGTGCCGTCTTGATCAGCGGCGAATGCGCGACGGCATAGCCGACGTCCAGACACTCCTGATGGTTACCACCACCGTTGACCTGAACGGTGACGAATTTGGTCGCGCCTTCGCCGTCACGCACAATGGATTGCGCCACCTCCATGCTGACTTCAAAAACCGCCTGTTTGAGCTTGGTGAACAGCTCTCCGCTAGCATCAGTGATCTCAACAACATCAGCCTTGCCGGTAGCGATCAGCATGCAGCAGTCGTTGGTCGAGGTGTCTCCGTCGATGGTGATACGGTTGAACGACTTGTTGGCTGCGTCCCGTAGCAGATCCTGCAAAACCGACTGAGCAACCTTTGCATCGGTAGCGATGTAACCCAGCATGGTCGCCATGTTGGGACGGATCATGCCGGCGCCTTTGGAGATGCCGGTGACTGTGACCGTCACGCCTTCATGCTCGAATTGACGGCTCGCACCCTTGGGCAGCGTATCGGTGGTCATGATGCCGGTGGCGGCTTCGGCCCAGTGGTTTTCATCCAGGTCGGCCAACGCGGCAGGAAGCGCCGCCTCGATCTTCTCAACGGGCAGCAGCTCACCGATGACGCCAGTTGAAAACGGCAGGATTGCTTCGGCATCGACACCGGCCAGGGCGGCCAAACTGGCACAACTGCGGATTGCAGCTTGCATGCCGGGCTCGCCGGTGCCGGCGTTCGCGTTTCCGGTATTGGTTAGCAGGTAACGTACGGTTCCCTGAGTTCGCTGCTTCGCAAGAATCACCGGCGCGGCGCAAAAGGCATTGAGGGTAAACACACCCGCAACCGTTGAGCCTTCGGCGCAACGCATCACCACGACGTCCTTGCGTCCAGGTCGCTTGATACCCGCCGAAGCAATACCAAGCTCGAATCCGGCAACCGGGTGCAGTGTAGGTAGGGGACCAAGACCGACAGCCATCGATGCGCTCCTTAAGAAGGAATGGATGGCCTTCGGCCACCGAAAATCAGGGAGAAAAACGCCGCGAGCGGCTAGAGCCGGTCGCGGCGAGGGTCAACACAGACGGATCCGCTTACTGGACCTGCCCATGGCAATGCTTGTACTTCTTACCTGACCCGCAGGGGCAGGGTTCGTTGCGCCCGATTTTCTGCTCGGTACGCGCCGGGGCCACAGCGGCTGCTACATCGCCTTCAGCCTCGGGTTCCTCTTGGTCAGCTTCCAGCGCCGAAACCTCGGCATGCTGAAATTGCATACGCTGCGCCAGCTCCTCAGCCTCTCGGCGCAAACGCTGCTCCTCCTCGGCGGGGTCTTCGCGACGAACCTGCACGTGGGACAGAACCCGGATACTGTCGCGCTTGATGGACTCGAGCAACTCCTGGAACAGCGTAAAGGACTCGCGCTTGTATTCTTGCTTCGGGTTTTTCTGGGCGTAGCCACGCAGATGGATACCGTGACGCAGATGGTCCATCGTCGACAGATGGTCCTTCCACAGGTCGTCCAGCACACGAAGCACAATCTGCTTCTCGAAGGTGCGCAGCGCTTCGGCGCCAGCCAATTCTTCCTTCTCGTTGTAGGCCGCTATCAATGCTTCGAGGATGCGGTCGCGCAGCGTCTCCTCATACAGTTTCTCGTCTTCGTCAAGCCACTGCTGGACCGGCAGCCGCACACCGAAATCGCTGTAGAGCACCGCTTCCAGACCACTGATGTCCCATTGTTCGGGCAGCGACTGCGGAGGGATGTGTTGGTTGATGGCGTAATCGAGTGCCTCGCGGCGGAATTCGGCTATGGTTTCACCGATCTCTTCGGCCGCCAACAAGCTGTTGCGCATGTGATAAATCACCTTGCGCTGCTCGTTGGCGACATCGTCATATTCGAGCAGTTGCTTACGCATATCGAAGTTGCGGCCTTCGACCTTGCGCTGGGCCTTTTCGATGGCGTTGGTCACCATGCGATGCTCAATCGCCTCACCGGACTCCATGCCCAGCGCCTTCATGAAGTTCTTCACCCGATCAGAGGCGAAGATGCGCATTAGACTGTCTTCCAGCGACAGGTAGAAACGGCTCGAGCCGGCATCCCCCTGACGCCCGGCGCGACCACGCAGCTGGTTGTCGATACGTCGCGACTCGTGACGTTCAGACGCGATCACATGCAAACCACCCGCCTCGAGCACGGCCTGATGACGCTTCTGCCAGTCGGATTTGATTTGTGCGACCTGATCGTCCGAGGGGCTGTCGAGCGCCGCAACTTCAACTTCCCAGTTGCCGCCGAGCAGGATGTCGGTACCTCGGCCGGCCATGTTGGTCGCGATCGTGACCGCACCTGGGCGTCCTGCCTGAGCAATGATCTCGGCCTCCTTGTCGTGATGCTTGGCATTGAGCACCTTGTGCTCAATGCCTTCGCTGACCAGCAAGCGCGAAACATATTCCGAGGTTTCAATGGTTGCGGTGCCCACTAGCACAGGGCGGCCGTTGTTCTGGCAATCCTTGATGTCCGCAATGATGGCAGCGAATTTCTCTTCCTGGGTCAGGTAGACCAGGTCGTTGTAGTCCTTGCGTGCCAGCGGCTTGTTGGTCGGAATCACCATCACCGGCAGGTTGTAGATCTGCATGAATTCGAATGCTTCGGTGTCTGCAGTACCGGTCATGCCCGACAGCTTTTTGTACAGACGAAAGTAGTTCTGGAAAGTAGTCGACGCAAGGGTCTGGCTTTCCGGCTGGATCGGCAGCCCTTCCTTTGCCTCGATGGCCTGATGCAGACCCTCGGAGAGGCGACGCCCTGGCATGGTCCGACCGGTGTGTTCGTCAATCAACAACACCTGATTGTTCTGGACAATGTACTCAACGTTGCGGTGGAACAGCTTGTGCGCGCGCAGGCTGGAATACACGTGGGTCAGCAAGCCGAGGTTGTGGGCCGAATACAGGCTCTCACCTTCGGCGAGCATTCCTGCTTGGGTCAGCATTTCCTCGACAAACTGATGGCCAGACTCGTTCAGCTCGACCTGACGTGTCTTCTCGTCGATCGAGAAGTGGCCTTCCTGAGTAACGACGCCCTCTTCCTCTTCAATGTGCTGTTTGAGCAGAGGAATCAGCTGGTTGATCTGCTGATAGAGCTTGGAGCTGTCTTCAGCCTGGCCGGAGATGATCAGTGGCGTGCGGGCTTCGTCGATGAGGATCGAGTCGACCTCATCGATAACCGCGAAATTGAGTTCGCGCTGGTTCTTTTCTTCCAGGCTGAATGCCATGTTGTCGCGCAGGTAGTCGAAGCCGAACTCGTTGTTCGTACCGTATGTGATATCAGCCGCGTACGCTGCGCGCTTCTCTTCCGGCGGCTGGAAGGGTGTGACGATACCCACTGTCAAACCCAAAAACTCATACAGCGGACGCATCCAGTTGGCATCGCGACGCGCCAGGTAATCGTTCACCGTAACAACATGAACACCTTTGCCAGCAAGTGCGTTGAGGTATACGGCCAAGGTCGCAACCAACGTCTTGCCTTCACCGGTACGCATTTCGGCAATTTTGCCTTCGTGAAGCGTCATGCCGCCGATCAGCTGCACGTCGAAGTGCCGCATCCCCATAACGCGTTTGCCGGCTTCGCGGCAGACGGCAAAGGCTTCGGGAAGAATTTGATCAAGGGTCTCGCCTTGGCCGAGGCGGGCCTTGAACTCTTCGGTCTTGCTCCGCAACTGCTCGTCGGAGAGAGACAGCATCTGCTCTTCGAGCGCATTGACGGATTGAACCGCCTTGAGCATGCGCTTGACCTCACGCTCATTCTTGCTACCAAAGAGCTTCTTCATTAAAGGCGCAAACATATCGACAAAGACTTCCATGCTGGGGATGGAGGCACGGCCGCAGGGCCACCACGGCTTCGTGCAAAGGGGGCATTCTACTCGGAAACGTTCGAGAGGAAAGGTGCCTACTGCGCAGGCGAGCCAGCCAATGGCGCCAGGAATCAGACGATTCGGTCGCAGGTTTAGCCGGTGATGCCTCGATCAGATGGCTAATGCAGCTTCTGCTAACATGTCGGCTCTTCAGTTACGAGCGTCAGCCATGTCGTTTCGCCCTTTGCCGGCCCGAGCGCCCGCGGCGCTACTGCGCGAGGCCAAACCACTAAAAGCGCTGTTTGGCGAGGCGAGGCGGCTGGATCGTCTACAAAAACTGGTCGACAGCCAACTGCAGCCCGCGGCACGGGAGTTTTGCCGTGTCGCCTCATGGCGCGAAGGTACCCTGCTATTGATCGTTACCGACGGCCACTGGGCAACGCGACTGCGCTATCAGCAAAGACGCTTACAACGTCAGCTGCAATGCATGGACGAGTTCAGCGGCTTGAGCCGTATTCAGTTCAAGGTTCAGCCCCCGGGAACACCGCGGCATAAGCCCGGACCGGCGCCAGAACTGTCGGTGCGAGCGGCAGACAATATCCAGGAAACCGCTCGTGGCATAACAGATCCTAAGCTCAGGGCCGCGCTTGAGCGACTCGCCAGCCACGCCCGCTCCGACAAGGATTCCTGACGTGCGTCCACCGACACGACCACAGGCGGACATCTGAAAGTCGCACCCTTCGCGAGCCGGCGTTAGGATGTTTGCCGGATCACGCTGAAAAAGAGGTTTCAATGGCTAACCATTCACGCGCCCGCTCATCATGCTGATCGGCGCGTTTCTAGTCGCAGCCTGGCTGATCTTACTGATTCGGTATCCACTTCGAGCGGTGCCGATTTCTTTGGGAGCGCTGCTCGGCCTTGGTGTCGTTGCCGCTTGGGTGATCTGGCAAGAACAACGTGAGGAACATCTGCTTGGCCAGCTCGAGCTGCGGATGTCGTATTCACCGACTAGCTGCCCAGCCGGACAGCCGCTGCGCATCATTCTGGACAACCATAGCCCGAAGCCTATGCGCAGCCTGAGCTGGGAAGTAGCCGCCTACTCGCCCGGCTCAAGCCTCAACTTGGTAACCTCCAACTACGATGCGCCACAATACCGCGGCCCGGGCGACCTGCAACCCGGTCAACGCTGGCACTCCTGCGCCCCGCTACCACCCTTGCGCGCGGGCTACCGCAGCCGCAATCTCGACTTTCGCGCCGAGCGGCTTCGAGGGCACTTCGCTGACTGAGGTAAACAGCTGTCACGCAGACGTCACACGGAGGCTTTTCAATCAGCGCCAGCCAGCATATGCTGTATGGATAAACAGTATTTTTCTCAATTGAGCCGAGGTGGCAGATGGCCGTCGAAGTTGTGTACCGCAGCAGCCGGGACCTGGAGCGCTTGTTCATGGATAAAGCCGAAGCCGATCGTCACGACAAAATGCTCGAGCTTGCCGAAGCCTTGGCTGCGGCACTGCAGAAAGCCACACCGTCACTTAGCGAACAGCAGGCTGAAGACATTGGCATCTTCATGGCCCGACACCGTGACCTCTTTGCCAAGGCCTTTAAAAACAATCCGGAAGTACTGCAGGAGCTGCCGGCTTCCTCCGAACCGGCCTGACAGTGCCGGAGCGCTATGCTTAGCCCAAGCCGCTAGTGCTTCCTTTTGCCACAGAGCAACACGCTCAGCGGGCGAAACTAGTTAAACAGCATCAGGTCCATTGGAGGCAGTCATCCAATCAGGAACCGGCATGGACAGTCCATTCAAGAAAATCAGTGATGTGTTTCAGCCAGACTACAACGTCAATTTCAGTATTCAGAAACCCGACGGAAGTATTCTGCTGACGCTGACCGACACGATGGGCGTGGCGGTAAAGCGCTTCATCAGTTCCAGCCAATGGCGGGACCAGCAGCAGCTGGAGCGCCTGATCACCAGTCTCCAGTTCAGCCTCGCCATCGAACGAGGCGGGCAGAACACCTCTTATCGCCTGACCAAGCATTCGCATTCAGCAGCACAGTAAAGGTCAACGTTGTTGCCGGTAGGCTTTGCGCTGCCGATCTTCTGACACAGCTGAAAAATGCCAATTTCTCTGCCGGCGCAGCGGCAGGCAGCACCCCTCGTTACAACACGCGCTTATCTAGGTCTGCCACTGCTGATTAGACTAAAGCAAGGCCAAAGCCTTGGCGCGCGCCACCGCTTGCGTACGTCTGGCCACCCCGAGTTTGGTGTTGATTCGCCGCGCGTGGGTCTTGACCGTGTGCAGCGAAATAAATAACTGCTCGGCGATTTCTTGATTCGAGCATCCCTGGGCGATGAGACGCAGGACCGTGAGTTCGCGGTTGCTCAGGATGACTTCATCGCCTGAAGCAGCGCTCTCTTCTGGTTCTCGCTCGAATTGCAACAATCGATCACGCAGGCTTTCCCCCTTGCCAGCAGGCAACATGCTAGCAAGCCATTGCGGCTGACGATGCTGCAATTCGTACAGCGGCTTGACCAGATGCTGCCTCGCAGCCTCAGCGAGGGCTTTGCGTAACTCCAGTTCTGCTTCGTCATGCTGGCCATCCACTTGAAGCGCTTCGGCCAGCGTAAAACGACACTCACAGGCCAGGCCCAACCGTTGAGAACGGAGGTTTTGGTCGATCAGTTCGCGCAGCGTGTCGATAGCCAGCGAGCCACGGCCGGACAGTATGTCGATAACCGCAAGATAGCGATGAACTCGTGGAAGTAACTCGTAAAACCCGGACGGTGCGATATAGGTGTGGCCATCGTAGAGTTCCAGCACCTGTACGAATATAGTCCTGGCCTTCTTCAGCTGCCCTTGATGCAGCCAGGTCACGCCGGTAATCAATGGCAGAATGCCCCGGAAACGCGCTTCCGGCACATGCCGCCACTGGGCCAACCGCTCGGCCTCTCGTAACCAATGGTAAGCCGAAGGGAATTCCTGGCTGCGAGCTGCAAGCTCTGCCAGCCCTGCATAGCCGAAGAATACGTACGAATCGCCGCACGTCTCAGTCTCGGCTCGACCTTGCTGATACGCTTCGCGGGCCGGCTCATCGAGCCCCTGATAGGCGAGCAGATGGCCCCGTAGCAGCTTTAGCCGACCGATAATCGGGCTGTGGCCGACACCGTCGCGTAGCACCATCAAAGACTCTTCGAGAACCCCAACGGCTCGCTCGAACTCGCCGGTAATTTCAAGCAGCTGAATTCGATCGACGCTCAGCATCGCTTCATACAGTACGCTGCCCTTGAGCCGGGCAAGCTTCATGCCTTCGCTGTTGTAATGCTGGGCCAACTCGAGTTGGCTTTCGGCTATCGCCTGTTGAGATAACGCCTGATAACAAAGCACCCGTTGTGCCCAAGCGTGATCAGAAAGGACCTCCAGAGCCTGAAGGCAGTAATCCCTAGCCTCCGGCTCACCTCGTAAACGGGCTAGAAAGCCCCGCAAAGCTTGCCACTGAGCAAGCAGCTGCGCCTGGCGCCTCGCATCGGGCTGAGGAAAGAACTTCGCCAGATCGGCGAGACAGTCATCCACTTCATCCAAGCGAGCAGAGATAATCAAAGCCCAGCCATGCAGCACGATTAACCGGGTCGTACTGTTGAACAAGTCTTGCGGCAGTTCACTGCGCCACTTCATGAAATGCGAAACGTTGTCACCGATGAGCAATTGCTCCTGCCCGTAGCGCTGCAGGAAGTTGGCTGCAACTTCTGGCTGCCCCGCCCACAGCGCATGCTCCACCGCCTCGCGCATTTCGCCGCGGTTGGCAAACCATTGGCAGGCACGCAGGTGCGTCTGGGTGGGCGATGCTACCCCGGGCATGCGTCGCAACATCAACGCCAGCGGCCGCCACAGGCGATACCATTCACCACAATTGTCGGTCTGGCGAATAAACAGCTGGGATGTTTTGAGCACATCGAGAAGATCGCTTCCGATGCCGTCGAGGACGTGCTCACACAACTGCGATGAAAAGCGCGGCATGCGCGCCAGCGCGAAAAGCGCACGGCAAATATCCTCGCTCTGCCCTTCAAGTACTTCGCGCTGCACGTAATCTCGTAACAGTGAAGTACCGGCAATCAATCGCTCACGAACCGCCTGCTCATCAGCATTCAATAACAGCAAGCTGACGCCGGCCAGCCACCCCTCGCTGCCCGACATCAATTGCTTGAAGGTGTCATCGGCGAGCTCTAGGCGGTGCGCTTTAAGCAATAACCGGAGCTCACTCGCAGTCAGCGCCAGCGCTTCAGCCTCCAGTTCGAACAAGTCACCCTGCAACAATAGCCTAGGCAGCTTCCAAGCGGGCTGCCGACGGCTGCTTACCCACCAGCTGACGGATTCGGGGCCCCTCTCGATAAGCAAGTCGAGGCAGGCGTCGAAGGGCGCTGTTACCTCCCGCGGATAGTCATCCAACATTATCCAAAGTGGTCGCGGAAAATCATTCAGCAGATCAATGAGGTCTTGCTGAACGTCACCGCTCTCGTCGATTGAGCTGTTCAATACCCGACGAAGTTGTGAATACAGAGCTTCCGCAGAGAACCCTCTACCGCCTAGATCAAGCCAGACGAGATGCGTATCGGCAGGTATCAGTCGCGCGCATTCGTTCATCAGCACGCTCTTGCCAAACCCGGCGGGTGCGCAGATCAAACGCAGTCGGCAGTGGGCTTCTAATAAAGCATCGACGAGTCGAGGTCTTGGTACATGCAACGGCGGGAGCCGAGGGATAGTCGCAATTTGAACCTGCGCGGCGGCTTCTGTGCTGAGGGCACCAGGGTTGAAGCGTACGGACATAGCGAGGTTTCTCTTATTCGTATCAATCCATTGAGGAACGCGTTGAGCGCTGCTGTCAGCACCCACTCCCGGGCAGTCGACGTCTTTCAATCGATGCGCATGCGCCGTAATAACCTGCACGATTGCGGATCTTTTGTCGACTCACCCTACGAGCATACCGCTCTGAATGGATGGGTACCGAGCTCTCTAGTGGCTGAAAAGTATCACTCCCGGCTGACCGACAAATAAAAAAGGCGGCCAACTGGCCGCCTTATTCACCTTAGAGATGCTATCTGATTAGCGCACCCCCGCATTACGTAATGCAGCCGGCGTAAAGTCACGGGCCGACGCTTTGTAGCCGAACTCGTGTGCTGGCTCTTCGTTACTCAGACCAATAGCGATGTAACGACCGGAGATAATGTCGTAGAGCGCCTCGAAGGCATAGGCCGGCACTTTGTGCTGATAGTACTGCAGCATATGCGCCTCACCGACACGCCACAGTTGGCCGCGGCCGTCATACAGCTCCGATTGCACGATGGTCCAAGTGTCTTCATCAACAAAGAAACGACGCTTGGCGTAAATGTTGCGCTCACCTTCTTTCAGGTTGGCTTCGATCTCCCAGACACGATGCAGTTCGTAGCGCGCCAGGTCCTGATTTACATGTCCAGCTTTCAGAACGTCGCTGTATTTCACGTCGCTAGAGTTGATCTCATAGCTGTTGTAGGGGATGTACAGCTCCTTCTTACCAACCAGCTTCCAGTCGTAGCGATCAGGAGCACCGCTAAACATGTCGAAGTTGTCGGTCGTCCGCATACCGTCTGCCGCCGTGCCCGGACCATCATAGGCCACCTGTGGTGCACGCCGCACACGGCGCTGACCGGCGTTGTAAATCCACGCTTGGCGAGGATCTTTCACCTGATCCAGCGAGTCATGAACCAGCAGGACGTTACCCGCAAGGCGAGACGGAGCAGTTACCCGCTGTTTGAAAAACAGCAATGCGTTCTTGGCACGCTCAGCATCCAGATCGGACATATCGCTCGGGAATGCCACTTCGTCTTCGAAGTGCACCAGCGTGTAACTGCCATTTGTTTGAGGCGTGGCTTGCACGATATTACGTCGCACATTTCCGCCACGATAGCGGGTGATGTGGTTCCAAACGACTTCCAAACCATTCTTAGGAATGGGGAACGCGTAGTAGCGGCTATCAGAGAAATTGGCGATGCCGTTACCGCCGTCGACCAGTTCGGTTTTCAACGCACTGGTTTTGGCCGCTTCGTAGATTCGATCTGGTACGGCAGCACTGCGATGCGTCGGAAAGACGCGGATCTTGTAGGTTTCAGGATAGCGCTTGAACATGGCCTGCTGGCCAGCCGTGAGCTTGTCCTTGTACTGGTCGACGTTCTGAGCGGTGATGACGAACTCAGGCTGCTCGCCTTTGAACGGATTGGTCAGATGGCCGTTATCCAGCGGAGCAGCGTCGGTGGACAGACCGCCTGTCCAGGCCGGAATTGTCCCTTCAGCATTGCCCGCCTTCTCGGCACCAAGTGGAGTCAATGTATTGCCGAGCTTTGCGGCTTCCTCAGGGGAGACTGCAGCCATCACACTGCTTGCCAGCAGCGAGAAAGCCAAGACACTGAATAATTTTTTTGTTGTTTTCATACGCTTCCAGTTCCTCTTGATCTTGTTTTGGCCGGAGGCCTTGTACGTAGACTGGCGCGTAGCGGAGCTCTCGAAAGAGCTCCGTACGGCAACATTGAAATGGCCTCCTTAGAAGTTCACGCCTACGCTCAGCGCCAGGAAGTCACGATCAACTAGGGTGTTGTAATCGCCACCAAAAAAGTCGGTGTAAGACAAGCTGGCTGTGTAGGTGTTCTGGTATTCGGCGTCAATGCCTAGGCTAACGGCTTTGGAACCTTCGTTGAACACAGGCCCATAGCCATTAACATCGTGAGAAAACGAGACGTTAGGCGTCAGGTTGATACCTGCAAAAACATTGCTGTAGTTCGCAAGAGCCCGCAGACGATAGCCCCACGAGTCAGCCGTGACAAAACCATCGTTTCCATATTGTGCATTGTCTAGACCGTAGATCGAATCTCGCCCGTAGCGGAGCTCGCTTTTACTTTCAAGGCCGCCGACATGGGTGTAACCAAGTTCTCCCACTACGGTCACTCGGCCAGCGCCTAGCACTTGGTCAAAAAAGTGCGTAAAGGTAGTTTGCAGCTGCGTCACTTCCTTGCGGTTGTAGCCGCGACTTTCAAAACCTGCTTGTGCAAGCCCTGCAGCGGCAGCCCCTGCCGGCCCACCGGTAGCGCCGCCAATAGCAGCGGCTGTAGCAACGGTCCGCGCTAACCGACCTGTTATATCTGTAGTATTAATTTGAACGGGTAGGTTGGGTCGGTAGCTAACCTCACCGGACCATGCCGTGCCAGTTGGCAGCGTCGTGGAAAAACTCGCGCCATAGAGACGAATATCTTCCGGATAATCCAGAAAATATTCTCCGTTGCTAAGCAAAATAGGACTGGCAAGTGCTGGCGTGGCGAGCGCTGTTCCAATCGCTGCAGCATTTGCATTTCGCACACTCAGATTTGGTGTACGGCTGTGGTAGTTCATGAAATAAGCGCCGTATTCTGCTGAGTCAGCAAGCCAACGAAACGCAAGGCCATATTGACCAGAATCCCGAGCGTCCTGGTCCCCACCACGGCGGACCAGAAGGCCTTCCTGCTCGACATTAATCCCAAGCGCAGCACGTGTCGCAGCGGGCAAGGCAAGCAAATTATTAACTGTGGCAGCATCAAGTATGTTGTAGTTTGTGTCGCAACCATCCGCGACCACGTCCGCACCCGCGAAAAACGTACCACAATTGTCGACGATCGTTTGATCCCACTCCAGCTGGTAAAACGCTTCTATGCTTAGCTGATCGCTAACACTCTGCGACACATAAAGCATATTTACAGGAATCAGGCCTTCCTTGATCTCAGCACCAGGCCGACGGAACGCTGCCGCATCAAGCGGGTTGATGGAGTTGATTGAGTTACCGATGAACGTGCTTTCACCCCAACTGACAACTTGTTTACCCACTCGAACGGTACCTGGCAGGTCGCCTAGGTAATAATTGTGATAAAGGAACGCATCGAGGATCTGTGCGCCGGAAGATTGGGCAGCTTCCTTACGATTGCTATCGCTTATATCCTTGAATAGACGACTTTCATCCTTTAGCTCGAAGTCATACCAGTACTTGCCGCGGATAAAGGCGCCGCTATCGCCATAGCGCAGTTCAAGGTCGTGAATACCTTTGAAAATCTTAGAAAACGTCTCGCCTTTTTTGAAGTTCAAGCGACCATCATCCCCAGTTTGGGTATACCCAGTACCGCCATTAGCGCTACCGACTAGGTCCATATCCCGGTCAGTAGTTGACCAGCTCGCGCCGATCGACATAGCCGAGTCCAGCTGACCCTCCACTTCCCCAATATTGAACGTGACAGCATAAGCGGGTGACGCAATGCCCAACGCGACCGCGAGGGCCAGGGTTTTGGGCTGGAAGATTCCTTGCCTTGTTGTTTTTGTCATGAGGCGCTCCTGGTTGGTTCGAAGTACGTTCACCCTACCCACACGGAGGTTGAGGGTTAAGCGCACTAAGGTTTGATTTGCTCTGTAATCCTTAAGTATGAACAGCCTTGCCAGCATTGGTGTTCAGCCGCATATAGGGCTGTCCGCAGCGCAGGCGCTTGTGAGGCTATCCGAGAGCTTAGCCGCCAGCAATACAGACGCAAGCCTCTAAATAGAGCAGTTGCGACGCCTTTCGCGAGAAATTTGCCAGAACTGCACGCAACTAGCCGCTGCCTGCTCGATAGCCGAGCCTCAGGCGGGCGCGCGTGCAATACAGTCTCAACATTCGGGCATAGAGTGATGCACGGGAGCGTTACCAAAGCGCAACGCGTGAGGCGAAACGAAACAGATGGCGCGCGTGAATTGACGCGTAGGCATTCGAGGAGTCGCTAATAGGAGAAAGCGCACGGGCCGGCGACGTTGCCCGTGCGATAACGCTATTACTTACATGCCTTTAACAGCGTAGATGCCAGGAGCATTGCGCCAGTAACCCTTGTAATCCATACCGTAACCAAACACGTAGCGATCAACACAGCTTAGCCCAACATAATCTGCCTTCAGATCTGGGCGAGCTTTGCGCTGATGGTCCTTATCGACCAGCACCGCGGTGTGCACAGCGGCCGCGCCGGCATGCCTGCAGAAATCGATGATCGCGCCAAGCGTATGCCCCTCGTCGAGGATATCGTCGATGATCAGCACATCACGATCCATGAACGAGATTTCCGGCTTGGCCTTCCAGAACAGCTCCCCACCGCTCGTTTCGTTGCGATAACGTGTCGCATGGAGATAGGAAAGCTCCAGCGGGAAATTCAGCTTGGTCACCAGCTTGCCGGAGAAGACCAGCCCCCCGTTCATCACACAGAACACCACAGGGTTGCGGTCAGCCAGCTCAGCATTGATTTTCGCGGCCATCGCATCGATCGCCGCTTCAACCTCGGCATCGGGGTACAGACAGTCGGCTTCAGCCATGATCTGGCGGATGTGTGCTAGATCGACGGACATGGCGATGCTCCAGAACAGTTAGAAGATGAAGCAGCCCGGCCGGCCGCCCCCAAATTAAGGGGCGCGACGATACCGATGCGGCTAGGCACAGGGCAAGCCCTCTCCTACACATCAATAGCCGGTAACACGTCGATGCATTAATCTACGCCGGTTTATTCGACCGCCGGAGCCAGCCATGACCATTCGAGAGATTCGCCACCCGCTTATTCGCCACAAACTTGGGCTGATGCGCCGTGCCGATATCAGTACCAAGAATTTCCGCGAGTTGGCACAGGAAGTGGGCTCGATTCTGACGTACGAAGCGACTCGGGACCTGCCGCTGGAAAACTACAGCATTGATGGCTGGTGCGGTCCAGTCCAGGTCGAAAAGATTTCGGGCAAGAAAATCACCGTCGTACCGATTCTTCGTGCCGGCATCGGCATGCTAGACGGTGTACTCAGCTTGATTCCAGGCGCCAAAGTCAGCGCGGTCGGCATTGCTCGCAATGAGGAAACCTTGCAGGCACACACCTACCTGGAGCGCCTGGTTGATGACCTTGATCAGCGCCTGGCGATGATCATCGATCCGATGCTCGCGACCGGCGGATCCATGGTTGCTGCCATCGATATGCTGAAAAAGGCAGGCTGCAAGGAAATCCGCGCACTGGTTCTGGTCGCCGCACCGGAAGGCATTGAGGCCGTCGAAAAGGCACATCCGGACGTCACCATCTACACCGCCTCCATTGATGACCGTCTGGACGAGAACGGCTACATCATGCCGGGCCTGGGCGATGCGGGAGACAAAATCTTCGGCACCAAGCAGAAGGACATCTGAGCATGTCGCAACCCTTGGAAGAACCGCTCGCGCGCCAGGTATTAGCCGGCGCCCAGATGCTGTTTGTCGCATTTGGCGCGTTGGTGCTGATGCCGCTGATCACCGGGATGGACCCCAACGTTGCGCTGTTCACCGCCGGTATCGGCACCCTGTTGTTTCAATTGGTCACCAAACGCCAGGTTCCGGTATTCCTGGCGTCGAGTTTCGCCTTCATCGCCCCCATCATCGCGGCCAAGGGAGACTTCGGTCTACCCGCCGTGCTTGGCGGCGTGGTGGCGGCCGGTATCGTCTACATGTTCCTTGGCTTTGCGGTTCGCCTGAAAGGACCTGGGTTCATCGACCGCCTGCTGCCACCGGTTGTGATCGCTCCGGTGATCATTTCCATTGGCCTCGCCCTATCACCTGTCGCGGTCAATATGGCGATGGGCAAAGCCGGTGACGGCAGCGCTCAGCTGGTCCCTTATGCGACAGCCATGATGATTTCGATGCCTGCACTGCTCACCACCCTGCTGGTGGCGGTGCTAGGTAAAGGCCTGTTTCGACTGGTGCCAATCCTCGCCGGCGTCTCGGTGGGCTACGGCCTGTCGTTCATGTTTGGTGTCGTGGATACAGCCGGGATTGCGGCGGCGCCCTGGCTGGCTGTTCCGAACTTCGTCGCGCCGGAATTTCACTGGGGCGCCATTCTGTTCATGGTCCCGGTCGCATTGGCACCTGCCATCGAACACATTGGCGGTGTCGTGGCCATCGGTGGCGTGACAGGCAACAACTTCATCAAGAAGCCTGGCCTGCACCGCACATTGCTCGGCGACGGCCTGGCAACCTCGGCCGCAGGCCTGTTCGGCGGCCCGCCTAACACCACCTACGCGGAAGTGACCGGCGCGGTGATGCTGACCAAGAACTACAACCCAAAAATCATGACCTGGGCGGCAGTCTTCGCCATCGTCCTGGCATTTATCGGCAAGTTCGGGGCTGGACTGCTTAGCATCCCAGTTCCGGTCATGGGCGGCATCCTTTGCCTACTGTTCGGCTCGATTGCAGTGGTTGGCTTGAGCACCCTGATTCGCCATCAGGTGGATCTGGCGGAAGCACGCAATCTCATCATTGTTTCCGTCACGCTGGTGTTCGGTATTGGCGGCATGGCGTTCGGTTACGGCGAGTTCAGCCTGTCCGGAATCTCGCTGTGCGCCATCATCGCGCTGCTGCTCAATCTGGTGCTACCCGGCGGTGAAGGCTGGAAAAACAAGCAAATCGAAGAAAACAGCTAGTCTGCCAGGCCAGCACGTCCGTGCTGGCTTTTACCCTTTTCGCGGCGCTCCCGGCTTGCAGCTATCCAGACGCAAGACGCGTAGACTGCCGCGATGACTCAAACTTCCATCCCCCACCGCCAATTGACTGACGACACAGTCAGCTGCAGCAGCTGCGCCGCGTGCTGCTGCCGCCTTGAAGTCATGCTGCTGACCGACACCGGCGTCCCGGAACGCTTCATCGATGAAGATGATTGGGGTGGCCAGGTCATGCGCCGGCTGGATGACGGTTGGTGCGCGGCGCTGGACCGGGACAGCATGCGCTGCACTATCTACAGCCGGCGCCCGCTTATCTGTCGAGAGTTCGAACTGGGCTCGGATGACTGCCTCGAAGAGCGCAAAGGCTCAGCAAGAGCCTATCTGGACGGCTGACGGCTTACTCCATCAGCTTCAGTATCGAGTTGTCAGAACGAGGCTCGATAGTGCAGCGCGTAAGTTTCGATGCCGTCGTTGGGGTCCTTGATGCCAGCGTTGGAATAGTGAATAGCCCGTAAGCCTATCTCCTGTCCTCCAGCGAAACGCAGGCCGGCACCGAACCGATCCTCGAACTGAAAGGAGGACCCAAGATCATTGTTTTCTATTTCGGTGTTTTCGAAAGCCGCGATCCCGATGCCCGCTTCCAGGTAAGGTTTTACCGATCCCGTGCTGAACTCGTACACGAACACTGGCGCAAGTGAAATGCTGTGATTGCTCGAGGTCTCGTCACCTTCCCAGTAGGTGTAGCCCGCATCCCAATACCCGGTCAGCCGGCCCACGCCCGTCTCGAACCAGCTACGATTGAAATCCATCTGCGCTCCCAGTCGATAAGTCATCGTCGACTCGCCGGTACGCCCAACCGCAGCGGTCAGGTCAAGAGCATGGGCGGCAGCTACCTGGCCCAGCGAAATTGCCGCAACCGCAGCGAAGGAGATCAATTTGTTCATGCGAAATTTCCTTATCGAAAGTGGCCAAGCTTTTCGTTTTTTCAATATTGCTTAAGTACAGAGGGCTAGCGCAGCGGGGAGTTCCTAAGCAGAACAGTAGGAAACTGTACCGTTTTCACCCCAAAGTACCGGCAGAACGTCAGCCAATCGCAGAGGATCGCCGCTGCTCCAAAAGTGCACCACGGCCTCGCATTCGCTTTGCTGTCCGTTGGCTGCCAGCAGGGTTTCGAGATGCCGCGCGACCGCAGCTCCGGTATCGACCAGAGCGACCGTTGCGGGAAGAATCTCGCGCAATAGAGGCTTCACAAACGGATAGTGGGTGCAGCCGAGAATCAGCGTATCGCACCCTTGCTCGATCAGAGGCTGAACCAGGCTCTCCAACAGCATGCGGGTGCCTGGCGTAGCAAGTTCGCCTGCCTCGATGCGTTCAACAAGACCTGGACATGGCTGCGTGATCACACGCACGTCACTGGCAAAACGATCAAGCAACGCTGCAAATTTAGCGCTCTTCAGCGTGCCGGTCGTTGCCAGCACCCCAACTACTCCACTGCGAGTGGCCCGAGCGGCAGGTTTGACCGCAGGCTCCATCCCAACCACGGGAAGCCGTGGATACTGCTCTCGCAAGTCAGCCACGCCGGCCGCCGTCGCGGTGTTGCAGGCCAGCACCAGCGCTTTGGCGCCCTGCTCAACCAGGAAAGCAGCGATGGCCCGGCAGCGTTCGCGGATAAATTCCGGACTTTTCTCGCCATAGGGAACGTGACCACTGTCCGCCACATACAACAACGACTCATGGGGCAGGCGCGCACGGATCTCCCGAAGCACCGACAGCCCACCCACACCGGAATCGAAAACCCCTATCGGCCGGCTGTCAGTCACGGCTGTGGCCACAGACGGTGCAAGCCGGGTCGCGCTTGACCTTGAGCTCGCGGAATCGAGTGGAAAGCGCATCTACCAGCAGCAACCGGCCAACCAAAGGTTCACCGAAGCCGGCCAGCAGCTTGATCGCCTCAAGCGCCTGCAAACTGCCGACCATTCCAACGACTGGGCCAAGAACACCGGCTTCGCTGCAGGTCAGCTCAGCCTCGGAGCCATGGCCGTAAAGGCAGTGATAGCAGGGGCTGGTCTCGACTCTAGGGTCGAACACCGACAGCTGCCCCTCGAGCCGAATAGCCGCACCGCTTACCAGCGGCTTTACCGCGGCCACACAGGCGGCATTCACTGCTTCACGGACAGCAAAATTGTCCGTGCAGTCGAGCACCAGGTCGACTGCTGACACGGCCGCTTCAAGCGTATCGACGTCCATCGCGGCGCGGTGCGGCACCAGTTTGATCAAAGGGTTAAGGGCAGATAGTCGAGCCATTGCCGAATCCACTTTGTGCAACCCCACCGATGCGGTGTCGTGAGCAATCTGCCGCTGCAGATTGGTCAGATCGAGGCGATCAAAGTCCGCCAGATGTAATTCGCCAACCCCGGCCGCAGCCAGATATAGCGCGACCGGTGAGCCGAGCCCGCCAAGCCCGACGATCAGTACACGGCTTTGCTTAAGCCTGAGCTGACCCTCGATATCGACCTGTCGCAGCAAGATCTGCCGGCTGTAACGCAGCAGCTCGTCGTCGCTCAGCATGCACATTTCCTCTCTTGATTCATGGCAGCCGCCCGAGGCTGACACGCTCGTGGCCACCGAAGTCCCTGCAGCTGGCGACATCAACGAAACCGCCGGCGCTCAACAGGCTCCGCACCGCTGACGCCTGATCGTAACCGTGCTCAAGTACCAACCAGCCGGATGAGCTCAGGTGATCGGGCGTCTGCTCAATGATTAGGCGAATGTCGTCCAGGCCATCAACACCCGACACCAGCGCACTGCTCGGTTCGAAACGCACATCACCCTGCGACAGATGGGGATCACTGGCGGGGATGTACGGGGGATTGGAGACAATCAACTCAAAACGCTGGCCCCTAAGTGACGAAAACCAGTGGCTCCCGTGAAAGGCTGCATTGCCGAGCCCGAGC
>CETJ01021249.1_pt1 | contig 20647 bp, 16 predicted proteins | sample 531341 | NCBI WGS metagenome assembly CETJ01 (sample SAMEA2622677, study PRJEB7988) | marine metagenome | isolation source: saline water (ENVO:00002010), including | reverse complement strand
GCACTTCAGGACAGTAATCCAAAAATATCAAGCAGGAGCAACACACAGATGAAAGCAAAAATCCTGTTGCCTCTTGTACTCGGTTTACCGGTTTCAGCACTTGCTGACGACCTGTTTATTTCCGAATACATAGAAGGCAGCTCAAACAATAAAGCGATAGAAATTTATAATCCCACAGACACTGCCATCGACCTGACAGGCTATCGTCTGGAAATCTATTCAAATGGCGGCACTTCTGCCGGCACCACTATCGCTTTATCAGGCATGCTCGCGAGCGGCGATGTATACGTGGTAGCCGATAACGACGCCGATTCCGCTATTCTGGCCGTTACCGACCAGACCAGCACCAGCTCTTTCTATAATGGTGATGATGCATTACTGCTGGTTAATGGTACCGCTGTGGTAGATAGTTTCGGTCAACTCGGAGTTGACCCGGGCAGTTACTGGGAATCCAACGGCGTCAGAACGCAAAACCGAACCCTGGTTCGCAAAGCTTCGGTGACTGCCGGAGATATCGTCCCTGATGATGCTTTTGATGTATCGCTGCAATGGGAACAATACTCTGAAGACTACTTTGCCAACCTTGGCGCTCACAACTCAGACGGCGACACCGGCGGCGGTGATGACGACGAAGATTTAACTGACGTGTGCACCAACTGTCCGGACCTGGACAAAGTGGCAGACGCCGCCACCTTCGATCCTGTTAGCTATTACGCACCGGTACAAACTGAAATCGATGCCAACTCGCCGGTCGAATTTATCAAAATGGCCCTCAATACGGTTATTAGTGCCGACCATACCGTACTAAGTTACAGCGAGGTCTGGACAGCGCTGACCGAAACCGACGAAGATCCGGCGAACCCCGACAACGTAGTGCTATTCTATTCAGGTATTTCACTACCTAAAACCAGCAATCAGTCTGCCGTCAACAATGACGATTTCTGGAATCGCGAACACGTATGGCCTAACAGCCATGGCTTTAGCAGTGATTCCTACGAGGGTTATACCGATATTCATCATCTGCGTCCTGAAGATGTAACGGTAAACGGCTCCCGGGGTAACCTGGATTTTGATTACAGCGACAGCCCGCTGGCTGAAGCGCCGGAAAACCGCATTGACGGAGATTCCTTTGAGCCTCGTGACGCAGTAAAAGGCGACGTAGCGCGCATGATGTTGTACATGGACGTGCGTTATGAAGGTTCAGGTAGCGACAGCACTCCTGATCTGGTGCTGGTTAACCGTACCACCGGCCCGGGTGAAGCCGCTTTGGGTCAACTGTGTACCCTGATAGCCTGGCATAATGCCGATCCGGTTGATGCAGCTGAAGCACAACGTGCAGATACGATTTATGAGTATCAGGGTAACCGTAACCCGTTTGTGGATCACCCTGAGTGGGTAGAGTTGCTGTATCCGGCTGATAGCTGTGATGACGAACCTACCGACCCTGAAGAGCCACCAGTGGATCCGGAAGACCCGCCAGTCGGCGGCGCCAGCCCGCTTATACTGAGCGGTGTTATTGACGCCGATTTAAGTGGCGGCTTACCGAAAGCCGTTGAAGTTTTCGTGACTCGTGATATCGCCGACCTTAGTGTTTGTGGTATCGGTTTCGCCAACAATGGTGGTGGTACGGATGGACAGGAATACACGTTCCCGGCTGACTCTGCCCTGGCAGGCGAGCGTATCATCGTAGCATCAGAAACTTCGCAATTTGGCGCCTTTTTTGATAGCACACCAGACTACAACAGCGGTAGCGTATCCATCAACGGTGATGATGCCATTGAACTGTTCTGTGACGGTGAAGTCGTCGATGTGTTCGGTGATCCGGATGTAAATGGTGACTATGAAGCATGGGATTACACCGATAGCTGGGCATACCGCAAATCTAATACAGCGGCCAGCACCTCCTTTAATGTAAATGACTGGATCCTGCCTGGACGCTCTGCGTTAGACGGTGAGAGCACCAATGCTACGGCAACTACGCCTTACCCTTATAAATCCTTTACTGCTGTGCAGCCTGAACTGTTTTTCTCTGAATATACCGAAGGCAGCGGCTTTAATAAGGCTCTGGAAATCGTCAACCTTGGTTCGCAAAGCGTTGATCTGTCGGCGCACAGCTATGTGATCAGTGTGTACTCAAATGGCGGTAACAGCCCGTCTTTCAGTGTTACCCTGAGCGGTAGTATTGCACCAGGCGATGTATTTGTGGTTTCTCATCCTGATGCTGACGCGCCACTTCCTGAGGTTTCAGATCAGGAAGCTTCGTTAAACTTTAACGGCGACGACGCGGTAGTCTTCTTTAAAGACGGCGAAGTGATTGATGCTATTGGTCAGGTAGGTGTAGATCCGGGTTCCGAGTGGGGCACGGGTGATACCAGCACAAAAGACAACACCCTGCGTCGTCTGCTGTCGGTAACTACCGGCGACACTAACGCAGACGATACCTTTGACCCGTCTCTGGAATGGCAGGGTTTTGCCAATAACACCCTTGATCACTTCGGCATTTATGGCAATGGTGACCCGGGCGATCCTGGCGAACCCGGTGAAGAGTTTGGCGCCTGTTATGACTCAGCAACCTACATCAGTGCAGTTCAGGGCAATGCCGATACCTCACCTCTAAGCGGACAAACCGTAATAGTGGAAGGTGTGGTAACCGCTGTATTCCCTGATTTAGGCGGTTTCTTTATGCAGGAAGAAGACGCTGATCACGATGCCGATCCACAAACCTCTGAAGGTTTGTTTGTTGAACTGGCAGACCTCCCCTCTGGCCTGCAGGCATCAGACGTTGTCCGCGTTCAGGGCAGTGTGGAAGAACAGTATGGTCGTACCATTTTGTCCACGGTTACCGAGTCTGCTATCTGTGGGACTGGCGCTGTGACAGCAACAGTTATCAGTCTGCCTCAGGACAGCATCGACGGCTTTGAAGCGGTGGAAAACATGCTGGTTGTGAATGACACCAGCTGGGATATCTCAGACACATACAGCTTCATTCGCTATGGCGAGATCCTGGTCTCTAATGGCCGTCTCTACAACCCGACCCAACTGTTCGATGCGGGCAGTCAGGATGCTGTTGATTACGCAGAATTTAACGCCCGTAACCAGTTAATCATCGACGATAACCGCGATGGCTCTGACAATGCCGCGCCATTACTGTCTATTGGTGATGTTGGTCCGTACAATCCGCTGCGTTCTGGCGACAGTGTTACCCGGGTTGAAGGGATTATGGATTATGGCTACAGCGCTTACCGTATTCGCCCGGTCACTGACGTTACCGTGGTAAATACGAATGTGCGTAATGACGCGCCGGTCATTGCCGACGGAAACCTGCGGGTTGCCAGCTTTAACGTTCTAAACCTGTTTAACGGCAATGGTGACGGCTCTGGCTTCCCAACCAGCCGTGGCGCCGACAGCTTCTCTGAATACGAGCGTCAACTGGCTAAAATTGTTAATGCGATTGTCGCTATCGATGCTGACGTGCTCGGCTTAATGGAAATTGAGAACGATGGCTATGCCAGCACCAGTGCGATTGCACAACTGGTTGCTGCGATTAACGCACAAATGGGCGCTGGTACCTATGAGTACATCAGTGTGGGTAACGGTATTGGCACCGACGAAATTGCAGTAGGTATTATTTATAAACCTGCGGTAGTGACGCCGGAGGGTGCGCCTGAACTGCTGACTTCAGCAAACAGTATTGTTGATACCGACGGACCGCTGTTTGATGATTCACGTAACCGTCCATCACTGGCTCAGGCATTTGTTCACAGCGAAACCCGCCAGACCATTGTAGTGGATGTTAACCACCTTAAATCCAAAGGTTCAAGCTGTGGCAGTGGTGATGATGATACGTCTACCGGCCAGGGCAATTGTAACCTGACCCGTACCCGTGCCGCACAGGCGCTGGTTGTCTGGTTGAATGACACCTTCCCGGATATGCCATTCACCGTACTGGGTGACTTGAACAGCTATGGCATGGAAGATCCTATTCAGGCACTGACCGAAGCCGGATTAACCGATACCGCCCGCACTATTCTGGGCGACACCGCTTACAGCTATACCTTTGATGGTTTAGTGGGCAGCCTCGACTATCAGTTGGTTAATGCCGCTATGGGTGAGTGGTTAGTCGATGCTACCGAGTGGCATATTAATGCCGATGAGCTGAGCATTCTGGATTACAACGAAGAATATAAAACTGCCGACTTCCTCAATGAACTGGTGTTCCGAGCATCAGATCATGATCCGGTAGTGGCCACTTACCAGTTGGATATGGCGCCACTGCCAGGCGACATGGATGGTGACTTCGATGTGGATATGCTCGATATCCGTGCCTTCCAGATGGCTATTGTACGACGCCAGCCATTGGGCAGTGAGTATGACTTTAACAATGATGGTCGCGTAAACATGCGTGATCTGGTTGCCATGCGCGCGCTGTGTACTCGCCGTGGTTGCCGTCCTTAATTGAAAATGGAGTAACAGATAATGAAGAAGTTTTTATTAACCCTGGCCAGTCTGGTTGCGTTTAGCAGCCAGGCGGCGGTCATCTCGGTAGACCTTGCCGATAGTGAAATTGCCGTGGGTGACACCACCACCGTAAACATTACTGGTGAGTTCGATAGTCAGACTGAAGCATTTGACAATGCCTTACTGCGCGTCTTTTTCGACACGAGTTCACTGTTAGTCGATAGCACCAGCTTTGCCTCGGGTTTACCTAATGATGAGATTTTCTTCGACCCATTCTTATTTATCGAAGAACAACCCGGTGAAATGTCGATGAGCTGGACAAGTTCTGTAGGCACCTATACAAACGCGGCTCCCTTTTTGCTGTTCAGTTTTGACGTAACAGCAACGGCCGAGGGTATCTTCGATTTAACGATGGATGCGTCAGACTTGTTAAATCTGGACTTTTTTGACTCAAACACGTTTGCGCCGATGTCTTACACGCTAAATGAGGCAAGCCTAACGGTTTCAGACAACGTTACAGCAGAGGTGGCCGCTCCGCAAACAGCACTGCTGTTAGCCCTGGCGTTAGGCGGTCTTGTGGTCGCTCGTCGCCGCAGCTAATCAGGCTTACCTCAACGATTGAAAACCCCGCCCTGGCGGGGTTTTTTATTCTCTGCACTTACCGATTTTTTGTGCGGGCAATCTTCACTTGAGTAACCCAAACAATCAGCACGCATGTTTCAATCACTCCCGGGGTTTGTTACCCTGCCAGCATGCTGCCTCAGACCATTTCAGGATCGAATAATGAGCAAGGCCAGGCTTCTCCGGTTAGCACCGGTACTTTTGTTAGTGTCCGGCACGGCACAGTCAGCCGACGACTTCCCGGTCAATATCGGCGGCCATGTGCGCCTCAATTACAGTTATCAGGACTGGCAGGAAGTTGAATTGCGTGATGGTTTTGGTTTTGAGTCACTCAAATTAACCGTCTCCGGTGAAACCGACCAGTTCAGCTATAAAGCAGATTACCGCTGGTATGAAAATACCGACTTTAACACCGTGCGCTATGCCGACCTGACTTATCACTACGACGACCGCACCAGTGTGTCAGCCGGGATCACCAAGGTGCCCTTCGGTTTATTGCCCTTCGCCTCAAACAGCTTTTGGTTTTCCATCAATTACTATATTGGCTTCGAGGATGACTACGACCCTGGCGTAGTAGTGCAATACGAGAAATCTAACTGGGATATTCGCGCCGGCTACTTCTTTAATGATGAGTACAATGATGCCGGCCGGTTTGGTCGCTACTCTTTCGATATTGCCGATAACGGTGAGTTTCGTAATCAGGAAGATGGCCAGTATAACCTGCGGGTAAGCTATACTGCCGGGTTGATCCGCGGCGCTACTACCGAGTTTGGCGCGTCCTGGCAAGCCGCTAACGTACTCAATCTGGATACTCTGAACGAAGGTGATATGAACGCTTATGCCCTGCACCTTCGCCATACCCAGGGCCCGGTGGGCGTTGCCCTGCAATATACCGATTACGATTATGATCTGGCCGCACCACAAGATCAGGCAACTGACCGTCTCGCTTTGTCCGCTTTTGATTTTCCTTTCCTTACTGCCTCCAAAGCGCACAGTTACACCGCGGCAGTGAGTTATGAATTACCATTCAGAGTAACCGGCCTGTCGCCGATTAAATGCTATTCCGAATACGGGGCGGTTGAGCCTGATGTGGCGGCTGGTCTGCGCTCAACGCAATGGGTTAATGGTTGCAGTTTTGGCTGGCGCGCGTTGTATTTCTATGTGGATAGCATTCAGGGTAAAAACATGTGGTTTTCCGGCGGTTCCGGCATTGGTCTGGGCCTTGGCGGTAATCAGGACTCCACCCATCGTTTAAATATCAGTTTAGGCCTTTATTTTTAGTGACCGTTATGAAAAATCTTATTTTAATGCTGTCCCTGCTTTTTGCAGTTGTAAATAATGCCTCAGCTCACGCGTGGCGCACACTCACCATTGCCACCACTGAATATCCGCCCTATACCTCCACGGACATGGAGCACAATGGCTATATAAACCATATTATCAGTGAGGCGTTCTTACGGGTTGGTGTAGACGTGGTGTACGAAACCATGTCCTGGGAAGATGCCATTGCAAGTGCCAAAGACGGCCGCTATGACGCTGTGTCATATGCTAACTTCACCCGGGTTTACAGTGTTGATTTCTGGCAGAGCGAGCCTATCACTTCAGAAAGCCTGGTGTTTACGGCGAATGAAGAACTTTCTCTGGATCAGTGGGAAAACCTGCAACAACTTAAGCAATACAAAATAGGCGTCACCAAAGGGTACGCTTATACCGATGAACTCTTTGCGTTTTTTAAGCAGGCGCCCAACACCGTAACCTTTGATACCGACAAAGACGGCCTCAATGCGGTTATTGCCAACGATATTCAATTGTTCCCCATCGATGAGCTGACCGCCTGGTATTTACTGGAACGGGATTTCACCACCTTCGACCGTGACGAAATAAAAATGCTCAAGCCTTTTATCTCTACCGTGACAACCCACTTACTTATCCCGCGTAAAAGTCAGGATGGCGAGTTAATTTTAGCCTTGTTCAACAAAGGTCTGCGCAAGTTAGCAATGGAAGGTAAACTCGACCGCTATAAAACTTTATTGCGCGAAGGCTACTACCAACACCCCGACAAACCGGTGAATTTCGATCGACGTTAAGCTTTAAAATGCTGCCTGTTAAGGCAGCATTTTTAGCGCCAGCTCGCGGGTATGGGAAAGAAGCGCTGCATCGCCGACTTTGCCATGGCCGGGAACCACCTTCTGCACCTCAGGAAAGTAATCAGTTACCCGGCTGACTGACTCTGGCCACGCGCGCACGTCGCCTTCTGCGGTATACCCCAGCGAAAAGGTCGCCTGTTCACGAATAAAACAACCACCAAACAACAGGTTATGTTTTTTCACCCACACTACGCTGTTGTCCAGCGTATGGCCCGGCCCCGGATAAAATACTTCAATCATCTCAGGTACTACCCACGCGTTGTTGCTAAAAGTATGTTGAGCGGGCGTTTCGCCCTTCTGAGTTAAGTACTCATTAGTTAACTCAAACGTCCATGAGGGGATATTTTTGCTGTGAAAACGTGCCAGATGCCCGCCGGCATCTTCGTGCGAATGAGTGACGACCACGGCCTCAAGACTCAGCCCCTGCGACTCAAGCCAGCTAAACAGCGTATCCACATCACTGTTGTCCCAGGGTGTGTCGATTAAAACCGCTTTATGCGGCGCTGTCTGCACAATTAAACCGTTACCGCTCACCAGTCCAAAGCCTTCTACAGCGCGCTCGGAGCGCATCAGGTAAACCCCGTCATTCAGCGGCGTTACCGTTAGATTGGCAGCCCGTGCCGGTAACGAAAGGATAGGCATCAATAAGAGTATGGCAATACGCTGCCACAAAGCACGGTTTGGCATGGTTAAGTTTCGCTTCAGTTATTGTTCAGCCTGATTTTCGCACACTGTTTATACAGTCATTGCAGAGACAACAGGGTAAATGGACTATGAAAAATCAAAGAGTAACACAGACTATACTGGCTGCGACGCTTATGTCACTGAGCTTTATCGCGTTTTCATCTGCCGCTTCGGGCAAAGAGGTGGCGGTCAGCGAAACCATTAATACCCCCGAACTCAATGCCGCCGATAATGTGCCGACCCGGGTGAAAAAGAAAGATCTCAGTAGCATTGCGGGTAAATCAGGCGAACAGTTTCGCACTGCCACTCACAGTGTTGACTACTGGTTTTATGATGCCTGGATGACACTGTACACCGACCGTGATTACGACGGATACTATGCTAGTTTCGACCTTGAATTTGACGCCGATACTAACTATTACCAGGCACCGGTTTACGCCATTGTCTATCTGGGCACCAACGACTATTACGAAGCGTTTCATGTCACTTCGGTATTTAACCTGTATAGCGACAGCAGTGATGACTCAGTGCTGCTGGAAAGTGAGTTAGTTAGCGGGTATCCCAGCAACGACTACGATATTTTAATTGAGTTAATTGATGCGCAAACCGATCAGGTACTGGCCACTATAGATGCCTATGAAGATGCTGATTTGTCTTATCAGAGTATGGAAAGTTTCGACTATGACCGACCGGTAACCTCAGAAGTGGTAGTAGAAACCCATGCTGGTAGCTGGAGTATGTGGATGAGCCTTGGTCTGCTCGGCCTGATTTTATGGCGTCGCAGGTAAGTAACCTAACTCAACAGAGTAAAACGGGGCCATGGGCCCCGTTATGTTTTAATCTTTTTTTAAGGACAGTTGCCTGCAAACCATACACTGCCATCGGTTGAGTACAGGGTTGATGTACCCCAGGTGGAACCTGCTAGAGGATCATCCGAGCCGCTGGCAAAGTAATCCGGTGCGTAGTAGTAACCAGTGCTGTAAGCGCGGCCTGCTACTTTGTGATAGTAGTTCGCAGTGGTGTATTCAGCACAGGTAGCCGGATCGCCACCGCCTGTATCACCGCCCGAGCCGTCATCACCAGAGCCATTACCACCGCCGTTACCGCCATCAGAACCAGTGCCGCTGCACGCCTGAACCGGGCCGGTACAGGAAGCATCGTCATCCTGCCATACACACATACCACCACTCTGGGTTTGCTCGGTCAGTTTAAAAGCATCGGTTGAGTATTCCAGATAGCAGGTAGAGTAGCCGGTATAATCGAGACGACCAGCGCTGATATGCTGATCAAGCGTAGCAATCACGCCTGCATCAATGTCTACCGACAGCTGTGTGTTGCTGCTCAGGCCACTGGCGTCGACAGCCGTAACCGTAATAGTTTGCGAACCGCCCGGCAGGTCACAGGCTTCAGCGCTAAAGGATAGCCCATCCACACTGGCATTTTGGGTACCGGTCGCAAATGTGACTTCTACTGCGGAAAGGTCCTGGTTTTCGTCGTAAACCGAGCCGGTAACCGTTGCACACTGACCATTGGCATCTACCAGCACATCAGATAACACGGGGGCAGCAGGTGGCGGTGGCGGGCCAACGCGCACGCTCACGGTGCTGGCTTCGGACACGGCGCCTACATCGTCACTGGCCGTCACCGTAACAAAGTACAAATCGTCTGACAGGGTGGCCGAGGTTACCGAGAAACTATCATCACTTTGGGTCGACGCCGAATACTGATAGGTATCGCCATTATTATTGGTGATCAGCACATCAACATTATCCACGTAGCCTTCAGCGTCGGTGGCGTTACCGGTGACGATCAACTGACCGCTGCTTTCTGAAGCGCTCACCGAAGATAATTGCGGAGGCTGGTTTCGATCGACCCGCTTATTATTCTCACTGAAGTATTCACCCAGGTACATCGCATAGTTAATGCCAGTGCCACTTACATAGGAACCACTGGCGCCAGCGCCGCCCGACCAGGAGTGATCCACGCCATTGAGCCAGATCATTGACACCCGGCCTTCCTGCCAGAGGTATTCTTCGGCGGTACGCGAACCGCTGCCAAGGAGGTTACTGCCAGGCAACTCACTAACACCATAGGCGCCAGCCATACCCTCAGCGTTCTGCCGGTTATAACAGGTATCCACGGTGGTATCGGCATCGCCATGTGCGATAGATGCGATCTGGTCATCGAGCGAGCCGCTGTAACTCCCCGCATACTGTTGACATCGCTGCGCGACGTTGGCGTATTCACAGCTGCCTATCGCGCCGCTGGAACTGGTACCAATGCTGGGCCCGGCGCTTACTCCCACGCCGGCAAATACGTCTGGTGCAATACAGGCAGTGGTATTGGCAAAGGCTGCGCCGGAGGATAGTCCCGCCACGTACACCTGGTCTTCATCAATGGCGTAGCCGCTGTTGGCTTTCATCGACGACACCAGCGACAGGATATTAGCGTAGTCGCCGGCAGTACGGGATTTTGCTCCCTGCCAGTAAGACCAGCAGCCAAACCCCGCCTTATTCATTGCATCAGGAACCGCTACCACCATTCCGTAACTTTCTGCAGCCTGTTCAAGGTTAGCGGAAAGATAAGCATCAATGGATTGTGTACAGCCGTGAAGTACGACTAACAGTGAGCGTCCCTGCCCTATTGGTGATAGTGATTCCGGGGTGTAAACGTGTACTTTATTAAAATTACCTACTGTTACATTCTGTTGCCAGCTGCCCGCCTGAGCCGGTATCGCCAGCGTGGCAGACAGCAGTGTCCCGGCTACCAGTAGTTTGTTTTTTAATGTCATGTTACCACCTTCTTCTTATGTGTGTTTACCAATGGTTAAATCATTGTTGATCATTTGTTAACCAAATCCTGTAACACTTTCGTACTGTGCGCAGCCGAAGGGGCGAGACCGGGCTTTTGTGCTCAAAAGCAGGACCAAAGTAGTAGATGACACTAACCAAAGTAGCAGAAGTCTGATAACCCTGAACTGATTATCTTCAGTATAATGTTATTGGTTTGTAAATTATGTGCGGTACGGCTGAGCAATATGAATGCTTCCAACAAGATCACACTAACGATTGTTCTGATTTTCACTGCGGTGTTCAGCTTGCTGGCGGTCGCGATGTTCTATCAGGCCAGAGCAGATATCAGCGAAGAAGGTGAAGCCGCGCTACAGCTGGCCGAAACCCTGGCGAAAGCCGACCTGGACAGCGAAACGCTGACCGGTATTTTACAAAACAGCCGTCACCTCACCGTTATTGAACATCCCGAACATTCTGATCAACTGCCACTCACCGGCTCACTGGAGAAGTGGCTCGCACCACCACCAGCAAGCACCACCATTCAGGCAGCATCGGGAGAACCCATTACCATAGTCGCTAATAGCGCTGCTGAATTTGATGAAATTAGCGCCACCCTGGCGAATGTGTTTTTCATTTTCGTGATGGCACTTTTACTGACACTTTTTACCCTGCGTTATGCGGTAAACACCCGCCTTAAGCCACTGGCCGAGCTCTGTCAGGGGCTTGATTCCATTCAGTCGGGCCAGTTCAGGTTGTCGGCAGCGTCAACCGATATTGCCGAAATCCACAGGTTGATTGAGCATTACAATAAGTTAATCAGCTCACTGGCCAGCAAGGAAACTCAGGTTGCCGGGTTACGTCAACGCTTGTCGGCGCTGCAGGAAAATGAGCGACGACTGCTGGCCAGAGAGCTTCACGATAATCTTGGCCAGTTGATCACAGGTATTACGGTACAAACCTATATGCTGGAGCAACAAAAACAAAACCCCGACTTTATAATCAAAGCCTGTGCGACCATTCAGCAACAATGTGACGCCGTACATCAGGGGATGAAGGATTTAACTAACCAGCTTTATCCGGTCTTTTTAAACAAGCTGGGGTTAACTACCTCTATCGCACAGATGATCCAGACCTGGCAGGACATTCATCAGATTGAGGTTAACTGGTTACCCGATGCTGCCACCCTTGCCAGTAACCTCAACCGTGACACCCAGATTTATCGCATTACACAGGAAATATTTAATAACATTGCCAAGCATTCCCATGCCACTGAAGTGACCATTGGCTTAACCACTACCCACGACCAGCTGACTCTGTTTGTACGCGATAATGGCCGGGGCTTTAATCTGCAACAATCAAAAGCCGCCGGGCTGGGGCTGGAATCCATGCATGAGCGGGCCTCTTTGCTTGGCGGTACACTTAAACTTGATACCCATGCTAAGGGGACGACAGTTACTCTGGTCGCACCTTTGCAACCACAGGATGATCTCCACTATGAATATTCTGATCGTTGATGACCACGCTGTAGTCCGCCAAGGCTACAGTGCGCTACTTACCATGATGCTGCCTGATGCCGTTGTCAGCGAAGCCGAGAATGCCCAGCAAACGCTGAAAGCGCTCGCCGCTACAGACATTGACCTGGTTATTCTCGACATTAATCTGGAAAACGCCAGTGGCCTGAATCTGGCCGGCCGGCTGCTAAAACGCTGGCCACGGCTTAAGATCATCTTCTTCAGTATGTTTGACGAGCCCTCGGTAGTGAACCGTGCAATTCAGACCGGCGCCAAAGGGTATCTGAGCAAGCGCAGCAAGCCAGAGGTGATGGTTGAGGCGATTAAAGCCGTACTCAATGGTAAGCGCTATATCGAACACAACATTGCTATTCAACTGGCCACCCACCAGCTCAACGATGCAGACGACAGTTGCAAGCAGCTTACCCAACGCGAGTTTGATGTGTTTTTAGGGATCGCTAAAGGCCTCGACCGGGCTCAGTTAGCCGACGAACTCAACGTCTCCAGTAAAACCGTTTCGAATACACTCACCCAGTTAAAAGCCAAGCTACAAATCAGCACGCACGCAGAACTGGTGCACCTGGCCATTGAGCAAGGCTATCTGAAAGTGGCTGTGTAACTTGCCTCACAGGATAGTAAAATAGGACTCCAGCAGCTCAATGGCCTGGCGGGTTTTAACCGACATTGTCGGATAATTAGCAACAACCGCAAACACCTGATAATCCGGCAATTGCCAGTCCGGCAGCAGTTCAACCAGCTCACCGTTGGCCAGATAGTGCTGTACTTCCTTTTGCGGTAACACGGCAAAGCCCAGACCATCCACGGTAAACTGAATAAGCGCCTGCATCGAGTTGACGCTGAGTTTGGGGTGGGCCAGCAGATAACGCTCATCATCCGGTCCGCTCAGCTCGTGTGCAGGCAGGTGATCGTAAACAATAAACGGATGTTCTTTTAACTGCTCCGGATGCGATAAAGACTCTGTGCTTAACGGATGAGACTGAGCAACGCATAACACCTGTGACCAGGTGGCAAGCTGATAGGATTTAAACCCCTCTTTATCAACTGGCGTAAACCCCAACGCCAGATCGGCGCCGCTGGCAACGATATCGTCATAGCCTTCGCCCAGGGTTACCGCAACAGAAATACGCTCTGAGCTCTGCAGTAACTGCCGCAGCGGTTTACTCAACAATCCGCCGCCAAAGCCTTCGGGCGCGAGGATCCGCAGTTCACCGGAGGGTGATTGAAGCAAGGCGTCGATTTCCTGCTGCCCCTGTTGCGCGGTGGCAAGTAATTCCTTACTGGTGCGATAATAAATCCGCCCGGCTTCAGTAAGGCTCAGATGACGGGAATTACGATTAACCAATTGCTGGCCGATATCTTCTTCCAGCTTACGCAACTGTTGGCTGATGGCCGACACGGTCATGTGTAACTGCCTGGCAGCCACACTCATATTGCCGCAGTCAGCAACGGTTAAAAACACTTTCAGGGCGCGGGTAAACTTAACGTTCATAGAAATTCATTTTTGCTAAAGACACCGTTTAATATTAGTCGATTGCAGATAACTGACCCCGATCTTATCCTAAATAACAATCATTCTCACTGAGATTTTCACTGTTATATGCAATTAAACAAGATGTCCCTGGCACTTTGCTGTGCTTTCGTTTCCTCAGCTGTACTGGCTGTTTCTCCTGATAATGAAGAACTGGAAAAAATTGTGGTGACCGCTTCAGGCACCGCGCAAATGCTTAAAGAAGCGCCTGCCTCTATCAGTGTGCTCGATAAAGAAGACCTCAGTGAAAGGTTTTATCGGGACCTCACCGATGCCATGACGGATATTCCGGGCGTGATTGTCACCGGTGGCGGTGACAGAGAAGATATCAGCCTGCGAGGCATGGGTAGTCAGTACACCCTGATCCTGGTCGACGGCCAGCGACAGAGCTCACGTGAAACCCGGCCTAATAGCGACGGTCCGGGTGTTGAAGGCGCCTGGATCCCGCCGTTATCGGCCATTGAGCGCATCGAGGTCATCCGCGGGCCTATGTCTTCTTTGTATGGCTCAGATGCCATTGGCGGTGTAATCAATATTATCACCAGCAAAACCCCTGATGCCTGGCGCGGTGAGGTACGCTTAGATGCTACCATTCAGGAAGACAGCGATTCAGGTAATCAGCACCAAACCACGTTCTTTACGGCTGGTTCACTTATCCCGGGTAAATTGGGCTTACAACTTTACGGCCGCTACACCCAGCGGGAAGAAGACAATATCGTCGACGGCTTTCGCGACCGCGACCATAAAAACATTAGTGCCAAACTGGCCTTTACCCCCAATGACAGTCACGAATTTGTGTTTGAAGCCACCCATACCCAGCAGGAAATTAATGCAACACTGGGTAAAACGGTTGCACCGCTGGCCGAGGGCGAAGAATGTGGCCGTCGCGGCTGTCCGGCTTCGAGCATGACTGAGTATGACCGCACTAACCTGTCGCTCAGTCACACCGGATACTGGGGCTGGGCAACCTCGCAAACTTATATCAAACAAGATGAGTTTGATAATGAATCCCGGCAAATGTACGTTAAAAACCTCGATGCCCAGACGATGTGGACCGTTCCGGTCAACGATACCCTGAGCTTGAGTGCAGGCGGCGCTTATTTTGAGGAAGAGCTTAATGACCTGACCAGCAACCAGATTAGCGAGCTTTCACTGGTCGACGGTCACCAGTGGTCTGTGTTCGCCGAAGGTGAATGGAAAATCATTAAGGATTTCGCGATTACTACCGGTTTACGTTACGACGACGACCAGAACTATGGCGGCCAGTTAAGCCCTCGTTTATACGGGGTATGGCAAATCAGTTCAACAACCATTTTAAAGGGTGGCATATCCACTGGCTTCAGGGCGCCGAACCTGCGCCAGACCAATCCTTCCTGGGGACAAATCAGCCGCGGCGGCAATATTTATGGTAACCCGGATCTGGAAGCGGAATCGTCAGTCAGCTATGAGCTCGGCTTATATCAGGACTTTGGTAAGGACACCACGGTATCCGCAACGGTGTTTTATAACGAATTTGAAGACCGTATCACCCGAATTCAGTGCCCAACAGACCTGTGTACCGACGGGCCTAACGATTTCGGATCAGCCCCCACCACCTATATCAACATCGATGAGGCCATCACTCAGGGTTTTGAAATGAGTGTGCAGGCTAAACTTACCAAAGCCATTGAATTTAATGCCAACTATACCTATACCGACTCGGAGCAAAAAACCGGTCAGTACGCTGGCAGTCCGCTCAATCAACTGCCGAAACACCTGGTTCAAACCTCTCTGCGCTGGGCCATCAACGACATGACCAGCAGTTGGCTGCGCGTTCACTACCGTGGTGAAGAGAGTCAGCCCACCACCGGTCCGTCGCAGGACAGCTTGATTGCCCCCTCGTATACGCTGGCAGACGTTGGCTTAAACTACGGTTTAACCAACGATATAAAACTTGGCGCCGGTATTTATAACCTGCTGGATAAAAACATTGGTATGGAAGAGTACGGCTACGTGGAAGATGGCCGCCGTTACTGGCTGTCACTGGCCTGGTCTTTTTAGGGGCTTTAGTAAAACTGCCTGCGCCGATTTATGCTGAGCGCAGGCAGTGCCTGGCTCTGTTATGTCATCAGATTTATGTTATCAGCCGAAATAATAAGTCAATCGACTCAATTGCAATTGATTCTCAATAACATTTGGATTAAGGTTTTGATTTTCGTCTTGCAGAGCAACCAGGATATTATTTCAGGAGAATTTACGTTGTTAGAAGATACCCCCTGCTTATTGCCGCGTTACGGCGAGAACAGCCGCCCCAACACTTTGCTGAATAAGCTGTACCGGCTGGCCCTGCCGCTAGGGTTGCTCGGTGTGGCGATGACAGCCCAGGCCGATGAGCTTGAAATCACATTACCCAACTTGAATGTAGCGGAATACCACGCCCCTTACGTTGCAGCGTGGCTGGCCGATGAGCGTGGTAAGCGCGTAGTGGATATTGCCGTATGGTACGACACCGACATGGCTAATAACGAAGGCGAGAAATGGCTGAAGGACTTACGTATGTGGTGGCGGCGCAGCGGTCGCAGTGCCAGCATGCCAATTGATGGAGTGAGTGGCGCTACCCGCCGGCCGGGCACCTCGACCATCGCGCTCGACGGGCGGTTCGACGACGTTGCCGCCGGCGATTATTTTATCTGGGTTGAAGCCGCACGCGAACTCGGTGGCCGTGAAACCCTTAAAGTCCCGGTGTCACTTCCGGTAAAACAAACAGTTAATACCCGTGCTGAAGGTCAGCACGAACTTTCTTCGATAACCTTACACATGGAGCCTGCACAATGAAGAAATCACTACTAATCGGTGCCACAGCCCTGGCCCTGACTCTGGCCAGCCCGTTCAGTCAGGCCCACCGGGTGTGGATCAAGCCATCTACCACTTCTGTTTCTGGTGACAGCGAATGGATCACCTTCGATGTGGCCGTGGCTAACGGTATCTTTCATCCTGATCATTTTGCTTATCCGGCGGAGCGCTTATCTGTCGTCTCACCCAGTGGAAATCCGGTAGACATTCAAAACCAGCAAAAGCTGCGCTACCGCAGTGTATTTGATGTGGAGCTGACTGAGAGCGGCACCTACAAAGTGTTTAATGCCTCACAATCCCTAGTGGCGTTTTGGAAAGACGAAGACGGCGAGCGCCATTTCTGGCCCGGGCGCGGTAAGACCGGCACCGTGGAAGAATTTTATGAAGCGGTACCTCAGGATGCCAATGACCTGAACGTAATGGAAACCGCTAATCGCTTGGAAACCTATGTGACACTAGGCGCCCCAACGGCCGACAACAATAAGCTAACCGGCAAAGGTCTTGAGCTTAAAGCATTAACCCACCCCAACGATGCTTACACCGGTGAGCCAATCGATTTTCAGTTCTTTATGAGCGGCGATAAAGCTCAGGGGACCAAAGTTATTGTAGTCAAAGACGGCGAAAAATACCGTGATACTGCCGGTGGTATAGAAGTGACGGCCGACAAAGAAGGCAAAATCAGCCTGCAATTTGATGAGCCTGGCATGTACTGGCTGGAAGCCGAGTACGAAGACGACAAAGCCAAAGCGCCGGCTAAGAAACGCCGCGCCAGCTACGTACTGGTTTTTGAAGTCCTGCCACTTTAAGACTTATGCCTGAACTCAAAGAAAAAGCGCGTAACTCCAGGATACGCGCTTTTTTGTATCTCTGACCAGCGCTTAACTACCAGCTATAAGTGGCACTCAGCATATAATTACGTGGTCTGCCCGGAAAATAACGATCACCACCAAACGAAGTAAAATCGGCGCGCTCGGCGTAGGCAGTATCCAACAGGTTATTCACTCTGGCATACAGGGTAAGCTCGGGCGTTAACTGCCAGGATGAACGCAAATTCACTAATTCATGGCCTTCGTACTCGTGCAGATTCTCCGGGTCAGTGTAGTACTCACCAACGTGGTTTAATTCCAGTTCGGCGCGCACTTGCGGCGTGAAATTATAGCCTATTCGCACATCGGCAATGGTGTTGGGCGCAGTGTCAATGTCGTTACCATTTATGTTAACGCCACCGAGTTCCTGATTATAGCGGTAAGTGTGGCTTGCCATGGTTGCCGCCAATGCAATATCCAGGCGCTGACTGGCTTGCCAGCGCAACTCCAGCTCTACGCCGGTATGTCGTGACTGACCGTCATTAACATTAAAGAAGTTACTGTCGCGGAAAATAAAGTTATCTTTATCCATGTAATAGGCAGCAATGGTATAGCTTAAGCCGGGGTAATTGCCTTTTACGCCGAACTCGACGTTACGCGCTTCTTCCGAATTAAGATCGGCGACCTGCTGAGCACGCTGCAAACGATACAGCTCGGTGGCCTGAGGCGCGCGATAGCCTAGCGAATAGTTAGCATAAAACTGCGTAGTGTCAGAATATAGATAGGTGGCACCCAATTTTGGTGAGGCATTAGTAAAGCTGTTTTTACTGCTTGGTGGCCGCGAGTACCGGCAGCCGCCCATACCGCAGGCCGTGCCGTCTTCGCGTAAGCGCCCCGAATTCATATTATTGGTATAGTCATAATGGATATATTCGTAGCGCAGACCTGCACTCAGTAACCAGCTGTCATTGCGCCACACCAACTCACTGAAAGCAGCAATCAACGACGCATTCACATCGTAATCATAATGTTTACCCGCCGGAATGGTGGCAACCAGAAACGCCGAGCCGGTGGTGGGCTGTTCCTGATATTGCAACAGGCTTCCCTCGGTGTGCTCGGCATCAATACCGGCATTCAGGGTAACACTGGCAGAAACATTATGGGTCCATAAACTTTGCACTCCCACACCTTGCTGGCTGTTTTCCTCGGTAGGTTGCCCGGGCAGAAAGTGCATTAAAAATTCCATGTCCTGGTCGCGAATATAGGGCGTTACCGATAGCGTATCGCCGCCATCTAACTGCCACTGTGCCCTGGACCAAAGGCGCAATGAACTGGCGTTACGAAAGGCTTCCGGATTTTCGTTTGCCTGCGCGAGCTGAGCGTCTTTATAAGCATCGGTACCTGTGATGTAGCCGGCGGTTTCCTGCTCCAGATTGGTATAGGTCAGGCCGGTTGTCAGGGTTAATGACGAGAACGCATGTTCATGACGCAGATTAAGCTTTTCCTGATCCAGACCCTCGGCCACCCGATAACCATTATCCCGGGTTACGCTGGCATTAAGCCCCACGCCGCCATCGCCGTAATGATAACCACTGCGCAGCTTCACCCGGCTATATCCGTAAGAACCATAGTCATATCCGAACAAACCGCCGCCCTGAGTGGTATCCGGCGTGATGACATTAATTACGCCGTGTACCGCATTGGAGCCATACAACGCCGACCCAGGCCCTTTGAGTACCTCTACCCGCTCGGCCATTTCCGAATGCGCCTCGAACAATTCGTTAATGTTACAAAAGCCGGCAGCGCGCAGCGGAATACCATCTTCTGCAGTTAACAAGCCACCACAGGCACCGGCTCCACTAAATACCTGGGAACGCAAGGCTGGCAGGTATTCCTGCCCGTTACCTCGCTGCACCTGAGCACCGGCAATAAATTTAAGCACTTCCTCAATATGCGTAGGCGAAACAAGATTAATATCCTGCTGACCAACGGCGCTGATGATGACTGGCGCATCGTTGTCGTCAGCGCCATGGCGGGAACCCGTAGTGGTGATGCGCTCGATATCTGCAGGCAACTGCACGGGTGCAGTTTGCGCGCTAGCGTTAAACGTACCGCTAATGGCACAGGACAGGATGGTTAATGCAGGCAACCAGCCGCTTCGAGGTAACTTGGTCATGGCTTATCTTTTATTTTGATTAATGAAATGCGGCCGGAGTTGAGCCAGCGGCCATGATAGACCTTCATAACCATTAAGAAAACCAATTAAGCCGGTACTTTGCGGTCTGTTTAACTAGTACTTTGTGCCCGTTCCCCTCACTGGTGGGTGCTGCATTCAACCGGGTTCATTTGCCCGCCGGCAACCAACGGCTGATCGCACGGTAAATGGCAAACATAATGGCCAGTCCGGAGGCGGCCAGAGACAATAACAATAAGGCATGAATAAACAAGCTGCTCCAGTGACTGTGATCATGGCCATCATGAGCCTGCACAGTGTGACTCATGGCTAGCATCCAGATAATTAGCCAGCGCCAATCAACCCGTAGCATGATGATTTCCTTGTTTTGTGTGGTTAGTAACCTGATGTAAACCCATCGTATTGATAGGGATTCAGCAGTCTTTGTCTTGGCCTGAGCCGGTCGAAGCTACCATGCTGCTGTTCAAACCGACTTAAGCGCTGATGAGCACTTCGACACCCCCAAACCGTGCAGGCTGATTCTCCCCGCTTGCAGAAAACCGCCATCATCTGCTGCTTGGCTGTAACTAATACCTGCCAGGCCAGTCGCAGACTGTTTTCCCGCTCATAAAGCTCGGCCAGATTGTGATAACTCACCAGTAACGCTTCAACAGTGCGGCGTGATGCGGGCCACTTTTTTACCAGCGTTCTGGCCAGTTCAATGGCTCTGGAGTAATAAACCAGTGTTATCAGGGTGTGATGCAGTTCAAAGTTATCATTACCTGCCGCAATCACTTCCCGCCACTTAGCGTAAGCGGCGTCAGACTGACTCATGATGACCTCCTGAGTTAATGCCGGCTGATACTGAAATCACTGAAGGCTGTCATGGCCTGCTGAGCAGCCGCTTCCTGATAACTTACCGCGGTAATCAGATCGGCAACACGGCGTTGCATGGCCGCCTGGTAATCCACCAGACCCAGGGCTCCATAGGCGTCGCAAATCAGGGTCGACAGGACGAAGACTTTTTCCAGCAGTTGCCGGTTCTGACCTTCCTCCACCTCCAGCAAAATCGCG